>Ga0268246_10000132_pt1 | contig 61374 bp, 52 predicted proteins | sample AgamicOrSfe_FD_200242 | JGI IMG/M metagenome (GOLD analysis project Ga0268246, IMG submission 200242) | Agave microbial communities from Guanajuato, Mexico - Or.Sf.e (v2) (version 2) | ecosystem: Host-associated > Plants > Phyllosphere > Phylloplane/Leaf | place: Guanajuato, Mexico | collected... | reverse complement strand
GGGTGCTGAGCTAGACATGGTATAGATAACGGGACGAAGCGAAATTGGGAACGGATTCGGCCGGATCTCGAGGATAGTCGAGCGTGACGTGCTCACTGGTGTATTTATTGCAAGGTAAAGCGTTGGTCCTTGCAAAATGCCTCTTCGACATGCTGAGTGGCATGGATACCAGCCTTGTAGACCTCCCGGATTTCACAGTCCGCCAGGAGCTCGTCTGTTTGCAATTGCTGATCAAGCATTATTTGCTCCTTTCAAACAGCGAAGAACGCACCCTCGCCGTCGCTCCTTGAAACGCAAGATGGGGCTTGTCCAACAACGAGACCGATCCTCGAGCATGTATACCGTGGACGCGTCAAAGTGGTGTCGTTTGCTTGACCTAATTCATCGGCTGATAAAGGCATTTGCAGGCGGAGTCCCCAGGCGATACTGGCCGACATGCTGTTGTCCCATGTTCCGAGATTGAATGAGAGGACATACCAGATATATTTCACCGATACGCGACTTTCTATCAGTCTGCATCGTGCGGGCTACTGTTCGCCTCGAGCATCCGAAAGTCAGTGTATACATTCTTGGGTCTTGCACGAGGTTCGACGAAGGTTCATAATCAACGCAAACGAGAACAAGAAGGGCAATATTCAAGCAGAATCGTGATAGCCATAACTTACAAGTTGTCGAATATACATGCATGGTTTATTTGCTGGAGAAACATGGTTGCCTTAAGGGTTGTGGTCTTCCATTTCGAGACTAGCCTGATGACGTCTGGGTTCATTTCCGTGGCTCAACTTGACATTGGTTCGTTCGGTCGTTTCTCCAAGCACGTTCTCACGATCAGCCAAGATTGCGGGCCAGAATCTCCATCACTTTCGGAATACTCTGTTACGATGTCTTTGAACATAATATCAGTGTAGAGCATTGATCAGGTTGAAACGAGATCGGGAAGCAAAGACTCTCTACATATCGCGCGATTGACAATGGCGGCCCCAGCGAACTCAGAGTCGAGCCCTCTTCTGGCCGACTCCCAGCGCACCTCAAAGTCGCCTATGCGTATACCTACACCTTCGAAACGCAGCGTCACATTCAACCCTACAATAGACACGAACAGCCCGCCGAAACGAAAACCTGCGTTTCCAACAAGCGGAGCCCAATATTCCACTTCCATTAGTACCTTACAAAACTCATCCCGAGATGGCGGCCAACCTATGCTGTCAGCTCTCAACAGCAAACTCAGACGAAGAAACAGTCAGGGAGCGCCTCTCATATTACCTGCTGCCACACCCGCGTCCAAAATTGGTCCTCAACGAACGACAAGGACAGCTCAGAAGCTGAAGCTGCTTCCCAACCCGGAGCAAGACGACGATGAGGTAGATGAGGAAAGCGGCCGGGAGGTATATTCTCAATTTACGAGGATAAAAGATCCAACAGCCAGGAGAGATGCCGCGCGGCTTGGAAAGGACGACCGGATAAAGCTCCCGAGAGTCACCGCATACTGCACGGCTGGATCGTATCGTTTGGACGATTTGATGCGGTTCCTTAAAGGACGAGGAAAGACAAGGCAAGCAGTGCCAAAATTGTTCGATGAATGTATCTACACACCTTACCAGTACAACAAGCCGGCCAAGACAGAGGAGGAGCCAATCGCCGAAGTGCGATCTTCACAGCAGCGCAGATTTTCCGACAGTGCGATCGAGGTTGAAGAGCATTCGGAACGAAGAAGAGGCGATCTCATCGATCTCCAAAACGAGACTGCAGCCTTCGACGACTCGAATGCGATCGGAGAGTCTGCGACTGCCGAAGATGCAGGTGCTCTACTCACACCTACCATCGAACGTCCCGACACTCCTGATTTTGACACCTCTGTTCATGTTCCTGAAGTCTTCCTTTTCGACTACGGTGTTGTGGTCATTTGGGGTATGAGCTTGAAGGAAGAACAGCGCTTTCTGAAAGAGATGGCCAAGTTCGAGGTCGAAAAGCTGTCAAAAGACGACATTCAGGTTGAGAACTTCAACTTTTATTACACCAAGGAGTATCAGGCCAGAATCTACAACGACTTTATCAGTCTGCGGGAGAAGAAAAATTACATGACCAAGTTGGCAATCAGCCATGCGCTGGCCCAGAGCACAAAGGTAAGTCAAGTACTGCTGTATAATACATCTCGAAAACTGACCATACAACAGACATCTCTATACGAAGACCTTGTCGACAACACCATCGACACAACGAAAGAAATTCCATCGCAAATCGCATTGACCGGACGTGTGAATCTCACGAGAAAGCAGATCAACATGCAAATCGGCGAGTTGTTCATCCTGCGCATCAACATCCATTTGCAGGGATCCGTCCTCGACGCGCCAGAATTGATGTGGGCAGAACCACAACTCGATCCGGTATACCAGGCTGTTCGAAGCTACCTTGAGATGGATCAGAGAGTGTCACTTCTTACCGAAAGGCTCGATGTCATTGCCGATCTTCTCCAAGTCCTCAAAGATCAATTGACGCATACACATGGCGAGTACCTCGAATGGATCGTCATTGTGCTGATTGCGGCTGAGGTATGTCGACTTCAATTTTTCACTCCAGGGCACATCGCTAATATTTTCTAGATCATCGTCGCTTGTATCAACATCGTCGTCGATTTGTACGCCGGAGAGGATTGAAATCCCTCATGCGTGGATGTTAGATAGCGAGGCGTTCTTGTCTTCACCAACCCTTTTGGTGACGGTCATGTATATTCTACTAGAGACCTACCTTAATACAACAGAGATACCCATCGTAGTCTGTCCCTGTACTCCGTGGAAGCGTCCCGTATCCTGCTGTTATTCGATATCACCAGATAGATGTCTCTGGTCGTGATCGAGTACTGCGACCAAGGATCACAGCTCTTCCGTAGAGCCGAATCTATAATTGTTCACTTCTTACCTCTCTCTGACATGTGTTCAAACAAGCTTCGGAATCTATTTTAGAACAAAGACACTTCAGTCGGTGGGTCCCTGACTTGCTTTCGTGGTTGGTGTTTGTGCACCGTGGCTCCACCGCTGGTCATCGTACCCGTTCCGCGTTGTAACATCACCCACATCGAAAGGAGCAAGTTATACACACTCATATGCGCATATACAACGACAGGCTCCCTATCTGAGTCCTTCACCATTTCTACACAGCCTACTCGAGCAATGAGCCTTGTGTTGCCGAGTAGCCCTTCAATGCCACCTCGATGAGCTGGAACTTGCTTGAGCGCTTCATCGAGTCCGAGCACTTCAACAAGGACCCCTCGCTAACGGTAGCATATCTTGCGTACGATCTTTGAGACCCCCGGGATGCCAGTCGCTGACTATCACAAAGCCGCTATGCGAGCCATGTCGGAATCCAATACATCCTCTGTTCGAGGCTTCGTCAATTCAGCTACGAGGAGATCGAGTTCTACCTTCCCCAGCTATGCCACCTCCTCATATCTGTCGATAACGAGTCCATGGCTCTTGAAGAGTTCATAATCGATCTATGCGAAGAGTCTGTAAATGGCGCCCTTCTCACTTTCTGGCTATTCCAAACATATCTCCGCGACTTGTCCAATATCCCTTCTTCCAATGCCTTCCGGACATGTCGGCGAATATACAATAGGGTACAACGCATCGTGTTTGGCGCCTCGGAGCCCACGCGGAAAGAGAAGATCAACGATAATGTACTGCCGGTCACTGTGCTCTCGAGTCTTGTACTCGCGAGTATCGCAGTGCCTTTCTTACCAGCCCAAGCCGGTCCTCTGGCGATCGCACAAGCCAGGAAACCGCGACCTATTGAGGAGTTGATCACAGAAAACGTTCAGACGCAGAGGATACAGAGGAGTCACACGGTATCTGGGGAATCACCAAGAGCCAAAACACACTCAGCAGCAGCCGGTGAGCGCGGATCGAGACGGTCTGCGAGAACCCCTTCGAATCGATCGAGTGTAGCGCTGGATGCTCTCGGAGACTCCCCGACGTCGTCAAGAAAGACTTCTAGAACACATGCACCACTCGCGGGATACCTCGACGCTAAGAACATTGAAGCGTCGTTGAGTTCTTCGTCGCTGCCAGATTACAAGTCTCCTACCAGGACCACACCACCTAGAAGACCAGCTCCGCCGCCAGTTTCGTTTAGTGAGTCCCGTCGGGCATCAGAAATGAGCATTCACAGACGACATTCACATATCGCCAAGGCTGCGATTCCAACCACATTATCGTCGAGACAGAAGATGCGCCTGCTTCGAACAAACTACTTCCGCAGTCAGACACAGTTCTTGACTGCACTGGAAGACATATCAAATCGCCTGGTAGCGGTACCCAAGCCGGCGAGATTGAGCGCCCTGAGAGCAGAGTTGGCACTCATTGCGCAAGACTTGCCAGCTGAAGTAGACATTCCATTAATATGCCCTGCAACGCTCGAGAATGGCAAAGCAGGCCGCAGTCGCCACCATCGTGTTGTCAGACTCAGTCCGGCCGAAGCTACCAGCTTGAACAGTGCCGAGCGCGTACCATACCTCTTGATGTTGGAAGTCTTACGAGAAGATTTCGATTTCGATCCAGATTCACCGCAGAACATGGAGCTCATCACGAACATGCTGGCCGAGAAGGGCAGACCAAAACACAGGTTGTTCGATATCACCAGCGCGAATCGATATGCTCCAGTTGCTCCGATACCTGATCCCCAACATGATAGTGTGTTTGAGCCAGCTTTGGGCGACTTGGCGAGTCCAGCACTTCTACAAGAAATAGAAGGCGAGGACATGATGGGTATCAAACGACCAAAGCCTGGTAGGACGCTCACTCCAGTCAATGGATCCGGTATCAGAGAGATGCCTAGGTTATCAAGCGGAGTCAGCACGATATCCAGCAACGGTCTTGGGACTCCACGTACGTCGGACATACCGCAGAGCAGATCGAGTAGCCCGGGCGCTCGCATGCTAGCTCAAACCATGGCACGAACACAATCTTCAGATCAAACAGATTTTACAGCACTCGCAACGCATATGAGAACCGCATCTCAGATGCTTGCCCAGCTTGAGCTTAGCAGCGCCAAACGACCAAAAGCAGAAGTCGCCGCCATCAAAGCCAAGATCATTGCATCCATGCAGTCACTCGAAGAGCAGAGCTTCTACACCGAGGAGACTTCTTCACAAATACCCAGTTTCGAGACCATAATGGCCAATGCGAACAGTATTGCCGCGCAAGCAGAACCCGAAGATGTGGAAGACCACCTAGCAGACACGGCCGATCCCGACCCAAACCTCAGCTCCGGTGCAGGAGCAGCCCGTATGGAGAACGACATCAAGACAGGTGGTGTCCAACGCGCCGGCGACCGCGACGACCCCTCCGCCGCCACCTTCGGCGAAGCATGGACGATGAAAAAAGAGCGCATCCGTCGCTCGTCGCCCTACGGCTGGATGAAGAACTGGGACCTGATCTCGGTCATCGTGAAGACCGGCGCCGACCTGCGGCAAGAAGCCTTCGCATGCCAACTGATCGGCGTGTGCAGCAAGATCTGGACCGAGGCCAACACCGACGTCTGGGTCAAGAACATGCGCATCCTCGTAACAGGCGAGTCTTCAGGCCTGATCGAGACAATCACCAACGGCGTATCCCTACATTCCCTCAAGCGATCCCTGACCCTCGCCTCCATCGCCGCAGGCACGAACCCGAAGAAACGCATCGCGACGCTAAAAGACCACTTCGTGAAAACCTTCGGCGCGGCGGACTCCACCACCCATATCTCCGCCTGTGAGAACTTCGCGCGCTCGCTCGCTGCCTACAGCGTCATCAGCTACGTCCTGCAGCTGAAAGACCGGCACAACGGCAACATCCTAATCGACGACAAAGGCCACATCGTACACATCGACTTCGGGTTCATGCTGTCCAACTCGCCTGGCAGCATGGGTTTCGAAGCGGCGCCATTCAAACTCACACTCGAATACGTCGAGGTGCTCGGCGGCGTCGAGGGCCCGCACTTCCGCCTGTTCGTGGAGCGGATGAAGGAGGCGTTCCAGGCGCTGCGTCGCGAGGCGGAGCGCATCATCGTGCTCGTCGAGCTCATGGGCCGCGAGAGCCGGATGCCGTGCTACGGCGGTGGATTGGCGGCTGTGGTCGCTGCGTTGCGGGCGCGGTTCGTGCTTGAGAAGTCGGAGAAGGAGGCGGCGGCTTTTGTGGATGAGTTGGTCGCTAAGAGTGTGGGTAGTTATTATACTAGGCTGTGAGTCCTGTCGGTGTTCGTTATTTGTTTGACGGTGGTGCTGACGAGACGCAGATATGATACTTTCCAGTATCGCACGCAGGGCATTTATTAGGCTATTTCGGAGGCCTTGTTCGAGCTTTTTATTCGGTTGGGCTGGTTTACACGGAAAGTCTTTGCATGGCATGAATGCAACGATGAATCTTGTCTTGTTGATGGAGCGTTGTTGCGGCATATCCGAATGAAGGAGGAGACCTGAGCGAAGAACGTTTGTCTGATCTACGCATGACCACTCGAAGCAGATCAAAGCACAGAATTTCTTGTCCACGGCCGGGTCACTTCACGAAGCACACTTGGTCTGCATATGATGAAAGAGTCAAGAATTTGGATAGCGTCGAAAGAAGAAATATTGAGCGCTGTTAACCATCAGGTGATATAAGGAAATGATATGAAACCTCCCTCGCTGTGCCAGCCCCGCCGTCCCGTTTTTGAGAGTAAGAAATAGAGAAAGATAAGGAAGGGTTCGCTCCAAAAAAAAACATCATCGGGTCCTGTCATCCCTCCTTCGTCACGCTAGTCCCATTCCAGTCCAGTCCAGTTGTGTTGATAGTTCTCATGCTCGATGAACATGATGCTTTTCATAGCCGTTCATCCCTGTGTTTCATTGTATGCGAACACCTGGACCATCTGTCCGCCGAACGCCTCGAGCGTGAGGGTAAGCTGCGCCAAGTACTATTGACCTGAATTGAAGTCAGTAAAGAGGGCTGTGGACATGGAATTGAGACTTGCTTACGCAGGACTTACGCAACCGACTCTCTTGTCTCGCGATATCTGTATACCGCAGCCGCAACGCCGACAGCGAGGGCGGCAATGCCACTATTGAAAAGATTAGCGACATTGACAAGGGCTTTTGAGGGCAGGTACTTACGTAGCACGACCAGTTCCACCGAGCAGACCGGCAAACCAGGTACCGAGGCCGAGGAAGAGCTCTTTGATAGTCGCGAAGATGCTCCTCGCCTTGTTCGACTGTTCGTCAATCTCCATGGACTCGAACTTTGGCGTATCCTTCTTGACGATTTCGTCTTGCTGTTCATCCGCGCTCTGAATATGTTTGGTTGGCTCCGACGCGGCCGAAGGAAATGGTTGAAAGCGTTCCTCTTCTACAAGGTCAGACTCTCGCATATCTGGAGTCATCGGCGGGGTCAGCAACTCGATTGGACCGGTATGAGATTGTTGATGCTTGTGTGAGTGCTTTTGGACATGGTAGGTTGGTGCGGTCTGATCTTCAAATCGATCACTTATGAGCTGATCAAGCTTACCGTCACGTTCCGCTACAGCCTCGGCCAGAACAGGAGCAGAATCGTTCATGACCTCGCCCATCATGCTCTTTGGCTCACCCTCGAATTTATTGTAGCGCTCCTCGCCACCAGTCAAGACACCGCCGGCCTTCTTAAACTCGGCCATGGAGACAGCTGGAAAAGCGGAAGTGGCGTGGTGGGAGGCAGCGTTGTGGTGAACCTCGTGGATTGGGACAACGGTGTGGGTGACGTGTGGCTCAACAGTCTGCTTCTGGACGACTGGCTGGATGGTCTCCTGGACGTGGTGGTCGTCTAGCTCTTCTACCTTCGGTGTGTCCATCTCTTCCTCAGTTTCGTTAATGGCGCCGAGCGGATTGGCAGATCCCTGACTAGCATTGCTAATGGAGCGGTGTAGCGAGGAGGAAGGAATATCGGTGGCTTCTTCGTCATCATGCCTGAGCGACGCACGTCGGAGATGCTGCAGAATGGCGGCATGATCGGTAGGAAGCTTCTCCAAAACGACATCATCATTCTGGTCCTGCGAGCGTGATGAAGCAGCGGAGGTTTGGCGGGTCGAACGTGATCGATCGTCCTCGGGGCTCATACTTTCGTGACGGAGAAGTGGGGCAATGTTGTCGTCGGCCGTGGTTGCGAAATTCTGAGGCGAAGTTTCATGTCTCAAGAGAGGGGAGTTTTGTTCGAATTGCTCAACAGCAGGCGCTCTGGGTGATGTCTCATGTCTCATAAGAGGCACACCATCATCCTCGTCTAGTTCGGCGTCCGTGTTTGGCTTCTCCTCATCGTAGTGAGATGGCTCATCGTCCATGGAATCTTCTGCCTCTTCAGTCTGCACCTTGGAAGCCGATGGAGTGATCTCGTGTGCGAGTAGCGGTGTATCATCGTCTTCGATGTTGTCTGCCGAAGGAGGAACGATATCGTCGTCTGCACCAACGTTGGCATCGACATCAGTGTTCATCTCAGTTTCATGACGCAGAAGCGGCGCTGATGAAGGACCTGCAATCTCTGAGGTCTCTTGAGTCTTCTGCTGGACTGCTCCAACGTCAACGAAGTGAACCGGAAGAGGTTGCTGAATTGACTGTGATGATTCGGCTGGCTTTGGCTGCTCTGTTGGCCTTGAGTGTTCGACTGGGATTGCTTGTTCTTGTTCGGCTGGTTTTGGCTCCTCGACAGGGATTGAAGGCTGAATAGGCTTTGGCTGCTCCACAGCCTTTGGTTGGTCCACTGGTGTTGGCTTCTCGGTAACCCTGGGCTGCTCGACTGGCTTGGACTGCTCGACTGGCTCCTGCTTACGTTCAGTGGCGGCGGGCATGACAGAGTCTTTCCTGAAGGGCTCGACATTGATCAAGTTGTTGCGATTACCAAAACCGTCATCGACTGGATTAATGTCAATGGAGGAACGACCAATGGTTGAATAGTCACTGACCAATCTGCTTGCTCTCGTCCAGAGCCCACCAGTCTCCAGGACCCAGCCTGTATTTGAACTGATGTTGGCCTTCCTCTGGTTCAAACTCCTTGTAGAAATCACAATGTCCATCCTCCTTTTGCGTGAATTCCATCTCGACAGGCTCCCATTTTGGCTCGCTCATGGATGTAATGACGTAGACTGGTGGGCACAGGCCTGCCGAGCTGTAAGACAGACGAACGTGTGACTTCATTGTCGGCTGATCGGTTTCTTTGGAGCGCGGTTGTGGAAGTGGCCCGATCCAGGAAGGTTTGCTTAAAAGCTGACGAGGAGGTTCTTTGACGAGAGGAGAGTCAGATGGGAGAGTTGTGGTGATGGGCGCGTTCTGAGCTGGGTCTGGCAAAGAAGACATCTGGTTAGCACTCGTTTGATTGGAGATTAAGAATCTTGTAATAGATTCGAGAAAGCGCAGGGGTGGTAGGATCTGGACGTCGAGTCAAGGCTTCGATTGCGTGAAGAGAAACACCCGACATGCAGATGAGATAGATCGAGCTCACTATAGAGGGCTGTGCGTGAAGAGAGGTCGCGCCTGCCTCCAGAATATCGCGTCGAGTAAGAAGGTGTGACACGAGTTCTTATGGGCAAGGAAGTCGCAATGAGGCAGTCCTACTTACCCGTTGATCAGGAAAAAAAGTGCACTACTCCTCAAGCCTCAAGTCAATATGCTACGACACACGCTGTCTTTTGGTGGTATGAGTGAAGATTGGGGTTTGTTTGCAGACAGACCAGGCTGTAAGAAGAAGGTTGGAATGTTGAATGTGAAGGAAAGTGAGGTGACGATCGATTGTCGATTGTGGGGTCGGTATACAAAAGCTGGGGAAAGTGCACTGTAATCCGATAAATTGTTGTATTTGTGGAAGTCGCAATGCGGTAAATCGGGCAGATCAATCAGGAAAGAACAAATAATGTTAATTTTGTGAGAATTGATGAAAGAGTGAGATGCGATTGAAGAATCAGTGGTGCGATGCTGACCAGACCTCCTGTGCCTGTAGCCGAAAGAGAAGTTGGTTGATCTGATGCAGGAATCAGGATGGGATGGGGCAGCCGCTGAAGTGTTATATCCCAACCTCAACCATCGACATTGTACCTCATGCTGACAACAACAATGAGCATTTCGAAGAAGACCGAACAGCTGCGGCAACGTAATCTCCACAATCTGGTCATGGTTCTCCAGTTTGAAGACCGTTTCATTGCTCTAATCGTGAAGAGCAGCCGTTATGGAAATTTCCATTCTTCCCAAATATTCTTCACATGTGACGATGTGCTGATCATCAACATTTTGCGCGCCCTTCGAGCTCGCTGCCCCGCTAGTTAGCCGTACCGTTACCTTACTCTAGCCTCTATTCTCCGGGCCGCTGAAACTCGAACCCCAGGTATGAACTCTAACTCTAAAAAGCTCAATCCGGCTGAACACGTGCTGCCAAACTCAGCCAGAAACCGTCAAACCGAACCCTTCGTGCTGCTGTCGACCTGGGGATGCACCGTTATAAATCTCCATGCCTCGAGGTCTTCTACCACAGATCTCGATGGCCGGATGGACAGACGAGTCATGACACGGCAGCGAGATTGAAATATTGTAACAAGAATCTGTCTACATGTATTGCATCTGGTCGATTGACGAATGAGTGGACCTCTATCTGGATGCTCGATAATAGGTTTCGATAAATCCAGTGCATTGTGGCTTTCGCGTTACGAGGTCTGGCCTCTTCGTTCGCTGCTCCGATTGACTGCTGGATAAGAGTAAAGATTGTCCTGAGGTGCTTTGACAGCAGTCATGTGGTTGTGAGACCGGCGAGGAGTATGTAGTCCATGAGGTGGCGCGGGTGCAACTGTGGCTCGCGCCGTGGTGACGCCAAGCTTTTGCAGACTTCACAAGGTAGCGAGCACATGTAAACTCGAGTCGTCGCCTTCGACCATCAACCGCTGTTGCATTCGGAAACCTCCATGTTGCGCCTGTCATTGAGAAGACGTATCTCAACCATAACCGATGGGACACGTGCGGTCTGTATCTATGACTGCAAAAGCCTTCGTCAACAGTCTCGTCAATATGCCCGCAAGGCTCCAGAAACCATGAACTATGAGAGACGGGCAGGACCACGCACCCTCTCTGCAAATGAGCTCGAGAGGCTCAGGAATTTCAACAAATGGCAAACGACCACGGGAGTAGAGGAATGGAGAGCATGGGCCGATAGACTACTTTTGGAACGCCCGCAACTTATGTCTGATATGTGTAAACATGCGGCCATTTCAGTCCTCGATTTCAATGATCGGGGTTTACGACTTGAGGATATGGTCAAATTCTTGATCAATTTCGACGATTCCTATCACGCCCTCTATCGACATGGTAAACCACCAGTCTACGACTTCCGGACTCTTCACAGAACTCATTTTAAACAAAATCAGCTCGCATACCTGGATGTTGAGCTCGAGGATATGTATGAAGCCGGCCGACACCTGATCTCAAGTAATTCCGAGTTTCAGCAGAGCGCGCTCGCGCTGTTGTGTTGTTGCGCCCGTGAAGGTCACGTCGACGCAACCATCTACATGACACACAGATTCTTACGCACCGAGAGGGGTCTTGGAACTGCTGGAAGATCCTCACGCCGACCTTTGAGCTCGCCCGAAGGAGAATACCTTCTTAAAAGTCTGGTAAACATTGCAAACTCTGGTAATTTTCGGGCGATGGCCCTACGAGGCCTTCTGGCTTCCCATCAGGGATACACAAAAGCTGCTTTGAATCACTTCAAGGAGGCCCTGCCTGGCGCTATGGCGTTCTCTAAGCGGAAAATCGATCAGAAGAAAACACCCTTCTTGGCCAGTCAACAGCACGATGAGCTATCCTCACCCTGGAACGAATTAGCCCAAACTGCTTGGAAGGCTAGGAACGAATTAGCCGAAACTGACTCGAAGGCTAAGGAGCTAAAGGAACTAGAAGACGAGGCTTTCAAGGTCGGTGCAGAGCTCGATGATCCCAACACACTATATCTGAAAGCTGTTCTCGAAAGGCAGAGATATGCTGAGAAGCTTCTGGACAAGCATGAAAAGAAGTATGGGCAGACGGATACTTCCGAGGGCGACATGCTTCTTCAGACTCCTTACTCCTTTTCTTGGCTTCACGACATGACCAAAGCCGCTGCCAGCGGCCACGTGGACGCCGCTTTGGAGATGGCACAATATTACGCGAACTCACCTGCTCCACCTACCTCACACGATTCTGATCAAACGATGAGCCCGTTCAAGTTGGCAGTCCAGCTCTGGAAAGCTTTTGACCCTGTACCACCTCGTGCGGATTCACGGCAGAACATGGAATACTACGCCTCGTTGGTTCAAAGCCCACAGGATCGTATGCAAATGGCAATGTACTGGCTTCGCGTCTGCACTTCGTACGGCTACGTACCGGCCCTGGTGAGTCTGGCTAAAATCCATATCAGTAAGTACATCTTTTCCAAGAACAATCTGTACCTCCCGGTCGAGCATCCGGACGCCCAACGCAAGGACGTTCACAAGGAAGATCAACAGGTCAAGGGCATGGAAGACGGCATCGACAATCCGTACTACAGTCCACGTATGGCACACGACTGTCTCGCACTGATCCTGGAATTAACCACGACCATCGAAGAAGCGTCCACCGAAAGAGTGGCAGCCAAGAAACGCAACAACGCAGAATGGATACAACGGCTTGGTCTAGCCCAATCGTTTCCGGAGGTTGTAGTAGACATGGAAAGCTCTATACCACGTTATCAGGACGAAGCATACGAGATTGCCGATGAATGCGGTATCGACATCCAGGATTGCAGGGGCGCTGTTAGATACGATCACAGGGGTGAAAGGGGCCACGGCGTCTTTGAGTTTGGGGTAGTAGAGGTGGTCACGGGCTTCCCGAGCGAATATATTCCCGGGGATCAGGAGTCGATTGAAGGTTACTGGAAGGAGATGAGAGCTGACACGCGCTCCACAGAGGCGGCGGGCGGAACCATATACCCTAGTTGATATCATTGCATTGTACGAACCCTAATGCTCTCTCGCGTGAAATCGAAATGTAACGCCGTCCGAATCCCTGGGTATAGTCTCATTAACCATCCATCAAACATATCCTCGCATCAATCGCTTCAACCCGTGCTCAAATCCACCCATCTTCCAGTCGTCATCAAACATATCCACGCTCAAGCGCCTCCACTCGTGTCGTGTCCCACCCATCCTCCAATCACCCTCCATCCTCGTTCATCATCCCACAGCGCCACGCCTCAGATCTTCCCCCGAACATCCTGCACCTCCCTCACCGTCTCCGGCACAAACTCCATGCGTCTTCCCAGCTGCTCAAGCAAGAAAGCGCGCTCCAACCTCATCTTCGTGACGGCGCGCACCAGTCTCGCCCTTCGCAGTTTCGCGGCATCGTTGGCTTCTTCCACTTCGTTCAGTCGCCGCTTGAGCTCGATGCATTTCCGGTAGTAGGCTTTCTCCACGCTGGGTGGGAGTGGTGTGTTCTCTGGTGCGCGGTCTGCGGGTTGTTAGCTAGAGTTTTTTGGGGCGGTGATGAGGACAGTGTTTGTCGGACATACCTGCTGGTGGCATTGTTGTAGTCGTGAGTAGATGAGTGGTGGGCTGAGAGACTGCGATGGCGCTTCACGATGGACGTCACCAGGTAAGGTTCATTGCTTGGAGTGAAGCCGCGTGCCAAGCATACCATTTCGCGCTTATGTCAGCGGGGCATCAGCAGCAGCTTCACGTTGGGAAGAAGCATTTTTGTGACATGAAATATGGTTATTGTATAAAGAATGAATATCCTTGTCTAATCATAGTCGAACATGCTGCAATCATGCTACGTTACTTCCAAGATTTTGGGATCAATCCTATGCATCTCGCTTACTGCGGCTTGCTTTCAGCCGACCACTGTCATACATAAAGTCGTGCATACCCAAGTAGAAGGGAGTCGAATCAGGACATAAGTTTCTTTGCTTCCGGAGATCATTTTCACCTAGGGTTCGTCGGTAGACGTGTCACCGTAGAAGACCGAGGCCATGTCCCTGTACTGGTGATTCTCGTACCCTCGCGTTGCCTCCAGCAGTATCGTAACACGGATCCGTACAGCTGTTACCGCTCAATGTATCGCGTTACCGGCGGCATTACGAGTGACTCCGGGACAAGTTCGTCAATGCAGCTTCAGCATGTGACCATTGTACTGTGAACAGTCAACCATGCAAAGGTGATCCTGTCGGGATGGGTCGCGGGAGGTGGTTTTTTGTCATCGTGTCACTTAAGCGTGTCGACGCCCGTTCTCAGTTGGTCATGAGGGCATCGCCGACCTCTTGCCTGGTCTCCTTTGCAGCTTTCTCGGCATTCTTCTTGTTTCTCATGGCCTTTCGAGCTTCTCTGAGATCAGGGGGCTGTTCAATTCCAAGTTCGTTTCGTAATTGGGAAGCGTCCTTCTCCAAGACCTCCTCCCAGTAGATGTTGATCACTTCCTCGGATTTGAGTCCGTTGCTCACGGCCCAAGGGAGGTAGGTATTGAAGAATCGTCTCCTTGCTGCAGGCTTGAGCTTTACTACAGCTGCTAAGCTGAGTCCAGTCATGGGCAGCGCCGTGTTGGCGAACTCGAATGCCTTAAGCGCGATCTCTCCCTCGGCGAATACTGGCAGACCAGTCAGGGCATGGTAAAAATCGTGAGATTCTCGGTATCGCTGCATAACGTATGCTTCCTCGGGGTCATCGATATAGCGAACGTTATCACGCGTATCCGGGGTCACGCCCTCGCGGTCCAGCCACATTGCATAGATCCGGCCTACGCTACCCTCCGGGAGTTGGCGAAGCTTCTCAAGAGACATGGTCTGGGAAGTGATGCGCGGCTTATCACGAAGAATGCGTCTACCTGTTGGACTAGAGAGCATTGCCTTCCGCAGGCGGTCGACGAAATATGGCTTGGCGGTAGCTTCTCCAAGGGCGGCAACCATGTCTAAGGATCGTTAGCCGTTATCGGGAGATTCCGCTGGTCCAGGAGACTTCACCATGACGGTGGTGGTCGACCATGGAGGCAATGGCAGAGCCAACCGCGAGACCGACTCTTTCGATTGCTAATAGTGGTACATGGCCAGGATAGTTTGGAGGAGGGCGGTTGAAAACGGAGAAGGCCTGGAGACGAGCTGCTACAGGCAACGCAAGCAGCGTCGACTGCGACAATGCACTTGGACGTATCAAGTTCTTTGCCAACGCCATGCCGAACGATTCTTCCCAATACTTGTCCGATGTGAATTCAATACTGACTAGTATTATGCTGCTGTCTCGGAGGTGATCGAGGCTCGCCGCACCTTCCCGCCAAGACATGGATGCTCGCCTTTTCGCTGACGACATCTGATGCATGAACTCGACTGTGAACTTGGGGTAATTCTCCTGCTCATAAAACACTCCTCTGTCTCTCGACTTCAATTGATCGCGTGTCAATTTGATATTGTGCTTGGGCATGTGACGATAGGTCTTTATTCTCGGAAAAAATTCAAACTGTCTTGCAAGACTTCACTCTCCTTTCCGCGATCAATACTGCGGACATCCAGACAATGCAGGAGAGGTAACATAGCAGTGGGCCGGGTGGCCTCCCCATGGCTCTATCCAAGACCCTTCTCATGGTTGTCTGATAGTAAACCCTCAAATGCGAGCAAAACACAGCCAGACGTGTAGGTCCTTCTATACCGAATCCGCAAACGGCATCACTGACTCTTATTAGCATTGCTGCGACAACGCTTCCCACAACAAGGCGGTTCTCAGATCTTGCCGACTCACTGCAGGATCCGCCAACCCAAAGCGATATCGCACCAGGAATCGAGCAGTCGTCTTCGGAGGATTCCAAGATTCACATCCTAGGCCTAGGCGCGATCGGAAAACTCGTTGCTCACTCACTCAGAAATGCAGACAAACCACGACCGGTCACATTGATAGCTCACCGGTGGCGCTTGTATAGGGCCTGGACCAGCGCTAGGAGGAAAGTGATTACAATCGAACGGGATGGGTACCGTCTCAATGCATCGGGCTTCGAGATGGAGTATGCGCCAACACCGCTACGCATTCACAACGTCCAAACCGACGACATAGAGTATATCTATTACAATAAAGAAGGACTGAAACCACACGAGGCGGCCCGGAAACTCAAAGAGCAGCAGGAGAAGTTTACGGAGGAAGAAAAGGAGGCTAGGGAACTGCAAGAAAATGAGGCGGCGATGCAAGTGCAGCGAGATGAGGAGGCACAGCAGACGGAAGCACAGCAAATTGAAGCACAGCAAATTGAAGCACAGCAGACGGAAGCACAGCAAATTGAAGCACAGCAAATTGAAGCACAGCAGACGGAAGCACAGCAGATGGAAGCACATCGCGACGCAGAAGAAGGCCAACCCGACATAGCCGAGGAAGGACAGTACGACTCGGACGAGGCTCCAGACGATAAAACTGGCCAGTCGGATGAACCAATCTACCATTTGATTCTATCAGTCAAAGCACCAAGGACTGTGAGTGCGCTGATGTCGGTCAAACATCGACTACGACCAGAGTCCACCGTCTGTATCTTACAAAACGGTATGGGAACATTGGACCTAGTCAAGAAGGAAGTCTTTCCAGATCCAGCGACCAGGCCGAACTTCATCCTCGGTCTCGTCACGCACGGAGCCAATTCGCCAAAAGGCAGCAGCGCTTTCTTCGCCATACATGCGGGTCACGGAACTATTGCGCTTGGCGTGCAGCAACGTGAGGAAGAGGGAGCGGAGCAGACCGAGCTGGCACCTTCGACTCGCTTTCTCATGCAGTCACTTACCCGCGTCCCAGTGCTTGCCGCAGTCGGCTTACCACAGTCTGAGTTCTTGCAACAACAACTAGAAAAGCTCGCGCAGAACGCAGTCATCAATTCTCTCACGGTCATGATTGACGCCCGGAACGGAAGCATCCTCTACAACCACCACTACACCCGCATCATGCGCCTGATCCTCGGCGAGATCAGTCTTGTCGTACGAAACCTGCCTGAGTTTCGAGGTCTGCCCAACGTGGCCACTCGCTTCTCCCCAGAGCGTCTTGAGACGTTGGTAGTGGGTATTGCAGAGAAGACAGCACAGAACGTATCGTCCATGCTGAGCGATGTACGTAACGGCGTTAATACTGAAATTGACTTCATCAATGGATATATCTACCGCCGAGGACAGGAGGTCGGCATAACTTGCGTCTCCAACTACATGATGTTGCAGTTGGTCATGGGCAAGAACAGTATGATCAGGAAGGAGATGATGGATGAGGTCCCAATGGAGAGGATCAATGAGAGTACGAGTGAGAGGGTCATTGATATTGACACATCTCGCGACTATAGAGAAGGGGTGGATCCAGATTTTCAGTAGCGGTTGCATACTTTTATAAACTTGTTCATATTATGTTCATAACTGCATGCATGTCATAACCTGATCAGGGGGTATCAATAACATCGAATCACTTCCGCACCCGAAACGCCTTCCCATGTGAGGCACGCGACTGTCTGTCTGTCGGTCAAACCACTTGAGATCATTTCCCCCGATCCCACTCCCTACTCTCTCCCTTCTTACTCCATCGCACACCCTGGTCTTCTCCATCATGACCAGCCACAGCTCTGTTCGATCCATTCTCATATCGCTCAATCTCCTTTTCGCTGAAGCCAGCAGCCTTCAGCCTCTCACTAGCGCCCTGCTTCCACTTCGCCCGATCCCGCATGGCCTCAAGAGCCGAGTCCCAATCGTTCTCGATGGTTTCGTGGTCGTCCATTCCCACGTCTGCGCTCGGGTCGTATGTCGACGCGAAGTGAGAATCGATGTGAGAGGGTGTACTCGAGTAAACGCCGCGGCCGCGTGACCGGATGGGGTCTTTTGGTTGCGGAAGCGGTCCGAGGAGGGCTTCGATTGGGTCAGAGTTTGTCGATGATGGAGATCGGTCGCGGCCATGGCGGCGTGGTGAGCGTGAGCGAGTTCGTGATCTCCTTCGCGAGGTGCGGTGTGATGACTCTCGCTGCGGTGAGCGGCTTCGATGTCGCTGACGGTGACTCGTGACGTGGGTATCGTCCTCGTGCCTGGATGTGCGCTCGCGGTATCGTCTGTGCCGTCGTTGTGCACCTTCGTCATCGCTTTTCTGGTCTGAGACCGGAGACCTCCTCTTGCGTTCGTCTCTCTTTCCGTTCTCGTGCCTGCTTCTCTCTTGCTTTGCCGATTCCGCAGCTTCATCTCCATCTACTCTCCGCCTCTTGATAAGCGGTTCATTTCGGTTCTCGCGCCTATCTCTGACCGAATAGATGGCTTGCTGGGGCCTGACTCTTGACCTCTTATCATCCCTTAGCTTCTGTAACCGCGCTCTTGATTCCTCTGCTTCTCTCGCTAGTAGGGCCGCATTGTGATTGTCGGTGCTACGGATGATGTTCTGCAGGAATCGTGTATTGGGTTTCGGCTTGGAATCCGGTCTGGAACCATCAGCAGTTGTACTGATTGGCTTCTAAGTCGCAATCACCTCTTCGTCGTGAGTCCAGACACTCGTGCTGAAACGGCTTTGGCGTCATTCTTGAGTAATTCGACTAGGTATTCATCCGTGAGAGCGGTGTCGTCCATCATAAACCAGTATCGACCGAATCTATTGCTCCTAAACGGACACCGCACAGCTCCGTAGAATCACACGAGGCCCACCGACGAGTGTCGCGTGTTCAAGAGTGAGTTGATCGCAGTCATCAAGGTAGGTTGCCGGCTAACCTTCCGCTTCAGACCGTCCCTCTGACGCATCTCCATCCCACTTGACGACCATAAATATTATTGTGCCCCGCCATTTACTCTCGAATTCACATTCACAATTACACACACAATGGCGGAGCAACAACCTACTGAAAGCAAGCCGGTAGAGTCTCTACCAGAGAGGCCAAAGGAGGCTGCCGATGCCGCTGCAGCTGGTGAGAAGGGTCCCTCAAAGAACGAATTGAAGAAACTCGCCAAAGAGAAGGAGAAGGTAGGTCATACTTCGAGCAAGTGATCACTGATACAAGGCTAAGAATTGACGCAAGGCCGAGAAAGCTGCAAAGCGCAAGGCTGCTGAGGATGCCCAGAAGCAGGCCGCCGAAGCAAACGATACCTCCAAAGACGACTATGGCGAGCTGCCCGTCGTCGCCGACGCCGCTCCAAGCGGTGTACCTCGTGTCTCGCTGGCCGAGATCGCTGAGCAGTACAAAGACACATCCGACATGAGCGAAGAAGGTGGACCACAAATCGTTTTCAGAGCAATCGTCGAAAATGCGCGCAACCAGTCGGCAAAGCTCTCTTTCCTCATGCTCGGCCAAGGATTGGAGACGATACAGGCAGTTGTCGCAGAGAGCGAGACTCTCAGCAGGAAGATGGTCAAGTTTTGTGGCTCGGTTCCTGCTCAGTCAGTGGTTCTTGTTCACGCGGTCGTCAAGAAACCAAAGGAACCAGTCAAGAGCGCGACTGTCAGCCACCTCGAAGTTCACATTAAGAAGCTCTTCATCGAGTGCAAGGCCGATAATCAGCTGCCTATGCAAGTCGCCGACGCCGAGCGACCAATCCCTGTCGAAGGCGCCGAGGAGGCAGTGAGCGAGACCGACGGACCACTCGTCACACTCAGCACCCGCCTCAACAACCGTGTCATCGATCTTCGCGCGAAGCACAACCTCGCAATTTTCAAGATCAAGTCTGGTGTAACAGCATTGTTCCGTGAGTACCTCGAAACGAAAGGCTTCCTCGGCATCCAGTCCCCCAAGATGCTTGGCTCAGCCTCGGAAGGCGGTGCGAACGTCTTCGAGGTCAAATACTTCAACACCAAGGCCTACCTCGCACAGTCACCACAACTGTACAAACAGATGCTGATCGCCGCTCGCATGGAACGCGTGTACGAAATCGGCCCAGTGTTCAGAGCCGAGAACAGCAACACCGCCAGACACTTGACAGAGTTCACCGGTCTCGATTTGGAGATGGAAATCCAGGAAAACTACCACGAAGCCATCGACGTGCTCGAGGGACTGATGTTATTCATCTTCAACGGCCTGCGGACAAAGTACAAGAAGGAAACCGACCTTGTGCGCAGCATCTACCACGTCGAGGACTTCAAGCTGCCAGAAGCCGGAAAGACAGTCAGACTACCGTTCTGGGAGGGTATCAAGATGCTCCGCGACGACGGAGTCGAGATCAACGACTTTGACGATTTGAGGTATTGACCCTTTATCTCCCGTCCAAGCCCAATCCACTAATCTCTCACAGCACGCCGGACGAGAAGCGTCTCGGCCGCCTAGTCCTCGAGAAATACGGCACCGACTTCTACATCCTCGACAAATTCCCACTGAACATCCGCCCCTTCTACACAATGCCGTCGCCAGAGAGTCCCGCGCACCAAGAAGGCGCCAAGGACCCCAACGCCGGCTACAGCAACTCGTACGACTTCTTCATGCGCGGACAAGAGATCCTGTCAGGCGCGCAGCGTATTCACAACGCCGACTTCCTGAAGAAGAGGATGCGCGAGCACGTCAGCCCCGTCAACCCCGACGACGCGGGTCTGAAGGACTATGTCGATGCGTTCCGATACGGCTGTCCGCCACATGCTGGAGGTGGTATTGGTCTCGAGCGTATCGTCATGCTCTGGTTGGGACTGCCGAATATTCGTCTCGCGAGTTTGTTCCCGCGTGACCCTAATAGGTTGGCTCCATAGAATAGATGCGATAATCAACACGACCTGACGTGTTCGTCATGGAACTGCAGGCTTACTTCGTTCGAAGTGAGTAGATCCGGCAGAAGCGTGCGCGCTCCCCTGTTTACCACAACGAGTGACTCACGAGAGAACGTCTTGCACAGGCCGTACGAGTAATCTACCGAGCTACTCGCCGCAATCAAAGGACCTCGTAGCTACTAGGTGTATGTTCGGAAATATGGACAGTCGTGGCATATCGTCCTGCCTACGTGTCGACGCCGTTCTCGCTCCCCTCCCTCGCAGGTTCAGTATACCCATTGCTCAGCCACGCCTGCAGCGCCCGCTCCGCCAACGCGGCCATATCCCCCTTGATCCCCTCAGACGTCTCGCCCTCCTTGACCTTATCCCTAAAGTCACTCAGCTCCTCGCCCCAAGCAGCCCATATCCGTTCCCCCTGTCCAGCCTCGGCGACCTGGCGGTAGTACTTAATCATCCGCGTCGTGTCCTTGCCCGAACTAACCCACAACGCTTCCTTGCGCTTCTGGTCCGGCTCGAGGCCGGGTTCCGGAGCAGGAGCAGGAAAGGGAGCAGTGGCGAGTAGTGTCCAGAGCAAGTTCTGCAGGACGTCGCTGGCGCGCTTCATGCTTCTCATGCCCGCGATTTTCGTCGACAAGATGTCGCGCTTTATGCACTGGAGTTCGTGGTCGTCGAAGTTGGTGGCGACTTTTGTGCGGCGCGCTAGTCGGCGGAGCGCGCTTTCGATGTCGTCCATTGTGCTGGCTTCGGCTAGTGAGGTCTGTAGTTTGAGCACCTCGGCGTGAGTTGCTTTTGACGGAATCGTCGATGGGTTCAAGATACTGGCTATCGCGGCGGGTAGCAGGTCGCTCTGTAGGTATTCGTGCGTGTATGAGGTGAGTTTTGATCGGAGTGAGGTATCTGATACGAGGCCACAGCCGGCGGCGTAGAGTTGTGTTGGGGCGAGGAGCTGGGCTCTGACGGTGGTTTGGTAGGTCGTATTGACCCTCGATTGGAGGTGTGAGAGACGTTCTGCGAAGCTTGAGGAGATAATAGGAAGCAATTGAGAGTCCTTTGCGATGAGTATCGATGACAGCTGAGGACTTGTGAACGAGGTGGTGAGGCTCTGTAATACCTCGGGACCGAAAACAACGTCTGTACTGAGGTCGCGCTCGTGATATGACCTTTCGGCGACTTCGATGGCCATCGTTAGAAGCAGGTCCCTGGCCGATTGAAGGTGTTCGGCCGTGATGAAGCAGATGGTAGACTGATCGTCGAGATTTTCTAGAGGAATGTTTTCTTGCCACCAATGGTCTTTGACATCACCTACCAGCGCAGAACTCGAGACAGACCCTCTCGTATGAATGCAGTGGCCATCACGCTGTATGTCGCTGATGATACGCCGTACAAGATTTTGATGCTGCTCATGGGCCTGGCTTGCTTCTTGCTCCAAAGCCGATCGAGGCGTGAAGCGGAGGCCATTCTCTTCGAGACTAATGTTGCCCCCTGTTGATGACTGTTCTTTGGACAGTACTGCGTTTGCAAGATGCGCAATGACTGGGCGAGGTGCCTGAAAGTTTGATGGATCAAGGTGGGTGACAGCAGCGGCATCTTGAGCTTCCTGCAGTGTCTTCCGTAATCGAGTCTCGACAGCTTGCATATGTGATTTGGAGGAGATCCATAGTTGACGAGTACTGGAGGTGTCCAGGAAAGCCAAATCCTCTCGTTTGCGCAGAGTCACATGTTGCAAGTCATCTGTTCGGATATCATTGCTGCTAGCAAATTCCGCAAAGGCCACAAAGTTCGCCTTGCATTGTGCCTCCAGATCTTCCAATACACCATGTAAAAACAGGTCCGGAACCAGGTTTTGGCGGTCTTTTGTGTAAAGTAACTCGTCCGCATCAAGCAAAGGCTCAACGTCTCGAACATTCAGCACCCTTGATAAACTCGAAACTGGTATGAGAGCATCATAGGTTTCCAAGATGTTCTTGAGACCATCCTTGACGGTACTTGACCGTATCAAATCGTTTCCGTGGAACGTCCGGAGAAGATACCCGGAGGACTTGTTTATATCTCTTGAATCTGAAGGGAAAAGGTCTACCAGTCTCTGGATGTCTTTGTCGTTGAATATCGGTATGGAATGGTCATCTTTTCGCCTTCCGGCCCCGAGACCGAACATTTGTTACAGGTTGCGTTGTATGTTCTGGTGTGTTGTTTTGATTTGACGAAGAAACGTGTACGTGATTTCAAGCACGATATCCTGCAGGTCGCTGAAATTGTATGTTTGGTGATGGTATAGCGAGGTGAAGTTTAATTCGGGTCCCGGCCCATGATATTTTGGCTGTCACTCGTCGTATAATACGAAATGGAAGTCACGACTACGACTGCAAACTGTCATTGGCTGTACTACGCAGGTGCCATCAAGCGATATCTTAGTTTTCGTTTTGATAATTATTTCGGGGTTTATTTCCTGCTCGCCTGCCGGGCCTTTGTTCACAGGAGAATAGAAGGACGAAACCGTCACCGCAAAAGACATCTATCAGATCGCGAACAACGTCCCGAGATCCACGAAAATACAGACGTTCGTTTGAAGTGGACAGAAGTAGATGGTATTGCGCAGTTGTCCCAGTCCACTTGGCGCATTACTGCAGCACAAGTGGTCGACATTCCATTTCATGTAGTCGACCAAGTAAAATACCCACGGGTAACTGACCGCTCTATTTTGGCCAACTCCATATCATCAAGGGTATAAATGCCAGGTAGAGTCAAGTCCCTCTATGCATGCAACGCCGACCCGACCGACCGGTTGTATAGGATGAACCAGATAAAGTGTGTTGTGAAGTTGGATAAGTCGACCAAAAGTGTGAAGAGATGAAGGGTAAAGGTTTTGATTATAAGCTTGTAAGGTGGGTTGGTTTAGAGAATCAGGCATTTCGACTTCTTTGCCTTTGACATTGGACGTGGGCTGAGGACGGCTCTGGGGGGGTATGTTAGTTGGGTCTGCTGATCTGGAGTATGATAAACTCACCTGATCGCCTCATCAAAAACGTTCTTCAAATTCCTCTGTGTGAGCGCCGAACACTCCATGTACTTGTATGCCTTGATGTCTTTTGCGACCTGGACAGCCTGCTCGTACTGAATCGGCGCCATCTTCTTCTGGCGCAGGTTCTCCCTTGTGCCTTCGTCATCCCTCAAGTCCAACTTTGTGCCGACGAGGATGATTGGAACATTGGGCGCATGGTGCTCGATTTCTGGATACCACTAGAGGTTCATCAGTCCGAATTCGAGGTAGACGCTTCAATCTGTCGTACCTTGGCCTTGACGTTGTCGAACGATGGCGGAGAAACGATGGAGAAGCAGATGAGGAAGACGTCGGTTTGCGGGTATGAAAGAGGTCGCAGTCTGTCGTAATCTTCTTGACCAGCAGTATCCCAAAGACCTAGCGATATTGGCTTTCCATCCACCATCACACTAGCCGAGTAATTGTCGAAGCTGTTTGCTATATATCAGAGTCGTGATGGCGCCGCAGGGTCAAGGTACATACACTGTAGGAATGTACTCGCCGGGAAAGGCGTTGGTTGTGTATGAGATGAGAAGACATGTCTGTGACCGTGGTCAGAAAACGGCTCTCGTATTGTACTGTGCTCTTTCGACTCACCTTTCCGACAGCACCGTCACCTGTCACCACACACTAGAACTTGGTATCAGCCATCGTTCGTGCCATGTCTCTTTCGCAAATCCACCTCGTACCTTCAGGGACTGTGTCGCTTGCGCAGCCATTGTTACGGTGAGAGTATATCCGATTAATGGAGGATTTATTGTCGGAGATGATTGCGCGATATGAGGTATAATGGGCAAGTCTGGAAAGTAAAAGGTCAGTATTGAGTAAGGTATGGTCAAGATCGAGGACGCAGGGGCATCAACAAACCTGTATGAAGCTTGCTGCTGTATCCAAAACCCGGGGGTTTTCTAGGGTTTCTTGAGCCTTTCACGTGGTTTCAGAAATGTACTGTACTGCACGAGGGCGGGACGCGTCGGCTTCAACTTGAGGTGATGTCGTAAATTGTAGACTGGCACAATGGATCAGTCAAGCAGAGAGTCGATTTGAGAAGTGTATTCAGTGTCTGTCGGACTAGAATCAATTGAAGATAGATGATCAAGAGGCTGGAAGATCAGATGGACCGTTGGGTTTTGCGGAAGCTACCGAAAGCGGTTCTAGTAGACACACTGTGTAGTAGTTCAACGTCGAAGAAGACCAGATTCCAGGGCGACTGACGGCATGAAACGCTCAGTCAATTGTGTTTCGTATGTGGTCGGAGAGAAGGATGCTGAAAGAAGTCGAAGAAGTCGTTCCGAGTACTGTATAAACCGAAGTGTGTCAGGTTGAGACAAGTTCAAGTTCAAGCAAGTCCAAAGCTAAGGTAGGCGGAGCGAATGCCGATCGTGGTAAACTATCAACAATACGAGCCACTTCTGCTCCACTACAGCAATAACCTAGCTGTGGCTCAAATGGAGAAGAGTCGCGGTTAAGGGGGACTTTGTATCGCTTAGCGTGACATTGATAACAAGGATTTGAGTTGCAAAAGGAGACGGTCCTTGTAGTGGAAAGTAAAGAATTGGAGACTGGATCTTCGGAGGAAACACTGGACGGTGGAGACCCTTTTTCTCCTGCATGAGCAGGGAATATTTGAGAGCTTCTAGTCGCATTCGGTCGTCCATTAACCTCACTCCATGACAGTCTCCATTTGAGCTGCGGACATGAGACGACAGCCATTCAGACATGTCGTCTATGATGGACGCACAATAATTGGTTGATGCATCTTGTGTGACCGGTCTGTCACACCCACGATTCAAGCGCCGCAGCAAACCAGCAAACATTCGTGTTATCATTGCATTTCTGGTCTCTTGATCTTGTAGTCAACATGTGTCCACTCACACGCAAGTAAGACAAGGGCCGAAACAACGCTACCAGGCTTCACACTCGTTGCGCCGTCGAGAAGGTCGCATATGTACCGCAATTATCCGGCTGGGCAGATGCTTACAGTCTAGTGAGTGTCAGCCGTCAAATCGACATATCAACAATATCAGACAATCCACTCCCATCCGAATGCAAGCGCAATGCCTCATAGAAGCGTAACTATCTAAAATGCTTAGATATCCTTGTAAGCGATTTCTTCTTGCCAATTCAATATCTACATCCACAAAGCAACAGCTTCTCGGCGCTACTCTCGAGTCCACCATCCACCGTGTCCAGCCCTACGCACCGTCACCCTGAGGAGAGCACTTCGAACGTCGGGCGAGTTCATCGGAGAGCCTCAGAATGGACTTCCTGACCCTCTCCTGACCACAAACACCATCATTAGCCACAGAAGTACTACTCGTCGCGATGCTCCACAGGACTGAGTAGTGTAGTGTCATCAGGGAGACTGCATTTGGGGTATTATTATGAATCAATCATTTCATCTCATCAGCTCTCTCATCCTCGCCCTTCTGCCTCATCTCTTCTCGTGACTTTCTTTTCTTCTTCTTGCCGCTCTTCTCTTCCTTCTCCGGCAACGGTCCCTGCAGAAGATCCTCGAACGCCTCGCGATGGCCTCTCGGCGGCAGGTGCGATTTCTGCTTCCTCGAGACTATAGTCGCGCTCCGTTCGTCGTTCGTCTGATTTGATGCGTCGTCATCTCCAAATTTGGTGTGCGTAGGTTGCGACTTTTGCGCTTTCTTTTCCTCCCTCCTGCCCTGCTTGCGCTCTTCCTTCGTGAGGTCGCCAAATCCATCCGCATCTCCACCGTCTTGGTCTTCCGCATCCTCATCCGCCTTCATCTTTTTGCTCATAGCCTCGAACCGCGTGTGACTGCCAACCTTCTCGGTCATATCCTCAAACTTCCTTTTCGCGCCCGCCTTCTCTTTCTGTATCGCCTCCTCGCGCTTTTTGTCGTATTCATCGTTACCAGCAAGCGCGTGCTTCACGAAACGTCCGGCGGCGTCCTTGTCGAGCTTCGCGTTGGGCTTGATTCCTGCCGATTCTGCCGTCTTGATCTTGTCGAAGTATTGCTTTACGCGTGCCAACTCCCGGAAAACCGGATGTGACTTTGCTTCCACGCCATTCAATTTGATATACGAGAATAGTAGCGATTCGATCGCGTAGGTTGCCAGAACGTAGAGTTTCGCCTTGTCTAGGAGAGGGAGCTTGCTTGTGCTTGCCGACAGAGCGGTGTTGAGGATAGGCGTTAATGACTCCTCAAGATCTTCAATATCTGATGTCAGATGGTCCAGTGACGAGAGGAGTTCGGCCGCCATCTTGTCGTATCTATTTCAATCTTCTTCCCAGAGTAGCTGAATTCCGAAAGTGAAAGTGAAGTTTACGCCGACGCAATATCAAAAAAGTCAAGCCCGAATCTGCGGAGTTGACCCGCGAGTCAAAGCCACTTTTGCGGGGCGGGTGAACGCCGGTTCATGTGACGATGATCTCGGTCTAGAATTTCCTGTCTGAGTGAGAGACTAAATAAATATCACAATGTCGGAAGAGGAACAGCAATTGACCGGTAAGGCCAAGAAGGCCAAGCGTTCAGAAGAGCGCTCCAAGAAGAACCAGAAGAAAGCGAAGAAGACCGAAGCGACCGACGGAGAAGATGTTGCGACAGAGATCACTGCTCCGGTAGAAGAGCCGGAGAAGAAGAAGAAGAGCAAGAAGAGGTCACGCGATGAGGTCGACGATGCCGATGGGGACGAGAAGCCAAAGGACGGTTCCACATCAGCACAGAAGGACTCGGCGCCGAAACTGCACAAGAAGCAAAAGAAAGACAACCCGAATCTGATCAAGACCGGCGGCGAGGAAGACAACGAACCAGCACCCTCAGGCAAACACCGCTTCATCGTCTTCATCGGCAACCTGCCCTTCAGCGCGACGACCGAAACAATCACAAAGCACTTCGCCTCGGTCTCACCCGCCTCAGTGCGGCACATCACCGACGCGAAGACCAAGAAGAGCAAAGGCTTCGCCTTCCTCGAGTTCGACAACTACGACAAGATGAAGACGTGTCTCAAGCTCTACCACCACAGCACATTCGAGAGCGGCTTCGAGAAGGAGAAGAAGCGGAAGATCAACGTCGAGCTCACGGCCGGCGGAGGCGGAAAGAGTGACCAGAGGAAGGAGAAGCTCAAGACCAAGAACGAGAAGTTGACCGAGGAGAGGCAGAGGAGGGCCGAGGCCGAGGCTAAGCAGGAGAATAGGAAGCTGAAGAAGTCGAACAAGGGGAAGCAGGGCGAGCGCGAGCCCGCTGCTGTGCCTGACGAGGTTCCTGAGCCACAACCGGCGGCTGGGTTGGAAGGTGTGAATCCGGCGAGGATGGCTATGATTAACAGAGGGAGGTAGACTTGATACCCATTGTAATGAGAGACTTGCTTTTCAAGGAATCGATTTTGTAGATTCCTCAATTGGTCTAGTGATTCGTAGGCAGAATTGCCTGGTATAGATGGTATGAACCTCGATTTCCGTCCTGAACGCCTTCTATGCATCTGTGTGCGCATCATGGTCGCCAAATACTCGTACATCTTCCTTTCCTGCCGGCTTACCACGAAGCCTTCTTGACACCAGGTAGTTCTCCGGCAAGCGCGTGCATCCTGAATTGATACTGTGGCAACCGTCAGTCTAGTCGGTTTCCTCTTTTCTTCAAAAGCACATACCCTGGCCATTCTGAAATCTCTGAAAACACCTCTTCCTTTGCCTCCTGCTGTACATCGGTTCTTGATCTGCGTGGGGCGGGTGTAGCAGTGCATTTGCGTCAGTTGGAGTTGTGCTTGCGCGCGAGTACGTGGTTCCAGTGTTGTGTTTCTGATTATGTATCTGAGGGCTTGTCTACTCAAGATGTCAGCATGTGCTAGCCGAAGTACAAACTACAAAGATGTTCTCTCATCATGCGATCATGTTTCGACTTACCTCTCGACTTCATTCTTCTCAAACACCTTGCGCTTGGTGTGGTCTCTGATGTTGCGGATGTTGACGAAACAACCCAGATCTAGGACCTTTGATCTAAACTGCGACATGATTGCTGGGTGTCTGTTGCTCTTTACCGGTGATACTCAATGGTGATGCGATGAGGTTGCAGATTCGTCTCGTGCGGAGTTCGGGGGTGCCAAGACTTTGTCGATACGGCGTTTCTGTGTCTCTCTATCTTCACGTCAACCTGGCTAGCAGCAACAGCAAGTATACGGTCACATCGGCGGACTCCTGGGTCGAAGTGACCGCTACGAGCGATGGTATTACGCTATAGATGTTTGAACGCAGACACGTCTGTCTGTCTGTGTTTGATGACAGTGAGAGCCGAGTCATGACTCCCCATAACGTCACACCTTCAGTCCTCGATTCCTAAATGGCAGGCACTAGGTAGGTATCCGTCTTCGTTCCTTTGCTCCATATAACCACATACTCCACGTCTCCATCCTCTAGCCGTCATGAGCTTCACAGGCCAGCTCGACGAACTGGTCGATCCAACCCGTAAAACCACGCAGCCGCTCGACTTCTCTGCCATTCCATCTCACATCCCAACCCACACCGTCGGACTTCTACACACCACTCTGCTCCCCTCCTTCGCCTTTCAAACCGCACTATCAGCAGGCACATACGTACTCGCACGCAGCACCCGCCGGGTCGACTTCAAAGACATCCTCTGGGCCTCGGGCCTAACCGCAAACGCCTGGTACCACGCGCTGGCGCCGCGACTCGGCGGAAACCACAGCGTGTCCTCGGCGCTCTCCTCTCTGAGCTACGCGCAGAAACTCCTCTTGACAGGCGTCACGCTGTGGGGCTCGCGGCTGTTCTACCGCATCACGACGCGTGCCAGGGTCCGAGGCAAAGACGACTCCCGCTATCAGGACATGGACGGAGACGATTCCTTCTGGGACAAAGCTTTCTTCAGCGTCTTTCTGCCCGAAGCCGTGTTCCAGTCGCTCATCAGTCTCGGCTACGCTGTGGCGCTGAGATTGCCGGCCGATCAGACGCTGATGGGCGCGCCGGGTGAGATGAGAGCTTACTGGCACGCGCTGGACGTCGGGTTGTTTGGCTTCGGGTTCGGGATGGAAGTTCTTGCTGACTATCAGCTCGAGCACAGAGACGGTAATGAGCACTTGCGACGAGATGGGGTTTGGAGCATTGTCCGTCATCCGAGCTACCTTGGCGATTTCCTGACTCACCTCTCGTTTCCTGTCATTGCTTATGCGAGTAACTTGTTCCATCCTCTGCAGCTCGTTGGTCCGTTGTCTAATCTAGTGTTCCTCCGTTTCGTCGGCGGCGACAAGGAGAACGAGGCGAGTCAGGAGCAGCGCTATAAGACGGGGAACGCGACCAAGTATGTTCAGCTACAGCAGTGGAAGGCGGAGAAGAACTCGTTCTGGCCTTCGCCGAAGGAGATCGCGAACCCGTGGACTTGGGCGCTTGTGGGCATTGGTGCTGTGACAGTGTTTGCAGAGCGATTGATCAAGAACCAGATGTAGAATAATTGACGATGGAAAGAACAAACATTGAATTCGAACCAGCTCCTTAAGCTGGACGTGACATGATTCGTAACTCGTAACATGGATATCAATATACTGTCATGATGCATCATCGTTCCCATGATCGACACCATCACTCACGACAACAACAAAGAACCTTCTTCCACCCAGCCTCCCTACCCCCAAGACTCTCCACAGTCACAATCGTCGACTTAGAGCGAGTACTCGACCGCGGACTCCAGCTTTTGCGCCGGACGTCCTTCTTCAACCTCGCTCTCTCCGTCTTCTCCCCACTCGACCTCTTCCACTTCCACCGCAGCGGCCGCTCCTCGTCGTCATCATCGTCGTCTTCGAAGAAACTCACCAGCTGTTCACCGCTCTGCATGACCAAGGCGGGATACAGAGGCTCGATGGACTCACGTACGGTGCTCTCGGTCCAGGTCGAATTCACGCTGTTGCTGTTGTGGCTTTTGTGGAAAGCAGCCGAGAATGGGCGGCTATTCGAAGTGACCGACTGGGTTGGCGAGATTAGCGCTGTGACCGTGTCCTCTGACCAGCGTGAGTTGGGTCCGGAGTTTGTGCTTGACCGGAGTGGCGTCGTTGTGGAGTTTGACGACGTCGTTGGTGAGCTGCTTGACGATGTCGATGTGCGGACGCGGACGGTCTGAGGGCGGCGGGGAAGCTGCATTGATGATGTGGGACTCGTAATACCAGTGCTCATTGAGACTGTCGTGCCCGAGTCTGCTCGTGTTCGGATGGACATCGGGATAGAGGCCTTGCGTGGTCGCATTGGGGTCGCGATAGTGAGCGGTTGAGACAGGGGCCTGGTGTCGCTGCTCGTCCTTGAGAACGGCCCACGGGTAGCTGTGAGTGGTATCGGTGTGACGAGGTCGAAGGAGTGAGACAGGGCTCTAGTGTCGCTGCTGGTTAGTGAGAGTGGCTCCCGAGTTGTCGTCGATTGCATTGCTGGAAACAAGGAGTAGGTCTTGCGATGACCCGCTCCTGTCGCCCTGGTCTGTTGTTGAGTGTCATTGTCGGCCGACTGCGCTTGTGATGGTGTTGGAGTAGGTGCAATGGGTAGAGCTTTGTTCGGTCCCGACACAGGACTGCTCTTCTGCGTCGATTGCTCGCGTTCTGATCTCGCAGGTGAAAAGCCAAAATCGAATTCTGCAATCACGGGCTCTAAAACCTCCTTGGGTGAAGGAGTCGGTGGCGGATTCGGAGTATGCGAGTTGAGATAGTAATTCAGTATATCGTAAGCTCTCTCAGAGTGATCGGTCAATCTTCTACTGTCGTGAGATTTCTTCCGCGAAAGCTCCAGAGCGGCGTTCTCCTGACCGTAGTCAAAGTCGACAATCTCAGGGCTTTTCAGTCCATGATCGTCAAAGATACTCTGCAGCTGCCTCGTCGGTACTGTTGCAGGTGGCGCTGGCGGTTGTCTCAGCGGTCGTAAAGGCACAGGCGCTTGGCGTCGACTTTGTTTCACAGGTCGTCCTGGTATTCTCAACTGTTCATCTCGAGGAACGCGTACGATCGTCGGGCTTTTTGCAGCGCCACCCCTTAACGTTGGAGAATAAGCTGATGGTTCCATGTTCACTGCTACTACCGAATACGTCCTGCATGCGGAGATGAAACTTTCAACCGCATCGACAGCGCGGGCCACTTGATTGCCTTATAGACCAAAGACACTTCGCAAGGCAGGAATGCAAAAGCCAGGGATCAACAACACCGCGTATACTTACTTGGAAGTGGTTGTCCTTGCGGCGCGGAGTAAGGCAAGTTGTGCCCTATGTCAAAAGTCCCTTGCTTCGGGGAGTAGGCAGAATGCAAGGCCATAACCTGGGGTACCTTGGAAAGCATGGAGTAGGAACGACCCCGCTGTGTTGAGCTAGGAGTGGAGGTCCAAGGGACAATGACAGGTCGAGTAATTGGCTCATCGAACACATCGAGCGCCCCTTGATGAGACAAGAATGGAAATGTTGAGATCGCGACCTACCTGGCCGAGTCTTGAAGTTTCCCGAATCCTCTCCTACCACACCCACTGAACGCGTTTGGACGCGTCCGAAGTAGATCCTCCCTTCTCTACCCAGAGTAAGATATATAGCAAGCTCTTTGCCAGCAGCTTAGTGGTGTACCTTGCAGTTCCGACTGCAGGCAAGGAAGCGTGTCTTGATCTTTACCAGTTCAGCCGATCGCACGTGAATCGTTCGATGCACTCAGGTTCGAAGCAGTCAGCCTGGGAGCATCACTCATCACCGCATAGTCTGTTATCGTGGATATGATGTAGGTATTCGTCGGTCACGGGTGAAAGGCATGAGTCGGGTGAATATCGGTGTCATTGAGCAACCGCGGCTCCGCCACGTGCAAAGCTTCATTGATTCTCGAATGTACCGTACCGCTTGAACCTCTATATCATCGTCAACTGATACATTTCACCGTCTCATCGTCAACTACAACCACCTAATCACCAAATCACAAATCTCATCAGCAAACATGCCTCGTCAATCTCGCGGTTCATCTCGCCCAGCTGCGGCGCCATCGAGGCCATCACCACCAACGCCTCAGCAGCGCCCAAGCGGCTCCATGCCAGCGCAGCCACAGAGGCAAATGAGCTCCGCCGCGCACCCAGCGCAGACCCAGCAGCACCCACCACCACAGGCCGCCCAGCAGAGCGGCGGTGGCTCCGGCCTCTTCGGCCAGATGGCCAGCACTGCAGCGTGAGTTCTTGTCCATCTTATACTCATCAAAAGCACATACTGACCACCTCCCAGCGGTGTCGCAGTCGGCTCCTCCATCGGCCACGCCATCGGTGGATTCTTCGGCGGCGGCAGCTCTGCCGCACCAGCCGAGCAGCAACAGACGCAGATGACTGACAACAACGCCTACTCGCAGACTCAGAACTACCAGGGCCCAAGGGCTTGCGAGACCGATGTTGGCAACTTCAGACGGTGCATGGACGAGAACCAGGGCTCGCTGACTATCTGCGGTTGGTACCTTGACCAGCTCAAGGCTTGCCAGCAGGCTGCTAGCCAGTACTAGATTGGCGAAAGAGAAGAGAAGAGATGGAGGAGGGACAAGGGAGTTCGTTTGATGCATTGCGTAGATATCGGCGTCGGATACTCTGCTCCGGAGTTTAGATACATATAATCATGAAAGAAAGAAAAACATTATCTGCCTATCCAGGGTATCTCTCAGTCAAAAGTCACCCGTCCTCCAGATCATCAAATATCGTCTACGCTTGACAAAGCCCGACCATGAACTCGCGGAAGTCATTCTTCGTCGCATCGTCGATATCATGTTCAAGCTCGCGGCGGTATTTCTCCGCGTATGCCCTCTTCACTCGAGCCAAGTGCGCCTTGTCCCAGTGTACACGAACCAGTCGACTGATGAGTAATTCGTAGCGGATCTCCTCTTCTTTGTTGTGGGAAGCAATATCGCTGACAGCGTGGTGCAACAGCATGGCATCGCGAACAGGCTTGTTAATGCAGCCGTTCAAGATGTGAGCCGTGACTTCTCCCTGTGGATTATCAGTGCCCAAATCAAGTCGATAGGCTCAGATGGAAACAAAAAGTGACTCACAACCAGATTCCCGCTTTTCCGGAGCGCATCCCTCGCAAAATTGCCGCCAGTCAAGCGCTCATAAGCCGCCAACACCTCTCGCAGATGAGCATCACTCCTCCCCACCACGATCTGCAGCATAGCACTCTCCCCACCCTCGCGACTCTGCACACAGCGTCTCAGAACCTCCGCGTCCCTGACCTTGGACTCGGGCGGGTAAACATCCGTCTCCTCCTGCCTGTTTCCATCCAGCACCATGAGCACCGCGGTACGGAACTTATCCGCCTTGAGCTCTCGTTCCATACACTTTCTCAAATCGTCGCCGTAGCGCTTATCGCGGAAGCCGTCTTTGATGGCGCGGATCTCGGCGTTGGTGCGGCCCATCAGTGCTTCGATGAGCAGCTCGCGCCGCGTGCTGTGTGATTGGTAGTATACTGATGCCCAGTAGCCTTCGGACTCGAAGCGCCCTTGCGCGGTTGTGTGCGCGGCTTTGCCGAAGTCGCCGCTGAGTTTTAGGGCGAGGTGTTTCGGTAGGCTGATGCCTTTGCCGCCCATTTGGACTCTTTTTCTATACTCGGCGCGCAGTTCGAGGATTTGGTCGTGGGTTAGGCCGGGTAGGATGTCGCTGATGGGTGTTGTGCGTGCTTTGTTGTGGCTCAGTGCTTCGGCGAGTTTGCGTGCGTCAGAGGCAGCGTCGTAGAGGACCACGCGTTTCTTCTCCTTGGAAGAAGAGGGTCTGTCGTCTTTGTAAGTGCTGGGGCTTGACTTTTCGTTTTTGCTGCTGGACCGCTTGTGCGACTTGCTTTCTTTCGTGGATGTTGAGATCGGCTCCAGATCACTGACATCATCGTCGCTAGGAATCATTATGGGTGAGACCATTGGACTGATGCTTTGATACGTTCCACGATATGCTTCTAGGAGAGGGCTAGCTGGTGGTTTCTCACCTGGTGCGAGCTGGCCACTAACGGAAAGGAGATTCATAGAGGGGACGAGGTTGGAAGATGCTCTTTGTCTTGTGGCAGGTCGTATATTGGCCAGCTCTGCCTGATCTCCCGAAGCAGTACGATAGGGCATAGGCTGAGATTGGTAGGTGGTAGATTGTTGAGATGGGTACACTGCCGACTGCTGCAGAGGCGGCGCAGCATATCTGGAGTTTTCCATAGTTGGGTACTTATACGGCTCTGGTTGATGATTTTTGTACTGTCCAGTGCTTGCATAATCTGAACCTGAGGGCTTGGGAGCTTGTGGAGGATAACGCGGTTCTGCAGAGAAATCATTCTGATTAATCGATGTCCTGTAAGGTGACCTAGGTGCGTAGTCGTCAAAGCTTGCACTTCCGTAGGCGAGATCATCGTCTACATCAGAGTGCGGCCACCACGAGCCAAACCCTGACGAGCCCTCTAGCCTCTCTCCACTTGGTGAATAAGGTGTCTCGGGTCCAGGAATCACATCATCGGTAGGATATGGTAGCGCATTGGCATTGATTGTGGCATATGAGCTTGAGAGGTTCCTCGAATGACTCTTTGGTTGCTGTCGTTGTGTCTCGTTAAAGCTGCCCGGGATATGAGGCATCTCTGGCATAGTTATGTCTGCAGGAGCTGTCCCGTAATAAGAAGCGTTCAAGCCTCCTACTACAGGTGCCCTCGGAGGGCTTGGAGCTCTACTTTGTGACTTTGACCGATCTCGATGTTTGTCATGCTTTCCCGATCGAGGGTGTGATCTTGACCTTGTCTTGGAAGACCGGTCTTCTGGTCTCAGCGACATCTCGTTACTGCGTCCAACTTCGAAAATGCACTTGCTGTAACCAAGGGTTGAATACGAATTAGAGAAAGCAAAGACTTACTATCCTCACCGAATGGAGTTCTAAGTGGTACAGAACGACCGTGTTGCGGCTGAAAAGGTCCAGGCGGCCGGGGATCTTGAAATCCTTCCAGCTGAGTGGCTACAATACCTAGCTATAGCAGCTCGTTGGTTGTGACCTTGCAGCTCATCGCTAAGCAGAAGCTGTGGAATGCTAGAGATGAGTACATCACGAAAGCGCAAGGACTCTGAAGCTCATGATTAATTTGTGTAGGTATTCACGATTCACAGGTCGATGACGAAGTGGCTCAACGGCTATAGTACCCAATGTCAATAGCATATCGCAGGGCACATAAATTTACACAGCGAAGACGACTAATATGTAGTGTCTTGTGTGGAAGGCTTCTGAGCAAGGTCACCTGTCAAAGGGAGCAGAAAGTCGTTGTGAAAATTATAATTGTGGTATCTATAGTACAAAATTGATCATTGATCATCCTCCCCTTGGTGAATTACCTCCACTTCGAAATCGATAAGCAACGCTCAGGGCGTATCCGGGTATGTTTGATAAAAAGGAAAGCAGCACCAGTGGCGGCACAGCTAGCATCGCCAGCTGGGGCCTGTTTGCGCCGGCTAGATGAAATGATGCTCATGCTTGAAGCATCAAGCTTAGACCTGGTCGGCGTTGTGGCTGTGGCCGTTGGCGTCGCTGGTGTGAGCATGGTTGACACCGTTGCCCTGAGAGACAGCCTTGTCCTTTTGCATGACATCCTTCTCGTTGTAGTCGTGGATGTAGACACCGAGACGAGCTGGGTCGATGTTCTTGTGGCCAAAGATGAGAAGAGCACCGAAAACTGGCTTGGCGAACAGATCAAGGACACCGTAGAAGACGGCCTCGCTGTCGGAAGAGATGACATTGCCACCCTCGCAGAGACCCCAGGCGATTGGGTACAAGAACCAAAGGATAGAGGTGAGGGAACCGCAAAGGAGGAAAACCTTGCCAACGTCAGAACCAAGGGCGGAGGCGTGACGACGAGCCTCCCAGACAAGGACCCAGAGAATGTAGAAAAGTGCAACGCAACCAAAGACAAAGTATCCCCACTTGTAAGAAGACTTGACGAGAGCACCAACGAGACCAGTGACAATCATAACCTCGTCAACTAGGATGACCCAGAGGATAGTTGGCCATGGCATACCGGCGGTGAGAAGGAGATCGAGGAGAAGAAGTGGAGTGGTAATGAACCAATCGATGTAGCGGACGTAGAAGATCTCGCGGTTAGTACCGGCAACGACTCCACCGCCAACGTCGCGGATGAATTCGACGTCGATTGGAGTCCAGCCAAGGTTGGAACCCATGGAGAAGTAGGCGATAGAGGCAACCATGGTGACACCGGCAGTGATGTAGTGGAAGAGACGGTGCTGGCGTGGCTTGGTCCAGGCAAGACCGATGAAGGTGAAGGTTGCGACGGTCATGACGGCGCAGACAGCCCAGTACCAGTCGGAACCGTGAGTGGTGATGGCCTCTTGAGCAGTCTTACCGTTCTGGGTGTTGGCTGATTGACAGTTAGTATCAGTTGTGATACGAGGCCTTATGTGAGATCGTGAGTGAGCTTACTGTTGACGTTCAGCGCGTTGTTGGCGGCAGCAGCGCTACCCGCAAGGGCGGCGATGAGGAGAGTGTTCATCATGTTGATGGCTTGAGATGCTATCGTTGGTATGCTTCGATGAAGACAAGCCTGTCAGGTATGAACTGCAGCTTGGTGTTGCAAATGTAGGTGAGTGAGAGAGGAGATGAAGGTCAGGATGTGTCGGGGGTTTTGTGTCTCTGGAATGGAAGCTGCATCTCTCACGTAGTTGCACGCGCAACCTGCTAGCCGGCTTCATTCGCATCGCGACTGACCAGTGGTGAATGTAAACTTTACGCTTATGACGTAACAGTGAGTCTAATGGGTTTGATTGAGGCAGGCACGAAGGGAAAGGGCAGGAAGGGGTCTGTACAGTATGGTTCAATCATTGACGTATGGATCCTGACGGAAACCGCGGACGGTTGATTCGTTCCTTTGGTCTGTAACACAGATTGATGCCGCCTGCCGATAGAGTTCATCGATTTACCCTTAATAGAAATGGCGTCAAATGTTTACTGATAACCGTCTAGTAGCGCCGATCGCAGTGATGCCCGAACGACGCGAGCGTAACCGGATTGCTATATCAGTACGTATCTTAACCCACGGATCCCGTCAGATGCGCGACTTTTCAGTCTTTCACGGTAGACACAACTGCATGACAGGCTCGCCTAGCATTTGTATGCGACACTGTGTCGACTTGACCGCCTTGATGCGACAAGGTGGTCATGAGTATGTGAATTGATGTCTTCGGCGCATATTCCCCATACTGCAACTTTGGATGATGTCACGGTTACCAGCCCTAGACTTCCGATCTCAAACAGGCCCACTCCTGCAAACAATTTTTCGGCACCCAGCCGGCGGAACTCTACATGTACCAAGCCATCTGTGAGAAGCTTGTTTTATTCTAATGAAGGTTCGATACTCAGGCGCCAGAGTTGGCAGTCGGATCAGATGGTCACGTTACACGCGATCAGCATCACAAATGCCTCAAGTCACGCTGTTGCGCTTGCAACGACGCGCCATACAGCTTTGCCAAGTTTTCGTATTATCAAGCAAGGCAGGTTAAGTCGTTCCAATCTCCTCTTTAGGGCATCCCTGATTGTCACCTTTTGCATAACCGACGGATGAACTGATGGAGGAAGTTTTAATATGTGCTGTTCATCAAACAGAAGCCGTGGTCTACCTGTTGGCGTAACCCGTGAACCCGCCGGCATCTTTATATTAATGGACCCGCTTCACTCAACGACAAGCCTTTCCAAGTTCTTCGTGTCATGAGCAGTGCGACGAACCACGACGCACAACTTGGGGAACACCTTCCGAGCCGCTTCCTTCCGATAAACCGATGCCCTAGCTTTCTCTCCGATCACAACCTGCCCACCCGTTTGATCTCGTGAACTATCATTAATTGCAAAATTCACCACTGCTGAGAGAAGACTTGCCGTTGAGACCAGCACACCGCTGATCGAGGTTATCAGCCAAGGACAAACCAAGGCACTGAGGCGGACTTCACATCTCCCGAGTCATGCTGCCGCGACTTCATCACAGCCGCTTACGCTGTTTAGCAAACAGCGGCCTAAGCGGCTGTTTGGCTCCCGCAAACCATACTGTTAAGTAACACAACCACCTCACATTCCGTTCCTATCATTTCTCCTCGCGATGCAGGGTGACGGTGACCGGACCCCTCAATACATTACCGCAATCTCGATTTCGTCCGCGGAATCCAGGAAATGCCATGTTTCATGTTGCCTGGTTATGCAGCTGCAGTGTAACGATACCTCCAAGAAGCAGCAAACACCATGACCCTATCGCCACCATTCGGAGCTCAACCCGGCGAGCAGATTTACATGTGTCAACCAACTCTGTTTTCCAATTCATTCACCGAACGCATCGTGGGTTTCAAGTCCCATTTTACCACCTTTAGTTCGGACCAGTGGCGACTATTTTTCACGTTACTGAGTACCTTAGCGATATCCTCCAGCCTTGTATCAGTCCGAGCCCGAAGTTGACAAGCTGCAAACACCGAGATGCACGCTGCCGAGGACACCACCATGAAAGGGACTACATGACTCCCTGACCGCACACGGCAAGCACAGCCAGAGCTTCAACGCGAGTAAGTCTCGTACCATGCATGACCACAAGGCATACCGGCATACCTACTACTGTATGATTGTCGCCGTTTGCTGGCGTAGAGTCATGAAATAGTGAAGATACGCCTGCGATCTACTGTAGACACTACATTACTTCTCCACGGTCAGTGATCTGTGCAGCCTCACGAACCGATGCACGGCCTCTGACCTCACTGCTGCTGACGCACTGCTCCTCTGGGCTATCCGCGCTGTTTTGGGGGAGATCAACAGTCGTGCATCAGAACACGCCATGGAGAACTGTCTGGGACCTGTTCGATGACCCTTGAAACAGTCTCTGATCGATGAACACGCAAGGGAACATGAGACGAAATTAGGTGATATTGTCATTAGTCTCATTAGTCGTTCTATGTACAGATGAAAAATGGTATCCCAAACACCAATGCAACCTCAATGCAAGTCTAGCCCGTCCAAACCATGCAATACCATCGTCAATTTATGAGTTACCCACGCCATGCAAATCAAGCAAGCCACCTCTCCACCCGTCCCCGGATAGCCATCCACAACCCCTCATCCTCGCCCTCGCTCCTCTTCAACGCACCGGCGGTACTCCTGACGCTCTCCACAGCTCTCTGCTTCTGCACCTGCTCAGCAGGGAACCAAGTTCCGTGGAGACCATAGGGCACTCGCTGCGGCAACCTGACCTTGCCCACGACGGTGATCATGTCCGCCGCGTCCACGATCCACAACTCGCTCTTCGCCCGCGTCTCCGCATCAGCATCGCTGGATACCTCGCCCTCGGCGTTGAGTTGCGCTTCGTCAAACGCGTAGAAGAGGAGGTATCCGTCGTCTTCGGCGACGGCGTCGGCGCGTGGCACGAAACGTGGTTCCTGTGCGTACCAACCCGCCGGCATGACGAAGGCCTTGAGCGGGTCTGCGTCGTCGGTGGAGCGGATGATCTCGCTCAGCGGCCGGCGGTCGACGCAGCCTGTGACTGGTTGTAAGAGGCCGCGAGTGGCGAGATCCTCGCCTGTCGCGATGAGCTGGTGCACGTCGGCTTTGATCAGGACGTCGACTTTCACGGAGCGGCCTAGTGCGGCGCCGAACGAGGATGAGGACGTGCTGCAGCCGTAGATGTAGCGTGCGTTTTGCATTTCGCGAGAGGGATGTACTGAGGGAAATTCGAAGGCGATGGCGGCGAGAGCGTATTGTGAGATTATGGCGCCGCTGGTCAGAGAGAAATTGTAGTGGTAGAGGCGGCATTGGTCTTCTTCTGCGTCTGTGAAGTCATCTTCATCGTCTTGTTCTAGTAGGGGTTCATTGTCTTGGTGGCTCTTCATTCGGACTAGGCTGTCGCGGGTGAGCGGTGTCGCGCCCTCGAGGTCGTCTGCTTGCTCGTATGGAGCGAGATCAAAGTAAGAATCTATCTGCTTCTCAGAAGGAGTAGGAACGGGGTAGTTTGGGGTGTATTTTGAAAAGAATGGTGGCATCGTCTTCTTGACCTTCTTGACGGTGCGTGCGGTCGGTTGAGGCGCGGCAACATTGCCAGCACTAAAGACCAGACTGGATGAGGTGAGGCGGCATGCAAGCATGTGTATCGATCTAATGGCGCCGCTCTGGTCGACCTCATCCCAGGTATTGGCGGTGTGGAAGATGCAGCATGCTGCAGTCTCGAACCAACGTACCAAGTCAGGCTGGTGACGCGGAAAGACACCGAAGCGAGAAGGTTTCATCGCGTCGTACTCGACGACAGCTCGGCCCTTCGCCAGATTCAAAGGATCCAGAGACAATGGGAGATCCATAATGACAGAGTGTGTAGGTGAAACACCGAAATCGTGCATCATCTTTGCGCTAGCGACCCCGGGCAAAGGCATGTTGAGTAACTTTTTGTACGGGGAGAGCTCGTTCTTCTCTGGTGATACTGGCGCAGATGCAGCTTCCGGAATGACCGAGTATTGAACGTATGGCGGAGCAAAAGAAGAATGAAAGAGCATCATCTCTTTTGTTTGAGGATCGACCTTTGGATGTGCTGTTGTCCATTCTCTGATCCATCCCAGCAAACCTTCTCCTCCGAGTTTCTGGCCGTCGCTGCTGGTGTCCTCTGGCTCGCCCTCTGCATTATCTCCATTGTACCAGCCAACGGTCTCAAGACCAGGTAAGCTAATGCGCATGGGTGGTCCGCTTTCACATCCCGCCAGTGCCCTTCCATCGTGGTAGTATATCGAGGTGTTGGCAACGCTGATCTTCTTGAGGGCTTGTTTCGAGCCAGGGAGGAATGAAAGGATGACCAGAAGAATAGTTCGGAAAATGCGAAGGGTTATCGTAATAAGAGAAGCGGCAGGGTTGACCAGAGTAGCAATGCTGGGCAGGATTGGCGTCTTCAAGTTTTTGGTAGATAGCGAGGAAAGGTAGACGTCAGTCAGAACAAATTGGTTGACGAACTCGGGTGCTATGTGTCCATTGTGGTCGCGTCGAAATGATACACCACTCAGCATGCCATCACCGTCGAACCAGTGAGCATCGCGTCCAAGATCCTCGTTCGACACTGGATTCCCGCCATTCCTGATGTATTCACCTCCAATCAATTCTTCCGGTATCCTGCCCTCGAATGTACATGGTGTGAGTGTCGATGTTTGGTCGATGGGGGCAAAGTTACCAGTGAGATATGGATGTTTGTGATCAGTCTGCCCACGCTTTCTCTTGTGGCTGACCTGCGACATGGCCGGTTGTAGGGATGGTGAGATGCGCCGAAGTACTCTCACGTATAAGTCAATACAGAAGATATGCAAGGTGAAGATAATAGGACGGCTGGGTTTCACGTGCAAGCCGTTCTTTCAAAAGTCACCCATCATCGTTACGGCGATTGGTTTCGCTTCGATGCTTGAGCGTCAAAGAGCTGATTATTGTACAGACGATGGTTTCAAAGGTTCTGTCCTGTCGCGTTGCCGTCGGCCGAACTGGTTGATGATGTGGACTGAAGTCGACGAATGCCGACCGACTATGACGACACAGTCAAAACCGTGACAAAGTTCAGCAAACATGGCAGGTACAGAAGGCGGGCGCTAAGGGTACAAACGCCAGCGTAGTGCCCAGCGGAAGGCGCGGTTGGGTTCAGGTTTCATTACGGTTTATGAACAGATCTCGATGAATTGGAAATACCGGATACAGCTCCCAACTTGCGCGCCCACCTGTCATGTCCGCGTAGTCAAAGGTCATGAATTCAAGCGCGTGATAATAGAATTCTTGATACAAGGCCGCCGGCAGGAATTGCCCCTCTCTATACCGCAACCATCGTAAAGAAACACAAGTGGAGGTGTCTTGAACGAGCACTTCGGTTTCTCTCGGGCGATTACCTTAATTCACAAACCATCAATCTGTCGCCTGCCTCTCCTTGACACTAGGCCCTCCTTTTCTTGGCCATTATTGAACTTCGCGGTCAACCTCCACTCATCTTACGATACTGAAGACTTGTTCACGTCGTTCCTCAGCACACCGTCTTGCGTCTTCTGCTCGAAGCATGTTTATACACCTCCAATAATAGCGTCGCGATCTTCACTCTATAATACACCTCTGGTGGTCGCACAATATGGGCTACGACTATGCTCTAGTGTACGTCTTGTTGATATGCAGAATGCGCCTCCGCTAACGTATATGTTCACAGCCATCTGAAGTATACCATACCCCCAGCAATCGTTCTTACTTTCCTTTACCGACCGCTCTTCACCAAGTTGGATGTCTACAAAATCCTATTCCTGATCACGATCGCCGTGACCTCGACTATCCCATGGGACTCTTACCTCATTCGCACCAACATCTGGAGTTATCCGCAAAATGTTATTATTGGTCCAAAGCTATTCGACATACCCCTCGAAGAGGTCTTTTTCTTCGTGATTCAAACCTACAACACTACACTTCTCTACCTCTTTCTCAGCAAACCCACCTTTCACCCGATCTACCTCAAGGAAGAAGCCAAAGCCGACAGATGGAAGTACTTCAAGCTTTTAGGCCAGTTGGCGCTGGCTTTGGTGTTGAAGAGGGCGATAACTATGGTTAGAGAGAACAAAGAGGGCACATACCTTGGATTGATCCTGCTCTGGGCAGTCCCATTTCTACTGCTGCTGTGGAGTTTGGCCTATCAATTCGTCTTGCGCCTTCCACTTTCCAACACCGCTCTTCCAATTCTCCTACCGACTTTGTACCTCTGGATTGTAGATACACTGGCCCTGAGACGCGGAACATGGGTTATTGAAGCTGGAACCAAGATCGGTATTCATCTATGGCCAGGACTCGAAATTGAAGAAGCTATCTTCTTCTTCGTTACTAACACACTCATCGTATTCGGACTGCTTGCGTTCGACAACGCTATTGCCATCCTGGACGCATTTCCATACCACTTTCCAAACCCTCCGGCCATGCCTTCACCAGTTCTGCTGGTCAGAGCATTGCTTCTCCCAGCGAGAGCATATGACGAGGAGCGCCTTTCGGCATTACGCCAAGCTGCGCAGCGACTCCAGAAGAAGAGTCGCAGCTTCTACCTCGCCAGTGGCGTCTTTGAGAGGCGATTGAGGGTGGATCTGATTTTGCTGTACTCCTTCTGTCGCGTGGCCGACGACCTGGTTGACGACGCCAAGGACACCAAAGAGGCTCGCCAATGGATTAAGAAGCTTACGCAATTTCTTCTGACCGTCTACACATCCAAGGACAAGAACGATCGTGATCCCAACAGAGGCGCCATTGCCCTCTACGTTGTTGAGAACTTTCCACGAAACGCTCACAACGCGTTACTCCACCTGCCGACGGATCGCTTATCATCGCAACCATTGTTCGACCTTCTCAAGGGTTTTGAGACGGATCTCGAATTCCAATCAACGAAGGTAGCAGCGAAAAGCACCGAGGGCTTCCCCATCAAGACTCAAGATGACTTGGACCGATATGGAGCACGTGTAGCCGGAACAGTTGCAGAATTGTGCATCGATCTCGCTTTCTTCCACGTACCAGGCAAACTCACCGAGGCGGACAAAAAGTCAATCAAGCTTGCCGGGCACAAGATGGGAATCGCTCTACAATACACCAATATCGCGCGCGACATCCAAGTAGATTCTAAGATCGATCGGGTTTACGTTCCAGGAACTTGGCTCAAAAAGCAGGATCTGACACCTCAAGACTTCTTGAAGAAGCTCCAAGAGTACGACACGAATTCAACGCCAGATGCTGCATTCGGCAAACGCATCGAGCAGTTTCGTGGTCAGTTACTGGATCGGTCTTTCATGTTATACGAAGAGGCCAGGCCCGCGATAGAGAAACTACCGAGCGAAGTCCGAGCTTCGATGAGAGTAGCGGTCGAGAGCTACATGGAGATTGGGAGAGTACTGCTCCAGAAAGACTACGTCGTCAAGCAAGGACGTGCGACAGTGCCCACGATGAGGAGACTCGTCGTTGCGTACAAAACACTCAGCCGGTGATAGCTGCTGTTCTGTCGTTGCTGTACATAATTATGCCTTTAGCGAAAAGTAGATACCCACTTTGATGTAGTTAGCTCATATAATAATGTTTGAATGGCTTGACCAACAATTGCTATCGTTGATAACAGTTGCTATCGTTGAAAAGAGGCATCTCACCGAATCGGCAAGAGACACCCTTTTCCTGACCAGCGGTTTACTCGATTTGTGAGGCATTAAATTAATCCAGTTCTTCACATGCTCGAACGTTTCAGCCGGGCAATCCGGCCGTGTCCGGGTGATGTCACCAGGGACTTTTGGCGGCCCTGTTGATCTGGAGGAACCTCGAAGGTGGATCGACATGTACAGACGTGAAGTACCCAATGTAGATCATACCACAACACGCTGCACGGCGTAAACAACAGATTCAATAATGAGTGAAAAGACAGCTCCCAAGACAGCGATTGTCATCGGTAAGCAAGACAGATAGTGAAGTGCGCTGTTCGACTCAGCTGACATGTCGCGTCTTCAGGTGCTGGCATTGGCGGCGTAGGGACAGCAGCACGCCTCGCGAAGGCAGGCCTCAAAGTCACCGTCGTAGAGAAGAATGACTTTTCTGGTGGTCGTTGTTCGCTGATTCACCACGATGGATGGGTACGCTCCCACACTCCACATGCGCATCTCCAAGACTCCTACTCCCTCAGGAGGCTGACAAGATCTCACAGCGCTTCGATCAAGGTCCATCACTCCTCCTTCTGCCCAACTTCTTCCGCCAGGCATTCAGAGATCTCGGAACTACCCTAGAAGATGAAGGTGTACACATCGTCAAGTGCGACCCCAACTACAACATCTGGTTCGGCGATGGCGAGTCATTTCGCATGTCGACCGACGTCACGTCCATGAAAGAAGAGATTGAGAAGTGGGAGGGCAAGGATGGCTTTTCGAGGTATCTGGCATTCATGAGAGAAGCCCACGAACACTACGAACTAAGCGCGACACATGTTCTGCTACGCAACTTTACCAGCATTCTTTCCATGACCAGATGGAGCTTCCTCAAGCATCTGCTCGCATTGCATCCTTTCGAGAGCATCTACAGCAGAGCAGCGAGATATTTCCGGACAGAGAGATTGAGGAGAGTTTTCACCTTTGGCAGCATGTATATGGGCATGAATCCATTCGAGGCGCCAGGAACATACAGTCTACTGCAATATACCGAGCTTGCTGAAGGCATCTGGTACCCGCTCGGCGGTTTCCACAAGGTAAGTAATCGATTCTTTGGCCGCGATCTTGCTGACTCTCTAGGTCATTGAAGCACTGGTCAACATTGGCGAACGTTTTGGAGTCAAGTACCGCTTCTCCACCGCGGTCGAAAAGATCACCATGTCTCCGGACAATTCACGAGCAACAGGTGTCCTGCTTGCAAACGGCGAACACCTGACCGCAGACATCATCATCAACAACAGCGATCTGGTATATGCCTACAACAATCTGCTACCTCCGACACCATATGCCAACAACCTCACACAAAGAGAGGGCTCGTGTAGTAGTATCTCCTTTTACTGGGCTCTCGATAGAAAGGTCCCACAGCTCAGCGCCCACAATGTCTTTCTCGCGGATGAATACAAGGAAAGCTTTGATGCCATCTTCAAGCGACATCTGATCCCCAACGAGCCAAGCTTTTACGTTAATGTCCCCAGTCGCGTAGATCCATCCGCAGCCCCGCCTGACAAGGAAGCGATTGTCATCCTTGTTCCAGTCGGTAACATGCTCGACAATGGCGATGACAAGCCAGCACCTACAGGAACAGAAAAGAAGATCGCCACAGGCCAACAGGCTGCAAATGGAGACCCAACATTATTGACCAAAGATCCAAAGAAACCAGGTCTATCTCCATCAAATACACAGGACTGGGAAGCAATGGTCACCCTCGCGCGACGCACCATCCTCGCCACCATCAAAGCACGAACCGGGATCGATCTCGGCCCACACATAGTCTTCGAGAGCAGCAACGACCCGCGGACATGGCGTGACCACTTCAACCTCGACCGCGGCGCCATCCTCGGTCTCAGCCACTCCTTCTTCAACGTCCTGTCCTTCAGACCCTCAACGCGCGCCCGTCGCGGTGGTTTCCTCGACGGCAAATTCGGCGGCGGCGTGCTCGGTCGCGTCGCCGAAGTCTTGTGGCCTGGCGGCAGCATCGAGGGTCTGTACATGGTCGGTGCGTCCACGCATCCCGGTACCGGTATGCCGATTGTGCTGGCGGGTAGTAAACTCGTTGCGGAACAGGTGCTTGAGGATCTGGGGATTGAGTTCCCTTGGCGTGATGCTTGGACGGAGGGTGATGAGCGCATGGTGGGTAAGGCAGGCAGGACTGGGCATGCCATTGATACGGTCGAGGAGCGGCCGTTGTGGTCCACGGAGCTTGTTGTACAGCTGTTGCTTGCTGCGATACTGTTGGGGATGTTGTATTTGTTGATGTCGCAACTTGGGCTCAGCCTGAGATTCAGGTAAAGCGCGCTGATGGTGGAGATCGTGGATTTGAATGTAGTATATACCCTCGTAGATTTTGTGAATATATTCTCAGAAAGTGCCCGACTTGAGCACCGTTCGGCCCATGAATGATGTGCTTGATGGAACCGACCACAGTACAGTATATGGAGAGGACGGTGGAACCGAGGGAATCTCGTACCTCTACGCTCCATCATCCAGACATAGCACTGAATTTGACAAGCAAAGAGTCTACCCTTACATAAAATACTTCGATCAAAATCGAACCATGAGCGTCGCCAAACGCCCCCAAACAATTCCAACACACACATTAACCGTGTTCCACTACTCGCCGTCAGAGCGTAGATTCGTCAAGCAGCAAACGGAGCGCGAGCTCCACAGCCACGAAGTACTGATCCGAACAACACACTCCGGGCTCTGCTACACCGATGTGCACGCCAAAGAATCGGGCTGTGGTCTCGGTCATGAAGGCGTCGGAATCATCGAAGCGGTCGGCGATGAGGTGGTAGATAGGAGTGTTGGGCAGAGGGTTGGTTGGGGGTGAGTCTTCTATTTCGCATTGTTATCTCGACTATTGCTTGAACTTTCCTCTCGACTCATCGTTGCGTTGGTCGTTCTGCTCGTTGTTGCATTGGTCGTTCTGCTCGTCGTTCCGCTCGTCATTGCGTTGGTCGTTCTACTCGTCGTGCCGCTCGTCGTTCCGTATTTTTCTTGCCTACTCGAGAGAATTACTACCCCCTACTTTCCTCTCGGATCTCTATACCCCCATCATCATCTTCATGGCTTGAAATATACAGATTGGCTCACCACGACCAGATGGCTTCACTCTGTAAGCCCTTTCCGTCAATGCCCCCATCTTGTTCGCAGCTAACAACCCAGTCCTGCGGCACCTGCACAGTCTGCAATGGAGGCTACAGGCAGTACTGCGCCCACGCATCCGGCTTCGCCTTCTCGGATACTGACCAAGGCGCCTTCAGCTCGCGCCGCATCATCGACGCTGCATTCTGCTATCCGATCCCAGACGGCATCTCCTCGCTCACAGCGGCGCCGCTGATGTGCGCTGGCGCATCGACATTCGAAGCATTGTCCGCGGCAGGTCTCGAGCGGGGAGGGATGAAAGTAGGAATCGTCGGTCTCGGTGGACTCGGCCATATGGCGTGCCTGATGGCACGAGCAATGGGTGCCATCGAAGTCAACGTGATTTTCACCCGACCGCCGAACGACGACAAACTGGCGGCGGCGAACGAGATGGTGGAGAGCCATGACCGTGGCCATGTTTGGGACACCACAATCGTCCCCGGGTCTGCCGTGTGTGCTGATGTTAATGGCCATCACGGATGCAATTACCGCGAAAGGATCGATATCCTGATCGTCTGCTCGAACGAACTACCGGACTGGAAGAAAGTACTGCCGTTCCTGAACCGCCGCGCGACTATCGTGCTCATGAGCATTGTCGCTGGCGGCGAGTTGAAGCTGCCGTATATGGACTTCATCCTGCCAGGCCACCGCATCATCGCGAGCACGGAATGCAGAAAGGACAGATTTGCAGAGATGCTGAAATTGGTGGCTACGACAGGCATGGAGCCATGGCTAGAGGAGTTCCCGATGACGGAGAAGGGCCTGGAGGAGGCGTTTGGGAAGTTGGAACGCGGCGAGATGAGGTTTAGGGGCGTGCTTACAGTGCCTGAGGGGGGAACATAGCGCAGGCGACACTAAGTACGGCGGTATGTCACGAGGCACAAGAAGTCTCATGTCAGATTGCTTTCAAAGGTCTGGCTCTGATGGGTAGATTACAAATGTAGCAGAGGATTTCTGGTCAACCTCGATCTCGTGATAGCCTCACCAGCCACCATCCGCAACCGCAGCACCATCAGTCTCCTCTGCAGAGGCTCCCCAACCGCCCGCGTTGCCAGTGTCATCACCACCATGGGCACCACCGCCGTTCTCGTCAGCAGGCGCATCCCAGCCCTCCTCGTCACCACCAATTGCATCAGCCTCTTCAACGACATCGTCAGTGAAGACCAATGTGCCATTGGATGGTTTGTGCTCTTCCAAGAAGTCGGGGACTGTCTGGCCTTGCTCCAGCAAGGTCGCGGTCAGATCATCAGCGATGCCTGAGTTCTTGTCGTTGAAAAATGAGATGGCGAGACCTTTGTGTCCAATTCTGGCGGTACGACCGATCCTGTGGACATACTCGCGGATACCGCCGTGGTCTGCCGATGGCAGGTCGTAGTTGACGACGACATTGACGTTCTCAAAGTCGAGGCCGCGAGCAGACACGGGAGTCGTGATCATGATTTTGGCGGTGCCAAGACGAAAGTTGCGCCTACGAAGTAGTGTGATTAGTACTAGTATAACGAACTTGTAGCTGTTGACTCACATGGCATCATCGCGCTCGTATTGGGAGCGCTTTCCGTGCATGAAAGTTGTTGGGAGCCTCAGGTCGTTGTAGAGATAGTCATCAAGCTCCTCAACTTTGCTAGTGTAGTTGACGAAAATGATGACCCTGGATCCAACTGGGATGACACGCTGGAAAAACAGGTCTCTGAGCGCGTCGCGCTTCTTGTTGTCGTCAACGTAAACGATATCTTGTGTGACGTTCTTGTGGGTTGAGCCAGCGCGACCGACAGAGAGATGGACGTAGCCTTCTTCCATAAAGGCACGGGCAAGCTCGAGGGACTTCTTTGGGAACGTGGCGCTGAACATGAGGAAGCGACGATCCCAGTCTTGATTGATGTCTATGACGGAAGATGTTAGCATGCTTGTTCATGCAATGTTTTCAGACAACGGTAGATCCCCAGCTGTCCGACATGCGGTCAGGGACACTTACTGCCACCGAGCATGATCTTGTCGACTTGGTCCTTCCAGTCGTCGTTGAGCATCTCATCCGCTTCGTCCAGTATAGTGTACCTTGAAGTGTTGTTAGTCATCCGTGCTTCAGACGTGGACAGGTAAAATCACTCACTGAAGGCGGTTCATGGATAAGCGATCAGGACGGCTCATCAGATCGACGAGTCGACCAGGTGTTCCAATCAGGATGTCGCAGCCCTTGCCGAGCTGCTGTAGATTGTACTTCATGGGAACACCTCCATAGCAGCATACGCCCAACAGCTTTGAACGATATGCGATACGACGGCACTCGTTCAAAACTTGATGGGCCAGCTCGCGGGTTGGCACGACGACAACAACCAGAGGCTCTGCGCAGACCTTGTTGATCTCTGGGTCGTAGTTGGGCATACGCGTGTCGACGCGAGGCCCACCGATCTTCTGGACCGCTCCCATGAATTTCGAGACGATTGGGATCATGTAGGCTGCAGTTTTTCCAGAGCCGGTCTGAGAAACCGCGACGATGTCGAGATTCTTGAGCAAAGCTGGTATCACATGGGCTTGAATGGCGGTTGGAGTCTTGTAACCACACTTCTCGATATTCTCAACGACGATGGGGTGGAGGTTCGCGTCTTTGAACGAATTGAGAGGGTCAATTGGTTCTTCAGATTCAATGTTGACCTCAAGGTTCAGAGCTTCCATTGCTTCACCAATGCCACTGAGCTTGTTCTCGTACAACTGAGCTTCAATCTCAGCATCAGCGTCTGCAATCGCACCTGGAAGGTTAGGTCCAGCGGCTCTGAGAACTTCAATGTCCATGCCCTGTGGCTGAGCCCAGCCATCGATGTGGATTTGCGTGTTCTTTGATCCGTCCATGACTTCTGGAGTGATGATCTTGTGATGTAAGAAGAGTGAAGTAGACGGAGTACGAGTTGAGAACTGAAGAAGCTCGAGAGAAGGTTCAGTGACGTGGAAGGCTCAGCTGTAGTAGAGCAATCTGCAGTTGAGATTGAGGATGAGGTTGAAGTCGAAGTTGGACGAGCGAGCTCAAAGAAGAATATGTGAAGTCTGCTGAGCTGACTGCAAGTGAGGGGTAATCTGAGTGCGAGTGGAAGGCAGGTGTGGAATAACCTGTATTGCCGCCTTCCGCACAGACGTCACGTGCTGAATTCTGTCTGAGAACAACATCGAACGCCAATGACCATGTATGCTGTAATCCACCTGCCTATCCTGGAATGTCGTGTGAGTTCCTTTTGACCCTGATTCGAGAAGCTGATAATGTATCAAACGGTAGAGCGTGTACAGCGTTTGACGCTTGGTCCAGATAGATCTTTGAGCAAAGGGTTTGTCGTGAGCTACATCCCAGGCTTGATCTTGATCTCAGATGTGCCCCTTGACCGTCTCCTGTCGTTTGAATCTGTGATATCCGAATCTGACTGTGATGAACAGCTGTGGTCAGAGGGATCTGTCAAGGAGACAGCCTCTTGCTGAGATATCAGATTTTGTTTATCAGCCTACCGATAGCAAGCCAGGACGATCTTTTTTTATAGCGCGAGTAGCGGCGCGGTGCGAGGAGAAGCCGGGCATGCGATTTGTCATATTTAGACGATTGGTGTTGTTGCTACTTCGCAGGCGATAGCACAAATGCACGCATGTAGATAAAGCAAAGCAAACACTTGACACTACGATGAAATGGGGCTTGGAGGAAGGCTTACTATACCTTGTCGGTGACCGTGAGTGACACAGGAGTCGACCGGTTACGACATCTGCCTCGTTGCTACGGCTGGCAGTAGTTCATCGGTACAAGACCGAGGCCTACGCCGAACGAGGACGCTCGGTCGGGGATGTATTCTTACCAGAATGTATAGTTGAACGTGCTGTTCTGAATCGAAACCGACTTCCATAATGAGCTTGACGAGTTTTCTCATGTGTTGCAGCCCTCAAATCATCCTTGATGACGATGCCATATCGACGCTGCATGTGCGTGCCTGTCTATCCACCGCCGTATTCCGTATCTTGAATGATATCCGCAATGCTATCAACAGGCAACGATTTGTCCGTCGTTGCAGTTCGTCTTTGTGCACAGCGCTGTCGTCTCGTGGTCGAGAGAGCCCTTCAGATTGTGTACAGGAGGTCGGCTCCCTCCCACGTGCAAAGCTGAAGACATCCAAGGGGAAGGAGCGACCCTGTCGACTATCGATGAATAGACGAAGCAGGAGCTGACGTCCAGGTCAATGAATTCCTGCCAAGCTGCACAAGGTTGTTGCTTGCTTTTGCCGTGCCGTTCATGCATGTCAGCGTAATCGGCCCGTCGAGAATTCTCCGCTTCGCATTGGGGTAACCTCATGTCATCCACAGAATCGCAACGCATGGTCCATACCATCAGTCATACTGCGCCTCGACCTTCGTTCAGCAGGCTGACCTCTCGGCAGTGTCCTTGCTCGCAGAATCGTTGTCACTGCTGACCTTGCGAGCGAATTTACCCGGGTCCGCTATTGGCAAAGCGCTACGGTCATCACAAGCCAGACCGGTACGCCAGTCCTGTGGATGGCCAGTCCCATGACGATGGCATGACATACCACATGCGGATGGTGTTTATATCTGCGAGAGACATAGACGACCCTCGAAGTGCGACATAGCCTCGATGATGATCTTGAACTGCTAGCGAGGCTCTCGGTCGGCCATCTCCAGTCCTCGAGCTCATCGGTAGCGACTCGAGAGCTCGACACCAATAGCTTCATTGCAAAGCGGACTTCAGTCCAACGTTCCAACTGGAAGGAACAATGCAAATTCATGCACGGAGATAATCGAGTAGCGCACGCTTACACCATGACGACCCCCTCAGTGTCCTGATTTCCCGCTTCAAAGCAGAGTTCGATGCGGCTCTGGAAAAGGTCGCTCAACCAACATGCATCGACCATGAAGACTCGCCAACGAGAGGAGAAAGACATATCATATCTGGAACTCGAGCCAGCACGTAACCTCACCGAGTAGGTTGTCCAACAACTCCGTTCTGCGGTCCGGCATACCAAGCACGCGGCGAGACTCGGGTCGTCTGTGTCCGCTGTATCGACCACACAAGTCTTCGGACTAATCGAAGATCTATTGGCATCTTCCACTGCGAACCTCCGCTGTAAAGAAAAAAGAAAAGAGAAGAAAGGAAATGAAAGCGGATTTCGTCGACGGGAGAATGAGATGCAACGATATAACACTCAAGCCCTTAACGGCTGATTCCTTGGAACACCATGAAGCATACTGAAATGCTCGCACTCGACACCCGAAAGAAGACTTGCCAACACCGGCTGCGAGACTAGGACACCAAGCTTGAACTCGAAAGCATCCTCCACCCAGGGACACCATGTTGCATCTTCCCGGAGCTGGTCGATGCTCCACTGCAAATGAGTGCTCCGAATACGACCGTTGGATCAGCTTAGCAAGCCGCGCACACCCACTGCTGGATGTATGTCGTCTTGTCCGCTCTCGGAGACCCAAATCCTTGTCTTACACTCCCCATCTCTTTCTCGCGAGCAAATGCCAAGGGTTGGCCGAGGATGCGGATCGACTATAGTCTCGTCGATGCTGCTGTCTGCCATAAATGTGCAATCACGACGTTGCAGTGTCTGGCCGGCAGTTGCGTCGTCAGCTGTCTGTTACTGTCTGTGTAAAGCAGTGCTACAGTACTTCCGTCTTGGTGTTGTAGTCTCAGGCGAGACATGAGGTGTAGATGGCTGGTGCCTTTGTCAATACCGTCGGCTAGATAAAGCATGAATTTGTGCTGATCTTGAATATCCACCTCGAGTATGAGATGGAAGTCGAAGCATCATCGTCGTCGGGTTCAGGGTTTGCAGGCCGAGCTGTGGTCGCGGAATGCATCGTGAAGCAAGGGATAACACGCCAGGTGGGCTATCTCATGAGCGCGTCAACAACAAAAGGACGACTCTTCCTTTCTGATGCAGCTTCTCGTATCGCATACGCATGTCGATTCTCTCGAAAGAATGTGGTTGTGTTGGGGTCGTTGGTCTTGAGCGGTGTGAAACTGCACAGGTTGTGGGCTCAAGGGAAACATACACCATCGCGGGAATGCTATACAGCGCTGGAGCATGGCTTCGCTGCTATGAGCCGCTCGGACGCGACAATGCCCTGCAGCACGGTATTCCAACTCGAAAGGCTGTACTCAAGGATCCTTTGACTGCTACGCTCCTGCACATTTTATGTCCGCCATTTACATTGCATGGTTCACGACTACAAAGACAATATGCGGCACGCAGTACTATCAAACACTGGAGAGCTGGAGTACAACACTCGTCCCAGTGCATGCTGTCTACAAGCCGACACTGCGGGCAAAAGGACATGGGCGAGGGATATATTAAACCCACTTCCCAGACCCTCCAACAAAAACAGCCTCCATCTTCGGATGAATGGCGCAGTCGGTATCAAACTACTAGGTACGTATTAGCGTGATCAGCCAGCAGCAGTAGTCGTCGGTCCGAGTCAGCACCTCTCTTCTCCTCCACGAACTCGACTTTAATACCTCTCTTCTTCTCCTCGACACTGGGCTGGAATGGAAAAGACTTCTTCGGAAGCCGCTTGACCGGTTCAAGTGTGGGCCCCTACCCTACCAATTTTTTGGCGCTTCTCCTGGACGCTACACACAATGTCTTGCAGCATGAAGCTGAAGAACGAAAGCATCACTTTTGCTATCGCCCGTACATGCGACTGTCACTCATCAGCTACTTTGACGCAATGCCTGAAGACACTCTCTATGCGTTCTCCTTTTAGTATGAAGGCGAAGAAATAACTCCTTGCCTTGCTACTGCGGCGCTCGAGATTTGTCACTTCTCTCACGCCAACACGATGCACAACGACAGGCTGTGGCCTTCGCGCTGAGTGTGATCGGGCGATTTGCGATGCAGTCAGTGGGCTCATGTTCACCAGCGTTGCATCGCATGAGCACAGTGAGGTCGTCATGTCGAGGGCGGGAAGTAACAGAGTGACAGCCGTGACTTGTCAAGTCGTGTTTGCGGACAACAGCAAATGCTCAAGTGCAGTGGGGCTCGAACTTGGGCGACAACGAGCCGTCTCGACCCTTACGCGCGCTGTTCCCCTACCCCTAGGAAGCCTGATTCGGAAGGTGAAGGTGGCTGTAAGGTACATATGCACTAGTACTAATACCAACGGTGGTGTTTCTGTAATGGTGCCTCCAGGGGTCGCTGGATCGAGTCTCGCTCAAGACGCGAAGAGTTTCTGGCCTTTTCCCTCGCCATTTTACCTCCGCCTCAACAACGGCTATTACAGATATTTGAGGTTGCAGGCACCATGATGCACAACGTCTGCAGCACCTCCGACAGTCATCTGGTCATCAAATTGTTGTGGTGTTCTGGTCGAGGAGACTGACCTTCACGGCGTATCCGATGATGAATATCGTGCCAAGCCCGCACCGATCTGTCACGGTCATCAATCACCTGTCACCACAATCACCAACACGAATGCTCACAATGATACGTCGACAATGGACATCGACATCGGAAGCTATAGTGTAGGATCTCAGAACTGTAATGTTGCGACGCTTAAATTGAGGCTGGCCTGGGCCTGAAACATGGACGTGGTCGCGCGTTTGGCGGATCTGCTACTCTGGAGCAGCAGATTACTCCACCTCCGGCATTGTAAAGTGGTTGAGCCTCAATAGAACATCGCCGACGAGTGCATAGTCGTTGTGCATTGTGTGACTCAGATGGTCGCGACGTGAAGAGAGAAAAGATGGTGCGCATACAAGAGACGCTTGCCGGTGGAGCGACGAGGGTCGCAGCAGAGGACCAACAGACCACAGAGGAGCTAAGGCCAAACAACCACTGGCCACGGTATATATCAATATCACGATGCCCATGTTTCCGTGGAAGGGGAGGAAGAGAAGGATAAGAACGGGTTGTACGATGGCCAAGTGGTTCCACCCACGGTTTAAGGTACGAATAAACTTTCATTGTCATCACTAGGGTAAGTCGGTCGGTCAGTCGGTCGGTCAACAAATAAGAGTAAACTATTCAGTTAGTTTGTCTTCCCCACCCCGGTGGGTTTCGCTTTTGCCATTTTTTGGCATGTACCTCCGAGACTACCGACCGTCACCCATCTAGCTACTACTGATGCAGCAGCAAGGATTGGAGACTTTGTCTTTTGTATCACAGCTGGGTTCCTCGCGCGCTGGCCGGAAGGATGACATCGTAGCGGATGCTGCTCGACACAGCTCGCCGACGTACGACTGATGGCGGATCGAGGACCCTATGCTTTTGCATGGTCCTGCAGTATGCGAGCGACACAGCATGGTAGCGAATACTGCTCGTTCACAGCTCGCCATCGCACGACTGGTGGCGGAGCGAGGAACCTATGCTTTTGCGTGGTCCTTCAGTATTCGAGCGACACGTCACTGCACGATTCCCGCACTTGTTACAAGTCGGCTTCACAACGCCGCCCCAGGATGAACAACAAAGAACTGGACAAAGAGCACAAAGAAGATGTCGCACGGTACCGCACTTCACTCGGTCGATTGCAGTTACAGCACACAAACATCAGGAGGTAGGTCGAACCCGAATCGTCAGACTCGATAAGCAGGTAAGTCGGTTCGGATGATGCGCAATTGCAGCGAACACGGGTGCTGTGGCTTTCCTCTACATACAGTCAAATAGACAAGGTAGATATTAAAGGAATAACATCTCTAGTCTATGAATTCGGTATGCTTTGTAATCGTCAAAGCGACGAAGTGCCGTGAACCGCTGTTGGTTCCAGTTCGTGTCATCGAACACTTCGCGTTGCAGTACAGATTGGCTTTGCGCGATCATCCGCCATGTGTCACAGAGTGGGCCATGCGTCGAGAATTGTGAACTCAGCTTCAAAACTTGGCAAACCAAGCACTAACAAGCATTGTGGAGTTGAAGCCAGCGGGCACGTTTGTTGGTTTAGCGTATCTCCTAGTTAGACACCTACGCAATCTCTCAAAATGGCAGGAGCGACTCGGGCGGTTTTGGAATCAAGGAACCATCGATGATCATTCGTACAGCACGGTGGTTCCTCCGACCACTGATAGCTTACCGGTACGTCTTCTGCGATGCGATGTATGTTTGTGTTTGATCACCGACATCGTAGACCAACATGAACGACCCTGGTACTGAGGAACCCATTCGACAGGCCGCCCAGGAGATCGAGCCGACGTTTGATGGAGCGGGCAAGGAGGAAGAACAAGAGATAGAAGAGCAGGAGCACAATCTACACGATTCGAATCTGTGGTGGTTCGCATCAACCGGATGTCCGCTTCTCGCAGGTACCTTTGGTCCTTTGGCGAACGCATTCAGTATTTGTGCGCTGGTTAGAAGCTGGCGTGTCTATATCGCTCCTGGAGAGACCGAAGCCAATGGAAACCGAATTCAAGATCCAGGATGGTTGCTTGCCGTCAATGGAGTGTCGCTGGTCATTGCATTGGTCGCTAATGCGGCGCTGCTGTTGAACATGTCGGGCAGAGTGCGCTTCAAGATCGCACAACCAATCTCGGTGATCGGGTTCTTCATCGGTGGGCTCATGCTTGTCGCCATTACTGCAGCGCTGTCGCATGCACCCGACTACGATATCATGCCTGATTCGCCGGCCGCACCTGGAGGAGCACATGCGCTGAGTCAAGCGTACTACTACGCTATCGAAGCGGCAATCATATACTGGATCGTCACCATTCTCATGTGTCTTACTGCATATGGAGCGTGGAAAGGACATTTCGCGCCCGAGTTTCGCCTAACATTGGCCCAGCGCACCCTGATGCTGCAGACGATGGCGTTTCTGGCGTACCTCATGCTGGGTGCTCTCGTCTTCTCTCATGTAGAGGGCTGGGAGTATCTGGATTCACTCTATTGGGCAGATCTGACGCTCCTCACAATCGGTCTCGGATCCGACTTTCATCCCTCGACTCACACCGGCCGGACTTTGTACCTCTTTTTCGCCATCGGAGGTATCGTCATCATCGGTCTCGTTATTGGTTCTATCAGAACACTGGTACTTGACCGTGGTAAGAAAAAGGTCTCGGCGAGGTTGATGGAGAAGAAACGGATGCGTGCAATCAATAGTGTTGATCCGCGCAAGCATCGCATACAAATCGCCCGTTTCCAGACCATGAAGTTCGACAACGACGATCTCACACCAGCAAAGAGAAGGGAGCTCGAGTTCAACGTAATGCGAAGCGTTCAAGAATATGCCGAGCGAGACCGGAAGTGGATGTCGCTGGTCATCTCGTTATTTGCAGCAGCCTGTCTCTGGTTTATCGGAGCTGCTGTTTTCTACGTTACCGAGGCCGAACAGGTATGTACAGTACACAAGCCGGCTGACGGGTCCGTGAGGGTACCGGGTCGCATTACAGCCCTCGATTAACACACTTTTCAGGACTGGACCTACTTTGCGTCTCTCTACTTTTCTTACACCTGTCTGCTGACTATTGGTTATGGAGATCTCTACCCGGAGTCAAACTCCGGCAAGCCTTTCTTTGTGCTGTGGACCCTCCTGGCTATTCCTACCCTGACAATCCTGATTAGCAACATGGGCGATACCGTTGTAGCGATCTTCTCCAATGCTATCGTCTGGATTGGTTCGATCACGGTTCTGCCAGGAGAAAAGTCCATGTCGGCAACCGCAAAGAGGGCTTTCAAACAGCTGGCTGCTGGCCGGACCGACCCACGCGAGCTGGAGTCTGCCACCAACACCGTCGCCCCTGGTATCTTTGGTGAATCTCAGCACGAAGGAGGCGAGGAGAAGTCGAAACACGTCGATCTTATGACCCACAACATTGCCGAGAGAATATCCAAACTGGTCGAGGACGAAGAGATCAACGAAGCGATCGAGGCTCAGAATCGCGGCGACAACCATGAACGAGACGTACACTTCTACCACTTCGTTCTCGCCAAGGAAATCCGATCCATGATGCAAGACCTCAGCGCCAGCCCTCCCAAGCAATACACATGGGAGGAATGGGAGTACTATCTCAAGCTCATGGACAACGAAGCTATGGGCGAGGAACTGATACCCGACACGTTACGCAACCCCACGACCATCTCCAAGTTCAGGCTGAAGAAGAAGGACCAACAGTGGTCATGGCTTAGTGATCGATCACCACTGATGGGGTTCAAGTCCGAGACCGAGTGGATCCTGGAACGATTGGGTGCGACCCTGGAGCAGGAGATCCAGGAACAGAGGAAAAAGTTGAACAATAGGGAGTACAAGGAGAGGAAACCGCCGGTCAGTTTGGCTGAGATGATACAGCTTGGGGTTATCAAACCGAGGAAAGGGAGTGACGCTACTGCCATCGAGAAGGCATAATGGGACTCTCAGTAGCATGCCAGCAGGTCGGATACAGTACAATATCGCCGTAGACTGGAGAAGATACCAGGTTATTTAGTTAGTATATAGTCAAGGTGCAGTCTTTGTTGCTACATGACAGACCCGATCACAGAGTGCTCAACAGTGACACATACCCTTAGAACCCTCATTATCATCGTGTATCATAGCCTTTTCGCCTACAGTCTATACGTTCGTATCTTACTACTGCAACCTACACTGAAGTTGCTCCTGGCGTGATATCTTTTCGGATATAGAACTGTTGCATTCTGAGTCTTCAACAGCAACTATCAACAATTAATAATTAAATTGTTGTCCTGTATACATGTAGATTTGCAAGATCGTCGAGTGCCTTGTTGCCCAAATCTGGTGATGTCATGCATCGCATGAAGTTTTGGACCTCAAACGCTTGGAGTCTTGACGCAGTCCTTCCACTAAGTTACTGTCCACCTTGCAATCCTTCATACAAACAACTCATATCAACATGTCGACACAAGCAATCTGCCGCCCATGCCTACGGGCACTGAGAGCTTCAGCAAGAGCAGAGCTGCGCGTAAGACCCAAGCAATACCGCTAAACACAGTACAGCCAGTGACTAACAAAGCTGCAGCCACACAACCAGACCATCGCCCGCTCAATCAGCAGCACGCGCCCTCTGCGCGCAGGACGAGGCGAGTTCGACGGCCAAGAACTCAACACGTCCGTCCCACCAGCCCTCGGCGGCCAACAAACACCCGACGCATCAACCATGGCCAAATTCGCGGCCCGGCTGCGTGCCTCCAAGACGCTCGAAGCAACCACGGAGCCGTACGTCGCCTACGGCGCGACCGAGCACCTGTTCAAGCTCTGCGCCAGCGCCGGCGACTACACCATGAAGACTCTCGCAGTGGGCGAGGAGAAACAAGTGACGACCCAGGGCGAAGAGCTAGGCGTGCCGAGAGTGGGTTCGTGGTACGAGAGCTACGATATCCTCCCGACGTTCAACGCGTGGGCGCAGATCACGTTTCTGCACATGTACCTGCTGACGGTGCGGTTGCGGATGTTTCCCGCCGACCACGCGCGGCACTGGCATCAGAATCTGCTGGACCATTTCTTCTACGCTGCCGAGGACCGCATGGCTGTGTTCCATGGCATCGAGGCCAGGACGGTGCGGAATAAGTACTTGAAGGACCTGTTTGTGCAGTGGAGGGGCGTGTTGGCGGCGTATGATGAGGGCCTCATCAAGGGCGATGCTGTCATGGCTACGGCTGTGTGGAGGAATGTTTTCAGTGCGAGAGAGGATGTTGATGCGGTGCACCTTGCTGAGATCACGGGGTGGATGTATGAGAATCTGCATATGCTGGAGAAGAAGAACGACACGCGTGTCGCCAGCGTCGGTTTCGAGTTCGGCAAGCCTGGCAAGGCTGCTTCTAGGACGCCTGCTCTAGCCGCTGGACCACCCAAGACGGCAGGAGACGACGTAGCGAGCGGCTTGGTGACACCAAAGAGCAGTGTATAGTCTATAGCTGTACAGCGACTCTACTCCTTGGCCATGACGCCCGACATGGCTATATCCAGCACCTTCAACCTCTCCTCTTCACTGATCGTGTTCCGCGGTACGTCCTTGATTTTCTTAGCCGGAGTGCCCGCCACGACAGTATACTCTGGCACGTCTTTCGTAACCACACTCCCCGCACCAACCACACTGCCCCTCCCCACTTTCACACCCGGCAACAGAATGGCACTCCCACCAATCCAGCAGTCCTCGCCGATACGAATCTCCTTCCCCATCTCAGGCCCACGCAAGCCGTTGCGCAGCTCAGGATCCAGCGGGTGACAGCCCGAGTAAAGCGACACGTGCGGACCGAACATGGTGCGTGCGCCGATGTAGACTTTGCAGGTATCGATGATGGTCGTGTTGACGTTCAGGAAGACGCCCGCTCCGAGCACGATGTTGGTGCCGTAGTCGAAGTTGATGGGTGGTTCCACCATGGGCTGGTCCACGAAGAGGGCTTCGTCTTCTTCTTCTGTAGCCGCGGGGTCGAGGGGTGGGAGGGC
>Ga0268246_10000129_pt1 | contig 62132 bp, 43 predicted proteins | sample AgamicOrSfe_FD_200242 | JGI IMG/M metagenome (GOLD analysis project Ga0268246, IMG submission 200242) | Agave microbial communities from Guanajuato, Mexico - Or.Sf.e (v2) (version 2) | ecosystem: Host-associated > Plants > Phyllosphere > Phylloplane/Leaf | place: Guanajuato, Mexico | collected... | reverse complement strand
CCCGTCTCGGGGCCCGCCACCCGCTCCGCCTCTTCGCCCTCGTCTGCATCAACATCCACAACCTCGGCCTCCACCCACCTCCAATCCGGCGGCAGACGTCTGCGCTCCACGCTCCCGTTGAAGAAATTCCAACACACCAGGCCCAGATAACTGGGGTTCTGGACCCTGACCTGGGCTTCGATGACGGTTCCCCGGGTTGGCTTCAGGAGCAGAAAATCGGCCGTCAGCCACGCGAAACTGACGCCGTACTCGTCGATGCTCTGGGCCAGCACGATGGGCGCGTCGTTGGGTGCGACGTCGGCGGGTACTGAGGGCGGGATGTTGTGTGGTGTTGTGGACAGCCGCGGGTTGCTGTAGCTCAAAAGGATGCCGTTGAGCGGTGGGTAGTAGGACAGTAGGTAGGGCGAGAGGTGCTCGGCGCAGAGGCCCTGGATCGGGTAGTTGTAGGCCACGGGGGTGAGGGCCAGGTAGAGCGATGTCGTTTGTTGCACGAACGGGGTGTGCTTTTCGAGGTCGGCTGATGTGAGGGTGGCTGAGGTCGCTTGTGTGGGTTCTGTGGTGGTTGTTCGCGGCTTTTTACTCGGTGAGGCTTCTGCTTCTGCTTCTGCTGCTGCTGCTGCTGTGGTGCTTGCTTCTGCTTCTTCGTGTGCGCGCTTTTTTGAGGATTTGCTTGTTGACTTGTCTTTGGATGTTTTTGACTTGCGCGCTTTCGGCGTGTCCATGGCGGCGTCTGCTGACATTGTCGAGGTATGGTTGGTTCAATCAATGGCTAGGATAGATTTAGATGAATGGTAGAAAAGTGACAATCAAAAAAGTGACGGTCGGCCAGATATGCGGTATGCGCAGCCAGTAATCACGCGGTCACAACACCACTTGTGACAGTGTTTCATATGCGTTATGGTTTAGCAAGAGTGTGCTGATGTGGTATGGACAAAATGAATCCAGGTCTCACATTAGCACTGCGAAACATTACATTTCTAATGGGCCGTCTGTAAACAAGATTTAGTCGATCCACAAGTCTTGGCAAAGTGATATGCCGAAATTCGCGTCTCGAACAAGGTTGGCCTCTTCTTCTTCCCTTTAACCATCAACATCATGTGAAATCGCCGACTTCCGAGTCCACTTCCTACAAACTATTCGATTCGCCCTTTGTCAGCCGCATGATCTGAAATCATGAGCCAGCTGCTGTCTCTTGGAGGCTGGTACATTCTGCCCCAGGTACGTGTCTACATCTCCTTGCACACACGAGACCAGAACATTCAAGGATGATTGATTTATACGCCACCGTGCGTACTGAATTGTACTTAAAATATGAAGTATTATAATTGGGTAATTCTGAACCATGTTCTGGCCTCGACCTTCAATGCCATCTCTGCTCGTACTTTTCCGACAGTGACTGACAAGAATGTAGCTCGTGACTGGCTGGGTACAGACTGCGTACTATGCCGTTTGGATACGAGCAGGCGATCCAAAGCCCCAACCCGGTAGTCGTCAATTCGCGAACGATCGACGAAAGATTCAGATACTGGTCGTGCTCGCCTATCTGATCTATACCATCTATGAAGCAGACTATCAGATTCTGCAAACTGGTGACTTCTACCGCGATCTTGGAGTCGACCATGGTGTCGATGAGAGGGGTCTGCAGTCGAGGTTCAGGAGATTGACCGTACTGCATCATCCAGACAAAGTCACCGATCCCAGCAAACGACAGCTCGCAGAGGCCTACTACGTGCACCTCAAGCTTGCTCGCGATACTTTGGTCGATCCAGCAAAACGGTTTGCGTACGACCGCTTCGGTCCAGGGATACTGCAATGGCGGCACTGCACCACGATCCGAGACTTTGTTCTTACAGGCGTGCGCGACATTGCAATGTACTACGCCGGTACACTGGTCGTGCTCATCCTCTTCGGCATTCTTGGGTACCTACAGCAAGCGCCGTATTGGCGATACTGGGCGCTTGCTACATTGTTCATGTTTGAGCTGTTCGCCTTGACTCGATCCGAGGCACCAGCTGTTTTGACGAAAGTCCTGAATCCAGCCGTCACGCTCTTCAAGACGCATCCGCCGTACCTCCAATTCCAAGTCTTGAACCTGGCCAGGAAGCTCATGCTGTCGTTCTTCATTGCCCTGTCTCAGATCGGACCGCTTATCTTCCCACCTCCGCCGGGCAAGAATGGTGACGAGGTCAGCGAACAACAGCTTGCTCGTTTGGACATGATTGCGAACAGCTCGGACCAGGAAATATCACGGTTGATGGGACTAGAGGTGATACCGTTCACGACGGATACCAGATCAATGCAGGAGTTGCGGTCTTCTATGCGGACATGGTTGGTTGACAATACAGTCCGTTCCAATCCAGAGGTCAGAGATGCGATGGGCCGGGTAATAGCCAGGCGACGAACAGATGCTCCACCCGGTGCTCGAGGCTCGTAATAGTGTAAAAGTCAATACCAACAAACGTTGTTCTTGCAGAGTGGGACGCTGCCGCCTTACTGCTACAGTAGTGTTTGACGTCAAATACTCTTTCTTTCTGGCTTGTACCTCCACGATGGAACTGTTCGAAACGTGCCTCCGTTCGAACAGTCCCGTCGTGATAACGTTGACCAGCGCACATTATATTGTGCAACCACACGAGGTATAGTGACGACAGCGGTATGCGAGTCTTTTCAGCCTGATAGCGGGGTATAATATAGCTGCAGCATACTGTATGTCTGCAACGACTAGCTGCAGCTTCTACATGCTTTATGTCTTTGTCTTATAATACATGCAAACCCTGCAACCTGGTAGAGATAAATTGCTATGATCTAGTGATCAAGCGCAGTCTGCTTACTTACAGCGAATAGTCAGTGACTGCACCGGAGTGCACACTGTACGCTTTCATGAACACAACATGATATAGACACGGCATAGCTTGATATAAACACGATTTCCCCTCGATACAACAAGCAGGGATCTCAAGCATGTTTGTCCAGGATGTTCAAGAACCCCGCCTCCACCCACACGGTTAGCATCTCTGTCCGAGTCTGTCGAAGGAAAGCTTGCAGCGATTTCTGCGGCACAAATGCCAAGATGCCAATCATGTCAAGACAACTACCACGTGCCAAGTCAAGATCGAGGACGATGGACAAATTCTGCACCCGATCGTCAATTTTCTTGACTGTTCCTGTCGGCTCCTCTGATAGATATGTTCTGCTCCACACGCTACTCCAGTAGCCTCGACCCGCGCGCGGGACGGAACCCGACCTTACGATATCAGGCAGGCCGCAATGCTTGAACGCCGTCAGCCAAGAAGATGCCAAGAAGAGGCTCGACTCCAGCATATTGACCTCAATTCATCGTAACCTTCGCATGGCTAATGAAGACTCTCTGACTGGTCAGTCTGTGCTACTTTGCTGCACAGTTCCTCATCACTGGGCTTCCACATGCGCCGGCATCTGCCTTTCTTGCAGTAGCCTCGGAGATCTGAAAGCGTACCAACCAGTATTCGTCCATGCTGAGAAGCTCTGCAGACGACCACCATGAAAGCTGCGGATCTTGTTGGAGCTACTGGTAAACCACAGCTCAAACTAGGTTGTCCAACCGAACTCTTCTCGTTGATAAATATCGTGCTATTCCCCTGTGGGAAGATCTCTTCTTCTTGACCAGGTAGGCTGCCCACTTTACAACTATCGTAAGCACTGTCACTCGTCAAGATGAAGGGAATTACTTGCCTTCTCTCTCTGGCCTCTGTTGCCGTCGCCAGCTGGACTAAGAACCTCAACTACCGCAGTCCTTCTGAGCACCACCCTGGCCTCGGTATCTCCCTCCACAAGGTCAACAAGAGAAATGTTCCAGGTTCTCAATTCAGCCCAAGCCAGCTCAACTTCACTCACGGTGTTGCCTCTGGGTATGTCACAGACAGTAGCCCAACCTTAACCCTTTGCGCCTAATCATTCCTCAGTGACCCATACCCTAACTCTGTCATTCTCTGGACTCGTGCCTCTCCTATGGTCGCAGATGTCAACAGCAACGCCACTGTCTCCGGATATGTCCCACTTTACAACCACGGGCCTGCTGTGCCCAACTCGAGCTTTGTTACCACTGCACCAATCTGTGTCGAGTACAAGGTCTCCACCTCCCAGAACATGAGCGTTCTTTCTAGCGCAGGTATCGCCTACACCTCTTCCGACATTGACTACACTGTCAAGGTTGAGGCCTCGGGACTCCTGCCATTCACTCAGTACTACTACCAGTTCAACATTTGCAACTCTAACAACACCTCTCCAATTGGTCGTACCAAGACCACCCCAGCACCAGACGACAACACCGCAAAGGTCGGTTTGGCTATCTACAGCTGCTCCAACTGGCCATTTGGATACTTCAACGCCTTCGGTAACCCAGCTCGCAAGGACTCTGTCGACTACGTTATTCATCTTGGCGACTACATCTACGAGTACGCCGGTAACGGAGACTATGGTTACGGTTACAGCATCAACCGTATTCCGGAGCCATACCACGTCATCTTCACCCTTGATGATTACAGGACGAGACTCGCCCAATACAGGACTGACCTGGATCTTCTCCTTTCTCATCAGCAGTACGCCTGGATCCCAGTCTGGGATGACCATGAGGTCGCTGATGTGAGTAGCTGTGCTCCTCCAGCAAGCGAATTGCCAGTTCGGCAGTCATACTAATCATGCAACAGAACACCTACCGTGATGGAGAGGCTGACCTCAACAACACCGAGGCATCTTTCATTTCCGATGGCGGTGTTTCCGTTGATCAACGCAAGATGAACGCTGTCAGAGCTTACTTCGAATGGATGCCAATCCGTCAAGTCGAGATGGACGACAACCTCCGTATCTGGCGTAACTTCTCCATTGGAAACCTTTTCGATTTGATCATGCTCGACACCCGTCAGTACGACCGCAGTATCACTGACTTGTACTGGAACACCGACTATGTCCACGAGATCTCCAACGACGCTGGCCGCTCTATGATGGGTAGCAGACAAGAGTGAGTCTTCGTCCCAGCTGTGCAGACGCAGAATGGTATAGGTATTGACAGATCACAGGAACTGGTTCTACAACCAGCTCGGCCAATCGCAGAAGCGTGGTGCCACTTGGCGCCTCATTGGTTCTCAGACCGGTAAGTCTACATTGTTGCCCAAGCCTTTCATCATATCACGTTGAACTTTCTCTAATATTATCTAGTCTTCTCCCGTATCAACGAGTCTGTTGCTTACGGCAACGTCGACCCTCTCGACTACGATGCATGGGATGGATACCAGGTAAGCGACCTTTACGCTGATGAAGATCTCCCGAGTCACTAACTTTCCTAGTCTAACCGTAACCGTACGCTCAACTACCTTCAGCAGAACAACATTGGCAACAACATTGTCCTGTCTGGTGACTCTCACGCCTCGTGGGTGTCCGATCTGGTCTGGCTCGACCACAGCAACTACTCCGCATCCACCGGCGCCGGTGGCCTCGGAGTCGAGTTCGCCGGATCCGCCGTCTCCTCGCCATGCCCATACGGCCAGAACATCTCCCTAGCCTCCGCCAACAACTACTCTTCGTGGCTCGTGGCCGCCAACGAGGAGCTACAGTGGAACGATCTCTACTACCGCGGCTACTTCGAGCTACAGATTACGCACGAGAAGGTCGACGCTGAATTCTTCGGCACGCCAACCATCATCAACCGCAACCCTTACGAGATCTCCATTGCCAACTTCAGCGTTGCTAGTGGTGCCAACCGCCTTACTCGTCCCGTCGCTGGCGGTATTGTCGAGTCTGGTGCCCTCAAGATCGGCCAGGTTGTGCAGACTAACGCTACGAACAACACTGCTACTGGACAGTACTTTGTCTCCATGGACAATGAGGAGGATCTTTAGATGGAGGTGGATTTGTAACGGCTGCAGGTAGATGTCTATATACATGATGATCCAGATATGCTACTCTCCTTCAATCGAACGTTTAACAAGCAGGACGACGACATGTCAGCCTATTCGCTTCTATTGCGCTTCTCTTCCATGGAACCTCGCTCTAGCGGCGTTCTTGGCGATGGCGGGTCACCATGTAAGTGTGTGTGACGACAACTTCAAGCATATGTGGACTGTCTAAAGACAGTATGATTTCGGCACCAATTGATCGGCACGTCGAAGTGACTCGTGGCTTGCTGGACCACGACAGTTTACTCAGAAGTGAGTATGTGGTCGGCTATAATAAGGTTCTCGACAAGCAAACGCCGACTTGTCATTGCCGGTTTAGGCTGTGGGGTGAACACCTAGCAATTGCCGTGCCCCTCGGGTTCTAAAGTGGGGATCATCAACACCTATCTCACCTCTCCGTTCTCTCATCTTTCATGATTCCGAGTCGAATATTTCTGTCCAGAACACTCACTCGTCGTTTCTACACTACAATGGCTCCTTCAAGGTCAGCGCTGCTCATAGGCAATATTACTCACGCGAACAAGGAATGGGAGGCTTGCCGGGAGCTGCTCGAGACCAAGGTACGTCAGTTTGACTATGCTTCCAATAGAAAGATGCTGACACATGAACGAACAGGAGTATAGGAAGGGTTCGCGGGAGGAATTCTTGTCAAAATTGAAGTCGGGCGAATACGACGGCGTGGAAGCCATCTACAGATCCAACGAGAGCACATCCATCTCGGGCAAGTTTGACAAAGAGTTGGTCGAATTGCTACCGAAGACTGTGAAGTACATCTGCCACAATGGTCCGTCAATCCTCTTTATAGCAAGCCCAAAACAAGGTCAGCACTAACCCTCCCAGGCGCCGGATACGACAACATCGACGTTCCAGCCTGCACATCGCGCAACATCCTCGTCTCGAGCACCCCAATCGCGGTTAACGACGCCACAGCCGACGTAGCCATCTTCCTGATGCTGGGCGCGCTGCGCCGCATCAGCGTGCCCTTCGACGCCGTGCGCGCCGGCGAATGGCGCGGCCGCGCCTTCGGGCTGGGCCACGACCCGAAGAACAAGACGCTCGGCATCCTGGGCATGGGCGGCATCGGACGGGCGGTGGCCCAGCGCGCGCGCGCCTTTGGCATGAAGATCCAATACCACAACCGCAACCGGCTGCCCACGGACCAAGAAGACGGCGCGCACTACGTCGGCTTCGACGAGCTGATGAAGAGCTCCGACGTGCTGAGCATGAACCTCGCGCTCAACGCCAACACGCGCCACATCATCGGCGCGGCGCAGTTCGGCATGATGAAACACGGCGTCGTCATCGTCAACACGGCGCGGGGCCCGATCATCGACGAAGCGGCGCTGGTCGACGCGGTCGAGAGCGGCAAGGTCTACAGCGCGGGTCTGGATGTGTTTGAAGAGGAGCCCAAAATCCACCCCGGCCTGCTGAATAACGACAAAGTGGTGCTGCTGCCGCATATCGGTACCGCGACGTGGGAGACGCAGAAAGAGATGGAGGTGCTCGTGCTGGATAATCTCAAGTCGGCGGTTAGTGGCAAGGGCCTGCTTACGCCGATACCTGAGCAGCAGAACCAGGAGAAGAAGTAGGTTTTTCTGTTTTTCTATAGCTCTAAATGGCAATGGAACGTATTCACTGATCAATTGATTTAATAGTGACCGAGTAAGCAAGTTATGAGATTGAGTCACACGTACAGACTACGACTTGAGCATCCAAAAGGCGTTCTTGGGGACGGGGAGTTAAGGTTCCTCGGTCTTTGTTAGAGAGGACCTAGACTTGGATAGGTATACACGACGTATTTCCATAAGTCATGCCGGAGAACGAATGCAATTTCATGATTATTGACTTTGTGATAGAAGTGACTCTCATCGGCTTTTGCTCAAATCCCGACGCAGGCTATCTGCCGAGGTGCAACGTCGACCGTTCATTTTCATGAGCGAACAGTTACTATCACGAACGATGCTGCCGTACCATCCGTGAATCAAGCAAGGAACAAATCATGACCTGAACCCACGCCTTAGAACAGCCGCTCGCTGACACAGCAAGAGTTTATTTAGTTCGCATGACTCAGCAGGAGTCTGTCCGCCCTACGCTACTCAGACCTGGTTGAGCCCTGTTATACCATCATTTTCGCCTTCCATCGAGACCGCACGCCAACTTACTATACAACCCTAGAATGGCTGAAAATAACGATACCATCGGCTCTAAGAACAGAGATGATATGTTCCATTTTCTTACGGAGGAAGAGGGTAATACTTTCGCTTAGGAGGGCGACGGAGTTTAGGTTCTGTTGCCTACGGAAGAGAACCTTTCTCAATCGATGAGGAGTTACAGACAAGTCAATACTCTAGAGGAACATCTGGAAATGGTTGAGGCCTGTGGTGGCGTTTGGTTTGCAACTTTCTCAGTATATAATCAACTCTTCGTGATCAGACGACGTACTTTCACCGCACATCCAGCTACTCAGCAGCTCACTGGTGCAGCAAAGCTCGTCTACCTGGCGCAACAACCCTTTCCGTGGAGGCATCCTAGCAGATGGAATGGGCCTTGGAAAGACGCCATGGCAGACGCTTCTGTAGACCCTTTGGTCGACTGTTTGGGGGACACTTCGGCAGACCCCTCACCGGACACTCTTGTAGACACTTCGCCGGACGCTTCGCCGGACACTTCGCCATCCCTACATCCAAGCTCTTCAAAACTTCCCCGGTCTACACCAATGTTTCTACCATGGGCATACATATGCCCTATGTATTTTTGTTTGTAGTTAGAGTATAGCAACTCCCGCCGCCGAGTCAACTTTGTAGGATTCGTGGCTGCTCTCGAGCTCCTTGAGCCTTTTATTCAATTTTCCAGCGGATTGGGACGGCTGGGGAACTCTTGTCTTTTTGGAAATGATGTTGACGTGCGCTTTGATAGACACGCTGCTTGGCATTCTAGTGGGCACTTCCAGTAGATCGCTGCTGTAGACGCTTCCGTGACAATCTGGTAGACATATCGAGAAGATACTTCGAAGAGAAATCTCCAGCAGACGGCCCGGTAGAGTGTTCTTTGGCATGACAACACGTCCACCTTGCGGGATTATCATCTCGTGATCTCTGCACCACAATTACCACAACGACGGAGCTAAGAGAGTGTCCACAGTAAGCGGCAAATATATTTTCCCTTTACTCGCTGTATCGTTTCATGCTTCTACGGCGCTACGCCGAGCATGAGATCTACCTACATATTAACCATCCAGTCCTCCATGAGCCCACCCATGCCATTCGTGACACTAAACGGATTATTATCCGCAGGCAAGAAGCCACTCCACCAATCCGTCTCGGCCGCCATGCCATCATTGCCATTGATGGCGAAATTACCAATAGCATCCAGATCCGTCCAGCTGAAATCGCCCATCTGCTCCGTCGTGGCCGGGCTGTCCTGGGCGACGGAACCCGTGGACGCCGCGCCGGGCGTCTGTATCGACGTACTGCCGGGGCGGTAAGGATTCTCGAGCGTCGCGACGCTGCGCGTCTCCTTCTTGCCCTTGCGGTCGACTTTCTCCCACAGCAGCTTGAGGAGGTAGCTGTAGCGGCTGCCGGGGTGCTGCTCGCTGACGGACGCGGCTTCGAGTTTGCTCACCGTCTGCTGGATCATGCGGCGCACGCTGTGGTCTTCTTCCGGCGACATGACGCCGACGGTGCGCGCGCGGTACAGGAAGACGCCGGCGTAGATGGTGTACAGGTAGAAGCGTAGTGGCATGTAGCGCAGCGACCGCTCGGCGTCGACGAAGTTGTTCATCGTTGTCAGGAGTGATTTTGCGGCGTCGAGACCTTCGTAGATGAAGCGCGCGTCGCCGACTGCGCCGACGTTGTTGTAGAAGACTCGTGAGAAGGAAGGTTTGCCGTCGGCGGTCTTGGGCAGGGCGCGCTGGATTGTGGCCAGGAAGGCGAAGGCGTTTGTGAAGAGGCGGAGGTAATCGTAGGACATTAGGAGTGTGGCTTTGAGGTTTTGCGAGCCTGTAGGTGAGATCAGGAATGGTGTTTAAAACCAAGTCAGATTGAAGTGACTTACAAGTGAGAGTTCCGTACACAGAGTTCCATCCATAAATCGCTGACCTAAAGTCATCGATGAACTTGATATAGCCACCGGTCAAGTGAGTCCTCATCCCGCTTGGATTTGAGTATAATACATCGTGGACGTTGCTGAACAGCATGGTCAACTCCAAAGTCGCCTGGAATATGCTGGCGTAGTCTTCTGCACCGGGCGAGCGGGGTGCCAATGAAGGAAAGTCCTCCTTTCGCAAGGTCGTCATAGGACCAGGTCCTCTCGACCAGAACCCCCGACCGATGCGTATCGAAATCTGTCGATCGGAGATGTAGCAGGCAGTCCAGCATAACCGTTTACGATGCGCGGCCGGATCCTTGATGAAGTCTGAGAATTTGAAAGAATACCGATCGAGACCAAGGAAATAGCCTATTCGTAATGCGTTGCCCACATGCATCCATGCTTCTCGATCTTCTTCTCCCCTACCTACTTGACCGGGTTGTGACTTGGACGTGTACGGCGTCCACTCGGCTAGAAGTAGCAGGGCCTCGACTGCTTCAACCCCGCTGGAAGCACCGGCGGCGAGACCAGAGACGAGAGACTGCATGTGCTCTGAACAGGCAGCAAAGACATGAGGTTCTTCAACGAGATCTTTCGAGGCAATAACAAGCATGGCTGTGAGGAGATGGCGTTCGTTTTTCGCGAGATTCGGTAGGTTCTTTCGATCGAAAGACTCTGGGGGAACTATCGGGAAGTATGGGTGGTAACATTGGTAGTATCTGTCTACCATGGACCAGACCTTGGCAGATGTGAGTGCTCCAGTGTGAACCAGGATGTAATCTAGATCTGAGTCGATCTGAAAGTCACCTCGGTTGGAAACCATGCTCGGTCTGTGAATGGGCTGAGGACGTCTCTGAGTCCAGTCTTCCTGTTGCTGGTTGCCATCATTGCTTGCTATATGGGCGAGGATATCCAGGGCGTCTGACGGATTCTGAAGATCATTGAAGTTCACATCGTTGTCGCTCGATTCTCGTGAGGGAGCAGGAGCCTTGCGCTTGTTTGGTGGTGGTGGTGGTGGTGCAGATAGGTTATTAGAATAGTTGGGGTTCAGAGCCGGGTCGAGTTGCATGGTAACATCAGGGTCGGGTTCTTCAATGCCAGAAGAGGCGAAATCGATAGCGTGAGAGTCATTCGGGTGTGATGCATGTTGTGATAGCAAAGAGGCGGCGCTGTCTACTGACCTGTAGGAGCCAGGGTCAGTATGCAGTTGATGGTAATGTTGTTGGTACCATTCTCTCCATTCTTCAATATCCTCTGGTGTCCACGCCGACATGGCAAAATGTGTTCAGAGATAGACGACATAAAGTCTGTCTAACAAGCCCGATCGCATGTCCGTGGGTAGATTTTTAGACACAAAGCCCCCACAGTAGAGGCTGACAAGGGTACATTATGTAGGACAGTAGGAGTAGTGATGTAGGCCTGACTTTTTCAAATAACGATGACGTTGGAAAAGCAAGACAAGACGAGAAATGTAGGTACAACTCACCACGAAGGTATTGGACCGGGTGCGGTCGGCGCGGAGGGTGTATTGAGGACATCCTGCGACAAGGTGGTTTGCCGTCGCACACGTCGGCCACCACGATTAGATGTCCCGATCACGCATTCACGACCGTCCTTCTTGCATCGAACGCAAGGAGGTCTGCCATCGCTTTTTGGTAGTCAGCGGGTGTTGATGTTCGGCTCGGTGGATGAAATTGAAAGGCGGTGTTTGAGTAGGGGAATGGACTCAGAAATCCTCACATATCTAGCGAGCACTTGCTTTTGCGGCCTCTGCAAACAAGACACGCTCTGCTGGTGCGTTTGTGACCAGATTTTGGCGTGTCTGTCGCCTCAATATCGCGACTGTCAGGCTTTGCTTCTTCTTCGGCCATGATATGTTGAAGGTCGACGATTTCGCAAGAGAGATTAACACCTGTAGGTGGCAGTCGCGGTCGCGTTCAGTTGTCGTCGGTAATGGAAATGCGACGGGGAGGAAGAGACGTGTGCGGGGTCGGGTGCCGGCTTTCGTTCTCCTTCCTCCCGCAAGCAATAGCCGAGTTCAAATGTACTTTTAATAATAATGTACTCTTCGGCGCTTCTGGCCTTGGCATCAGAACGACAATATCAACCTTACCTAGCACAACTCCAAGATACTGTACATATACAAATGCATTAGAAGGGTATGAGTTGGCAATTCAAAGAAGAGTTACTGGGATATCGTCGAAGACCGAAATCTATACTCGAAGACCGAAATCAGCCGTTTCGACCATGCATTCTTCTTTGACCATTGTCAAAGACAGTATCTTTGACCATGACACTGGCATTGCCTAAACGGTGACCATGACACTGGCATTCTTGTACCAGTTCAACAGCGGACTCTCACCGCGTTTCGTCATTGTATCTTCAACATACGCCCATCGTCTGAAGAAGTCCTCGTGCGTCGTGACCCTGGTCAGCTTCCCCGTAATCGCCCGATAAATGTCCTCCATGACCACGAAGTCAGTTGGGAAGAGGATATCAAAGTAGCCTTGGTACACCTAGAAGGCATTAGCACATCTTGACGAGTTTCATTTTCAAGACGATCATTTCGCTCTCACGTACTAGAGGCGTCCGTACAGGCACCATACGACGCTTGTACCTGGTCTGGACGACCGGGCTATTGACTCCCTTGATGGCATCGGGCAGCGCGTGGAAGTCACTCGATATGAGTTTGTGATTCGGGAAATACTCGCGCAAAACGTCGAAGAAGTTCATCAAGCGCGTGGGAATATACTCGGGCTCACTGAGGTTGTAGGCGAGTGGTAGGCTACTTTTGAGCCTGCGCAATGTTCGCGATCCTCGGAGTGGGTAGTTGAACGGACGCCCCGCGCAGGCTGCTTCTCTGACGCGCAGGAAGCGTGCAGCCACAGGATCGATCTCTGCCGTCTCGAACTCGAAGAACTCTCCATCTGCGTCGATCAGAACGACACCTTGGAGAGGTTGCTCGGTCTCGTGGTCGTATCGGATGATGTCGTGGCCGAAGTTGTCAAAAACTTCCATGGCGAGGAAGAAGACTGGACTCGAGACGTACTCGTCCCAGTCAAAGATACTCTTGTTGATGATCGTGACTTTGTCTGCATGACCCCGCGAGTTGAGCGTCTTTTGGAGCTGCTGTGACTGTAATGCAGCAAGCGCGGTCGATACCTCGATCACTCTAAACTTGGTTCGAGCATACACCTCGGGGTCGGCGTCGCGGATGTAGTCCAAGATGTTCAACATGAGTGTTCCGTTTCCGGCTCCCATCTCGTAAATCAGAAGATCGTGGTAAGGATACAACGAAAGCTTGTAATTGGACACGAGATGTCGTGCAACCGCCTCTCCGTAGTACGGTCTGAACAGTTCTGTCGGAGTATGCCAAACCTGCCGCGTCGCATCGTACTCTTTCTCATCGAGCTTGTCTTCGAACTCGGTGTATCTTCTCCCCAGTTCCGTCTGAAACGCCGCATCGTCCGGTAACTTGGTAAAGTCGAAAGGTTCGCCAGGTGTGAAGATGATCGCCTGTTTGGAGAAGTAGCCGTAGGACGGATTGTAAAGCGAGTCTTCGATAAAGTCTCTCATCAACATCTTGACCTTCCGCGGCCTTTCCTTTCTTGTCCGCAATTGGTTGGCGGTCACCATGGGATATTTCTTGTACTCCCCCGCTTTGTCCAGTGGGAAGTGATCCGTTCTTTGCTGCCATGAGCTCTCATTTGTACTAGTCTCCTTCCTCCGTGGCTGCTCCCTTTTCACCGGTACTGAAGCTCCTAGGCTACTTGTCGAAGGGATCATAACTCCTGTGTAACGATGTCTTGTTTCACCAGTACTGAAATTTCTACGGGACCATGTTCTATGGGCAGTGGTGGTCAATCGAAGACTAGGCGGTGGCTGTCGTGAGCAAGCCGAGCCAATGAATCTTCCTTGACCCTTCACATGATGCGCGCATGTTGTGCAAGGTCTGTGGGCGAACAGCTGCCGGAATATCTGATTTACAGCCGGCGAGTCCATTGGGGCTGTCGATATATCTATCGTGTTGGAGAAGGTGTCTATAATTATTGCGGTTGGCGGTAAAGCTTTCCAATGGTCGTGGCGCATGAGCTCGCACTAGCCACAGCTCTGACGTCCTGACATTCGGCTATAATTAATCGAGTTATCTGCTCCTCCTCCTTCATTCACTCACTCAACGATTCACTCTTGACATTACAAGCGTATACCAGAAGAGCTAGTCATTCCGGGTTCTCTTTACGCTCTGACATCGGGGCGGTATGATCATCTAAAGCATGTTGTATAGAGACACAGTAGGTCACGACCGCTAAAATGAACGACGAAACCCGGAACAGGATATACCTGGCACTGGCCTTCACCGCAGGCATAGCATTCACGCTCGGCTACAAAGATTTATACCCCGACCTCGAGCGCCGCTACCGGCAACATTTCCAAGCCCACCGCCCCATCGCCCCTCTAGCACCCGGTCAACGAGACCACGTGAAACTGGAAGACCACAGCAAAGACAAATCGCATCCCACCGCCCACGGGCCGGCGACCTACGAGGTCAAGACCGGCATCGAAGGCACCATCGGCAACACACCTCTGATCCGCATAAAGTCGCTCTCCGACGCGACCGGCTGCGACATCCTGGCCAAAGCAGAATTCCTCAACGGCGCCGGCAACTCGCCCAAAGACCGCGTCGCGCTGAGCATCATCGACATGGCGGAAGAAGAAGGCCTGCTGAGACCGGACCAAGGAGACGTCATATACGAGGGCACGGTCGGCAGCACGGGGATATCGCTCGCGGCCATCTGTCGCGCCAGAGGGTACAAGGCGCACATGTACGTAGAACGATTCACCCAATACCATGTTTCAATTCCTGATCGAGAGCTTTCTAGTTGCATGCCGTCGGACCAAGCGACGGAGAAGTCGAATCTGCTGCTCAAGCTAGGGGCCAAAGTCGAGCGCGTGCCGCCCACGAGTATCATTGACACGAACCAGTTTGTGAATACGGCCAGGAGGAGGGCGGAGGAACACACGTCTGACCCCGCCGTTCCCGGACGCGGGTTCTTCGCGGACCAGTTCGAGAACACGGCGAATTACATCGCGCACTACAATGGGACTGGACCTGAGATTTACGCGCAGACGGCTGGGCAGTTGGATGCGTTTGTGGCCGGCGCCGGCACGGGTGGGACCATCAGCGGCGTCGCCATGTATCTGAAGCCGCGCATCCAAGGCATGAAAGTCGTGCTTGCGGATCCGCAGGGAAGCGGACTGTTCAACAAGATCAAGCACGGGGTCATGTTCGCGCCTACCGAGAGGGAAGGGACCAGGAGACGCCACCAAGTCGACACCATTGTAGAGGGCATTGGTGTCAACCGCGTCACTGCCAACTTCGAAGCCGGACGAGAGCTGATTGACGACGCGATCAAAGTCACCGACGAGCAAGCTCTGAAGATGGCGAGATGGCTAGTGGAGAAGGATGGTATATTCGCCGGCAGCTCGACTGCTGTCAATTGTGAGTTGATATTGGGTATCATATTCATAATCATTATGCTAATGTCTATCCCTAGGCGTCGCTGCCGCAACTCTGGCAAAGCAGCTCGGTAAAGGCCACCGGATCGTCACCATTATCTGCGACTCTGGCGTGCGACATCTGTCCAAGTTCTGGGCAAAGGCAGGCAACGTCGGCGACGCTGATGGCGATACGAAACTTGAAGACATACTTGAGCTGAAGGGTTGAACGTGACAAGCGCTTTACCTCTACCACGGATATCTATGATGGACCGTGAGAACGAACGACAATCAAAGGTCGAAAATAGTCTGGGCAAGCTGACCATGACAGCGCTTACGACAGGCCATAGCACTCCTTCCGGGCATACTTTTCGCAAGTTCCACCCAAGTCTTGTTCTTATTACGGACCAGCTCGACGAGAGCAGCATCTTCCTCGGGTGTCCAGGGCTCGCCGGTTCTGTAAGCGTCTTCGCCAAGTTCCTTCCAGGTCTTCCGGGTAGCTTCTTGCTCGAGTCTCCGTCCTGCAGCTTCGTCTTCGCGTCCTTGCCTCTCAGCTGCTCTCGCGAGTCGTTGCCTCGCCGCGTCTCGCTCGCGTCGTTCCCTCACGGCTTCATCCTCGAGTTGCTCTGCAGCTTCACCGTCGATCGGACTTCTCACAGCTGCTCTCGCGAGTCTTTTCCTCGCAGCGTCTCGCTCGCGTCGTTCCCTCGTAGCTTCATCCTCGAGTTCGGCCTCTGCTTCACTCTCGAGTCGTTTCCTTGTAACTTCTCGCGCAATTCGTTCCCTCGCAGCGTCTCGCTCGTGTCGTTTCCTCGCGACTTCGCCCTCGAATTGCTCCCCCGCAGCTTCACCGACGAGTCGCTCGGCTGCAGCTTCACCGTCGGATGATTCCCATGCAGCTGCTCGCTCGAGTCGTTTCCTCGCAGCGTCTCGCTCGTATCGTTCACTCACGACTTCATCCTCGAGTTGGTCCCTCGCAGCTTCACCATCGAGTTGCCTCCGTACAGGCTCTTCCTCAAGTCGACTCTGCGCGGCATCATCTTCAGGTCCCTCCGTGGCATACTTTTCAAGATTCAGCCTCAGCTGCTCCATCCTATCTGCAGATTCTGCAATGACGTCTTCAGTGATCAACGCAATTCGACGCTGCGCAACAGATTCCGGATCGCGCTTCAGCATTTGCAGCCGCGTTTTACAGGCCGTCGCACTTCTCCCGGGCATAATCTTTTCGATGTCGGTGAATTCCAGCCCGTCTTCTCGTAGCTTGACAAGTGCAGCGTCTTCCTCTGCCAGCCAATGCATCAAAAGCTTCCCAGATGGCCCCCTCCGTGTCTGCTTTCGCGGTGTCGTACCAGGAAACGCCGCATGACGCAGATATCGCATATTGCGATTCCTGCAAGCTTCAACGCTTCTCCCTGGGAAAGACTGGCAGATGTCCTTCCATGCCTTGCCCTGGGACACCAAGTCAAGCAGGAGAGCATCCTCGACCGCGGTCCATTTGCTTGTCACTCTTGTTTCTGGCGTACCCGTAGCCGTTGCGAGCGCAGGATTGCCGTGAAACCTATGCCGAATACTGTCGCGGCTTCTCCCGTTCAACAACGGTCCCATGTCGACCCATCTCATGCCGTTACGGCGTAGTTCAAGGAGAAGAGCATCCTCCTCGGGCGTCCACTTTTGCATATGGAAGTTCTCTCGGCCTCGACGGGCTGGGACTTCTGCAGAGTGCTTGCTTGAAGCATCGATACCTGAGTGCTGCGACGGTGCTGGTGTCGAGAGCTCATCGTAAGACTCTTCGTCGTCTGTTGGCAAGGAGTCTGTACCGGCGGACCGCACTGAGCGCACTCGGGGTGGTTCCTGAACAGCTGGAGTCTTGGGAGACATGCGGATGGTTGACCTACGTATGTCCGACACTCGAGATTGTGGCTGTGCTTTGTAGCTCATTTTGGCTGAATCGTTGACCTGAGCTGGGAGCGGAGGAGACGAACGAACGAGTGGCGAGCCCTCCACGGCATCGGATGTGTCAGCGACCTCAGTTGGTGCCTCGAAGCTAATGGGGACCATCTCGAGGTCTTCGACTGAGTCGCTTTGATGTATTCGACCGCCTCCGCGAGGGATGCGGATTTCGACGCGGTTGTTCACACGAGGTCCAGGTCTTCCACGGTCGATGTTATCGTTAGCACACGGTTCGCTGCTTTGCACGTTGTCGGCGTCCGTCCCTTGATGTTCTGATGTCTCATTCCGCTTTCTCTTGTGTGACCTTCTCGTCTGATAAGCGGGAGAATCATTTTCTGGTGCACGCTCGCTGGGGCGCATTGTATCAGCTCGTGCATTGCCATCGTTGTGATCAGCTTCCTGGTCGTCTTCACCAGTGAGCTCGGCAATCGTAAATCGAGCGATACGCGGTGCAGGTATATGTGAAATATTTCGGTGGTAACGTGTTACCACTGCACATTTTGTACGGCCTGGCAACCTTTCGACGATCTCCGACCAGGAAAGATTGCGATTTTTCTTCAGATACCTTATGATTGCATCCTCCTTTTCCGAAAATGCTGGGCCACGCCCGGAGCCATTCCTCGCTGTCTCTGTGTCGTTTCCAGCATCAATTACAGAATAATCGTCATCCCGAGCTAGATCATATGGGAGATTGTCATCCACCGTATCATCGTCGTCTGTGCCGTGAGGAACTGTATCAGGAATACCATCGGCGTCTTCCAGCAAGCTGGTCTGCTCGATCACAGATAGATCCGCCAGTCCACGGACGTCGTTGCTACCGTCTTGTCTTTGTCTCTTTGGGGGTCTGCGAGACAGTCGAGATTGGTGAGGCCGCGTTGAGTGTGGTCGATGTTGATCGGGAGTTATAGCCCACAACGATTGATTAGGATATGGCGATTGAAGTCTCGATAGCGCAGGGCCGACAGGTGGGGAAGCAGGCCTTCGGAAGTGGTGTCCGCTATTGGCTGGTAAAGGTGGTGCGCTCCAAGGGTCGTTTGATACATTTTGCGTAGTGGCGCCCACGTGCTGATTGAGGAATTGAGCGATCTGAATGGCAATGTTCTGCCCAAGCGCCTGTATAGCACCGGGGTTGATCGCTTCTGGCTGGTCGTGTTGGGGCCGCGCTCCAGTCGCGATGGAGTTGGCTATCGTATGTACTCCGCCGAGAATCTCATTGGTGAACGTCGTCGCGGATTGACGGGTAGTGCTTGGCTCGCTAAGCAGTCTGCTGGTCGAATACTCTCTCTGGATGTAGGACTCCCGCGAACCATCAGAATCGGGGATAGTCCGCGAACCAGAGCCTTGGGGGAAACGTAGTGGTGTAGACCCAGTCTTATGCCTCTTCTCCGGGAACCGGCCCACAAGCTTCTTATGCCCAGACGCAAGTTCGTCGCAATCACTCTCCTCATCCGCGAAGTTCCTCTCTCTTACAGCCCGATCCTCCAGTCGCTCGGCGGTAGGGCGCGAATATCGTCGAGTCGACTCAGACCCGACGTCCCTCTCGTGTCTCATGTGCGCGAGGTGTCCATTGTTGACAATAATTTGTCCCGTCTCCAGATCGATCTCATCGCCAGTGGTCGAAAAGTCTTTTGTGTACTTGTCGAAGATGCTCTCGAATATTCCCTTCAGTCGCAGGTCGTTGCGCCTGCGGTCTTCCTCCAGCTGCTCCGCCGAGGCTCGGTGTAGTGATGGAGTGGCTTGCTGGCGGACTAGTGTATCTCCCATAGTGAGTGTGCGAGGTGGCTGCCGGGAGCGCTGGGTGATGACTAGCTGCGTCTCATGGTCTGTGTAGAGAGACTCTGTGAGATGAAAGTTGAACGCGATGAGACGCGCGCGGTGAAGGCGGCGATTTCAGGTTGTTCTTCTTGCGGGGAACAGAGGGAAGGTGTGCCGAATCAAAATCGGGTGCATGTGACAGTTGCGACCTGCGTCTCGGCCCGACGATTAGCAGCGTCATTGACGATCAGCTCCCATCGCGTTTCCTGAAGCTGTTCCCCTGTAAACAATTGATACCATTTACCTAGAACCCTTCACCTAACGAAATGGCTTCAGCTGCTGTAAAGAAGAAGATTGTGGTTTGCGGAGGCAATGGCTTCCTCGGTACGTGACCGCTGCCAAAGAGCATTACCGATTGGGAATACTAATACGGCCACAGGAAGTCGGATATGTAAAGCCGCAGCAGCTCGTGATTGGGACGTGACTTCGATAAGGTAAGCTTCGAGATCCTCCTAATACGAGCATATACTAAACACCTCAAACAGCCGATCCGGAGAACCAACTTGGTCCTCAGTAACCTCCTCCCCGGAGCCACCCTCCTGGTCTAGCAAAGTCAAATGGCACGCCGCGAACATCCTCCACCCGTCAGAATACCGCGATCTGCTCAAAGGTGCCGACGCAGTAATACACAGCATGGGTATCCTGCTCGAGGCCGACTACAAGGGTGTACTACAAGGGAAAGAGCCGATTATGGCGGGTCTACAAAAAGCGTTCAGCAGCACAAAGAAGGGGAGCGTGAACCCGCTCGAGCGCAAAGAGGGGGAAAAGCTCGAGCCTTTGGAGGAGGGTGGACAGATCACGTATGAGCTCATGAACAGGGACTCTGGTGAGTAGTGGATAGGGTATTGTGGATGCGGTAAACTGACAGTGCCAGCGATCTGTCTAGCGAAAGAAGCCAGCGCGTTCTCTGCGCCTACGTTTGTCTACATCTCGGCCGCTGGAGGCGCGCCTGTACTTCCTCAACGGTATATTACCAGCAAGAGACAGGCTGAGGACACCATCAGTAGCGAATTTCCATCGATGCGCAGCGTATTCATCCGCCCTGGTATGCTCTGGGATTCTTCGCGGTCCTTCACGATACCGCTCATGGCCGCGACGTATGCCGGCGCGATGGCAAACTCTATGGTCGGAGGTCGTTTGACTGGTCTGATGGGTGCAGGAGGCGTCAAGCCGCTCAAGGCCGATCTGGTGGCCGAGGCGACTGTTGAGGCTGTTGCTGATTCGGGAGTCAAAGGACCGGTGGAGATCCCGGCGATCGAGGATCTTGCTGCCAGGCAGTGGAGGAGAGAGATGCACTAGATGTTCGCGTAAAAAGTATATATACCATTCAACGTCGCGGCTTAGGACTTTCCGCCACGTCATCGATTTGACTCGCATGAGCGAGGAGGAACTTGCAGCAAGTCAAGGTGTACTTGCACGCTTTAGTCCAGACTTCCTCTTGATTAAAGGCGCCGAGTTTAATACTGGAGTCACCGATCTGATCTTTGTTGATGAGATACGGCATCTTGAGACCAGGCAACATAGCTCGATTACTAGCATCTGCCGAAGAGCGCTCAACATGATTACCCAGTTGGCGCAGACACTCCAGGAAAAACACCATGGCATTATCGAAAGCTCGGTGAAGGAACCCCAGGCCCAGCGGCAGGTCGTTCGTGCAGTAGAGATCAAGCGACGTGACCTTGGGCTTGATGTTCTTGCTCTGAGCAGGCTGCGCAGATCCTTGCGGGTAGTCCAGCTTCTCGATCTTCGACGTCGATCCGATGGGCAGCAATCTGTAGCCTTGGAAGCTATAGCCAAGCTTATCGGCGACCACGGTGAGTAAGAGGAGCGCCTGTCCCCACGCGGCATTGATCTCCGGCCACTCGACGTGGTGGTCTGGCAATTTGCCCAGACGGAGCCCATTGATCGTGCCAAAGTGGCCGTCATGGCCGATGCAGAATGAGTCGTTGTAGACGTTCGTGCGCTGGAGTGACTCGAGCAGTCTGTTGTCGTTAACGAATTGGTTGTGCAGGCTGTCGCGTTCGTCTCGGTATCTCGTCAGCGACGACTCGAACGCGTTACGTTCGCGCCAGAAAGCTTCCTCGTCCGCTTCGAGCTCAGCGGCTTCGCGGTCTAGCTCAGCGATCTCTCCTTCCAGGGCTGCTTTCTCCGCCTCGAGCGCTTCTAGTTCGTTCAGTGCGTTGTCTTCGCGCTCTTTTGCCGCAGCTAGGGCTTCTTTGGTCTGGCGTTGTTCTTCCTCGGTGGGGATATTCTGCTGGGCTTTCTTCAGAAAGTCGATGTAAGCGTCACGTTCGCGATCGACTGTGGCTTGGCGTTGCTGTAGTCCGGTCATGAGCAGATCCGTGCATTCGGAGCAGATTGGGTGGTCAATATCTGAGCGTGCTGAGAGGACTTCGAACAGACGCATGCTCCGCTCCATCTGTTGCGATAGAGGCTCCTCACCAGTGATGGATTTGATTGCGGCGTCCTTCCAGCTGGGCTTCTTCTCTGTGTCGGTATTCTTGCTTTCCTCGGTCGGGTGGCCAATAGTCGATTCGCTAAGCATTATGAAAGACATGGCAGGGTTGAGCTTAGAAGGGCTCTTGTTAGGGAGTGGTATGGCCCTTTTGTGCTGAGGTTGGCCCGCATTCTGATCAAGCTCATCGTAGTGATCTCTCCTCTGCTTGGCCGCAGTGGTCCTGGGTGGTCGAGGTGATTGTGGTTTCAAATCGGGAGCAGAATCTATCTCGCTGTGAGCAGACCATTCGCGATATATATATGTTCTCTACTTACCAACGAGTATCTTGAACGATGCCGGGTTTAGATGCTCCAAAGAGTCATCCAGCCGCAGAGGGGTCCTGCATTTCTGACAGTACATTTGAGCGATCAATAATGCTCAATGCTCGTGCTCAATGTCTCAATTAGATTCATGCTGAGCCAGTCATGATGCCTTCGAATCAGTCCCAATGCGTGATTCGAGAAGCGGGCTTCTACTAAGCTCTATGGAAAAGGTGAGATGCTTTGATGATGGTCACGGTCGCAGTTCGATGCGCAAGGCAGAAGCACGCGGAGACCGGCGTTTGATCATTCGGCGACCGGCACGTGAGCCCTGAGGCCGATCCAAAGCTTATATCGAAACGCGGGGAAGCGGCGCGGAATTTTTGAGAAATCTCCAAAGTCGCGAGGAAGTATGTAGCTGACAGTCTTGCAAACATCACATTCACACAATGACTACGCCGAACTCGACAGCGCCGCTGCGCTTCACAGGCGCTCCCCACCTCACAACCCGACTCGTCCTATCAACACTCACCGGCAAGCCCGTCCGCATTTTCAACATCCGCGAACACTCACTCTCAAATCCCGGACTCGCACCACATGAGGTCTCCTTCCTACGACTGCTGGACGCAGTCACGAACGGATCCGCCATCGAGTTCTCCATGACCGGCACAACAGTCGTCTATCGCCCCGGTTTGATCGTCGGTAGTGTAGCCGGTTACGGCGCAAGCGGAGGCGTGGTCAGACACGAAGTCCCCGCCGAGAACGACCGCGGCATAAGCTGGTACTTGATCCCACTGTGCCTCCTAGCTGGTTTCGCGAAAGCAAAATTAAACGTCCTGTTCACTGGACCTGGAGTCATCACCAGCGCGACAGAAAAGGGCGACGTAAGCGTGGACACCGTACGGACGGCCATCCTGCCGCTGTACAAGCACTTTGGTATGGAAGCTGGGATCGAGCTGAGGATACTGCGCCGGTCAAATTCGGGTCCAGAAGGCAAAGGCGGTGGAGGAGAGGTGCAGCTGGTATTTGGCCACCAGGTGCGGTTACCGAAGACGCTGCACTTTATGAATCGCGGGCGGATAAAGAGGGTCAGAGGTGTGGCATATGCTACTGGAGTGGCGGGAGCAAACAACGCGCGCATGATCGAGGCCGCGAGAGGTGTGCTGAATCAGCTCGTTGCGGACACTTACATCTTCTCGGACGTGTCGTCTGCGCCTCTGATTCCGGCGCCGGAGAGGAATAACGCAGCGGCCAAGAAGAAGATCGGAGTTGGTTTTGGTATCAGCTTGGTAGCGGAGACCAGCACAGGCGCGCTGTACTCGGCTGATCTTGCCAGTCCCCCGACTGGTGGAGAGGCGCCAGAGGATGTTGGCAAGTTCTGCGCTTACCAACTACTGGAGACGGTGTCGCAAGGAGGATGTGTTTCACGGTTAGCGGCTCCTACAATGCTGGTCCTCATGTCCATGGGTAGCGAAGACGTTGGCCGCATCACTCTCGGCAAGGATGTCATAGGGACAGAGGAGGTCGTTCAGCTAGCACGGGATCTCCGGGTCTTTGGCATGGCGGGCTGGGGACTGAGGGACGGCTCGAACGATGAAGAGGTCGTCGTCAGTGTGGTAGGGAGAGGTGTAGGCAACGTTGGCAGGAAGGTGGCATAGTCCCGAATTTAGCATTTATGATACCCTAATGAAGTGTTTGAAGTCCCTATGATTTCGATACCATTGATCTATACCATGCGGCTCGACTCTACGGATATGTCATTCTCCATCCCCTCTTCATTACTGGTGGCCATCCTTGAATGCGCCAACAAAAAAGAAGGAACATTTGAGTGCTCATTCGGAGTCAAAATGGAAGGCGTATAGGGGATTGTAAACTTTGACCTTCACCGCGCTCTGCGGCTTCCTGAGCACGTTGGGCAGCCTCTTCAGCCTCTTCAGCTTCTTGAGCCTCCTTCTCCATAGCTACACGAGTTGCGCCTCTTTCTAACAGCTTAGCATGATTCTTTTCGAGATAATTTAGACCTAATGCGTATGCTTCTGCTGCCGTGGTGACATACTCTTCGCGGGGCATTGCTCTGATGAGTCCTATATCGTCGTAGTCGATGGCCCAAAACCATCGAACATCGTTGTATGGGCTGCTGGGGTCACAGATCCACAAACAATCATTGTGTCGGCTGCTGGGGACAGTTTTGGAGAAGCGTACTGTGAAGAGACAGAGCTTATGGTCGCCGCAGACGGGACAGGCGTCGTACTCTTCGTGAGGGTCGTGAGGGTCATGTATGTCTGCAATCGATGTCGATGACATTTGCGGGATGGTTGAGTGTGGCATGATAGAAGCTGGAATTGCGGAAGGGCCGATATCTTTGTAAGAGTGGAGGATCTACACGAATAGTAGGATCTGTGTTGTTGTCCGGTGTGTAGACGTTGTGAAAGACCAAGAGTAGATGGCAGTTGAAATGAGAGGCTGCTATGTCAATGTTGATGGGGTATAATAGAAGGCAGACGCGATGACTTGAAGGAAGATTGTTGGGCTGTCTAGAGCCCTTCCCATCGCAGGTTAATATACCAACTGGCATCCATAGTGTAGAGCAAGTTCTTCGACAATGTCGAGGCCAAAGTACCATGATGTTCTACGCATACTTGCTCATACGCTCCGCTTGAGTCCTAGCATCCTGACTCTATACTTAGCCGACGATTGGTAAGAAAATTAATGTTGAATGTCGAGAATCTTTATCGGATCTCAGGCCCTCGCCCCCTTCTGCTGCCCCATCTGTTCGAGAGGTTGCTCGTGGGCTTACCTCAACTGAGCTTCTGCACACCGAAAAGAGTTCGCACTTGGCGCATCAACCGCTCCTCGACCACCACAGCGGCTCTTCAAGGAGAACGAGGCCAAAAAGAGGACTGGACGAATGTTGATACAGTGTTTTTGTTTAGAGATTTGTGAAACAAGAATTGTGTATTGTATCAGGATCTTTGTAGCAGGATCTTTACTTCCGCCCTGAAAAGAAGGAGCGACCCGGACAAAATGCAAAAGGAGAAGCCCGACGTGGGGGTCGAACCCACGACCTTGAGATGACCGCTTATGAATAAGAGTCTCACGCTCTGCCGATTGAGCTAGCCAGGCTGGTCAACTGTTGTTGATGACTGAAGCAGGATATAGATCAATTATATTGCCTTGTACCACATCAAAGTTCTGCTTGCACGTCTGGCATGGTTGCTGGTTCTCATCCATTCGCGGACGATCGAGTCAGCGCACTGCGACGCTCTTCAAACGACACAGCTAATCATGCTTTCGAAGCTTCAATCCCATGCCGCGGATCTTGATAAACTGGTGTCCGGGCTGAGTTGACGTCAGTAGACCCGAGATTGTGTGTTCCGCCCTCAGTGAGATCAAGATTACTTGCGGCTGCGATGAAGCAGGCCAATATCACCCTAGATTACGTTCCTCATGGTGCACTGCGAAGAGACGACTGCGCTCGTTATGAACCTTGATCGACAGCGGGGGTGCATGTCTGATTGTACAACGAGTCGCTTGGAATCGTCGGACGTGCCAGAAAGCGCATGAGCCTACATCAACGATCAGTCCCAGCAAGTGCGACTATACCAGCACCTTCAGCAATGCCATATCTCAACAATGACTCATATAGCGCTACATATTATCCCACTGCCATCCTATAGCTTAAGCCCCTCCAGATACTTAATCGCGGTAGCAACACCCTCATCCACGCTCTCAGGCTTCGTTCCCTGACCCAGACTCGTAGCGCCCTTACCACCAGCCTTACCACCAACCACCTCCGCGACCTCGCTCGACCACTTGACAGCATCGACGCCCTTGGCTCTCGCCTCCTCAGCAACATAGCAGCCGTGCACGACTTTGCCATCGCTGGCGGCATCGGCGGCGAACAGATAGACGGTCTTGTCCTTGTGGGTGCCCTTCTTCGGGTCGGAGATTGTCTTGATCGCTTCGGAGATGGCTTTGCTGTTGGCGGACATGTCTTTGACGTGGATGACGGCGGTGCTGGCGTCCGGGTTCGTGGTGAAGTAGGACGAGATGGAGTCGAGGACTTTTTTGTTCTCGGCTTTTAGGAGCGCTTTCTGGTGCGTTAGGTTGTCCTGTGTTGTGTCAGTGTGATTGCAATTGACATTGGAGATGTAGACGAATGGGGCTTACCTTGACGATCTTCTCGAAGCGCTCGCGCAGCTTGGCTTTGCTGATGGCGCTGACTTCAAGCTGGTTCAATTGCACCTGTGTGGCCTTGCACTGAGCCTCCTTGTCGGTCGAGTACGGCATCTTCTCAATCTTCGAGATTTGCTCGGAGAACTCATCGGCCAGCAGTTGTACCTTGTGAGCTTCGGCTCCGGTGACTGCGATGATGCGTCGAATGCCCTTGGCAATGCCGCTCTCCTCGAGGATGACGAGATCCTTGATCTCACCGGTGTTCTTGACATGCGTACCACCACAGAACTCGACACTGACGTTGCGCCATTCCGGATTGCTGGCGTTCTCGAGCAGCTCCTCTACAGGTACACCGACACTGACGACTCTCACGGGATCAGGGTAGGTTTCACCGAAAACGGCGCGGACACCTTGGATCTCGCGCGCAGTGGCGAGCGGCACGTCCTGTGCATACACGACGCTGTTCTGGCGGATGTAGGAAGTGCTCTTGTCTTCGACCGCAGCCAACTCCTTGTCAGTCAGACCAGCCTTGTAGCTGAAATCGAAACGCAGCTTTTCCTCGGCAACGAGCGAACCCCTTTGGTTAATGTCGTCGCCAAGGACTTCGCGGAGGGCGAAGTTAAGGATATGTGTACCAGTGTGGTTGTTGCGGAGTGGACCTCTTCGGCCCTCGTCATACGCGCAGAGAACGTTGTCGCCAGTGCTGAAAGCGCCTTCCAACATGACACCAGTGTGAAGGACGTAGCCTGCGTAGACCTGAACATTGTACACATCAAGCGAACCGACTCCGTCAATGACAATCTTTCCAGTGTCGTTCTCCTGACCACCTTGTTCGGCATAGAAGTTGGTCTTGTCGAGGAGAACACCAATCTGCTGTCCTTCTGGGACATCCTTGGTGCTCTGCAGGAACTCCTTGTTGTGGTAGATTGCCTTGATCGTGGCATGAATATTGTCACGACCGAATTTAGGACTATCATCTGTCTTTGGCACACCCTCCATCTTGTCGAGCTTGCCTAGGTCGTGTACGTCCAACTTTGGGTAGTCTGCAGCAGTCTTCTTCTCACCCTTGCTGGCCTCCTTCGCGGTCTCCTGTGCTTTGGCGACTTCTTGCTCGCTGATGTTGAGACCACGCTCCTCGGCCATCAGTTGGGTCAAATCGACAGGGAATCCATAAGTGTCGTACAACCTCCATACATCGGCACCAGAAAGTTCCTTTGATCCCTTGTCCTTGGCTTGCTGGGCGTACTTTTCAAACATGGTCTCACCTCTGTCCAGGGTCTTTGCGAATGAAATTTCTTCCTCGTTGAGAATCTCAATAACATCCTGCTGCTTCTTTTTGATTTCTGGGAACATGTCGCCCATCTCGCCGATCAGTGTGGGTACAAGCTTGGAGAAGAAGTCGCCGATCTGAGTGTTGAGATATTTGCGAGCGTAGCGTGCACCTCTGCGGAGAATTCTGCGAACGACATATCCTCTTCCGACGTTGTTTGGTACTCCTCCGTCCGTAATTGCAAAGGTAAGTGTGCGGACGTGATCGGCCACAACTCTGTATGCAGTGTCGATATTCTCTGGGTCTTCTGCGCCAAATTTGCCGCGGTATTCCCTGACTCCAGTAATCTCCTGTATTCTGGCGAAAAGTGGCGTAAAAACATCAGTATCATAGTTCGACGGCTTGTCTTGCAAGATGGACACAAGACGCTCGAAACCCATACCAGTGTCAATGTGTTTGTTAGGTAGCGGCCTCAGTGATCTGTCTGCTTCTCTGTTGTACTGCATGAAGACGTTGTTCCAGATCTCGAGCACATTCGGGTCATCCTGATTCACGAGGTGTGCAGCGTTTCGACCACCTATTCTGTCGTAATGGATTTCACTGCATGGCCCACACGGACCTTGGTCGCCCATTTCCCAGAAGTTGTCCTTCATGTCACCAGTCAGGATGTGATCGTCCTTGACACCGCAGGCTCTCCAGTAATCCCTGGCTTCATTGTCAGGCTCGAGTCCAGCGTCAGGCTTGCCCTCAAAATATGTGACGTAGAGCCTGTCCGGGTCCAGCCCAAAGACCTTGGTCAGCAATTCCCATGAGAACGTAATGGCTTCCTTTTTGAAGTAGTCGCCGAAACTCCAGTTTCCCAGCATCTCGAAGAATGTCTACCTGTCATTAGCTTCGTCTGACTCTCGACGAGGACTGATATGTGCTCACGTGATGATAACTGTCTTTTCCGACATCGTCCAAATCGTTGTGTTTGCCACCAGCACGAATACACTAGGGTCCGATTAGCTTGTGTACATTCGAAAAATACATATGACTCACTTTCTGAGAATTGACAGCACGCTTTAGTTGGGCAAAATCCGACTGAGGATCGACTGTTCCCTGGAAGATAGACTTGTACTGATTCATACCAGCGTTGGTGAAAAGCAAAGTCGGATCCGACAGTGGTACGACCGAAGATGAAGGTACTAAGGGTACTCAGTATACATGCTCAAGCCAATAGTAATTCTGATATGTTTACCGAAAGTGTGGCCATTCTTTTGAAAATACTCCAAAAAGGTGTCGCGGACCTTGGCCGCAGGCCACTTGACATCTTTGTCAACAATTGAAGCCATGTTTGAGGTTGCGCGAGCTGTGGCGCGAATCGATTGGCAATAGGGTGTGATTCGACTGGTATTGAAGCTGAAGCCACCGAAAATTGTAGAAGTCAAGGGAAGCCGACCGTTCGTGACACTCCTCCTCCACAACATTCACTGCGCAAACGCCGAGTCAAAGAGGCCTGCACAATTTGTTTCTTCCAGTCTCAGATGCTCGCTCGAGAAGAGAATGTGAAAGCAGTCAATTGATATAAGGAGAAGTCAACGCGAGGTTCTAGAAGCTCAAGTCGGTCGTCTGGAGAAAGTGTGAAGTCCTGACTCCGCGAAACGAACGGTGAATGACTCCGTGATGCGGTTTCGGCATGAACTCGACAACTACCAAGTTGAACACAACCCAGCCTGAGCGCGGCACAAAGAGGGCAGCGGATGACTCTCTCGATGATGAGCAGCGATTCACAAAGAGGTTCAATCTCCTGAATCTAGGTACGTCCTACATCTCTCAACCCGTCCACTTGAGCTTCGCTAACTCGCCCAGTAGACCATGATATCAGCAAACTCTATATTCCGGTAACCCGAAAGCCAGCGCGAGATGCCTCAGCAGCCAAAGCGACACGAAAGACGAACCAGAACGAGCACATGCGCGTCGACGACACGAAAGATCGCGTCTACATCTACGACCTGGACGACGAGCTCGCGGACATTGAGTCGGACGAAGAGAAGCTAGTCTTCCTGCCCGATATCGAGAAGAAGCTCAGTAAGATCCCCAAGCACGTCTTGACGGGGAAGAGAGACGAAGAGGAGGGACAAGAACTGGTGCTCTATGGCGTTCCGACGTCTTTGACCGTGCCGGCGGAGCAGGATAGTGTGCGCAGGGCGATTGAGGAGGCTAGGCAACGAGCGAGGGACAAGGCTGTCCGAGAGGCGCAAGCACACATGGAGAATCAGCCGGAGACGGCGCATGGGATGACGGTTGACGACTATGCTGTGGAAGGCGCTCATGATGATCCAGATGCCATGGACATCAGTTGATGAGGTAAACGAAGACACGAGACACCAGCAACAGAAACGATGGATAGGTTTTTATGATTTTTATTGATTTGCGTCCCTGCGGACAAAGATGGGTATCTACGTAATGGTAAAAAGGGTGGTTTGAGAAGTAATACAAAAATGCACTGGCCGTGGTACATGTGCAGAAGAATGTCAAAGAAGACAATGGTGAGACCTTCATAGGCGCTACCGCTGATCCAGCAGCAGTGAGCAGCCAACCCACAAGCTTCGATTTCCTCCTCTTGATATGATATCTTGTCGTACTGTTATGGTTAGTAAAGTTGTCGTGTTGTATTATTTTATCGGGAGCCAGGCACAGCCTTCTCAATTGATTGGTTGATTTTGTTTTAGAATCTCCATTTTCCGATCGCAGAGCCCACGTTCCTGACATGTCTCATTCTCTTGAGCTTTTCGGCTTCCAGCTTGCGGCGTACTTCCTCGAAGAGCTTGGCTCCGATGAAATCGTTGCGACGAGCCGGGATTGATGACTCTTGACGTTTTACGGGTCCCTCACTCTCCATGATAACGCCGCCGGCCTCGACGACTGCGTACTCTGTCCCTGATGAGGCGCTGGTCGCGGCAGATGCAGGAGCTGATGTCGAAGCTGACGTAGCAGCGGCTTGAGTGGTGGCTGCGACAGTGCTTGTCCAAGAAACGACTACACCGTCAATGGTGGCAGTTATGTAGATGCCAGTTGAGGAGGCCGCAGCGGTGGGAGCTGGAGTTGAGGCGGTAGTCTGAACAGAGGATGGTTGGTGCTCTTTGTGAGCCAAAGAAATGGAGACAGACGCAGCGGGTGTTTGCGCGGGAACGGTGGTGGTAGACGTCTCCATAGAGGTCTCCAGGGTGGTACTGTAGACCATAGTGGCAGCAGCAGCAGCAGAGCTAGTCCAGACGGGAGCAGAAGTGGTTGAACTCTCCGCAGAACTAGTTGAGCTTGGTGCAGGAGAAGAGTCGCCTGAGGTCTGAGAATAAACCTGCAGGCCATTGATTTGCCAGAATGACTCTTGAAAGGCAGATGGGTTGTTGGCGACGAAAGACTCGCAGGTAGGATATTGATCCGAGGCACAGCCAGAAGATCCCCAGGTGGCGCCGGCCCAGTCTCCACAGAAGGTGTTGTCAAAGACAAGCTGATTGTCGGTGAAGAAAGATGGAATGTCGCAAGAGCCTTGGAACTGGGCGATTGGCTCACCCCAGCCGTCTGGGTTGGGGCTACCAGATGAGATGTCAGAAGGAATTGATCCACGCTGGAAGAAGTAGACGCTGATGGCTTCGGCAGTCCACTCCATGGCATACACACCACCACCGACGGCATTGAAACCTGAACCGTAGGTAGCAGTATTACCAGTCTGAATCTGACATCCGGCGTTGGCTGTCTGTCCGTCTGCGTAGATGTAGCAGTTGTCAGTGCTGATGGAACCGCTAAAGGCACCGTTGTTGGAGATGGAACAGCCCGGAGAAGTGTGAAGAGTGATATCGTTGGTAGCTTGAGTGTGGACTCCCTCGATGATATCAATCTCGCCGCCGGCAGGCCAATTTGGACCAACAGTCCAGAAAGCAGGCCATGTAGCGCAGATTCCTCCAGGCATGTGAGCCAAGTCAAGGATTACCAATGAGCCGGCGTTGTAGACCTTGTTGCTGGTGATGCGAACACTCTCACGACCGTTCGGTGCCTGGTTAGTAGAGTCAACTCCGATGTAAATGCCGTTGTTGTTGGTATTGATAAGGCCGGCACTTTGAGCGTCAGCTTGATCGACATAGTCGACGAAGCCATGAGTTGGATCGGCTCCTGTCCAGAAACTGAACATGTCGAAAAAGTTTGAAGGGTTGTAATCGTCCTCGAGAACCCAGCCAGCTGAGGTCGAGCCGATGAAAAGGAATGTGGTCAAAAGTGCAAAGAACGACATGGTAAAAGAAGAACGAGTGTAAGAACCAATCATGGTGATTAGTGTGGGGGGTAGGGTAAATGAGAGGTGAAGGCCTGAGAAAAGGAATAGGAATGCAGGAAGCGAATGTCATATATAGTAACGAGTGTGATCCAAGGAAATGGTCAAGGAAGCGTAAGGCACCTAACGGTGCCGTTGGAGTCGTTGGTCGTTGCAAGGTGAGATGGCATGGCATACCTTGGAAATTTATATCCGGATACTTTTCGGGGGCGACCATCCTGCTTCGAATGTCGCTGCTACCAGAAGTTCCTGGGATAGAGATCCAGCTAGACATGTGTTTCGAAGCAACGACTCTGTATGCTGCTCGATTGTGGTTTGTAAATCGGGTCGCAACTTAGCTTACTGAGTGCTCCAGCAAGCGCGGGCTTGAGCAACGTTTCGTCGTGGCGACGAACCATATCGATAGGCGGTTGACTTTCATTGAGGGTCAGTTCTTAAGGAGTCAAGATCCCGAATCAGCCGGGCTCGCGTGGCTCATTACAGGGCGTAGTCGTAGTCGTTCGGATGATGAGATTGGTGCTGCAACGGCAAGCCGAAGCCAGACTCGTTTTCATCCTGAACGACTCACCCTTGAATCGATTCATAATCCAACAGATTGACGCACCCATCTTGGCGAGTATTTTGAAGAGGTACTTCAAGTGTGTAAAGCGGAACGGAGAGGTTGGATGTGAAAGGCTCTGGTGGAGGTGATGGACGGAATTTTGCCATTCTGGTCGGCAAATTGGCGGACGCGCCGAAGCACCCATGATTTGTTCCACGGCGATGATTTCTCTTGTCTTCTCTTCTGTCTATCACATTTTATACTGCATCGATCCTGACACTTGCTTCACAAAGGCTTTTCACGAGTGGACGTCCAAAGAACTACATTTCCTTGATTACTGCAGCATTCGGCCATATGCCCTCGTTCACAAGAAGAGTCTAATACACTAGGCAGTTTGCAAGCATTGTAAGATACAACAGGTACTTAACTTGAACGGCAAGGCAGTGCATTGAAGCGTCGTCATATATCATCGTAAGAATTGAAGGATCTTTGCTCTTCCGTCATTTTCCTTGTCGTTGCTCGGTCATCGAGATAGAGGTTCTCAGGTTATACGGGTTGGGTTCAGTGACCGTTATGCATCCGCACAGCAACACAACGTGGCGAATGAGCATATAGCAGTCAAGCCTTGCTGGACAACGGCTTTCATTCCACCGAGAGTGAGGACTGCACAAGAGCACGCGAGTACATCATCTTCATTGTGGCGAATGTGGTTTCGGACTCGCTTGACCTTTTGACTGATATACCTACACGAGAACTACAGGAAACTATTGCTTCAGATCTCCTCCAGCACCCATCCTCGTCTCCGTCTTCTCCGTCTTGCCTTCCTCCTCAGCAAACATCTTAGTCCAATAGTCCTCCTTGTAGCCATCCATAAGCCTCGTGAATTTCTCTCCAGACTTGACCCAGCCCTTGATCCCACCCTCAAGCACCATGACACCCATATCATCATCACCAGCAATCTCGCGTACATGCTCTAAGAACCAAGCAGCACAACGAGGTCCTCTCCCATTCGACGAACCTAGCCGCGGATCAGGACTGCAAGCGGCGTGACAACTGCAAATAAATGACAATGGAAAAGTAGCACTTACCGCAGTAAAACACAACCCATTGGATATCAGACTTGTACGCCAACTCATACCTACACATTCATCAGGCCCAGTTCATCGATATTCAGATACACGGACGCACAGCATGCCTCGATTCCACCAAAAGCCCTGAGCCGGGATATTGAGCGACTCTCTGATACAACCGCCCTCGTAATCGGTTCTCCGTACATCGATCATCAGGACACTGGCTAGACCCTTGAATGATAGCATCTGCTGTAGTCGCTGTCGCGGCATTGTTTCTGCTGTCATCTTTGGCGCTGGGAAGGCGGCGTGCCATGGTTGCTCTGTTGTTGCCATGCTGGGCTGACTGTGTGCTTTCGATTATCGAAATTGATTGCTCGTCGAGTAGGTGTGATGTCAAGTTATATGTTGATTCGTGATATGAATTTCCCGAGTGCAGAATGTCAGTTTGTGTAAGATGTCACTGCTTGGAGATTGCTCGCTGAGGTTGAAATGTTCGCCTTCCGAACCGCCAAAGTCGTGGTGGAGCCGAGTAATAAATGTCTCACTCCACGGAATAAATAAACAGCAACATTGTAGTAGATATGGAAGGCATGGGACACAATAGGTGCATCAACTAATTACTCAAATCTGGTGCAGAATGGAAAAAGCCTTCAGTGGCTTTTGGGATATCTAGGAACAAAGTCTGAAGCACGCCCAATTCGATGCCCCGACGTCTACTGCAAGCTCTCAATAACCATTGCACTGGCTCCACCACCACCGTTGCAAATTCCAGCACAGCCAATCTTGCCTTTCTTCTCCCTAAGGACTCCAAGAAGAGTGGTGATAATCCTTGCACCACTTGCTCCGAGAGGGTGGCCGAGGGCGACGGCACCACCGTGGAGGTTGACCTTGTCCTCGCTAATACCGAGCAGCTTCATGTTGGAGAGCGCGACAACACTGAAGGCCTCGTTGATCTCGAATGCGTCGACCTGGTCTTGTTGTACACCGGCGTGCTTCAGCGCTTTTGGTATGGCGAGAGCTGGTGCTGTGGTGAACTTGGATGGATCGTGTGCAGCATCACCCCAACCAAGAATCTTTCCGATTGGCTTCAGACCGAGCTCCTTCAGCTTGGCCTCTGAGACGAGGACAACAGCTGCGGCACCATCTGAAAGCGGCGAGGCGTTGGCGGCTGTGACAGTACCGCCATTTGGCTTGAATGCAGGCTTGAGTGACTTGGTCTTGGACTCGTTGAACTGTGCGATGATCAGTATTTAGACCCTGGTGCCCCGAAGATGTCGCGACTTACGTTCTTTGGCTCGTCATCCTTGTCAATCTTGATGTTTGGCTTGCCTCTTCCACCGCTAACCTCAACAGGAGCGATCTCCTCACCGAACCAACCGCTCTCCTGCGCAGCCTGGGCCTTCTTGTAGCTGCGAATGCAGTATTCGTCTTGTGATTCTCTGTCAAAACCGTGCTCCTCTGCACACATCTCTCCAGCCAGACCCATGTGCTCCTTCTTGTATGCATCTGTCAAACCATCCTTGAGGATACCGTCGACGAGCGGTTGGTCGCCAAACTTGGCGCCGTTGCGAAGGTTTGGAAGGTAGTGAGGCGCGTTGGACATTGACTCGGCACCACCAGCGACGACAATCTCAGCGTTACCAGTGAGGATGTTCTGAGCACCGCATGCGATTGCCTTCATGCTGGATGCGCAAACTTTGTTGACAGTTGTGCAGACAACCGAGTCTGGGAGACCTGCGCCGAGAGCACATTGTCTGGCTGGGTTCTGGCCAAGGCTGTATCTTGTCAGCAGTTGCTTCCCATGATATGCGTCGCGTCTCTTACTTTGCTGAAAGGACGTTGCCAAAGAAGATCTCCTCAACGGACTCGGGCTTGACGCCAGCTCTTTCGACCGCAGCTACGCTATGTCAGACAAAGTTTTACTTCAAGAGGAGAGGTATCATGTACCCTTGATTACGTGTGATCCTAGTTGGGTAGCGCTGAGGCTGGAAAGGGAGCTGGAATGCGTGTCAGCCAATTCGTGATCAAGTAATCCCCTGAAACAGTGGCCTACCCAAGAAACATGCCCAAAGGCGTTCTCACGGCGGAGACAATGTAGACTGGAGCTGGTGGCATGGTGGGCAAGTACTGAATGTATATAGCAGTGAAATGAAGAGTATAGGAACCAAAAGGGTGAGTTGTATCTTAAACACAAGGACAATTATTACTTCTGGAACAATCGTAGTGGAGCTCCCCCAAAATAATCAATAATCAATCCAGTCAATCGTACGACCCTGAAAGTGGCAGGTGGCAGAATGCGACTCATGCTGAAACGCGTCCCGCGAGGCACGCGACCGGCACCAAGTCAGCCGAAGGCGGTGAGATCGCATACTTGAAGCTCGACAGCAAAAGATCATGGCCGTCTCGGAAGTCGATTAGAAAGTCGCGACTGTTGACCAATTCGACGACGACCATCATGGACGACCTTTACGACGAGTTTGGAAATTACATCGGAGAGCCAGAGGAGTCAGAGGAGGAACTGGAAGTCGTCGACAATGTCAACCAATACTTGGACGACGATGAATCGGACGATGTCGAGGCTGCAGCGAACGACCAGCAATTGATGGAGGTGGATGATGAAGGACCCTCGAACGCTGTAGTACTGCACGAAGACAAGCAGTACTATCCCACGGCTCAGCAGGTCTACGGAAGAGATGTCGAGACGTTGGTGGAGGAAGAAGATACCCAGTCATTAGCGCAACCCATCATTGCGCCTATCATTCAGAAGAAATTTGCTATCCAGGAGGATGATTTACCGCCGGTGTTCTTCGATCGCGAGTTCATGACCGATCTTATGAACTTTCCCGAACAGATCAGAAACGTCGCTTTCGCTGGACATCTTCACCACGGAAAGACTGCGCTGATGGACACATTGGTCTTGCAGACACATGATATTAACGAAAGACTTGAACAACGGAAAGGCAGAGATCGGGACGCACAATTACGATATACGGATACGCACATCGTGGAGAGGGAGAGAGGTGTTTCTATCAAATCAGCTCCCATGAGTTTGGTTCTCCAGGGCACAAAAGGCAAATCTCATTTGATCAACGTTCTGGATACGCCTGGACACGTCAACTTTGCTGATGAAGTCGCTGCGTCTTTGCGATTGGTGGATGGTGTAGTTCTAGTGGTTGATGTGGTGGAAGGTGTCCAGACACAAACTGAGCAAGTGATCAAGCATGCAGTCCTCGACGGTCTCCCTCTGGTGCTGGTTGTCAACAAAATGGACCGCCTGATATTGGAACTGAAATTACCTCCGGCAGACGCATACTTCAAGCTCAAGCATGTTGTGGAAGAAGTAAACACAATGATCGAGAACACTGTTCCGGGACGAGGCGAAAAATGGCGCGTCAGTCCCGAAAAGGGCAACGTCGCTTTTGCATGCACAAGTCTGGGATGGAGTTTCACGCTTTCATCTTTTGCGCAACTCTATGCAGACTCTTACGCCGATTCGCCATTGGATGTGCAAGAATTCAGCAAGAGACTCTGGGGAGACATCTTCTACAACGCCGATACCCGCAAATTCACACGGAAATCTTCTGGACCCGGCAGTAAGCGATCGTTTGTCAACTTTGTGCTGGAGCCAGTCTACAAGCTGTTCTCGCATACAATTAGCGAACAGCCAGAACAACTCAAGGAAACTCTCGAAAGTCTGGGTATCTTCCTGAAGCCGACTCAGCTGAAATCAAACGCCAAAGATTTGTTGAAAGCCGCCTGTGAGCAATTCTTTGGACCCGCGACCGGATTTGTCGACATGCTCGTCGAACATATTCCTTCACCTGTCGAGGGCGCACAACTTAAATTGGAGCGCCATTACACCGGACCACTGGAGAGCAAAACTGTACAGGCAATGCAGAAATGCGATCAGGATGGTCCGCTTGTAGTTCATGTGACAAAGCTCTTTAACAACTTGGATGCCACATCGTTCAACGCCTTGGGTCGCGTGATGAGTGGAACTGCTCGACCTGGCGAACAAGTGAGGGTTCTCGGAGAGGGTTACACGATTGAAGACGAGGAAGACATGGTACAGGCTACAATTTCAGATACTTGGATTGCGGAGTCACGGTACAACGTTCCAACGAGCGGAGTGCCAGCCGGAAACTTTGTGCTGCTTGGAGGCGTAGACAACTCGATTGTCAAGACAGCAACAATTGTACCGCAAAAGCTGCCAGATGACGAAGATGCATATATCTTCAAGCCAATCCAGCACTTTTTCGAGTCGGTCTTCAAAGTAGCAGTTGAGCCAATCAACCCATCAGAGCTGCCGAAGATGCTCGACGGTCTTCGAAAGGTCAACAAGTCATATCCGCTCATCACGACGAAGGTCGAAGAGTCCGGTGAGCATGTGGTCCTTGGTACTGGCGAGCTCTACATGGATTGTGTCTTACACGATCTGCGCAAGATGTATGCTTCGATGGAGATCAAAGTGTCTGATCCAGTGACTCGCTTCTGCGAAACCATCACCGAGACATCAGCCATCCAGTGCTACGCACTGACACCGAACAAAAAGAACAAGATCACCATGGTCGCCGAACCGCTGGACCAAGGCATCGCCGAGGACATCGAGAGCGGCAAAGTGTCGATCCGCGACCCGGTACGTAAAGTCGGCAAGTTCTTCGAAGAGAACTACGGCTACGACCTGCTCGCGTCGCGCAACATCTGGGCCTTCGGACCCGACGACATGGGGCCGAACATCCTACAGAACGACACCCTGCCCTCGGAGGTGGATCAAAAGGCGCTCAAGTCGGTCCGCGACACCCTGCGCCAAGGCTTCTCGTGGGCCGCGCGCGAGGGCCCGCTGTGCGAAGAACCGATCCGCAACACCAAGTTCAAGATCACCGACGTGTCGCTCGCCGAGCAAGCCATCTTCCGCGGCGGGGGCCAGATCATCCCGACCGCGCGGCGGGCCTGCTACAGCTCGTTCCTGATGTCGTCGCCGCGGCTCATGGAGCCCGTCTACAGCTGCGCCATGATCGGGCCCGCCGCCGCCGTGAGCAGTCTATACACGGTCCTCGCGCGACGACGTGGGCACGTGCTGTCCGACGGGCCCATCGCCGGCACGCCGCTGTACAGCGTGCGCGGCCTGATCCCGGTGATCGACAGTTTCGGCTTCGAGACCGATCTGCGCATCCACACGCAGGGCCAGGCGACCGTGAGTCTGGTCTTCGATCGCTGGTCCGTCGTGCCCGGCGACCCGCTGGATAAGAGCATCAAGCTGCGCCGACTGGAGCCGGCGAGCGCGCAGGCCACGGCGCGGGATTTTGTCATGAAGACGAGACGCCGCAAGGGCTTGGCCGAGGATATCAATATCAGCAAATACCTCGAGCCGGAGCTGTTCCAGAGCCTGAAAGAGAGTGGGATCTTGAACGCGCCGAGCTGAGAGCTGCGTTGGACTGCCGTGTGTTAAGACTACGGCCGCATTCCCTGGAAACCGCGGTGGATCCCGTCCCGCTCGTTCGTTCGTGGTCGATCGGGCAGAGGCTTACATGTTGTTCTGGAGGATGGACACGGGGAGCAGCGACAGAGTTGACTCGATGGAAGGGCAGGAGCTCCGGATGCCTGGCACGATCCTCGCTGTCATTGTAGGATACCCGGCATGAGTATGTAGAGAACAATTCGAACTACAAACCACGCATCTATGCAGAGTGAAAAAGTGGGAAAGTCTTCATCGTGTCAGTCATAGCCCAGCTGTTTCGTAGCCCAGGTCGACAGCAGATGTGTATGTTGTTTCCGAGGCAGATACAGAAGTAATGGGATTTATGGACGGATACTGTTATTTGATCCTCTTGAAAATGTCACAGTCACTACTAGCTAGTGTTCATGCAACCATCATTCAGAGATACCACAGACATCTACCTACGGTTGATGAACAACACCAATTTCCTTCTGGAACTTATCCTCCATACCCTTGAGCTCATCAAAGACATGCTCAAACTTAGTCCACTCCTTCTCACCATCCTGGAATCCACCCGCGAGCGGCAATCTCGCACCCTCCTTGTCACCCATTCCCCAAAGCCTCGAGATCGCCTCCTTGATACCTACCGTTCCCCATTTCTCAACAATCTTCTCTCCCTGACAGATCTTGAACTGCAGACTGCGCATCTCCTCCATCTGGGCTTTCGACGCGCCTTTCTCGGCGCTCTCTTGAAAGAGGTGGAAGAGACGAGTGACGGTGGCGGGAAAGACGCCTGCGAGACCGTCAATAGCGCCTTGGCCGCCTACTGTGAGCACCGGGAGGAGGTTCTGACCCAGGCCGGAGAAGACGACGAAGTGCGCTGGGTCGATGGCGGGTGAGGAGGCGATAAGCGTGTGGTCGGGGATGTTGCCGTGCGAGAGCTTGCAGCCGACGATGTTAGAGTGCTTGGCTAGGCGCTCGAATGTGCTGGGGAGGATGTTCAGCATGTTGGTGACTCCTGGGTAGTGGTAGCTAGGAGTTCGTTAGCTGTTGACTTTCTACTCCCAGCACTGGTTGCCTCACATCATCACTGGGATGGGCGACTTGTCTGCCACTGCCTCGAACCAGCGTGCGATCCCTTCCTGGCTTGCCGCTGAAGCAAAGTAGCCTGGTGAGAGGACCATACCGTACTCGGCACCGGCGGCTTTCGACTCGTTGAGCTGAATCAGTGTCTCCTCTATGTTCTGCGTCGCGGTACCTGCAATGATGGGGCGGTCCTTGAATCCTCCATGGTCGAGTGCTTCTCTTTGGCTCTTGATCAATTCATTGCGCTCTTTGTTGGTGAGATGAATTGCTTCTCCAGTAGAGCCGAGAATGACCAGTCCTTGGATACCAGCTCGTACGAGGAAGAGGGAGTGCTTGGACTGAGTTGCTGTGTCTAGAGGTGGATTGATCGGGTCGTAGTCCGAGGCGCTCGACTGTGCAAAGAAGGTAGGGACTCTGTAATACAATCAGTCCTTGTTTTCTGGCGCGTTGTGTCACTCGAGTCTTACGGGACATATATGCCCTGCGGAGGTGGAGAAGAGACCATGCTTGCTCGTGTGGTCTGCGGTGATGTCTACGTCTTGGTATTCTTATGATGTTTGCGATTCTGATCGAACTCTTGATAGGTAACAGAAGTTCAAACGAACAATGATGGAGAAGTCAATTGCAAAGAGATGACAGAAGTATGCGTGAGAACCCCATCGGACTTCCCCAACTCATCCCACTGCCACCCCACTTCCCCGCAGTCGGCTTTTGACGGCAAGTGCTCGGTGCATTTTCCCCCGAAAACACAAAGAACCGCATCTCAAGCAAAGATTCCCATCAGGGTGTACAGGGCGTCTACCACAGCAACTGTAACTACCGCTCAAGACGAGAACTCACTATGCCGCCCTTGAAGATCGTAGACTCGCACATTCACTTGTGGCCAGCCTCAGCCGCCAATGCCGAAGGCCACAGCTGGATGACCCCCGACTTCATTCTCACCAAGCAACACCTATTGAAAGACTACTACGCCGTCTCGGATCCGCCGTCACAAAACTCAGACTACGAGGTCCAAGGCGTCGTATACGTCGAGACTGATCGCACATTGCTGTCCTCAGAAGGCCGAAGCCTATCAGAATGGGCAGCCCAGCCACTTGAGGAGATCAAATTCCTACGCTCCATGGTCGAGGGCGAGTACGGTGAGCGCGACTCTCGGACATTGTTAGCTCTGATACCTTGGGCGCCAATGGACCAAGGTGTAGCAGTGTTTGAGGAATGGCTCGAACTCGCAAAGGAGACTGCTGGACCGAAGACATGGGAGCGGGTCAAGGGCTTCAGGTTCTTATTGCAGGGAATTGTCGACGAACGCAAATTCAGGAATCTCGTGCTCAGCGAAGAATTCATCAAGGTCTTGAGGTCATATCGCACCGAGGAGAGAGATTTTGTGTTTGAGGTAGGTGTCAGCCAGCACGAGGGCGGCGTGTGGCAGTTGGAGGCGCTTGCGGAAGTGCTCAAGAGGGTTACTGTGGACGTGTCCAGAGATAAGCAGGTTACAGTCATCCTCAGTGAGTTCTGGTTGTTTGTCTTACATCCAGAGACCGAGGCTAAGTACAGCAGACCACTTGTGCAAGCCAAATATGACTGGTGATATGTCGCAGGCCGACATGGACGCTTGGTGTACTCATATCCGGCGCTTCGCAGCGTATTCGAAGGTCTACATGAAGCTCTCGGGTGGCTTCTCCGAACTCGGCAAAGAGCGACTGGCGACGACTTCTGCAGAGCAGCTCGCCACAAGGATGAAGCCTTGGCTCAATCAGATCTTCGACGCCTTCCCTGTTGGTCGAATTATGTTTGGCAGTGATTGGCCAGTGTGCAACGTTCGTGGACCGGCAACGGAGAAATCTTGGTCTGTCTGGAGAGATGTGGTTTCGATTGCTCTGGAACAAGAGGGTCTTGACGATGACTATTCTGTCGAAAAGATATGGTCGGGAACAGCAAAGGAGGCCTACAAAATACGTGTATAGAGATTAAACTGATCGCAAGGCGAGGGGAACAGTAGAAGACTGAAGTTCGACAGCACGGTGTGATCCAGCCGCCTGGGTTGTCCAGAACTCCGGGACGAGGAATCGTGTTTGGTATTTGGTATGAAATACGAAAGGGCGGTTGCTCGATTACACCGCTTCATCACCACGAGCTCGACTAGTCGCTCTCTCCATACGAATCATGGCGTCCTCCTCTTCAGCATGACCGAGCTTTTCACCAGGAAGAAGCACCGCCTTGTCAATCGCGACAGGCAGACCTCGGTGTCTACCTCGGATCATGACAGCGCACAAGATCAGCTTGCTAAGCGTGTGCCATGCGCCGCTGAAGCTATAGGCAGCCCACGGAACACCAGTACTGATACCGACTGTTGCGTACGCCGACACGATCTCGAAGATCACGTTGAAGACGCTAAACACTGTAGGATCGCTCTCAAACTGCCCACCTTCAATGATCATAACAAGGAAGATGGCAAGTACAAGCCACCAAGCATCATGCGCCAGCTGAGCTCGCACCTGCTGCTGAACGAAATACGCTCTTGTCTCCTGCGAACTGGCAGTCGGGCGTTTGAGTCCGATCAGATGACCCCAAAAACTTTTGGGCTTGTCATCCCCTTCTTCAGAAGCGCTCGGATCGTCGGCGTAGACACCCAAACTGCGTTCTTCGTAGACGTTGGAATTGCGCATGGTGATGACGACGGGGTAGACGGAGATATACATCATGACGACGTACAGCACCTGTAGAGAGATGCGAAGAGTGGTGATGGAGACGACGTAGAATCCACCGCTCCGTACAGCGAAAGCCTGGAACAGGCCGTCGATGACTCTCTCATTCACAGGAAGGGCTTCGTAGAGTGCCTGATTGCCGATGTTCAGAATTTCAAAGGCGGCCCAGTCTATGCCGTTTAGCGTAATGACAGCCAATAGTAGCCACCAAGTGTGTCTTGCTGGAAAAAGGGTTGTGTAGCAGCGTCTCGGATGATCGAGCAGAAAGCTTAGAGTGGTGCGATGGTCCTTCCAGTGACCGTGATCGGGCATTAATTTGAGCAGTGTCCAGATAATCAGTCGTAGGAAAATCGGATAGCAGGTGTTACCCGCCAGGATCAACAAACTCATTGTGATAAGCATGTAGTAGGCATCCTGAAAAGCAGTCATGTTCGCGTCAAGCAAGGACATGCCGGAGTTGTTGAACGCGGAAACAGCGTTGAATGCGCCCACCCACCACGGATTGAGACCATTCTGTAAAGCTGTGTCGGCTCGGTTATTAGCTACCCAGGCTGCCAGACCGATGCAGCTGAAAAGTTGCCAGACAGTGAAGTATATCGGAACGATCCAAGACAGCCAGAATAGAGCTTTGTATTCCACGCCACCAAGCTCCTCCCGCTCAGCTTCGGTCAGATTATGGAACTGGGAGTTGCGACCAATGAAACCCGAAGACGGGAAATATTTGTGTGTCGTTTTCCTTGGGACGCGGTCCTGATCGTCGAAACTGGCCACCGTCAGCGTCCGAGGCATGACAGTGCGAAGGTCTGAGCCGGAAACAGCACCGACTCCTGATAGCGAGACAAAACTCCGGCGATGAGGACGTCTTCGCGGAACACCGTCATCATCTTGACTCATGGATCGGAAATGTGTTCCTGGGCCGAAGGTGATCTTTCCAGGCGAGAACGTGGTGCTCGCAGATTGGTTTCCTGGTCTTGGCTCCGCATCGTCGGTCACAGCTGATTCTCCCATGACCGTCTCGGTATGCGATCGTTCAATTGGACGCACGGGAGTGGAGTCGCGTCGAGTCAGACGCTGCATCGGGAGACTATCTTTATCTTCATCCGCAGTTGGGGATGATGGCTTAGTTGGATCGGTCTGTTTGCTGGTGGCCTCGGGAATTGGTCGCCCGCGAAAGACATTATTGTGGTCTCTCCCACGGGAGATGGATCGAACGAAAGGTAGAGAGTTGAAGGATGGCCGGCGTATTCGTGACCTTTTGTTCTTGCGCTCCTCTACCACGATGTTGAACTTTCTCTCAAAGGCTTTCCTTCTGATATGCACGACAAAAGCGGACACGAAGATGGCGGATCCAAGCATGATCAAGACGAACAGGATGAATTGCTGGAATGTATTCAAGGCCGACAGATTGACGGTGTTGAGTCCGGCCAAAGTCATCGCACTAACGCATAGGAATAGACTGTCGGTAAAGCTCACGCTTCGTGCAGGCGTAGAGGATCCCCAGAAGATGATGGCGCTAAGAAGAGAGGTTCCGATAAAATACGCATAATGAAGCGTAATGAAGTTTACTGGTGGGAGTTGTCTCCAGATTGCCTGTGCAGTACGCACAAAGGGCGAGGGCTTGTTATTCGAGGAGTCCTTCATGTTGTGTAGATATTTTTGATGTCCGGTTTAGTATAGACTGCTTTGCGCAAAGCACTATCGCAAGTCTAAAGACTGTCGCGCCAGACAATTTCGACGCGTATGGTCAGGCACGGTAGTTCTGCTCTTCATACCGTGTGGTGAACTGATGAGATTTGATGCGACATAGACGAGAAATGATGAAGACAGCAGAAGGAACTAAAGGGATATACCGCAGGCTTGCGCAAGATCTTGACCCCATGAATCTTACCGTACAGAATCGAGGTCTGGATCAAGGCCCGAAGAAGTCAAAGCTTGCTGACGCGGTCGGCTCGTTTGATCGACGTTGCTCCTGCTTGTCTGCTTTTCGTCACCTCAGCAAGGAAGGCCGTCAATCTGTTGCAGTATCCATTCTCTCAGGATGTAAGAGACTGATATAAGGTAAGTATACATAGAAATAGAAGTCAAGCCATTGTGCATAAAATCATGGCCAATACGCCAAGCACACAGAGTGGATTGGGAAGGCAGCGTCGGCAAACTGCGCCTTCCCTCCCCAGCTCTCTCCGCACCACCGCAGCCAAGTCGCACAGCCACTATCCGACGTCACCCATACACATGTGGCGCTGCCATTCGAAAGCTTGTCTTTGAAGATGTCTATACAAGGTCTCGCGCACCCAAGCGCTGGGTGACAGCTTCTCTTCACGATTCCTCAATTCAGACAATACCACTCAGGAATCTAGAGAACCTCTATCCTAAGAAATAACAATTACCAACAATGGCAGGCCACGACGATCCTCGTCTGCTCTACTCAGTCAACGGTATCAAAGCCTTCCACATTCAAGATGGAGAGGAGCAATCACTCACGCCCTCTGGACCACAAACATTGTCGCTCCTTATGGTGCCGACTACCTCACCGTTCGCCGACCTGTCCACGACCATGCCTCAAAACGCAGCTCCGGACCAGGACTTCTACCTCCACCTCAACTTACCTCCAGAGCTAGACCTTCCGCTGCCTGCGACTACTCAGATCTTCCACCAGCCTCCTCGAAGCTACTTGATTCCCCGCTGGGATTTGGGTCCCGACAGCGGCGCCTTTACGCGCATTGAATTTCCTTCCATCGGCCACAGCGTCACGCAAGAGGATGTCGACACTTTTGAGACAATCCTTGCGCAATGCACCGCGTTCTTGGAGCGAGCTCCACCGCCAAAGCCAAATCGCCCAATGGAGAAGTACAACCCAGCAGACTATGCAAAAGGTGGAAAGCACGCGGGTCTTGACGGAAGAGGTCAGGGACAGATCGTGCTGATTGATGAGGACGACGGTAGCGTGGTAGGAGAACTTTCACAAGAAGCCATCGTCCACGAACACTCGTCGCTAGAGCATGGCCACAAAGACCCTGTTGAGGTTCAGATTTCTGCCGACGGCAAGCGCATCGATGTCCGCCCTGTCAGCGAAGACTACCTGGCCATGGCGAACCACCCCGCATACAAAGACAGTAACATTGTCAAGAATGCCGCGACAGCTTCACGATTGATCGTGACCTCCAGCTCCTACATCGGTAACATGCTTACCTCCGGAGCCGACTCATTTGCACAAAAGACGAAGCCAGCCGCCAAGCCAATGGAGTTCACTCCAGCTACCCACGAAAGAGTACGCAAGATCAATTCCTTCACCCACGGCGCGGTTGGCCTCAGCGCCAAGACCGTCGGTCAGGTCACAAAAGTGGCCCAGAACATTGGTGCTAGCGCCGCGAGGCGAGGCGAGCGTAAACCTCAGAAAGGCTTCACCGCGCAGGGACAGCCTGACACTGGCTACAAGCCTGGTCTGCTCAACAAGAGCATGATTGCTTTCAGCACCATTGCAGATGGTATTGCCCAGTCCGGAAGGGCATTGCTCGAAACGAGTGGTACCGCCGCAACTACCGTGGTAGGACATCGCTACGGACCCGAGGCCGGATCTATTACATCCAGCCTTGCAGGCGGCGTCAAGAACGTTGGACTGGTATACATCGATGTGACTGGCGTGACCCGCAGGGCAGTCCTGAAGAGCGTTGCGAAGGGTATGGTTGTCGGCAAGGTCAGAGGCGGCGGACAGGTCATGGTCGGTGGCGGTGACGGTGGTGTCATTCCTGATGAGGACTTGAGGCAAGGTGGAGTCAGCAACAACAACCTTGGTCCAGGACAGGCTTCAAGCTCTAAGGGCCAGGAAGCGGGCGTGGTAGGCTTCGGCAGCCACGCGCCGTACAACGATAGTGCTCCACCAGCGTACTCCAGCGGTGTCGGCGAGAACATCGCTGGTTCGTCTTTGAAGGGCCAGTACCCTCCAGAGAAGCGATGATCGATGACTTATGAGTAAGGAATCAATGCCTTTCCCTTTTATGTAGATACTCAATACGATTCTTCGAATGACCGCAAGGGCATTCCTGTATCTCTTCATTAGCCGACTGCATTGGTGTAATTGTTCGAGTCATCATCAAGAGTAGTAGTCTTCAGAGTCATGAGAAGATGTATTGCTGGTTTTGTAACCATCAGCCTCTTTGATAACACAGACGCGTTGAGGTGAACGAGGTTTGTCGCGAGACGTGTCTTCTGGCCCCAGCGTTTGTCATCGCGAGATAGCGCGTTGTAGATTCAAGAGGTCATGCACTTACTACGATGTATCCTATATCAATCAGCAATGGTGACCCATACATGTTCCATAAAGATGGGAAGTAAGAAGCAAGAGTGCTAGGCTTGGCATTCGCGCGGATGACAGACGCGTGCCTGCCAAAGCTTGCACCGCAAACCGTGGATGATCAGACTCCAGCTTCACGTTCGAGCTTCACAATTTCAGTCCTCAATTCCAAACAATCGCATCGCATTAGCATCTCCTCCTCGTATTCAGCGTCTCTGTTCTCTTGCGATCAAGAACAATTGCAGGTTGGCTGCCCAGTGAGCGCAGAATCGCAATAAACTGCCAGTCAATGCCGCGCCAATAAATACCCTCAACTTCGAAATACCCAGGAAACATGTACAAACTTCCTTCAACACCAGACTCGCAACGCACATATCGAGATGATGACCCCTCGACGACCCCGGCCCATCCTCCTCCAACTGGTTATACCGCGCACTCTTTCACACCTGCAGGCCCACCTCCATCATCCGTCTTTGGCAGCTCTGTAGCCCCAAGCAACTTTAACAACTTCATACCTGCTTTTGGACCGTCTGGACATCTGAATAGCCCATCGCTACAAGCGCCAATGCATACCAACCATTTTGCGTCGAAAGGTGGGTTCTCGGTACCCGACAGTAGTCCACCGCCAGAAGGAGAAGATGGTTTCTTGGAGGACGCAGAAGGAGAGGAGGATTTCGACATACCAGGCGTACAAAGGTCATTACCTGCGCAGAATGGGTTCACCCGAAATGGTTCCCACCAGGATGCGCCGGGACTCTTGGAATCTCCGCGAGGTGCGAAAAGAGCAAGGAACGGAGAGGTCATGGCTGCATCTATGCGCTCGTCGCGACTGTCTAAGCCTCAACGAGAGCAGAAGTCGACGTTCTCCGGTATTGCTAAGGGTCTTGCAGCAGGCATACAAGCCAACGCTGCGCTTCAAGAAGAGGACGATCTGGTTTTGAACACCGAAGATCTGCTCAGCTCACTGGATACATCGATCAAGACTCTTTCGCCGGACGAAGCAGAAGATGCTGTCATAGGATCTTCACAACGTCTGTTGCAAGAATGGAGCAAATACACAAGCAAGGAATCTCTGCCCGCCGCAATCGGACCTGTCGATAAATCAGGCTTGACGAGAGCAGAGTACATAGCTTCACTACTCTTCCAGCTCCATCACCCAACGCCGACCGAACAGCCTCAACAAGCAAAGCCGAACGGTTTCTCGCGCGCCTCGCGGTTTGCGAATACAATTGCCGCCAAACGGGCGACAGTGCCTATCCCGAAATCCCTGATTGAATGGTTGAACACACACCACAACCCATACCCGGAAGACCTGCCGGAAGTCATTCACTGCAAGCCCTCACCTACTGCACACGAGAGATTCTGGGACACCATCTTTGCAGTCTTGCTGCGCGGAAACATCCATATGGCGGTACAGCTTCTCCAGAACGCCAACTTCGCGCATGCCGATACAGCGCTCGAAGACGGATACGATGAGCCAGGCTATAAGGGAAAGCAATTGGAGGCGGTACAAACAGCGGTAGGACAATGCATAGATCTACTTCAGTCGTGTCCGGCATATGCAGACGAGGACTGGGATGTCAAGAACACCGACTGGTCAATTTTCCGAAATCGTGTTCGCAGGACTATGGAGGATCTGGAAGACTTTGCGGAAGAAGGCAACGCGGCCATCGACAACCAAGCGCAGAACGTTTTCCAGTCATCACGGCTGGGAACATCCTTCAGCGCATCAAGTAGGAGAGCAATGAGTAAGGTACCCTGGACGATCTATGAACAGCTCAAAACACTCTACGGGCAGCTGCTCGGGTCCAGAGAAGAGATCATGCTCAGCGCACAAGATTGGCTGGAAGCGGCCATATACCTTACAGCGTGGTGGGATGGGGACGATGATTCGACACCAAAGGGAAATCTAGGTGCAAGCACGAGGTCAATGCGCCAATTCCAACATACAAGAGAGGCCGATGTCTCACCTGTAACCGCGTACAAGCGTCGACTGCTAGCTGCGTTCGACACCGTAACCGATAGTCCGGAAGAGCAGGTACTGAGTGTGAACACCATCGATCCTGTGCAAGTCGCACTGGCATGCATTTGCGAGGATGATATCGAAAGTGTGATATCCTTGCTGCGGAAATGGTCAACCCCTATCGCCGCTGCTGTGGTTGATGTCGCCAGCGCAGGCGGCTGGCTCCCTGATTCAGGTCCAAGAAGTGGAGGTGTCATGGATGGATTTGATCAGTCGGACTTGATGGTATTGAGCCATGGTCAGGCGCAGCACAAGGACATGACAAGAGATGAGATCCTTGGTCAATACGCAAACACCGTGGCCCAGAAAGCAGAGTTCAAAAGCTCGGACGGCAAGACTGTCAGGGAGGGCTGGGCGATGGCCGTCAGGATCTTGAGCCGCTTGGACAGTGCGGACGCGGCTCAACACAAGATCGGCGTGGTTTTTGAGGAAATGTCCTTCGACTCTACAGAACGAGTCGACAAGGCTCTGGCGGTTTGTAATGAGCTCGGACTTGCTGGTCAAGTCCGGACGATATCAGAGGTGGGTACCGAACAGTCGCTGGATTATGATTGCAGACTAATACCCTACAGCGCTACGCGAATAGCCTCGCCGAGTCTACACATTCCTATGGTCAGGCCATTGTCTACTACGCTAGAGCTCGCGCAATACAGCAACTTCGCAACACGCTCGATCTGCTAATCTCAATGTCGCTTGTACAGTCTGCAGCGTACCCTCCTACATCACAGCTCGATCCTCAGCTAGACGAGCTACTCAACAACCAACGGCAGGCGCTCAATCAGCTCGCGCGTATTGATGTAGAGGCTGCCCAGCTCATTGCGAATCACTTGTCAGGCTACGCCACCCTGCGAAGATTCTATGACCTGCGCGATGAGAATGAAGATAACGACGACAGCCGGAGGTCTGGCTTACGACCGTTTGCGCGGAAGAGAGAAGCCGCAAAGGCAGTCGTTGCACTCATCGAAAGCGCCGCAGATACTATCCGAGGTGGCCTCTACGACAGTGAAATCGCCGCCGTGGTTCAAGTTGATACCCTGCTGGCATTGCTCGGTGAAGCACTGCCACTGATGAATCGTAAATTTCCCCAACTTAATACGATCATACCATTACTGATTACTTCCAGACACAAAACCACTGCTCAAGCAAGCCCAACTGATGAGTCTCCTCCGCGCAACCGAAGATCTAGAGACCGTCTCCTCGCGCGTCTACTCGCAGGCCGAAACCCTCTTCCAAGCCGCCATGTCCGACTTCAGAGGCACACAGATGCTCTCGCCCGCGGATCTGACTAAGAGTCTTTCCGCGTCGAATCCGAAACTCGCTGGTAGCGCTTTCGCCATGGTCAACAGCAACGGCAGTCTCGAGAGTGAGGCGCCGGCCACGAATGGGTCTAGGGAGGAGATTTACCGAGGCTGGGATTGGAGAGCCGGTATTGAGACTGTCGAGGGGAAGAAGGCCAAGGGAGAGGCTGTGCTCAGGATACTGAGGATACAGGTTGCAAGGGAGATGGCGCGGGCGTGGAGTGAGGAAGTGTGACGGGATGGTCATGGATACCCTGATGGTCAAAGTCTTGATGATATCAAACCGAACTGAAGTCGATCGTCATACGGCCAGATCCATTGCAAAGCCGCGATGAGCCGTTGATAGAGAGACCAGAGCAATGCATTGCATGCTATTACATTGCGTACATGGAGCCAGAACTCTCAGAGTCAGCTCCGCCCATCCGTCCATTATTCTATTGTATCGTCCGCAGCAGCGACACTCATGCTTCTCATGACCAAAACAGTCGGACTCTGGTACCCTCTCTTACTCTTCCAGAACCAAAGGCCCGTGACCAAAACCGATAAACCGCCCGTGATCAAACAGGCATAATTCATCGACGCAGCATTGGTAGGGTATCTGCAACAGATTAGCCTTGTTTCCCACGAATCTACCCCTGCGCGTGCGCGCGAGGCAGAATATCAGTGCAAGGGCAATACTCACGCATAAGGAAAGCAGAAGATAACAATAAACACCGCAATATACGCACAACTGACACCATGCACGGCGGTGGCAACCCAGCCCTTCATCCAGAAAGGGCCCGGCACCACGTGTCGGCGTCCACTGAGCAAATGCGGCGCAATGGCCGCCAGATAGCTCGCGGTGCTCAGCACGACGAAGCTGCCGACAAAGGCATTGAAGGCCGTCGCCGACGCGACGTAGATGGCGGCCAGCACGGTGCAGATGACGGCGCACGCCAGCGTCGCGTTGAACGGGTTCGCGAACCGTGGATGGATCCGCCCCGTCCAGCCGCTGAAGGGTGTTGCGTCGTCGCGTGCCAGTGTGTAGAGCATCCGGCCCGCCGTGATGTAGTCCCCGATGCAGGTGCAGAAATTGGGGAGGAAGATCAGGACCATCAGGCCGCAGGCGCCGGCGCGCGAGGCGGTTGCTTGGGCGTAGACTTCGGCGAGAGGGTTCAGGTAGGGCGTGCTGAGTACCGCGTCGAAGTCGTGGATGCTGTAGGATAGGGCGATCAGGTAGAAGAGTCCTGTCAGGAAGCCGGTTGCCATTTGGGCCGCGATCGCTTTCGGGATGTTGCTGCGTGGACTCGGGATTTCTTCCGCCAGGTGAGAGATGCAGTCTGGTGTCCCGACGGCGTAGGCCCCGTTTAGCATGCCTGCGAGGAAGGCGAAGCCCGACGGCCAGCCTGTGCTGTTGTTCCAGTCGGTCCAAACTGCGGCGTTGGTCGCGTGGCCGGAGTGGGTGGTCGATGGCATGATGGCGCAAATGAGGATGGTGGTGAGGACACCGGCGAGGATGAGGACGAGGCCGATGTTATTGATCGTCGGCAGGCCGCGGTTGGCGAACATGACGGTCAGAGCGCAGGTCCAGGTCATGATGACATAGACGACGAAAACGTGCCAGCGTTCGGGCACGTAGTCTGGGTGGAAGAGGTTGTACATTGTCAGGATCTGGTTGGCGAGGATGAGCGACACGGAGGCGGCGCCGAAGACCCAGGCGAAGAAGTTCCACCACCCCGCGAACCAGCCTAGACTCTTGCCCCATTTTGGTCCGCCTGTTACTGATGCCCAGTGGTAGACTCCGGCTGAGGAGGGGATTGCTGAGGCGAGTTCTGCGATCGAGGCGGCGATGATCCAATAGAAGACTGATACTGCGATGCTAGGTGATCGTCAGATATGAGAATTTGGCGGCTTTGTGTGAGATCTTACAATTCATAGATGACTCCTGGCGCTCCTCCGTTATACAGAGCGACCACTATGCTGCCTCCAATAGCTGTCCAAGAATTTCCAGTGACAATACCAACAGAGCAGATGGAGAGAAAGTTGAAGTTTCTCGACAGCTCTTGCTGGTGTCCTGATGCATTCAGAATCACGCCTTCCTCGACATTGCCTCCCTGCTTTGTGCTGGTTCTTCTTTCCAGAGGATCCTCTGTCTTTTGGTCCAGCTTGGGATCCATAATGGGGGCAAATAAAAAAGTGGCAGGTGCGTGTGCTCACAGAATCCTGATAGACGAACCGACTTGAATGAAAAAAAAGTAGAGAAAGCAATACCAAGGTTGGAGAAGAAGGAATGAGATGCGTTCGTTATATGAAAGAAGTATTGGAGAAGGGTACGAACCTGGATCATGCATGTACCTACCTATCAGTTGGTCTTAAACGTGGCTGTTGCAAAGATCTGGAAGCACATGGTACGAGCATCGATCGTACTGTATGGACGGTATCGGTTGAGGTCGAACGTGATAGGCGAATTGTTATCAGGTTGAAACGTCACTGAGTGACTGAAGATAGGTCTGAATAGGTTGGGAGATAGACCATATCAAGGAGGTCCATACGATAAGGAAGAAGAACACCAAATTTCGGGATCTTTCGCGGCAATGCAGGCCGTCGATGATAGAGCGTGTTGTACTCGTGGTCTTGGAGAAGCAAAAGTCTAAGGTGGATCTGCTGTTGGTCAAAGTGCGGGGAAATGCGGGTGCGATTGCATGACACATCGATAAGACTAATCACGATATACCGTACCCAGCAGTACGCCGTTGACCAGGCTCACCTATGGAAAAAGAAACGGAAGCAGTTTTCTATTGTGCAGAATGGGTGATACTTGTAACGTAGACATGCTAAAGATCGTATGTTGAAGCCATATAAGCAAGATGTAATCCAAAGCGGCCTGGGTCTCGTGGACGCTTGAATCCCGGAAAGGAAAGATCGCAGACCTATTCCATGTGGTTCGCAAAGAACGTCTTGATGGTTTTGGCACTCTTCTTCGGGATCCTCTTCTGACCGTTTTTGTAGTCAACGAAGCAGACACCGAAACGAGTCTCGTAACCTTCAGCCCACTCGAAGTTGTCCATCAGAGACCACGCCATGTAGCCCCTGACGTCCACATTGTCGTAAGTGCGGGCCTCTGCCATGGCGTTGATGTAGCCCCGGAAGTACTCCACTCTGAAATCGTCCTCGAGCAGCTGATCAAGAGGCAGGTCGTTCTCGCCCTTCAGACTGGTTCCGTTCTCCGTGACATAGATAGCTGGTCGTCCGTAGCGGTCGCTGATCCACTTGAGGAGTTTGCGGAAGCCGAGCGGGTTCGGCCTCAACCACGGGCACTGTGTCTCTGGACCGACCCACTCGCCTGCCTTGTTCTGGTACAAAGACTCCAGGTTACCGAGGAAGTCCTCTGGCTCGGCCGCGGTGGTCTTGTGCTTGATAAAGTTGGCGCAGTAGTGGTTCATGCCGTAAAAGTCGTTGCTTCCCTTCACGAGTGCAATTTCCTCGGCAGTGAACTTGGGCAAGCGGTCACCGAGCTGCTTGCGCATGCTGGCTGGGTAGTCGCCGTGGTAGATGGGATCGGCGAACCAGGCGATGGAGAATTGAAGCTTTCTCTCTGCTGCCTCGACGTCGGCTGGGTCTTCCGGATCCCATGGGTAGGCGTAGTCTCCGTTCAAGGTGATACCAATCTGGCCACCCTGCTTGGACTTGAACTCCTCGCGATAGATCTTGACTGCGGCACCGTGAGCGATCAAGAGGTTGTGTCCTACGATCCAAGGCTCGGTGCTGCTGTCGCCAATGGGAGACTTCGATCTGTCGCTGGTGTGTCCAGGAGCGAATTGTCCGATGCTGTATGCGAGGATGGAGCTGCACCATGGCTCGTTGAACGTGATCCAGTACTTGACCTTGTCGCCCATTGCCTCGTAGACTACTCGTGCATAGTTCTCGTAGTCCGCAACGAACTCCTTCTTGTTCAAGAGACCACCGTACCTTGGTAACGTTAGTCACTGAACCCGTCAACATAATGGGCGGCATGCATATTCACCTCTTGTCAAGGTTGTCTGGCAAATCCCAGTGGAAGAGGGTCACGAGTGGTTCGATATCGTTGGCTCTCAACTCATCGATGAGGTTCAGGTAGTACTGGAGACCTTTCTGGTTGACTGGATCGTTTCGACCTCCGAGGGGAATGATACGAGACCAGGCCAGACTGAAACGGTATGCCTTGACACCAATGGTCTTGAGGAGGGCGACATCGTCCTTGTATTTGTGGTACGAGTCACAGGCTACATCTCCATTCTCGTTACCGGCGATCTTGCCAGGTAAGCGGCAAAACGTGTCCCAGATAGAGTCCAGTCTACCATCCTCATGTGGTGCTCCTTCGATCTGGTATGAAGCAGTAGCGAAGCCCCAGAGGAAGTCTTTCGGTAGCGTGGCTTTAGACATGGTGAATATCCTTGCGGTGGTTTGCTGTCAACTTGTCGTGGGTAGCGGTTTTGTATACAACTCGGTCCTACGCAGCACCTCTAGCTTAGTGCCGCTTGACCCGAACGGCAGCGGAACGTGCAACGGAAGGAGGGGTCGATGATGTACGCGTCTGACTGAGCAGTAAGAGACAGTAAAGGGAGAGAATGAGTCCTAAAAGGAAGAGCCAGATACAATGACTTAGCTTTGTATTCGACCAGACCGCCAGATCACATATGAAGCGAGCGAGTGCCCCTCGCAATGGAGCTGGACCAGTCCGTTAAGGTGGAGTTGGAGAAGGCTAGGAGGTGTTTTGACGGCTGTCAGCATTAGCCGGAGCTATTTGCCTATTTGCCAGCCAATAAGACGATCCTAAAGCCGGCTGGGCGGTCCGAACAGCCGCTCTCGCTTTCAATCGCCAAGGCTGCCTCCAGGCCGCCATCATCACGTTACCTGAGCTGCCTACCAGAGATGTAAGTCATACATCTGCCGCGATATACTGTACCAGTCCGTCGTCGGCTTGACTGTATCAGCCGCAACGACTACCTGCCCAACTTCGAGAATGCCGGTAATGACTACCGAGGCACCAAGTCGAGCGCAAGAATGCACGCAGAATCTGCTTCATACGTCTACCAGCCAGCGCTTGTTGGTGCATAACTCTTCACCGATGAACCAGCGTCGTATATGACGGACTACTGTTGATCAGACCGCGAAGGAAGAGGGAGAAAGAGGACGTCCACGTCTTGTTGTGTAGCGTTCGGTGTCACTACGAACTGGATCTGGATCGCCGAGATCGATTAACCCGAACAACTGCTGGCCATCGCGCGAGCATGTCATCGCATGACTCGATACGAGATCAAGGGTCCTCTGACTCCCGGAGATCATACGAAACCTCAATGCACCGAGTCATTGCATATGTACGTTCATCTTGGCTTCCACCCTACCACTGTGGTATGTCCGCGGCCGAGGCAACTTTCAAAAGGCAGCTGACGTGTACCTCGTGCGGAAATAAGGAACTCGCCGAGAGTCTCTACTCACGCCTAACGCGAACTCGACGCGCTCAGAAAACTTTTTTCCGACTATAGCATGTGGTCTCACATATGACGATCTCCAAGGCTCCGATGTGGAGAACCCGCCAACCGTGCGTGTTCTCGAGAGCTATTGGCACAATCGTGGAAGCTTGCTTTTTGGGAGAGCTGAAGTCATGTCGAGGATGAGACCATTCTGTTCGTTCAATCGCAAGAGATGATGCGCTCCGGCTACATCTCGCCGGTTTACACGTATCTGCCGACACCGACATTGTTGTGGGCAGTACCTGAAGTCGATAGTGGGCAGCGTTTCCCGCCGTACTGCAACATCTCGCAAGACTCGCCTCGACCGACAACATCGATTGGGAACCATGATGATACGTCCACGGGCTCGTTCACCTTCCATTACGACGACTATACGAGTGTCGTATAGGCGCTCAGGTCTCCTGCCGATTCGGCAATCGCAGGCAGCGCATTTGAAGATGTAGCGCCATGACCACGTGGCTCAGCGATAGTGCTATCGAGCCCAATGCGTTCGCATACTGCCGTGCAATAGTCTCTCCAAGTCGATTGTCGCATTCACCCGCATCAAGTTTGGCAAACATACTCCCCTTTTCCCCTTGCGGTTCAAGGGAGATAACATGACAGAACCGTTGCACTGTCAACTCACGGGTCGGCGAAGATGACCTTGTGATTGACTCGACTACGCCGTCTGGTCGAGTGCGAAAACAGATCTTTCCATGAATACTTGGACTTGCAGCAATTGTATCTCGCAAGCACTGCCAATGGAGGTTAATGTCTGCATGACAGCCTCGCACTATTGCTGATCTTTGTCCATTACCGCTTAACCGAGCTTTTTGGCTATGGCATCTTGAACCGTCGTTCAGTCGACACTCGATAGTCACGGCCTACTACCAACATCGCGTCCACTCCATCCGATATTTGACTTCTTCTCACTACCAATCAGAGGCAAGGCTTCGAGATGACGGGAGCCATACTGCAGATGCTCCGGTAGCGACTCTAGCGAGCGTCGCGATTAGAGCCGAGTTGGATACGGTTCGGCAGTCCGACTCGTGTGCATTGGTTGGTGCCCACCCACCGAAAGCATGACAGCTCGACCGCAGCACTTTCGGTATGAGCACCCTATTCTCCCTCCACATCCCGATGCAGGCCTCGTTCGCTCTACGAATGTCCCCTCTGCCATCTTGCAACGATTCTGATAACGAAAAAAGACTGACTACAGACTCACCTGACGACCCTCTTTTCGGAACCGCCAAGTCAGTGACTATTTGGTGTTGCGATCGGCGCCGAGAGACCAACGGTACACAATCTTGGTTGGACACGGCATGACGGGACTTCAAGCTTGCCATGAATCGAGCGGATCATCCTTGTACAGTTACATGACGCAGCCCCACATCATAAAAGGCCCCCACGCATGACTCGTTACAGAAACATACCCTTGTTGCTTCCAAAGTCCAATTTTATGGCTGCAACGCCGTTTCAAGCCTCATGATTTGCCTTTACCACTGAACGAGCTGGCCCCGTCCGCAAGCAAACAAAGTGGCTTGGATCGCCTGGCCCGGTCGATCATTGGCTATCTCTATCGACTCGCAGGCAAGCCGATTAAACCAGCTCGGTCTACGCAGTCGGAGCGGCGGCCACTTGCTCGATGACATTCATCAAGCCCTAAGTCTGCTGTTTCGGAAGCCTTTGCCCTTGCTCAAGTGGTGCATATCAAAAGGTACGAGTGGTCATTCCTGCACTGCAAAACCCTTGTAGCACGGTCCGGTACTTTTCCCACCGCTGAATCCACGTGGTAAGGTTGGACTTTAAGCATGGAGCCACAAGTTGGAGCCGGAACTGAAATCGAAGAAACTTCGCCTGGGAAAAATAGACTTTGAACGGTGCCGATCTAACCTTCCCATCAATTTGAGCTTCGTCCGTTTGTCGTACGAGCATGATGGCTGACTGCTCTTCTGCACTTCTGTGTCTGGTGCCAGACACAACGAGTAAATGGCGCTGCATCAGGAGAGCAATCGCATGAACCAGATCACTTTCAACACGAAGCATGTGGACAGTCGAAACAGCTATACAGGCGGTCTATACAGATCCTCGAGGCTGACTGAATCTGCAGAACAACGCAGCGTTAACGTTGTTACGGATCCGAAAACGGTCATAGTCCGCCTGCCGCCATCGAGAACCCATGATTCAGCAGCATGTTCGAAAAGTGCTCTGCCCCTTTCGAAGCAACGCCATTGCCGTCATGCATCCCTAGGAGTTTCTTCGCATTCTGCGCTAAAGGTGGCACTGATTAGACCAACCGCCTCCGTCGGTCGAACTCATGCCCATGCGCACGATCACTTCTAAAATAATCTCTCAACCATCGATCCAGATGGAGACAATGACAAGCACAGGCCTCGGCTCCTCAAGTAGCTCGACACGAGAGCCGAATGGGGCAGCACCCAGACATCCACATTCTCCTCTTGTTTCCTCCCCGAGATATCCCCCAAATCAAACCGCTTCCACCACTTCCACCGGTCCATTTCGCTCCGAGTCAGAACCAACACTTGGCGTGCGCCCTTAACTCAATATACTAAAAGCCCACGACCAGACACTCGAACCTTGTGGTTTAGGTTACTGGCTTGTTGTTTGTTTCTGGCCTGTCTGCTTGCTTGCTGCTTTCTTTTGCTACACGGCTTTGTTTCATTAACATCTATCATCTCCACCTTGTTTTTATCCTTCATCAGCTCCACATCTACCCTGCTGCCTTTCGGCGCTTTTGCTACTTTCTTTCTGGATAATAAGTCCCCTACCAATCTGCGATCTGGCCGAAGCTTAATGGTATCTACAAAATCTATTCGAAACATGACAGTCGCATGATCGAATCTTGACTACTCTGATCATCATCTACTAAGAGAGCGTCGGCTGGAATCTTTCATCGAGCATGTCACAACAGATTCCCAGCGGCGAAAGCTCGACCGTCTCGTCGAGACCCGAACGGTCTGCGAGTGAGTCTGACAGTCGACAACCTTCGTCCAGTTCCAGTAGGAAGCGACCCTCTCGAGCAGGTACGAGGAGCGTGAACACTCTTTCGTCCGCTCAATTGGAGAGAAAGCGTGCGAACGACAGAGAAGCTCAACGCGCCATTCGACAAAGGACAAGAGAGACCATCGGTAGCCTCGAGAGAAACCTCGAAAATGTGAAAGCCGAGCTGGAGGCGCGAGAGCGTATGCTTGCTGCCGCCAACACAAGAACTCGCGAACTCGAAGAGGAAAACACGTACCTACGGAACAGAGCAGGAGCCACAGGCTCGGATTCTTCATTCATGGTCCATGTCTCGGGAAGCGAAGGTTCGTCAAATTAATCTGCTGCGTGGTCACACGAGTATCAGCTGGTCATGCACAGCAATTGCTGACTTCCCACTACAGGAAGAAACACCGACCCCGCAGGTGGTGTACCTCCTCAGTCTTCACCACAACCTCGATATGCCGGCGCTGAGATCCAGAGACCACCGTCTCAAGACACGCGTAGAAGCATATCTGCAACCACTTCGCACAGTTCTGCACAACCTAACGCATGGCGACAACAGCAGTCTTTCCCAATCGAGCCCAATGCGCCGATCACTGCCCAGAGGCATGACTCTGCTCGAGAACCGTGGAGGACGCCTTCGGAGATGGCCAGTAATCTGACTGTTCCTTCGACGGGATCACACACTCCTGTTGACTCCCAAATACAACGATCTTACTCGACGTCAAGCCAGACTGAGCGACCTGCATGGAGTGCAAACACAAGCTACGGTTATATGACGGATCCGAACCAGCAGCAGAGCAACTACCAAGCACCCAACCGATCTATTCCATATCCTTCGCCAGCACCGCAGCAACCCGCATATTCCTCACATCCAGCCTTGCCAGCGCCGACCATACATTCATCCGCGTACGGACCGCCTATCACTCCATCTTCAGAGTTCCAGGGCATGTCACTCCAAAGTCCAGCAAGCGCATCCAGTACAGTTCCGCAATCGGTCCATGAGCATCCAGCTGGCGGTCACACCTCTTACAGCGTCTCACCACATTATCACGGTTCAACAGCCCAGCCAGGCATTCAGCGACATCCTCTCACACCGACAGCAACACAGGCGTATCCCTCAACAGGCCTACATACTAGCCAACTACTACCGACCGGCTACCACGGCGCGCAAAATCAGCCTCAATACCAATACGGGCAGTACAATGAGAACGGCTAAACGGATCAAAAGTTGGGAATATCAGCCAGTGAGATGCAAGCAGGATCATTCATTTCCCGATGAGCCATTTACAACAACTCAGTAGATTCCGCATTTTCGACGATCAAGGGTCTCCGCATGCAGTGAAGGCGGTATAGAAAAGCAGTCGCGACCCTCGCCGTTATGCGCGACATACCGGCGTGCAGCATGCATGACGCATTTCGAAGTCTGGGCCGCGTCCCTATATCGGCTTCTATAATTACCGCACGGCAGACGACCCATGTCACATCGAGTCATGATGTCGCGACAGGACGAGTTGACGATGCAATTACACTCAATTCTGCATACTACATTACCGACCTGATGCCTGTCACTTCTCTGATCATCAAGGTTGATGTGCGTCTTTGTGCATCGCGCTATGAATTGATTATGGACACCGTGATGGAACAGGAACGGATGAGTGAGAGAAAGAGCTGCGCATGAAGACACGAATCACAGCATGATTGTTGTCACTCACAACAGGTCGTGACTTTACGATCAGACGACCTACTCTACCACGTACTGTACGATCGTTCTCGCGCGTACGACCGGCTCCCGCTGAAGGCTGGGCTGGTCTTGACACATCATTGCATATTGTTGCAACAGCATTCCCAACAATCGTCATCATGCATACACAGTGTACATTTCTGCACGTCAGTCCACACAACGAAAGTGGCAGCATCGAGTGTTTCTCGACCCAGAAGGCGAAGTCATGATCGGCTAAACGGAGGTACACAAACAACTACCGAGCCGTGGGACGGATCGGATCGCGTTGCACACTCACGAGCCATAACGAAGGCGGCAGCATGAAGTCTTTTCTCGACCTGAACGGCGAGGTCACGATCGGCTAAACAGAGGTACGCAGACAACTACCGAGCCGTGGGACGGATCGGATCGCATTGCACACTCGCGAGCGGGTCTCAAGAGCGACTATTTATACAAAACATAGTATCTACGGCAGAGAGCAGATGGAGCGACGTTGGAAGGAACAAGCCATATCCCACCGAATCGGAACAGCAAGCGGAGCATTGAAGGATGTAGAAGACGGAAGATGTACGATAAGCACGGGTAGAAGAGACGCAAAAATCGCATGCAAAATGACATGCAAAGGGAACCATCTATGGTCTACAGTAGAGCAAGACATAACTCACCTCTGGCCATGACAGTAGCAACACCCACGTCGTCCAGATAAACTCTTACCTGATTTCTCTCAACTTTGGTTCCTCACCCCTGTTGTTACACGACCTTCCGCGAAAACAACCACAGAGGCAGCCTGCCCAATGATCCAAAGAACTTGTGCAAAGTCAATCCACCAGTTCACTCTGCATCACTCTCTCGCATACCAGCATATCAAACCATGCAAAAGTGCCAAAACTCAATCTCACCAGTCCCTAGAAATTCTCGCCGGGATCTGGGCCACTTTCCTTTACCGGCTACGTGACTCGTTCACCCACAGCACGAAGACGACATGAGTAAGTTCGCAAAAAGGTAAAACACGATAAACTACACTCACGATCCCGTAGCAGTGGAAACGTATAAGGTAGTGTCCTGAGGTTAAAGTAGAATAGAGTAGAATAAACATGCATCGGGTTGCTTAAAGAAGGAAGCTCTCAAACATCGTCCCGAAACTCTGAGCCGCAATCGGTAAGCCGTCGGAGACTTGCGAGGAGGATGCTGCAAGCGCAGCCGGTACGGGATACCCTTTACGGACGGTGGACACTATACCGATGGATCACAGCTCTGGACGTGTTCATCTGATTCTGGAGCGTACGGATTTTGATGCTTTTGTTACTACCACGAGGCAGAGGATCTAGCGACTCTGTATGCTCGACTTGCCCACTGATCGAGGCTCGATTGATCTGACCGCACGTCGACACCCGACCGTTTTCTGAGCTGAGCAGGAAATCTTGCAGAACCTTGGTTCGCTCTGCTACAACTAATTCCTTCAGAAGCTGCGTACTGTCTCTCCTCACCATCTCTATGGCGCACGTTCTGGACGATTTTCATCGCCTCTGCGCGATGGGTTTCCTCGCTCCTTGCACGAACGCATACGGGAGACATCGTCCTGCGGTTCCACTCCTTCTGTAATGCGCGATACCGCCCGCCGTAACTCCCTCACATGCTGGCCGCGGCACAATCATCGCCTCGACCACGGCGTCGCAGCACATGCGCCGGCAAACG
>Ga0268246_10000127_pt1 | contig 64084 bp, 52 predicted proteins | sample AgamicOrSfe_FD_200242 | JGI IMG/M metagenome (GOLD analysis project Ga0268246, IMG submission 200242) | Agave microbial communities from Guanajuato, Mexico - Or.Sf.e (v2) (version 2) | ecosystem: Host-associated > Plants > Phyllosphere > Phylloplane/Leaf | place: Guanajuato, Mexico | collected... | reverse complement strand
ACCCTAACCCCAACCCCAACGTAATGGTAAGGGCTAGCTCTAGTAAGGGGTGTAGGTAGTTACTAAAGTTAATAGCACTAATATTAAGGAGATTAGTTAGCTCTCGAAGCTCTTCTTTTAAGAACCTATAGAGCTATTGGCATTAAAGCTCTAGCTAGTCGTCTAGATTCTAATCTATCTATACATATAGGGTAGGAGGTTAATATCGAGGAGGCGTTAGTGTACGCTAACTACGCATAAGAAGTAATATAACTGCTCTAATAATCATAGCTTCTATATAGGCTCTATAACAATAATCATGAAGTTCACATATTACGTTCACATTAGCTATTTCTAACCCCTACATGTTAATTCTAAACTATTTTAGCACACTATACTAAATCTAGCGTAGGACGGAAAGTCTGAAAAATGTCTTGGCCGTACCTACGAGATAACCTACGAGGTGGTACCTACGAGCTGCTAAATCAGCCTAATACTTATTTATTCATGTATTCCATCAGACTGTGTTCAGTTTCTGTATTACCACCATCTTGGCTGTCTCCCAGGTGGTCGCCACCATAACCGCACTCCTTCACTCCGGGCCATCCGCTCGACTTGGCAAAGACATGGAGTTTTCGAAAGATTGCGGAGGTCGTTTGCCCTTCTCGTCATCGTGATCATCAAGTTGCCAAGACCATGCCGTGCTAACAGTCGGTACTGCCGGCTAGGAAACCTGTGTTGCCAAAGCACCATGCTTCATCAACAGTTCAAAGAAAATAATATTCGACTTCAGCACAACGCGATGAACGCGTCCAAGTGGTATTGTTGAAGCAGAAGGGAACAGCAGGATACAAACCCGATGGAGGATATGTCGAACATCTGGAACGTAGCTGATTGCAGCGCCATCGACAACACTTGTCTCGACGAGCTGACCAGTCGCCCGGTGTCAGTACAAAGTTTCTACAGAGTTTCATGGTGTTCTCCGAGGCCACCTGGGTAAATCAAAAACCCTGACTATGTCTTGAGATACATTCGCACATCAAGAACATTTCATCTCCTTCCACAACAAAATGCGCCCAGTTCTTGCAATTGTGCTTTGCTTGACCGCGTTGGTCGGCTTGGGAACGATTCTCCGACAACATGTAATGGTCTTAGCTGATGTCGCTCGGACCTATGCAACGTTCCATGGATTTGTCCAACAGCATGGAGATTTACTCTTCCGATATTCGCCTGACGCGCACAACACCGACGACCACCATGGACAAGAACGGGCCACCAAGGTCATTCATCAAATCAATCTGTCCAGTCGCAATATTGTGGACGAAGGCACACACGACTCCAAAAATTCGAGCTGCAGACAAATACATCCAGACTGGGAATACAAGCTATGGACGGACTCGACTGCCACTGCCTTCATGCGCGAGAACTTCCCTACTCTGGCGCCTCATTACGAAGGCTACCGACAACCTATCCAGAAAGCCAACATTCTGCGCTACGCGGTTCTACATCACTACGGTGGAGTGTATCTTGATCTGGACGTTGACTGTCTCGCGCCTTTGGACGACTTGTTATACCTCCCTTTTCTGAGTCCTGGCGCTTACCCAGCTGGAGTCAATAATGCCTTCATTCTGACTCGACCCCGACATCCGTTTCTTGACATGCTTTTACGGGAGGCGCCTTCTCATGACCTAAGGTGGCCACTGCCCTACGTCGAGAACATGCTAAGTACGGGATGCATGTTCTTCTCCAACCGCTGGATGAGCCATGTCCGAGCATTACGAGCACAGAAGGACGAAGTGTCTTACGACGACCGGGTGTTCATCATAGCTGACGAGTCTGGCGACATGGACGGACACATGCTCCGGGGCAAAGTCACCACGCCGCTTTTCACTCACCACGGAGCCAGTAGTTGGCATAGCTGGGATGCAGCAGTCATTGTTCAGATCGGAAAGCATTACATTCTGATCCCGATGGTATTCATGTTCGGCTTAATCTGTCTCATTCTCAGCATATCGAAATGCATGAGGGTACCTACAGGTAGACTGAATCTTGCAAGAAAGAGTGGAATTTCAAGGAAACCGGATATCGAGGAAGCATTTGTTGTACATAAAGGAGACTAAAGTGGTTTACAAATTAGGCTATACCATTCGATCAATTATACGCCACTCAACAAAGACAGTGTGCGGGCATAGCCCTTACAGTCGTCATTCACTTTTTCTTCCGTCCCTTCATGGAACAATCGTCTTCATATCATCACTTTCTGATCACAAAGTAAGAACCCACACATCACCTAATCGTTCGTTCGAGTCAGCCAGGCCACCAGCGACGACGATACTGGACTCTCCACCGATTGTAGCAACATCTGCATCGAACCAGCCACGTGGTGGAGGAACGTCACCATGCGTGTTGACTTGCTCCCAAGTGCTCTTTGCAATATTCATGACCCAGACATCACCCAACATCTTGCCTGCTCCCTGATGGCCAAGCGAACTTGGGTCAGCCTCACCAAACAACGTAACAAGCGAGTCCTCGCCGTCTACTGTGACCGGTAATAGCGCAGCGACACTACGAGCGGACGGACCGGCTTTCCCATCTGCAGCGTAGGTGGTTGTGGACCAGGCGTCTGTGTTTGGATCGTAGACATCGAGGTTGCCGCCCTGCTCCGTCTTGCCATCGAATCCGTTCATCCGGTATAGCTTGCCTTTGACGAAAGCAATTGACGTGCCTCCGCGCTGCGGGGCCGGTGCGTCCGCAAGCTGCTTCCAAATCCGGTCCCTGACGTGAAAAGCCCACAAGTCAGAGAGTCGTCCGTTTTCAGGACAGCCTGCATGTATGTAGACTATGCTATGGCTGTCGTTCGCAGCGCAGTGGTAGCTTCGGGCTGGAGGAAATGAATGGCTCGATGTGGATAGCAAAGTCCATGTTCTCGTTGATAGATCGTACTCCCACATGCCGCCATGTTCATCGATTGGCGCCATGGCCTGACCACCGCGACCAGAGAAGAGATAGAGCCTTCCATTGAGTGATGTCGATGTCGAGCCTACACGAGGCGATGGCCTGTCACTAGTGACAGAAGCCGTCTGGACATGCGCATCTCCAACAGAGTCAGACAGACTGGCCTCGTGACCACCATCGATGGACTTACCTTTCACTACGTCTACATCAATAACAAAGAGCTCGTTGTCGCGAGGCTCGCGTGGGCGCAGCTCTCCTCCAAACACATACAGCTGGCCGTCCGCGACGCTGACACAATGCGAAGATCTCTGCAATTGCGGTGATTGATCAATCAGCCGAGACCAGCGAGCTGCAGTCATGGTGACAAACTAGTCAAACGAAAGCGGCAAGTGACTGTGAATCGAGCAGCTGTAAAAAGCTATTATTATATGTTTGCGTGGAGGAAGTTTGCTTGTACACGGGAGCCTCGAATGCTACCACAACGTCAAGTGAGGCAGGTACCTTGATGTATGCCAAGCATCAAGTCTTACAAGTACTTCGTCTCCTCAGAAAAAGGATTGACCAAGATAGCTTAAAAAGCTGTGAACCATGTGTTCATGAATTTACCGATGACTTCGAGAAAGAAGTCCATACTCTATATTCACTGAAGCTCGATATATCGAGGACGAAATCACCATTCGTGTTCTGAATATTGTGGTACTGCAGCTGTTCCACAATATTCGCACGTGCTACAAATTTCTGCGCCGCAGCGCCGTGGCAAAACGCTGCCACCAACGAAAGAATTTATGACAAGGCGGCCTCGAAAATTGCATTCATCTTGAAAAACATCGCAACCTTCTGACAACGCAATCCTCGATCTTCCAGGACGTTCCTTGATCTGGTAAAATCACAACGAGTCAGCGAAGCCCGAAAAATCACGCCAAATAGTGGCCAGGTGCCTCTCATTCCTGTAAATCGCGAAATGGCAGACACACATGGTGAATCGAGTTCGTCAAGTCAGTTCGCAACGCCAGCAGAAGACCGCTCGATGATTGACGCAAGCACAGGTCAATTGACACAACAACAGTCAAGCCCATCAGAACAAAAGACATGCGCCAATTGCGGCAAGCCGGAGACATCATCAGACCCAGAGACAGCGACGCTGAAGCCATGCCTCACGTGTAAAAGCGTACTGTACTGCTCGCGGGACTGCAAAAAGACCCATCAGAAGCAGCACAAGAAGGTATGCGCATCTCTCGCACAAGAATACTCGAAAACGGCGGATATCAAAATGGCATCACGTGCTCCACCAAAGGATTCGCATAGAGGTGGCTTGCAAAAATGGCAGTTCGACACTTGAGGGCGTGGCATGTGGTTCCAGCGTAGTCTCTCAAGTCTGGTTATGTTCAATCGCTTTTGTAACATCACGACTCATGGAGAAGATTCACCCTAACAGACCTCTCCGGACCCAGGAGCTCTTTCATACCGACGAGACCATGTAGCGCCACAGATCTATGGAAAAATTTCTGCTGTCGTGAGGCACACCGCAGGTTGTTCGACATGGGTTGTTTTTTACGAAGCTCATAATCACGAAGCCCATAATTTTGAGCAACGCAAGATGGGATTGCTTTTCGGCGACCACCATATTAGATCGCCATATTGTGAGCGCAATATACGTCCGCAAAGAATCGATCATGTCTTATAGTAGAAGAGCCGAAAAGTGCAGCATCCATATGGAGAACAAATGTCATTCCACGTGCGCCATGGAATGACTTTGGTCGCTGCCGGACCTCGCAGAACTTTGACATCGCGCATGTACGATATGTACGATGACTGCTGTTGTTGGCAGGCTCCACACCCTTCACACCTCGTGATATATGAATGCGGCATTGAGGGCAGGAATCTTACTACCCCCCAGGATCCGTCCAGACGAAACATCGATCTAGGACGGTCCGGTCATATGTATTCATTCGTGCCAAATGTACATGTAATGTTCGCAGAACAATTACGTAGCAGGTACAAAAAGTTCACAAGTTACGTGTAGAGAGCATTGGCAGGTACAGAAAGCTGAGCCGCGCTTAGTCTGCGTTCAAAATCCGGGGCTATAGAGAAAGTGGAAGGTCGCATCTGCTTGCTCCATCTAAAATGTGGGCAAACCCTCGATCCGGCTTTTCTTTTCCGCACACGTGGGACACCCCAGCTCTGGCAAGCCAATCGTTGCCATCGCATTGCCAGCACGTGGAACGACGGGCGTTCGTCCTCGTCTGCCAACTTGCTTCCTTTGCCAGGTCAATTGTTGCACAGCTCTAGCTCTGCACATCTCCCGTGCGGCCACAATTTTTTCGGTGGGCAACATGCAGGCCGCTCCAGGGACCAAGAAAGCAGGCCTGACATATAACATGGAGGGCGCCGCAACCTCTGGTAAGAGACTCTGTAAGTGTTAATTCCTCTTCTCACAATCCATTGAACTTCTACCCAAGTTCATCATGAAGAACACCGTCGGAACCGTGCTCCTCGGAGCTGCCCTGGCCGCCGCCGCTCCACCAGCGCCTGCTCGCCGTGATGTCGACACTCGCTTCCCATACACCGGTCCAGCTGTCCCTATCGGTGACTGGGTCGACCAGACCGTCAAGGGTAACGGAAAGGGCTTCCCACGCCTCGTCGAGGCTCCAGCCGTCAAGCCAAGCAGCAACAACCCAACCAACAACATCAACGTCGTCTCGCTTTCCTACGTCCCAAGCGGAATCAACATCCACTTCCAGACTCCATTCGGTCTCTCCGGACCACCAACAGTTTACTGGGGCCCTCAGGAGGACGACATGTGCACTGAAGCCACCGGAAAATCCAATACCTACGGTCGCACCCCATCATGCTCCGTCGCACCTGTCACACAGTGCAGCGAGTTCTTCCACGACATTCAGATCACCGGCCTCAAGGCTGACACCGAGTACTACTACTACATCGCAGCATCCAACGGTACCACTGAGTCTCAGACTTTCTCGTTCAGGACTGGTCGCGCCGCCGGTACCAACACCGAGTTCACCATTGCTGTGCTGAACGACATGGGATACACCAACGCCCACGGTACCTACAAGTACCTTAGCCAAGCCGTAGACGACGGTGTTTCCTTCGCTTGGCACGGTGGTGACATCTCCTACGCCGACGACTGGTACTCCGGAATTCTTCCTTGCGATTTGACTGGACCAGACGCATGGCCAGTGTGCTACAATGGCAGCGCCTCCACCCTTCCAGGTGGTCCTCCATATCCAGCCGAGTACGTTGACGTTCCTCTCCCCGCTGGCGAGATCCCCAACCAGGGTGGTCCTCAGGGTGGTGACATGAACGTCCTCTACGAGTCCAACTGGGATCTTTGGCAACAGTGGATGAACACCATCTCCACCAAGCTTCCATACATGGTCCTGCCTGGTAACCACGAGGCTGCCTGCGCCGAGTTCGACGGTCCAGGTAACATTCTGACCGCCTACCTGAACAACAACCAGACAAACTCCACCGCTGCAACTGACGGCCTCACCTACTACAGCTGCCCTCCATCGCAGAGGTAAGTTCTTATTCATCAAACCTCCAAGTCAGAAATACTGATCAGCATAGAAACTTCACCACCTTCCAGCACCGCTTCCGCATGCCAGGTGCCGAGAGTGGTGGTGTCGGCAACTTCTGGTACTCGTTCGACTACGGCCTTGCCCACTTCGTCAGCATCGACACCGAGACCGACTTCCCATACAGCCCAGAGTACCCATTCGCTCGCGACCTTACTGGCAACGAGACCCTCCCAACCGAGAACCAGACATTCATCACTGACAGTGGTCCATTCGGCTACATCAACGGCAGCGTCAACGCCAACCAGGCCTACGAGCAGTACAACTGGCTCGCCAAGGATCTTGCCAGCGTAGACCGCAGCAAGACTCCATGGATCTTCATCAACGGTCACCGCCCAATGTACAGCTCCCAGGTCTCTTCCTACCAGAAGAACGTTCGTAACGCATTCGAGGCCCTCATGCTTCAGCACGGTGTCGATGCCTACTTCGCTGGTCACATCCACTGGTACGAGCGTCTTCTGCCCCTCGGCCGTAACGGAACCATCGACACTTCTTCCATCAAGAACAACAACACCTACTATGTCAACGAGGGCAAGTCGATGACTCACATCATCAACGGTATGGCCGGAAACATTGAGAGCCACAGCACCCTCAACCCCGGTCAGAGCCCGCTCAACATCACCGCCGTACTCAACCAGAGAGACTATGGCTTCAGCAAGTTGACCATTAACGCAAGCCAGGCGACCTGGGAGTTTGTCAAGGGTGCTGACGGCACTGCGGGTGACACCCTGACTCTGCTCAAGAACAGAGCATGAACGATGTTTAATTAGTTGTAGACGATTTGTAGTCCTTCCAGATACAGCTCAGCTGCAACAATGTACTATCATGACTTGAACTATCTTTCCACGGGGTTGCCGTAGAATCCTCCACATTCATAAAGTCGCGATGTCCTCAGCTCGTTGCAAGTGAGACACCCCGTGCAAATCCTCCGCGAGTTTTGTCAACGGTGAAACCTACCTCGAGTTCCACGCGGTTGGCTTGACCCATCGCAGAGCGATATAACCCAGACATGCCTTTGCTCAGAGGCGACTCGATATGCTTCGAGACAAGCCAAAGCAACCACACTTACCTTGCCCTCATCTACAGTCATGTTCTACAGTCCAGGCAGCGAGCGGAACGCGAGGTCGTCATGCGTTCACGATTTAGACCTCTTGAAACCTAAAACTCTCCCAGCCGGTACATCGGTCGACTTGTTATACCGTTAATCCTCGACTCTGGCACGCGAGCGCTGGTAACGGCATCCGGCTGATCTGCAAACGACGCTGATCTTGTCGAATATATTTTGACCTCGTCCCACAATGCTTCGCAACACTCGTTCATGTTTGCCTTGTATGCTAGCTGTCATCTGTCGCATAGATCGTTTGTTGAAGACAAAGACTCGACTTTGATCTGATGAGTGAGACAGTCTCAAGCTTCCTCCGCCCGGGGTGCCCCAAAGGCTTCAGCTCGGCCATTGCCGCGTGTTCCGATGCTCTTTGCCGAGCTTCGAAAACACGATTGCATTTCTATACCACGCCTAGTGATGCTTCAAGTGTTTCTGCGCATTGACTGCAAACATGGCTTGCAATCTTGCGCTTCAAGTCCTCTGCTCGCCCTGGAGCTCACAGCAACGCGGAAGCAGTAGTGAAGAAGCTCTATGGCCTCTCGCCTGTGCCTTTTGCGCCTTGTTCCGGTCTTCGATTACTCATACCGCAATTTCACTTGCCATGCTAGCCTTAAGCTTCATGACCTCCGAAACCCTTCCTGGGAAGAAAGCCATCACTGTTGTCACTTGTCTTATTTCGCTGGTTTTGGACATTATCCCGTGTGAGTCCAGATGTCTTGACAGCCGCATACTCAACCGGGCCATGCGTCGACCGCGATGAAGAAGATGTTATATAAAGGTAGGTTGCATCTTGCTTTCTCAAACCCCTCGGTCACTTCCCTTTCAATTCAGACTCGATTTTCAAGTCAATCTTCTACAGAGTCATTAAGGGGTTTCATCCAACATGCGCTACATCACCGCTGCCACTCTCCTCTTGGTGGGCATTTCATCTGCCAATCCTCTTCCACAAGGGTTCGACTGGGATGCTATCGATGCTGTCCCGGCTGTTCAGACTGCCGAGATACCAGTCGTCAGCGCCAGTGCTGCTGCCAGCGTCTCCGCGCTCGAGCCCTCTGTCGTCGCGTCATCGATCATTGCCGCGATCTCCGCCAAACCCTCTGCCAGCAACCTCAAGCTGAGGAAGCGTGTAGACAATAGCGCATGTGCTGTCCAGCCAAGCAGCGACGACACTGCAGAGAACTTCAGCGCCAACCCAGCTTTCAGCGCAGCCGCCACATCTGCCACAACCCCTGCAGGCTGGACTCAGGCCTACGTCAATCAGGCAGGTTCCAGCCAAGGCATCATGGCCTACATGGGTTACTCCACCCTTGACACATACGACGTCGGCGTCTGTGCCGCCCGCTGCACTAACACGAGAGGATGCATGTCCTTCAACATTTGTAAGTCTTCAGTAGACGTCTAGCTGCATTAGACGGATGGCTAACATCGGCCAGACTTCGAGCGCGACCCCTCGGTAAACCCTACCGCGACCTGCTCTAACCCTGCCTCCACCACCGTCATCAAGTGCGTATACTACGGGGGCCCAGTCACCGCAAGTTCTGCTACCAATGATGGTGGATACTCCTACGACTTTCACATCGTCATTGCCGGTTCCAACGGTTATGTTAGCGATACGTACGTTCTGATACCTTGCCGCCTCCTTACGACGATTGTAGCTGACATTAGTCCAACAGCATCAACACTCCTGCTGGCTACGGCGGCTTAATGGCTCTGGGTACTGCGGCCATCAATGCTCAACTCGATTGTGACAAGCGGGACACCTATATGGGCGTCAAGATTTTCGATCCCTCCGATCCATTCGACCCAGCTCTCTGCGCTGCTGCTTGTACCGCGACCTCGGACTACAACCGCCAGCACCCAGCTCAGGACGGCTACTACCAGACTTGCAACTTCTTCAACACGTACGTTCTCTACAACAACAGCCAGTCTGTGGGTCAATACTGCTCCATGTACAGCGAAAGTTGGCCAGCTTCTTTCGCCACCAACGCCGGACAATGGCGTGGCAGCGACTACTTCAACATTGCTTACAGTTATACTTTCACCAATGCTACTGCCCAAGCCAATGGTCTTGATGTCCCATCCGACTGCACTAACCCAGCCGGTCCAAACTAGACTTGCACGTCTGCGGCGGTACTGATGATGCTATAGAAGTTTGCTTTTGTTCCTTCAATATATACGTTTTTATAGTCGACGCAATGGAAAAGTGTCTAAATGCTGATCGGTGTCTGGTTGTCAAGGACGTGCAACACGACAAGATATGTTTTGAGGATGAGTTCGTCAACCAGCCTATGAAGCCAGCTCCTGACCGTAGCATCGACCCTCCCGTCTGCTGCAGCGACCGATGCATCGGTCTCCCGAATGGCGATGACCAACACACAGCTGATTTTGTAATAGCTTCCAAGGTACACAGGGCTCTGAGATCATCTGTAGACGACTAATATCACAAATTCATTCTTGTTCTCATATCGCTTCACTCATGCTCTGCATCATCACTCCTCGGGACCGTCTACCAGCCTCCAGCGGCGACTTCAGTGGACGGAACACTGACCCAGCTTTCTGCGCCAGCGACCGTTGCGCTCGCATCCCAGTCCGCAGTTGCAGTTCCTGCAAGATCCGCAGCCGCACCACCAGAGTCTTCGCCGGTTCCTCCCTGCGCTGGCTGCGGGCATCTTGCGGCGCCGTGACCAAACTGGTTACAGTTTCGGCATTGGACCTTGGAGTAGTCTTTTGGCTGATCACACTCGCGGGACATGTGACCCTTCTTCTCGCAGTTGCGACAGGTCATGTTCGCTGGGTTTGGTGGCTGGTCGCACTCCCGAGCCAGGTGACCTTCCTTCTCGCAGTTACGACACAATCTGGGGGCTTGTTCCATAGTGCAGTCATAAGAGCGGTGACCCTCACCACCACAACGACGACAAGTATCCGGCTCCTTGGTTGGGCATTCCAAGGCTTTGTGGCCTGGCTCTTGACAATTCCGGCAAAGCTGGTCGCCCCGTTCCTTCTTTGGTTCGGTGCAGTGTCGGAGGAGGTGGCCGGGTTGGCTGCAACGCGAGCAGAGCTCTGTGTCGGGCTCCGGTCGTGCTTCAGGACACTCTCTAGAAATGTGCCCAGTCTGTTTGCACCTGAGACAGCATGGCACCATGCGATCTAGTGGCAAACCTGCGTTCTTGAGACGTTCCTTGTTCTCTTCAGGGGACTGTGGCCATCCGGCAGCAAACGCTTGACGCTTGGGTTTTGCCGAACGTTGAAAGGTGACGACAAAGGCGCAGTCAATCTTGCCTTGAAGATCGACGAGGGTGTGCATTCCTGCAAGATCATCTTTCTAAAGACCGTTAGCTGAATTGCTCACGACTAAGCTTGTATACAGAGATCATTCATTCGAACGAGGACACTGAAAGGTGACTAGCACCCTGCATTTTCAAATGGCAAAGTGGTAAAGGCTTGTACGCACCTTCGCGATGAGATACGTCTGGAAATCTTCAGACCTCAGCTTGTCTTCAACAGCGACGAAGTCCATGTGTGGGTTGGCGCGAGTGTACGCTCTGAGGGCCTACAAAGATTAGTACTCGTGTGGAGAATGAGGTAGTTCAAGCGGGACCTACATCGCGGAATGCAGCTGCACCGCCGTCGTTGTCGACTTCTTGTAGCTTGGTAAAGGCCTCCTCGGAGGGAAGGACTGGCACCGAATCATCGTAGAGAATACGCAGGCCAGTACAAGCGGCAGCAACATGTCCTTTAATTGTCAGCGGGTGATGTAGATCGCGAGCAAGAACACTCACCCTCTGTTCCACACGCCTTACAGGTCAGAGCTGGCTTTTGCGGGCAGTCGGCGGCGCGATGTCCTTCTTGCTCACATACGCGACAAGCACCAGTGAATGGTCTCTCAACGCGTGGGTTCTGGCACTCCGCTTTGTTGTGACTATCTGAAGTCAATCCAACGATACACGTGGAGCATGGCGGAAAAGATACTGACCCGATCTCACCACAGTTGAAACATTCGCCGGTCAAACCACCACCATCAGTACGAGCGTGCTTGCTGTTCAAATCTGTGTATGCTTCAAAGCCGTTGTGGTCAGATCCGTCATTCGTACCGCTGTCGAAGCCATCATCAGCTCGATCGAAAGTCTGAGTGGGAGCTTCCCAATCCGGAGCTTCGGCGGTGGGTTCCCAGCCTGACGAGCCAGTGGCTGTTTGCTTGTCAGATAATTGTGAAGCTTCAATGAACCACGTGAACTCACCCGCAGCAGGGTTGTCCCAGCCAGACATGTTTGATGCTGAAGTCAGGCTGAAAAGCGAACAGATGAAGATTGAGTTGGATTGGGGAGGTGAGTCTGAAGATTATGAGGTAGCGGTACGGATGTATCACTAGATTGTTGAGAGAAGATGAGTCTTGGTGATTTGTGAAGCTGCGAGGGCGAGTCGAAACGGAGGATAGAAAAGTCTGGAAGCCAGACAGCAGGTTTTGGGGTGGTAGATTACATGTATTTAGGCAGCCGTAAGGTTAGCGTTCGCTTAGCGGTAGCTGACGTAGGACGCGTCAATGTCGAGCGCAAGTGCATGTGAGTGAGAAGTGGAAAGCTCGAAGCTCAAAAGAGAAGGTACTCTGGAAGATACGAGAGTCAAGAGAGGATACTGAGAAAGGTGACAGTCCCTCAGTTACTCTGTTTCATGGACCTTGGGCGTGCAAGGTCTGTATACCTTAGTGTCGACAGTCGATGTTGACGAATACAGAATGGGAGGAAGCACAAATATAGACGAAGCAAACAGCGGTGAAGATGAATAAACAATGGAACAAAAGGACCATATAGCGCTAGCTAGATATTGCAATTGGGTATCATCGGAATTCAATGACCGACCTTCTTGACCGACACATACTCTGGGTAGGAGAAAACTATTCAGAGAAGGTGTTGCTTTCTTAATTGCTTTTGGGCAGCAAACAGCGCGACAAGCAGAGCGGACCATCTCAAAAGTCCTTGAAACGTACCATCAGCTCCAAGGGAGAGTATCCATCGAAGAGTGGATACGGTGGACTTGCCATTACGATCAAAGTTTGGCGCCTTGTCAGTCAGGAATTTGAGAGTGGAAAGCTTGCCGGTGTATGGCGGATATCTGATGTCCAACAGCTTCTCCATCCAGTTGGGAGTAGTGGTGACAGCACGTCTGTGAGTGAATGCGTCGAAAGATTGCTTGCCACGGTAGCTACCCTGACCAGAATCACCTACACCACCGAACTCGAGGGTCGGGACTGAACAATGGTAGAAGCCATCATTGACGCTGACACCACCGGAGCGGGTTGCGTCCAGGATCTTGGCAACCTCCTGCTTGGAACCAAAGGGATAAAGACCGAGCGGCGTTGGATCAATCTTGTTTGCGGTCCTTATGGCGTCGTCGAGATTGTCGAAGGCCATGATGGGGATGAGAGGGCCAAAAGACTCCTCGGTGACCATGGAATCGTCCGCATCCTCAACCAAGACGACGGTAGGCTCGAGGAACTTGGTTGATGGGTCCATCTTGCCTCCAAGCAGTATTTTACCCTTACTGTTGTCGATCATGGCCTTCATTCTGTTCCACTGTCTCTCGTTGACAATCTTGCTGTAGTCCTCGCTTTCTTGTGAACCCTGGGGGAAGAATTGGTCGATGGCGATCTTGATCTCGTCAACCAGTGGCTTTAGCAGAGAGCGCTCTACAAGGATATAGTTCTGGGAGACACAGACTTGCCCAGCGTTATGAAACTTGGCCCACAACAGACGGCGGGCAGCGATACGAGGGTTGGCATTTGCGGTGACGATGGCAGGGTTACGACCACCGAGTTCGAGAATTATTGGCGTGAGTGTCTCTGCAGCTTTCTTGGAGATGATCTTGCCAACTACTCCACCGCCAGTGTAGAAGATCTTGTCCCATTTGCAGTCGAGGAGGGCTGTGCTCTCAGGGATGGCACCTTGGACCACGGTGTATGCGTCGCTGTCCAGGGCTTCGGCGACGATCTTCTGCATGACGGCGGCTGCGTTTGGAGAGTTCTCGGAAGGCTTAAGGACAGCGGTGCACCCAGCAGCGATAGCGCCAATGAAGGGGCCCATGGAGAGGTTGAAGGGAAAGTTGTATGCTCCGAGAACGAGAACGACACCCAGAGGATCCTTTCGGATCTTTGGCTTGACCGCCCAGTGCATCAAGTCAATGTCCAGAGCGGCCTCCTCTTTCATCCATTTCTTGAGGTTGTTGCACACAAAGACGATGTCATTGAGACACCATCCGACCTCTGTCAAGTATGTCTCAAAGTGTGACTTGCCCAGATCGCGTCTGCAAGCTTCGACAATGGCATCTTCGTTATCTTTGAGTGCCCACCAAAGTTTGCGCAATTGGGTCAAGCGCCATTCGAGGGTACGGGTCTTCTGTGCGTGAAAGGTCTTGTAGAGGCGGTCGTGGATCGTAGTTATATCCTCGACCGGGGTGTGTACAAACTGTGGGACAGACATGATCGTGTGCGAGATGGGTGAGCTGTTATTGTCGCAAATTGGTGAACGAGCTTGTGTGGGGGCCGGGGCGACAGCAGGATAATATACCTTAGCACCAGATACTCACCGTTCAAGTGACAGCAGAGCTAGCTATCGCGTGTAAAAGTTACAGTTACACTACGACACTGACGATGAACGATCAGGAGTAGTACCTAGTGGTAGTTGCAGAAGCGTTTGATTGGCAATCGCGTGTTTGGCGGCGTCCCGCATCCCTATTAGGAAATCGATCGCCGTTGAGTTGCCGAGGCAAGTAGTGAGTGGAGCTTCTCCTGATTGCACTTCACATGACAATACTGTATTGCGCGAGGGGACATCTTACTATCATACAGTATCGTTGAAGCGACAGAATGATGCTGACTACTACTGTTTGAAGTACAGTCCAATGGGCTCCAATCTCATTGACTGACGCACTGTGACGTCCATCGTAGTAAACGATCTGTTTTGATTTGAGCTCTCGTAGACGATCTCGTCCTTAAGTTATCGGCAACGCAATCACGGTCAAAAGTCTTCCGGTAAGTTTCTTGGCCACTCAGACATCGTAGCAGCACGACGTGAGACCTCGTACTAGACAGTACTGTGCTATACCATACAACGGCCAGCTCGACCCAGCTTGTTGGGCTGTCGCTTGTGCTGTCTGACCGCTTACGATTCCGCAACGATGGACGGTCTCTCACGGCATGCTTATGTTCATTCCTTGTTCCTTGCCTCGAGCTGCTTCAGGAATCCGGCGGAGAAGCGGACCATTTGATCGTAAGCAATCTCGAAGCCATTGCGGCCCCCATAATAAGGATCGATGACCTCTTCTTTGCCTTTCTTGCCGTATGTGCCAAACAACATGACTTTTCCAGCTGTCGCCTCTGTAAGCTCGCCTTTCTTGATCAAGCGTTTCCGAGCTTCTTCCAGATACATGTAGTTGGCATCGTCCATGGCGAAGATGAAGTCAAAATCCACAAAGTCGGAGTAGTTGAATTTGCGCGCGGCGTGCATGTAGTAGTCGGACGTGATGCCGTGATCTTTCAGCACTGCCATCGTTCGAGGATCCGGTGACTCGCCTTCGTGATATGCTCCCGTTCCGCAAGAATCTACAGACTTAATCACTGGATTCGCTCCCGGAAGGTCGTGTTTTGTCATGTGTCGAAAAACGCCTTCGGCCATAGGCGAGCGGCAGATGTTGCCCAGGCAGACGAACAGCACTGACACAGGGCTGCTGTTGGACGGAGAACCCGTCATAGTGGCCATCAGTTCAGTCCTTCGAAAACGGTGGGTGATATTCGGAGTAAGTTGAGGAATGGTTGGTCGTGAGTGAGACGATCGGTGCGACGGGTGCCGTGTGTGATACACAAAATCTGCGACTCCAGCGCAAAATTAGGTAGTGATTCCGGTCTACAGACAGCACAAATTGTTTACACCGCACGATCTTTTCATTTGGAAGATCTCGCTTCAGATTATGCCATCCTGATTTGCGTAATTTCTGTACCGTGGGCTAGGCAGGATTCTCGATATTCAAGTTCACATTTGAGCCTGCCGGACCACATCGAAACCATCGATCTTACTGGCCGGATCCCTCTTACTACCATCACGCGGGTCTGGAGCGCAGTGATCCGAAAACGCGATTTTATGACTCTCATACACCCAACTTCGTTGTACGCCGTGATCATCTCATGAAGGACTCCCGGCTCGGACTATCCGTACCTTCGGGTGTACCACGTTCCACAATTTCGTATGTCTCCATACACGACTTTGATGCCCTGACACCTGCAACGCATCGATGTCACTTCTTTCCTCTGCTCCGCATAGCCTTGGTAGCCACAGTCGTCTTGCTCTCCTTCAAGTCCTTCTTCTGCGTTTTTCTCCTGCTCTCCCCATTGACCAACCCTTCGGCGTTTTCGAAACCGTTTCTTGCGATGATCCTGTCGGCCATAGCCCTTGTCTTGCGCTCCTTGGTTGCAACGAACTTTTTGGTATTAGAAGAAGGTTGGGCTTGGGTGGAGACGTTACCAGCGGTATCCTGTGGAGTGGCTTGGGGTTCGGGGAAGTATTGAGACTGGGCGAGTTCATTCATCTCGCTTTCACCATTGACGACCCCCTCGGCGTGACTGGACGCGCCAACGACCTGATCCGGGACGTGAAGGCCTTCATAGCTTGGCCGACGGACTCGCTCGCTACGCGTGTCAAGTGGAAGACCTGGTGCCACGAGATGTTCAAGGCCATCGTCGTAACTGTGTGGCTGACCAGCATCGCGTCCAAAATGTGGTAGAGAACTGCTTGAATCTCCCGGTGTTTCACACCTGACGTTAATTGAGTCCTTCGGCATTTCCAGAGATGACCATGCGGATGATTTTACATCTGGGTCTGTTTGGTTGCAGGGAGGCATATCCTTTGGTGTCGTGGGAGACAGTGGCCTTTGCTCGACATCTACAGCAAAAGATGAGGTTTCTCGACTCGGTGACGCAGTTCTTGGGCCACCCGTGTGCAGCGAGCGCGCGAAAGCTTGCCCTTCAATCTCGTCACCTTTTGCCGCTTCCGAAATACCGTGCAGCAGTATAGGGCTTGCTGAGTCAGACTTTGGAACCCCTCCGCAAGCGTCATCCGTGTCCGTGGTTGCGTCGACGACATCAAGACCCAATTTCTTGATTGGTGGTATTGAAAAATCGGACAACATTGGACTAGCGCTATCGCCACGATCTAACACACTCTGCGATTTCACCTGCTTTTTCCTTTTCACGCTTGGGGAGATCCGATAGGAGTCGTCTTTGGGCGGTGTCTTGCGCTTTGTCTGCTGCTTGTTTGGCGTATCTTGCTTCTCGTCCTTCGGCGTAATGGTCCAAGTACCCCTCAGACACGTAAAGACGTGCGACGTGTGAGCTGTCTGTGCGTGCCTGTAAATGTTGTCTTGCTGAGCGTACTCCTTCTTGCAGTCCGTGAATGGACACTTGAATATTGAAGTTGAGGTTGCGTCTTCATCATTGGAGCCCTGTGATCGAACTTGTAGCTTTGTCCGATCCGCTTCTTGTTCTATGTCAGTTGTCTTCTCGACTGGCGAACGTTCAGCGGTGGGCGAAGGTGCAGTAAGTGATGGACCGCTCGTTGAACTTGTTTGATACACCTCATCAATGTCCTCGTCCTCCGTTCCTGGTAGTCCGGTATCGTCATGGGCGGTAACCTCATTCGGATCCCAGTCAAGGATATCGATCAGTGTTGCGGTCCAGTCAGAGCTGCCCGACTTGAAAACTGTAGGCAGGTTATCTGGTTTCGACAGTCGTTGCCGATCGACGGTTGCATAATCTATCGCGAAAGGATGGTACTCGTAGGATTCGTCTGGTAATCCGTTGGTAGGTTCCATGATCACGAATCAAAATGTGTACAACTCTGTCGATTACCACCAGAGTGTCCGGCAGCCGGTTGACAAACTGTAGACTGAAATGTTCCGGACCTGGCAACTGCAAGTAAAACCGTATCGAGGCGTGGTGCATTGAAAGATAGCGTGGTCTGTCGTGAAGGAAGAAGTTCGTGACGCGCTATCACGTGTGTACGCAAGTGCAAGTGAACTTCATTCTCCATTCCCATGCAGCAGTGAAATGTGCACTTCTCAGCTCCAAGTGTATCGTTGATAGCGCGCCTCTGACCGGCGGGTTCTGTATAAGCCTGCTGGGACAGAAGCGCCAATTCCATCAACACGGCACGACGTCAGACATATCAATGTAATACTTACAAAAAGGAAATCACAAGCATGGCCAAAGGAACCTCGTGGTGAGAAGGCGGCTCAGGTTGAAGATATGTTTTTGTATTACCAGTCCTAGACATAATTCGTAGCCGGCTGCAGTGCAGCAATCGAAACCTTTCTCCCTTTGTACAGCAGGCCCCATACCCAGATATTATGTGTTTCGTACCTCCTCCCGTCTCATGATGTGATCCATTGCAGTCCATTTTACACTTCTTCTAGTGGCGCATTCATGCATGCCAAGGAACTGTAATGAAGAAGGGTCCTAGAAGGGTATCGCATTGCTTATAGCCCCTGAAGCATCCACGGGTGTCGCGAGCATCCTAGATACAACATTAGCCATGGATCTTGTCTGGTTTGGGACCGACGTACTTCTTGCCGGTCTCAGTAGCACAACAGCCGCAGAAGATTGACGCTGGCCAGCAGACGACCTAATGTAGTTGTCAGTGAAAGCTATTCAGGATGCTGAAGACAAAAACTTACAGCGAGAACAATGGTAGAAAGGAAGCCAATGGTTGGGCCAACAACTTTGCAGTGGCATGGGTTCTGGTCGGTACCGCATTGAAAGCAAATAATTGGGAATGGGAGAAAGTCACACATCTTGATGGCTTTGGATCGCGGATGGTTGGCGGGTTTGTGAGGTGATTGTGAGGCTGGCACGAGGGCGTGGAGTGAGAAAGAGGATGTAAGTTCAACAAGGAAAGATTATGGGATGTCTATGCGATAGGTTGAAATAAGCAAAGAGGTGGAAAGAGGAGACAAGGCAGGGAAATCGGGTATTATTACGGTATGCATGCATTCGGTGGATCGCCATCACTTCGCGCTCAGAAACAAGAAGCAGATGCGGGTCGGAGATGATGATCCCGTGCAATTTATGACGTAAGTATGAAGATCTGCTCGCGTGTTATTAGCGTGAGGCTTTTTGCCGGACAATAATACATGTGAACGACCACTGCCAGACCGAGCAGTCACACATTTTCAGATGTCCTTTCTCCAACCCGCTTAACCAGTCTGTGACAACTACGCAGGGCAAGTTACGTCCTTTGGAGAGGTGAACGTCGAAAATTGGTACATGCACCATATCTTTTGGGAGAGACACGATGCTTGCGGCTTGTTTGCACTTTGCCGGCCTGGGTGAGACATGCAATTCCGGACTCTACCTTATCATGCGATACATACTCGGTTCACTTTCAACTGTTATAGACACGCCTTTTATATTTGCTCGAAAAACCTTGACCAGCATCCGCATACCAATCAGAAGTATCAGCACTGATGTTCAGGCTTGCAACGTGCGTGGACCAAGACAAACGAAGGAACATTTCCATCCGGCCAATCCTACGCTTTGCTCAACCATTTTTGACTAGGGAATTTTGAACGCGGCCACGGTCGTTGTCGACACCATCATGTCCATGGTCACCACTCCTGCTGTTTGGCGCGGGATCACACACACCTACACACCGTATGTTTGCGACATAGGTACTATAAAGGCAAGTGAACCTGACAGGCCATCTGTCATCTGTTTGTGGTTGTGAGTTGCCTTCTCGTAGAGCATAAGACGACCAAGATGCATAGACATGCTGATGGGTGCCTCTACCTTGTAAGACAAGAGTCGATCATGGAGTCCCACGAATGATTCGATTGATATAGAAGGATTCCATTCACATGCACGGGTTTTTGTTGTTACGGTAGGTACTTCCAAGGTTTTATGCTCTCGCGCCAGAGTTCGAAGCAAACCGTAACAGAATCAGGAAGCCGCACAAGCATTTGCCAAGGAGTTTGGCAGGCTCGGGAGACGATCACCCGCACTTGCCCAAATCGCAACGCTGTATCCACCATGCCGGGACTACTGGAGCTGTCATTTGCGGATGCGGCTCTGCGAACGATGGAACTTATTTACGCCAAATCCCGGACCCTCAACTTCAGGTTCCTGTTACACGTTCTCCAGGTCGTGATTATTGACGACGCTTCCGTTCAACTGGACCTCAGGGCTTGAGAATACCATTTCTACAGCTTGCATCAAATACCGTTTCGACCATGGCGCTTCTTGCCTAAATTCGAAGCCCTCCTTGCAATCTCCATGCGTCTCTACTAGACCAACTCGCTCCCGTCCAGGGGCACGCTCACCTCTACGGGCCAACACCAACCATCGTCCGACCTGAACAGCCGATAGTCACCCTGCACGCATGGCTGATTCAGTACAATGGGCGACTGCCGCGTCTGCTCCTCAGCAGAACGACGGCATTTCTCCTCGAACAATAACACCCAAAAGTTCCTTCAACAACGACAACCCTGGAGCCTCTCTCGCGCGCGACTCTCCTACGCGCCATTCTCCTGTGCGCATTGCCACTTTCATCGATGATTACGGTCGCCAGAGTTCGCCTTTGCGCGCAGAGTTCAAGCCTGATGCCCCCATCAATGTCACTGGCGACTCGAGCCAGCATGCTCCCTCCGCCGGTGTCCGGTTCGACCCAATAGAGCCTGACAAGTCCTCTTCGGCGACCGACGGCTTTCGTTTACAGGAACCGTCTAAGGGTAAACGCAAGGCTTCCGATTACTTTTCTAGACACACTCCGGTGCAGCGGACGACCGAATCACCCCGAGAGTCTGAACAGCCTCCAAGTCAGACAAGAAAACAATCTGGGATAGGGCCGCAGACCCCTCGACGACGCCGGAGTGTACAGTTTCTACGAAGCACTGACACCGATGGTACAACGGAAGAAAGAGCTGGCGATTTGGACACCGAAGATCCCGAAGATGCAAAAGCCCGACAAGGCTCTCTCTTCGCACGGCTCAAGTACTTGGCTACACCCTCGTCTACTCACACCCGTCAGCAAAGCAGTGGGACAAATCTGGCAACTCCTTACATGACACCTGCGGAGGAACTCGAGGAGCCGTATTATCCCTCACAGCACGACGGCAGTGAGGCCGAGGGCGACGCGGAAGAGAGCGAAGGCGATGGGACACCCTCTGCAGCGACGAGACAGAAGCGCAAGCGGCGCTTGTGGCTGGAGACTCCTAACAGTGCTACCGCCCCGACGACTCCGAGAACGCCCCGTTTCCCTTCTTTCATGAGAGATTCTTCTACGACGCCTGATGGCAGCGAGACCCGACCCAATTTCTTCACCAGACGTGCTACAATGGGCGATATCCCCGAGAACCCAAGAGCTGGTGTTTCCGAGGACGAAGGTCGCGATAGACTCGCGAGAAAAAGGTGGCGCAAGGGAATTGAGGGAGTTCGCGGACAAACCTATTCTAATGCTCCCCAACGCAACAATGACACTGAGACCCCAGACAGTCGCAGACCCATGGGATTTAGACGCTTCACTGGTTTCGAAGGTCCTGGATCCCCGTTCCGCGCTCGAGCTGATCGTCACAATAGCAACAGTGCTCAACGATGGCGTCAGGTCAAAGCAGGTCTCAAGTTGCTTGGTCAACGAAAGAAAGATGAGCGTGTCAAGGTCGACTACCAGAAATCTGCAGAGCTCATGGCCGAGCTCCTGGCTGGTGCACCTGCCGCGCTCGTATTCGCCAGCATGTTTCAGAGAGACGAGCACCATCGCCGTAAGGTCCCTGCACTTCTCGAGCAGTTGAAAGTGACGATACCCGGTAGCGATACCAAGGAAGATCATGGCGGTGACCGACATGTGATCTTCACGATTAACCTAGAGTACGGCAACGGTGCTTCGCGGATGGCGTGGACAATCAACAGGTCCTTGCGTGACTTTTACAACCTGCATCTCAAGTACAAACTCCAAACTCAGACGGACCGTCTCCAGCTCAAAGGCGACGATCGCCACCGTGCCAAACTCCCACGATTTCCACGCACCGCGGTCCCATACCTACGCGGCCTCCGCGGTTTGGGCGACGACGATTTTGATGACGAGGATCCTATTAACGACGCTGCCGGCGACACAGAAGCAAGCGGTACTGACAGACCGACCAATAAGAAACGACGTCAATCATCTCTGGCCAGAAAAACGTCCTTCCAGAAACGACGACACAGTTCTGGTCCTCCCCAAAACGCCATTACAGGGGCACTCACTCAAGCCGGGGTTGAGGCTGGAGCTGTCGACTTGAACGCCCAGAATGTGCGTGGCCTCTACCCCGACCGCCAACGCAAGAAGCTCGAGGTATACCTTCAGACCATGATTAGATGGCTCATCTTCCGCCCGGACAGCACCAGACTTTGCAAATTCCTCGAACTTTCAGCTTTAGCTATGCGTCTCTCTGTAGAAGGTGGTTACCACGGCAAGGAGGGCCTTCTCACCATTGCATCCAAGAGATCTGTCGATAGACACGGATTAGCTGCAGTGCGCGCTATCCCTGACCATTTGTACACCGCTTGGAGTAATACAAAGGCTAAATGGTTTCTTATACGGCACAGCTACGTTGTTGCTGTCGATTCTCCAGAATCATTGATTCCTACCGAAGTGTTCTTGGTTGATTCCGATTTCACCATGGACAAGAGGAAGAAGCGTCTCAGGGATCAGAATGCAAAAGAGATTGCAAAGACTGCAAAGTCCACCGCCTCTCCCACACATCTGATTTTGAAGCTCTACAATTCAGAGCGCAAACTCAGATTGATCGCTCGCAATGAGAGACAACTGATCCAGTTCAGAGAGTCGCTTGAGTACATGCAAAAGAATACTATCTGGTCACAGAAACATCGATTCGACAGTTATGCTCCTGTACGCAAGAACGTCTTTGCTAGATGGCTCGTTGATGGACGAGACCACATGTGGCAAGTCTCACGAGCCATCAAACACGCCCGCAGCTTCATCTACATTCATGACTGGTGGTTGAGTCCGGAACTCTACATGAGGAGGCCCGCAGCCATAAGTCAAGATTGGAGACTCGATCGCTTACTCAAGGAGAAAGCAGAGGAAGGTGTCAAGATTTTCGTGATCGTCTACCGCAACATCGAGTCTGCGATCCCCATCGACTCCGATCATACCAAAGCGCATCTTTTGGACCTACACCCAAACATCTGTGTACAGCGCTCGCCGAATCAATTTCGTCAAAACCAGTTCTTCTGGGCACATCACGAGAAGCTTGTAGTGGTTGACAATGCCATGGCATTTGTGGGTGGTGTTGATCTTTGCTTTGGTCGTTGGGATGATCCAGCACATTCTTTGACCGACGACAAGCTCACCGGCTTTGAGGTTGACGGCTGGGATGGGCCTCGCAACTCCGACACATGTCAAATGTGGCCAGGCAAAGACTACTCAAACCCCCGCGTCCAAGACTTCTACGCCCTGGATCGGCCGTACGAGGAGATGTACGACCGCACCAAGGTACCACGTATGCCCTGGCATGACATTGCAATGTGTATCGTCGGCCAACCTGCCCGAGATGTCGCTCGCCATTTCATTCAGCGCTGGAACTACATCCTCCGTCAGAGAACGCCCTCTCGGCCCACGCCCGTGCTACTCCCACCACCGGAGTTTGAGCACGAAGAGCTCGAGAGATTCGGTATGAATGGCACCTGCCAGATTCAGATCCTCAGATCGTGTAGTCCTTGGTCGATCGGAACGCCAAACAAAACCGAGCACAGCATCATGAATGCCTACGAGCACTTGATCAAAGAATCGGATCATTTTGTTTACATCGAGAATCAGTTCTTCATCTCGAGCTGCGATGTTGAAGGCACAACCATTCACAACAAGATCGGTGACGCCCTCGTCGACCGTATTGAGCGTGCCCATGAGTACGGGCACAAATGGCGGGCATGTATCGTAATACCGCTCATGCCTGGCTTCCAGAACAGCGTAGACTCGCAAGATGGCACCAGCGTTCGGTTGATTATGCAATGCCAGTACCGAAGTATTTGCAGAGGAGAAAAGTCGATTTTCGGACGTTTACACGCAAAGGGCATCGATCCTCGTGACTACATCGAGTTTTACGCACTTCGTCAATGGGGTAAGATTGGCCCGCTGAAGAGTTTGACAACAGAACAGCTATACATTCACGCAAAGTGCATGATTGTGGATGACCGAGCTTGTATCATTGGTTCCGCGAACATCAACGAACGATCCATGCTGGGTTCTCGGGATTCTGAGGTTGCAGCAGTCGTAACTGATCAGCAAACGATTCCGTCGTACATGGGTGGTCAGCCTTACGAGGTTGGTGAATTCCCCCACACTTTGCGCATGCGCTTGATGCGCGAGCACTTGGGCATTGATATCGACGAGTACTACAACGGGGAGGAGCCATCTCCAGAAGACGAAGCTCCACTCAAGAAAGCCATGGATGATCTTGTCCAGCGAGAAGACTTTGCCACATCTGTTGATCCTGCTCCAGCACTCACAGCCCAGAATTTGGCCGCCGGACATACGCTACAAGGTGAACCCGAAGCTGCGCACGATCCGACAAGAGAATGGATCAACAGAATTGGTACCGAGGCTACAGCACGTACGTCTGTTGATGTGGCGGAGAAAGCAAAGACATATGGCGAAAAGCTGGATGCCGAACTTGCTGGCTTTGGGTCCGACAATGCTCAACTGCTCTCGGATGCTGGTGTGGCTCACGGTCGCGAGACGTACATCAACACACAAGGTCACGAAGTCCTTGTCGGTCCGAGCGAGGCTCGCGAACCGCACAAGAGAGCATCAGTCCGCAAGTCAGCAGCCCACTCTGTTGCAGACACAAAAACCACGCCAACCCCACCGTGGGACTTTCCGAGGTTGAGTACCCGCGATATGGGTTTGACTCAAGTGTCGCAACTACCTCCTCTACCTGTCGTGGACGATACGGACATTGGCGGCCCACCCGTAATGAACAGGACTTTGTCAGATGTGTCTGCCGCGCTTCTGAACCCGTTCTTACAGGCAATGCGCCGTCCCGTGGTTGAAGACGACTGCATGCGAGATCCTCTTGCGGATTCTTTCTATAAGGAAATCTGGCACAAGGTCGCGGAGAACAACACCAAGCTCTACCGTCAAGTATTTAGATGCATGCCAGATTCGGAAGTTCAGACATGGAAAGAGTATCGTGACTACAACAATTACAACGAGAAGTTCATGCAGTCTCAAGGTCTGGGTCAAAGCAAGCCAAAAACGCCCAAGGAAGCTCCAGACGCATCTGGACCACCTGGATCAGCAGGAGCTCAAAGCGTTGCTACTACTGCCCCGACCGAGATTGCGGCAAAGACTGGCGGTCGCCTTAGTGGGTTCGCCAACAAGTTCTTGCGTCCCACAAGCAATGCGTCGCAACTGGATAAACAGCCCGATATGGCAGAGAAGTCGCAAACTGACCTGGGTCAGACAGGCTCTGGCCACGGCGATGGAGAGTTTGACGAAAAGGCTGCTGAGCGACAAGCCAGTGCTGACGTTCGGAATGCTGCATCTCCAAATCCCGAAAAGACCACAGCGGAGGCGGACCCCGAGAAGCAGACCAGCTCGCAGGACCCTGAAAAGACCACGTCGAACGCGAGGCGTTCTCGCACGATCACTTTCAGCAACGTTACATCCAATGACCCGAACCATGCACCCGAAACCACCGCAACGCAGTCGAACCCGACTGACCCAAACAATCTGCAAAGAAACACCTCACAAAAACGTCGTCGTCGGGCGACCACCAAGAGCAGTGTCCGTCCCAGTGCTGCACCCGAGACTGTCCTGGAGAAAGATGAGGCAGAGGCGTTATTGAAGCTCACACAAGGCACACTTGTTTTGTGGCCTTATGATTGGTTCGTGAACTCTCGGCCCAAATCTGTCACAGTCCGGATGAAACTTCTGCTAATACTTCGGCTTGTAGGCTCGCAAAGGAAGAACAGTCAGGTAACTGGCTGTACAATATCGACCAGATCGCCCCATTGGAAATCTAGTAAGTGTTGCTCTACGGCTTATCTCGAATTTACGTCAATACTGACCGGTCCCGTAGCGACTAGTCTTACTCGTTCGAGCGTCCGACCTATGCTTTTTCTTGTGGTCCACCACATTGATAGCGCTTCACAAAATCTGCAAGGCATGGACATTTTTGGGAATACATCGTCGCATTGGTACGGCGTTTCTCGATATGCATGCAAGGCGTTGCTTTATAATTAGAGCGCAAGGATACCCAATGTCCGTAGTTGCTTTTCTCCAACCCCGCTTGACCTAAATAGTTACTTCGGTGAATCTTGATCGTGAGTTCTTGATCGCCTTTTCGAGAGTTCGGCGATGACTTGTAAGCATAGTAATGCTATGCTCGACCCGATCAGAAAGTGCATCGAAGCTAATCCAGAAAGCCCATTTCTTCGTCGATGACACCGGCCAACCCTTTGGCCTGTCTATGCTGTCCGCTGTTGACAGGCGGCCACTCTTTGTGTCGCTTCCTCAAGGTCTCGGATTCGACAAGCGCTTGTGAGAGATTACTTTGACGTCGTCAGTCCAGTCTGCTCCGTCAGAATTTCACATGGCGACTCACTCTATCTTGCCATGAACAACGTACTCCTGCTCGGCGAGAGCCTCGGCCAGCTCCACCTGGTGGTTATCCAACAACTCGTGGTTCGGTACGACGATGATTGGCACCGATAGGCGAAGTGCATCGAGAATGCTGCCCGAGCCTATTGGTTCTCAGCAGCGATTCCTTGAATTATAGATGCAGAGTATGAAACGTGACAGAAGCGGACAGAAGACACAACGAAACAAAGTGCATTACCAGCATGACTGACTACGACGCCCTCTCGACCTCTGCCGTCTCCTCCATGCTTCGCGAGCGACATGTATTTCCCCAGCCCTGACTGATCCAAGGCGAACCCTTCTATCATGATATCCAGGTCTTGGATTGTCTCCCGTGTTTTGCTCAACTCTCCTTGATACAAGGGCGCTCCATCTGCGCCATACTGAACCACCAAATGCGTATATCTGTGGGCCTTGAGTCCTGCCAGGAATGAGGGGCTAAGGGCTGCACGAATGAGGGACGCAAAAGAGGCTGTCGCACCAATCGTCACAAAGCAGTATTTTGGGGTCGATGTCGCAGGTGAAGTGTCCATCTCGGCATTGTTTGAGAAACCCTGTGTAAAGAGTCACCCGCTAATGAGCGCAGGTCATGCAATGAAGTCGGCAGCCCGGAGGTGAAGTGCTGCCTCCGCAAGACAGCACGGGACATTCCGTCGTTTGGAATTTCCGCACCTGCTCTCTGTACGAGCGAACGATCAAGCTTGCAATCATTAAACATCATCTTCACAGGTCTCTTCAAGTATGGCGACAAGCGCGAAGTGTCTGGCACGTCAAGCTCGACATCTCTCCCAGCGCCCACAATGGATATCATCACGGCAGACATGGCACGCGACTGTTTGCCGACCATTTTCGCATAGCACCATCCATCGAGCGGACAATGAATCGGGACCGACGGAGGCGGACAGCAATGCTCCATATTACAATGGCAAGTTCTTTAACCAGCTCGATCGAAACGACCAAGTTCTATACAACACCTTGTCATCCGAAGACAGACAGAAGATGGAGACAGTCAAACGGCAATTAGATGACGAATTTGCATTCGACAGCGGCAGGAGTAAGGAGCTGGATCGCATGATACAACGGTATACAGAAGATGTCGAGGAAAAATATCCGGATCTGCCGGCGCAGCGAGAACCCCGTAATCGCTCTGGTTTCTTCAATATGAGCGAGAGGGAAGACTTGGGTCCGGATGAAGAGTTTCAAGACGACGACATTACCAGTGATGCTCACCGCGAGTTGGAACAGCACAGGGAGATCAGAGAATACGCTCGATTGGCGGCTTGGGAAATGCCACTCTTGGCAGGTGAGTGATTATGTCGAGCAGGTCTCGAGCATAGGCGATGGACTGACGATATGCGCAGATCTTGCCAGACCATTCGAGCCTCCGACACAGGCAGTACCCTTGAGATTCAGATACACAACCTACCTTGGAGAACAACATCCCGCGTCGCGAAAGGTGGTCGTCGAGTTCGAGCCTCACAATCTGAATCTCAGCAAGCAGGAAATGAACAAGCTGATCAAGCTGGCTGGACCTCGATTCAGCCCGGAGACTGGCCTGGTCAAAATGTCCTGCGAATCTTTTGAGACGCAAGCACAGAACAAGAGATATCTGGGTGACACGATACAGAATCTCATCGTGGAAGCCAAGGACACAACAGACACGTTTCAAGATGTACCTTTTGACTTCAGACACGTCAAACAAAAGAAGAAATTTCGCTACCCGGTCGAGTGGCACCTCAATCCAGAGCGACAGTCACTACTCGAGAGTATCCGAGCGCAGAGTCAGATCGAGGATCATCAACGGAGAGACCAGGGCAAACTCGTCAGCGGATTACAGGCCATCGAAGAGGGCAGGAAGCTCGATTTGCAGCAGGAGAAGCCTCTCATGATTGAGGCGAATGCGAGACTCGCTGTTGGAAAACAAGGCCAGAAGCAGATGGGTCAAAAGGGCCGATGAACAGAAACCGGATTGTAGGATTATATCGTTTGTGGTAGAGATCTAATGCGCGTGTCCCGCGTATAATGCTCTAGAATCTCCTCGTGAATTCCTCCGGCTTGTTCTTGAGCAGTGCATCGATCTCATCCATGATCTCAGTGGTGAGCTTAGGAAGTACCGCGAGGGATCTGACAGAGTCGTAGATCTGCTCCGGCCTACTCGCGCCGGTAATGGCGGACGAGATGTGAGGGTTCTTCAAAACCCAGGCCATCGCAAGACCTGCAAGGCTCGTGTCGAGCTTCTTCGCGATCGGCTCCAGAGATTTGATCTGCTTGACCTCTGCAATCCAGTCGTCTGAGCCAAACTTGTCCCTCATACCTTGTGCCCAAGGGTCATCGCTCTTGCCCAGTCTGCTCTCATCTGGAATAGCGTCGTTGTATTTGCCAGACAGGATACCCTGCTTGAGCGGGCTGAAGATGGTCAAGCCTAGTCCGTGGACCTCGTACAGGAGCCTGAACTCATCCTCGACCTTGGTGCGTACCAGGAGGTTGTATTGTGGCTGTTCCATCACTGGTCCGATAAGATTAAGCCTGTGTGCAATAGCCCAAGCGCGCTCAATCTCATCAGCCCTCCACTCGCTGGTGCCCCAGTAGAAAGCCTTTCCTTGCTCGATAAGCCAGTTGAATCCCCGTACGGTCTCCTCCATTGGGGTGTTGCGGTCAGGGCGATGGGCGTAAATCAGGTCGACGTAGTCCAGGCCGAGACGCTCGAGCGCTGCGTTGGTGCCTTCTACCAAGTGCTTTCTGCTCAGACCACCGTTGTTGACAGGGTTGTCACCGTTTGCGGCGCCCCAGTTGATCTTCGTACTAATGACAAGGTCGTTCCTCTTCCAGCCGTACTTCTTAATAGCAGCTCCCATAACACGCTCAGATTCACCTCCAGCGTAGCCCTCGGCGCAATCGAAAAAGTTGATTCCACTGTCGTACGCGGCCTTCATGCAGGCGAAGGTCTGCTCTGTGAGTGCTGTCAATACTTGACACGAAAATACGGCAGTGGATCTATTGTACCATTCTCGACGTGACCGCCGTAAGTCAACCATCCTCCGAGAGAGATCGCAGACACTTGGAGACCAGAACGGCCTAGAAAGCGATACTGCATCTTTGGGAGGTCCGAAGGAAGCGCCATATTTGCTGTGACTGAAGTGTGATATTTGGGGAAGTAGGGACTGGGAGTGAAGGTAGGTCTTCGAGTGTGATTGTGTAGCAAACGAGCTATACCTTGTATGACTTTGACCTACGCTGCTGCCGCCATGACAATGTTCATGCAGGCTAAATCGAAGCTCCCAACAGCCTCGCCAGACGCATTGAGCTTGTGAGGCGTCAATAATGGGAGCGGATATAATGCCGTTCCACATGGAATGCACGTGCTGTTAATGCAGGATGTTGCCAAAGAAGCTGGAGAAGCGGGATAGAGATGAGGGGAAAGGCTGGCGGCCGTCGAGGTGAATGTTTGTCACCTGCCTCTTTCGGCTGTGAGCTTCACCACCGGCTGATATCATTTACCGAACAGCCGCCTACTTGAGCGCAAGGTCAGCAAATTTCCAAGCACTTTTTCATATTTACTCTTCGATATTTACCATACGACACACTGTGATTGAATAGGTTATGAGTACCTTCATGTAAGATGTTGGTACGCCGTTCGAGAAATCTGGACGAAAAGACAGCAGTTCTTACTGCAACTGCTGTGCAGAGAGTTAGGAGTCATTGCAAGGCGACTTGTTCTTTTATGCAGGCAGGGACAGTATCTTTTCACGACTTATTCCAGATCTATGTCTAGGTGGACCATCATCGAACTACTGCGGACTAGCATCAGGATTCTTCGGAGTTGTATTCCAGACCCTGGCTCATATCCGAACATTGGTGTCCGTGTTCGCCAACTCTGTGATATAGCCTCTGTTGCCGATGACTTGAGCTCTCGCAAAAGCGGCGGTCAGCAAAGACGCATAGCTCCAAGTCAGGTCCGTCGCACCCTGAGCGAACCCGGTGTTTCGGTTGAACTCTTCCGGGAGGTGGCCGTTCGCAGGCATGTGATACTTGATGCGTCGAATATATGCATCAGCCCATCCCTCAAGACCGGAGATGACACTCTCAAACTGTGCAGAGGAGGGTTTGTATGTCTTTCCTGCTACGACTTTGGCGGAAGGCGCATAGTAGTTGTAAAACGGAAGCGATGTACTCGTCACGTTAATTGAGCCAGCTGTCCGGTATTCGCTGATCGCATTGTAGAAGAGCTCCGCCATAGCAGCAGTACAGAGAAACCAGGGATTGCCGCCATTCTCTTCCATCCCGATACCAGTATAAATGTCTTCAGGGTAACGACTAGGCGTTACGTCAGCGCTTTCTCGAAAACGATCGATTGAAACAGACTTACCCGACGGGAATGCCGAGCACTCGGTCGCTACTGTCTCTGGTTGTATTGGCGATTGGGTATACAGAGAGAAACGATGTCGAGATCTGAAGAGCAGTGCACAGGACTTGATCGTTTGTGAAGCTGTAGACACCATCGCCCGTATAACCGTGGATGACTCCGAGAATGACTGCGATATCCTTGTATGAAGACTTGTCTCTCAAGATCGGGCCATACTCGTATAGGATCAGTTGTCTGTTTGGGTCCCAGAATTCGCTCAGGGAACTCGTCAGCTTCGTTGCCGCAGTCGCGAGGATGTTCGCATTGCTTTCATCGCCCATGTCCCTGGCAAATTGGATGCCCATTAGGAGTGCCTTGCGCTGTACCATCCGTGTGTAGAAGTGAGTAGTAAATACCTCCTCCCATAGGTCAAACGAAGCAGAAGACCAATTGTTAGCAACAAAGAGTAGGTCTTTCAGTATCACCTGAGGATCCGATGGTACGGCGTTATTGCCATAGAGCTGACTTTTCACCTTTGTGGAATTCCCTCCTCGAGCGACGTACTCGTTGGCAAACTCCATGAGCGTAATGGCTGCTGTAGCTGGACCGTCATTCTGTGGCCTGCCCCATGAACCCGTGAAGGCGGTTTGATTAAGGTAGAACTTGGGCTCTCCAAGACCAGCAATGGCCTCAGGATTTATCTGTTCTCTTGACCTGGCCGCAGCATATTCAAACAAGATGGTTTCGTAAAGCGAAGTAGGCTTGGACGACGTCGATGCAGCGTAGAAAGTCTGAACAACATCCATCGTCAGTGCTGAGTCGCGGACCCAGTTGTATTCATAGTCGGGGTCTTTTGCAGGATATGAAGGGCCAGAGCGCGCCGCGGTCACAGTCCCTTTAGAAGCGTTAGGCATATCGGGATTGATGTTGAGAAACATTAGCGCTTTTGCCGTAGCTGCCTCCGAGATCCCACTCTCAGCGAGCCAGTCAGTAATGTCATCCGCAAAGCCAGTAGGCGCCGCGTAAGGCGCAGGGATTGACGGCGTATATTTAGGGGCCGGAGCACCGCTAGGGACCACATTGATCGCCAATGGCTGAAAGTATGTCTGGCCACTATCAATGTCTTGGAATTCCAGACGTAGCAGCCCAGTGATCCCATCGGTATAAACAGGAAAGTAGCCAGACCAGCACTCGTAATTGGTGCCGAGGATGCTCGACCTGTAGCTTAGGGCTACCGAGGTGACGGGCGTAGACACATTCTGTGCATTCGAATAAGACAGCGTTACCGCTTTGTTAAAGTGTGTATTGGCGACGAAAGCCGTAACATTGAGATAGCCTCCGCAGTATGACCAGCTCTGTAGAGCGACATTCGTCTTCGGTGCCGGTACGTTCGATTGCACAGTGGTCAACTGGCAGGTGGGCGTGAACAATAGCGTAAACAAGCCCAAGATGGCAGATCTCGTGTTCGACAGAAATACAGCGGGATCAGGTGAAGAGTAGGTAAGAACAGAGAAGACGACAACAGGCAGCGGGAGAAGGTAGAAATAAGAGCGGAACATGTCGCTAACTGAGGTCCAAGCTATTAGATGGAAGACTGTCGCATCGCTGGTGGACGAGGAGAGGGGAACGGGTGATAAGCCACTTGACTGCGTGTGATGCCACCTACTGAATTCGTGATGGCGACCTTGCCGTTGCTTCGTAGTACAAGCACAATGTCAAGAGGGAGTACAGGTAGTCTCGATGTGTGATGTGCTCGCTCTGGGAAACCTATACCCCGCAAAGTCGGAAAGCGCAATGCACGATTCCATCATCGCCGGCTAAACGGTGCTTTGGTTTTGCTACTCAAAGGAAGTGTATCATGTATGGCCATGAGCACGTGTCAGGGAGATTGAGTTGTTCCGATGTGCTTGTAATCATAGTCTGCATGTCATTACAAAATCTCATCGGGGAGCATGATTATAGATGAGGTCTCCAAGGTAGGGACATGAGCTGGTACTGGAAGTCATGAAGGTATTACATATTTCAATCTTTCAAAAGATGATCCTGAATGAGATAGGTGACTGAATCAGCAAGTCCAATAAACTGCGTACTAGCTTGCAGGACTTGCAAGGCTCTGGTGGGATGTCCTGTAGCCTCGGCGATGCGATTCGCGATTCCAGGCAGCCACAAGACAATATAGAGTATCGGATATGCCTTGAGTATCATTAAGCGGTTGATTTGGGTTTTCCGGATGCTTCTGACATCTACGGCAGGAGGAAGTCGATGAGTATAGGCCTTCGACGGGTCTTCGACATCGACGTTGACGATTACAATTGCGTCCTTTTTTGCACTGATGATATCCATCTGCATTTCGACATCGGTGGGGGCAAGTGCGGACGCTGTCGTCTCGGAGCGTGGGTCGCTCTGCTCGTCATGGTGAACGCAGTCGCTTTTAGAGGCAGACGCAGATGCCGACAAGGATTTGATTAGTGGTTGAAGGTAGGTGAAGATGACGGTGTAGATGACAATGGTGGATATGATGATTGCATATCGAATACCATGACCCAGGCCATAGCGAAGATCTGTTCTTGATTCTACAATCCAGCACCAGTTGCCGCTCACAGGACCGAGTGCGCCCAGACCTGCAGCAGTAGAGCCTTGGAGACTTGTTAGCATGTACGTGCCAAGAAGCGGACAAGGGTGGCACTCCGCACTTGTGATCAATGGCACGACCCATATGCTAGCTGACACAAGGACCTTCGTCAGACATGTACTGTCTTGAGCAAGGTGGCTTCGAGTGACGATTATTAGGGTACATATGGCGATGAACAAGACGCTAAAGTCGGCGGCCTTGGGTTGGTTAGCGATGCCAGGGCAATCAGGGAACAGACTCACCTGAACAGTAAATTGCCCGATCCAGCCATTGGCAGAGCAAGCGGTACCTTCAGGAATTATCCCAGCATGTACCAGACTATAGACGCCAGAGACCGTGTTGTTGGTGCTGTTCAGAAACTCTGAGGGTAGTTAGTTAGCACACTGCATGCTGCATCGCAAAAGGAGGTCCAAGGCCATACCAGAGAGGATGAGATTGAGCATCAGAACATGACGAAGTGAATTCTTCTGTTTCCACCTCGGCCTAATGAGGGAAAGTACGATAAAAGTCGAGACGCTTGAAGAAAAAGAACCAATAAGAGTTGGGACTTGGACTGGAAGGTCAAGAGTCATAATGGAATGGACATGACAAGAAGGAGTCTGCGAGGCCCTCAATGAAACAACAAAAGTCAATATGAAGACATCAAGTATGGTCGAAAGCTCTTCATGTCAAACGGAGTGTGTGTCTCACAGAGGCCACTCGCACAAAACCAGTAGTTAGACCTTTGCGATCTCCTTTCAGACTGGTGGTGGATTTGTGGGTAAACATCTGAAGCACATGCAGATACTCCTGACCGTCGTGGCTTGATTTGGATGGGTATGTAAGAGATTGCACTTGCCTGGATTGCGACAAGCTTCACTAGTAGACGACAGGCCGGAACATTCCAACGCTCAGCACAACCGCGCTCCTCGACAAGCTCAGGTAGGTGATAGTCTCGACTGTGAGATTCAGCCTATGAGATTGGTCTCAGAAAACGACGAAAACAACTCGATAAGTTGAGCGTTTTCCCTCTAGATTACTTTCGCGCGGCACGTCGGGTCAACCGTCACACGACGTTAATCTCGGCGGGCGGAAGTCGGAGTCGGAGCTGAGACCTTCCCCGCCTTTTCCCCGCATCGAGCCGCAATATCGATGCGGGTCAAAATGTCACTCATCCATGCTCATCCTAGCACGTCCCCTCTGCATCTTGACATGCTCGGCTCCGTTAGGTGACAGGTCGCTCTGATTGGCTCATGTGAACCTTACAATCGATATCTGGATGTTCTTCCCTCGGTAAACGTACAATGGTTCCACACAACTTGTCTCCGACACTTGCAATATAAGTCTTGCTACAGACCCAGTAAGTATATTAGTTAAGTTTGAACTTTCCTTTACACCTTTACACTATTTGACATTCACCATGAGGTTTGAGCTCGTCGCTTGCTTGCTTGCAGGCCTTGTACAAGCTCAGAGTCCCACGGTCCATGTAGACGCCGGATGCATCGTTGGAACCACGACGGTTCTGCCGACAGCCACTGCTGCCGTCAACAAGTTTCTAGGAGTCCCATTCGCACAACCACCAGAACGCTTCTCTCCGCCAGTGCAGCCTGCACCATTCCCTCGGACTATCAACGCTACAGCGTGGAAGCCGGCATGCATTCAGCAATTCCAGTGTATGATCAACTCGTCGTTGGATCGTGATCTTTAGTACTGACCCGTCCAGACCCTCTCTTGACTCAGACGTTCACCGAATTTGTCTTCAATAACCCCCCGGCTGAGGAGTCAGAGGTATGTCGCCCAGAGGAAGACAAGGAGGTCTTGTGCTGATGCATACAGGATTGCCTCTATCTCAATGTATATGCACCAGCTGCCCCTGCCGCAGGCAAAGGCCGCGCTGTAATGTTCTGGATCTACGGCGGTTCTCTCCAGTTCGGCAGCGCTGGTCAACCATATTACGACGGCAGTGCTTTTGCCGCATACGAAGATGTTATCATTGTGGCACCGAACTACAGGACTAACGGTAAGTCTTCTTGGTCGTGTTTACTGCGAGGATGCTGACCATTTCATCAGTCTTTGGTTTTCCCAGTTCACCAGAGCTTCCGCTGACAGGTCACAATCTTGGCTTCCTCGACCAAAGAATGGCTCTGGAGTGGGTTCAGCGCAACATCCATGCTTTTGGAGGTGACAAGGACAAGGTCACCATTTTCGGCGAGTCTGCTGGCGCCTTCTCTGTGGATGCTTTAGTGGCAAGCTATGGCAATGGAACCCACCCACCGTTCAGGGCGGCCATCCTAGAGTCGGGGCAGCTCAGCTACAAGTACGCAGCGACAGTCTCAGCAGTGCCGGCATGGGACAACCTCACCGCGACCCTAGGCTGCCCAGGAGCGTACGGCAGCAACCTTACATGCGTTCGTGCAGCAAACGCCACAACCATCCAGCAGATCATCGATGTCAACGAACTCACCTTCCCCCCAGTAGCGGACAACGTGACTTTGGTATCGGACCCCGTTCAGCGAAGAGCCGCAGGTAACATTGCTCGTGTTCCGATCTTGGCTGGCAGCAACGCTCAAGAGGGTCGCGTATTTGCCGTAGGAACGACAAACGTGACGACTTTCTTGATTGCAGAAGGTTTCCCACCAGCCCTCATTCCGGACATCCTCGCAGCGTATCCTCGAGGCAAGCACAACCTGTACACCGATTACGACATCGCCTCGGCCATTTTCACTGATTACATCTTCCAATGTACAGCCGCTCTTTACACCAATGCGACTGCGGCTATCGGAGTCCCTGCATGGCGGTACTACTTCAACGCCTCATTCGCAAACACACAGGCTTACCCAGATCTCGGAGTCTACCATTCGTCTGAGATCCCAATGGTCTTCCGTACCTATGCAAAGCCAGGCACCACGACGCAGGAGAGCGCATTGTCACAGTACATGCAATCTGCCTGGGCACGATTTGCAAAAAATCCCGTTGGAGGGCCCGGATGGAACATGGTAGGGACCGGAATGCCTGGAAATGTCTTGGTCGGCGCCAACGGAACCACCATTGATGGTCTGCTCGGAAATGCTATGGGTCAACTGACAAACGGATCCTTTGACCTCGGCGTTCTGGGAAATGTGGACAATGTATTAGGTGCCGGAGTCACGGTTATTCCTCAGTCGGACGTCGACTACAACTGCGGAACCTGGATACCACTTTACGAGGCGCTGACAGGTGTGACCATCCCTACTTGATACTTATCAAAGCCATTAGGGCATTTCAATGCACCTCTTACAATGTCAAATTCCAGTGCTGCCTCTGCTTATTGGTTGCAATAATATCAACCGGTCCCCCTAGCAGCGCCGGATGCGCGCCGGGTAAATGCAAAGTGCGATTTCGCAGCCTCATCCCATCAATCATCAGCGATGTCGCTCTCGATGCGTCACAATCTCCAAATTTGTGCTCAAACACGGCATGTCGTGTCCCGCACGTCAATCATTCGAGCTCCCCCACGTACAAGGTAAATACATATTGGACCGAGGTCCTGAAAAACTCCGGCCGCCGTATCTCGTCACGCCTACCGTTCTGTTCCACCTCCTCAAGATGAACTCAATACGCCCAGTCTCCGGACGTTTTCTTGCAGTATCCAGGCCATCAATCTCCTTCGCCTCGAGACCCTTGGCTGCTTCAATCGACCAAAGAAGAAGAATGGCGAGCTTCAATAAGATCAAGGTCAAGAACCCGGTGGTGGAGTTGGACGGTGATGAGATGACCAGAATCATCTGGCAAAGCATCAAAGACAAGGTAAGACACATGTATAGCGCTCTCGAATTCTCGCTTGTCTAATCACGTCGACAGTTCATCCACCCGTGAGCATTCATTCGTCATGCGACTCGTCGGCGCCCGTTGACCCGAATCCAGCTACCTCGATATTGATCTCAAATACTACGACTTGGTACGTCAGATTGCCTGCATCCCTCCCTCCCGGTTCGGCATGTCTGATTCGCAGCTTTAGGGACTTCCATACAGAGATGAGACCAACGATCAAGTAACTGTCGATGCCGCCGAGGCCATCAAGAAATATTCTGTCGGTGTAAAATGCGCGACCATCACCCCAGATGAGCAGCGTGTCGAAGAGTTCAAGCTCAAGAAGAGTCAGCATCGCCTTCGAAGGACCTCAAACTGGCGTAGCTGATCTTTCTCAGTGTGGCTGTCGCCCAACGGCACAATCAGAAACATCCTTGGAGGAACCGTTTTCCGCGAACCAATCGTTATTCCTAGCATTCCTCGCCTCGTTCCCGGATGGAAGAAACCTATCATTATCGGCCGTCACGCTTTCGGAGATCAATATCGCGCCAAGGACAAGGTCATCAAGGGAGAGGGCACTTTGAAGATGGTGTTTACGCCAAAAGGTGGCCAGCCTGAAGAGATTGAGGTGTTCCAGTTCAAGGGCGAAAACGCTGGAGGTGTCGCGCAAACACAATACAACACCGATGAGAGCATATCAGGATTTGCTCATGCCAGTTTCAAGCTCGCGCTCGACAAGCAGCTGCCTCTTTACATGAGCACGAAGAACACCATCCTCAAGGCGTACGACGGTCGCTTCAAGGACATCTTCCAGGCCATCTACGAGAAGGACTACCAGTCTGGTTTCGAGAAAGCCGGTATCTGGTACGAGCACAGACTGATCGACGACATGGTTGCGCAAATGATCAAGAGCGAGGGTGGTTACATCATGGCATTGAAGAGTAAGCCGGACATTATGTGCTGCAAGTCCATATACTGACATACACTTAGACTACGACGGTGATGTTCAATCCGACATTGTCGCTCAAGGTTTTGGTAGCCTGGGTTTGATGACTTCTGTTCTCATCACACCAGATGGAAAGACATTCGAGTCCGAAGCAGCGCACGGTACAGTAACACGTCACTTCCGTGAACACCAGAAGGGGAACCCAACCTCGACCAACCCTATTGCGTCCATCTTTGCCTGGAGCAGAGGTCTCGCCAAGAGAGGTGAACTCGACAACACTCCTGAGCTCGTCAAGTTTGCCGAGTCTCTTGAAGAGGCCTGCGTCCACGTTGTCGACCAGCAAGGAATCATGACCAAGGATCTGGCCCTTGCAATGGGAAAGAAGGGCAAGAACGATTATGTCACCACTCAGGACTATCTCGATGCTGTCGAGAAGCGTATGAAGGCGGTCTTGCAATCTAAGCTTTAGAGCAACGTCTGTGGATCATGTATATGGCCTTGCATAGAATGACAGATTTGGAAACTCACGATCATGTACTTGTTGTTGAATTCTACCCTTTCCCTGTCGATTTCACAAATCAATCTTTGCTGGTCACGATGTACACAGGGCTATGCTCGAAAATCCGTACACTAAGTTCATCATTACATTACTGACATTTCGTAATCCGGTTCTCTCACGAGCACAAGAGTGTGACAATACTGTATGGTACGAGGTCGTGGATTTCGTCATTCGTCGTCTCCGCAAAACACCGCACAACAGACGTATACACCGCGGTGCATCGCAAACACCTTCGGTCCGTTCACAAGAAATATATCGCCATGGTCTCAGATCCGCGAGCACGCCTTTTCTCGCACTTCCAGACCCAGGATCCGTCCCAGCACACCTCGCGATGGAACGATCTCTGGACGGAGAACTTCGTTCCCTGGGATCAAGCAACACCAAACCCCGCCCTGGTTGACCTGCTCTCCTCTCGACCATCACACATCTTTTCGCCGAAGCAACTACAGCCCAAGACCGAGCCTGGCGCCCAACAGACGATTCGTAGGCCGAAAGCACTGGTTCCTGGTTGCGGAAGAGGGTACGATGTCTTGCTTTTCGCGGCGGAGGGCTACGACGCATATGGTGTCGAAGGTAGTAGTGTTGCGGCCAAGTCGGCGCGTGAATTGGCCAATACACCTGGCATCGAAGAGAGGGAGGCATATCGGACACGAGACGAGAAGGTCGGAAGAGGCAAGGTAAATATCCTTGACGGAGACTTCTTTACGGATTTATGGGTGAATCAGGTCGGAGAGGGAAGCGAGGGATTCGATGTCATCTATGATTACACATTTCTTTGCGCCCTGCCGCCCGCGATCAGGCACAAGTGGGCATCGAGAATGGCGCAATTGCTCGCTCCGCAGGGCGTTTTGATATGTTTGGAGTTTCCCACTCATAAGGCTCCCTCGGCTGGGGGACCGCCGTGGGCTGTCAGGCCGGTGGACTACGTAGCTTATCTGAGTAAGCCTGGTGAGAAGGTAGAATACGATGAAGAGGGTTTCGTGACTGGATGGGACGAGGAGAAGCCCGAGAGGAATGAGAACGGTTTGGTGAGGATTGCACACTTCCAACCGGAGAGAACTCATGAAACTGGAAAAGGCACAGACTGGATTAGTGCTTGGAAGCATCAATGATCGTTGATCGATCGGAAAGTGTTTCGAGTTGGCTCTGCTCATGAAGCTCTCCTCAGTGAGTTATAGTGCTCGCCTAATCCAAAGCCGTGTCTATAGTAAGCCAACCAAATACTCTTGGCCTCTTCACCGTTGTCCTCGGGGTATATTTCCTCCACTCTGCCGTCGCCTTGTAGCACATTTATCTTCACTCCGTATGACCTCGCTAATGCGAGCAGCTCTAATTGCCCACCCCATTCACCTGTATCTCTAACTTTGTGAATATAGATAGGCAGCGGCTCCTCCAGAAATGGCGCAAAGTCGTCTCCGTGCCCCTCGATATATTCTGCCGCCGCCGTTCGCACAACCTTGTATCTCTCCATCTTGGCTTGCTGCTGTTCCAATGAATCTCCCTTTATGCCATTGGTCAACGTCGACATAATTCCTGGTTTCTCTGTCGGCGCTGTGCCTAGCGGCAGTCCAAGCACTTCCATTTGATCAGCGAATGCACTGTACAGACAATGACCGTCGGCACGGATTTCCTTCTCTTCCAGCCCTCGCGTCTTGAACTCTGTCACCATACGCTCTCTTTCTGCAGCTTTGAGATTCGGTAGTTGTGAGGCTTCGGTGCTGGCTTGATTCATAAGTGCTTCTTGTTCGGCTCTTCGACGCTCCATCCTTGCTCGGGCACGATTTGGTTTTCGTTGTGTTGGAGCAGACTCTGGCCGGGTCTCCTGAGACTGCGCTGGGTCGATCTGCGTACTAGCAGCATCATTTCTCCCCTCCAAAGATATCGATGCGGTATTGTCCACCAGATCCGCCGTTTCGTGCTCGCATTCGGGTTCAGGTTCAGACTTGATCGCTTCCGGAGAACCACCATTCAGTGCTGTTATTTCTGCCGCTTGCCTTTCCTTAGTCTCCTGCTCCAGTCTATCGCATTCATCGTTGACACCTTTCCTTGTCTTCTTCGTAGCCTGCTTCTTCTTGGATGTTATTTTTGCTTGCAGATCCTTGAGCTCTTTACGATGTTTCGCCTGAAGCTCGTCCATCCTCGGTTGTATGAAAAACGACTTCAAAATGTGTGAGCCTTTGTCGATACACGGATGGCGATTCGTGGTAGACCAATTCGTGCACGAGTCAACTCGCATAATTGACAAAATAGAGTTGCAACGGTATGCGGCATGTGCCGAGTTTGCATGTGCTGTATTTAAGCTTCCTAGCACGCTGTACCCCAGATTTAGCCCCACTTGACGTTCATCGACATCGATCCTCGAAACATCTCCCGGCTGCATCCGCGTACTCGGCTTCTTGATCTCTCTTCTATCTGACTACATTGTCAGCGTAGTCCTTCCGCAGCACGGCTCAGTATCTCCTCGCTATTGGATCACTGTCATCAAAGCATGACCTGATAAGACGAGTAATCTCTGAACCATGCCGAGGTCCCAAATCATCGTCGCCTTGACGGCGGTATGCTTTGCCATCGTGGCGACACTGGGTCTTTTGAATTATGCTGAATCAGACACTAATCGGTGGGCGTTCGACCTCCAGTCACACTTCTTGACAGGAAAAGATGCTCCGGCTGATCAACAGGTTCTTGAAAACTTGAATAACGATGAGTATCTCCTCGGAGTTGGCAAGGCAGACATTACCGGTCCTGTTGCGGAAATCAACTTCATGGGATACGCCGATCCAGCCCAGCTCGGCTCAGGAGTCAGGCAGCGACTCTATTCAAGGGCTTTTATTGTCGGTGACCTTGTAAAACACCATGAACGCGTGGTGTACTTGGTCTTGGATACGCAATCTGGAGATACCGCCGTTCGCCAAGGTATACTCGACGGCTTGTCTGCACTCGGACCGGAGTATTCCGTCTATGGACAACAAAACATCGCAGTCACAGGTACACACTCGCATTCAGGACCAGGTGCTTGGCTGAACTACCTGTTGCCTCAAGTGTCGTCCCGGGGATTCAACAAGGCAAGCTACGAGGCGATCGTTAGTGGCGGAATCGAGTCGATTCGGAAAGCCCACGAGAGCCTAGCTCCTGGCACACTGAGCTTCGGCGACGTCAAGCTAGATAATGCCAATACCAACCGCAGCCCATATGCATACCTTGCAAATCCCTCCGAAGAGAGAGCTCGGTACGATGACAACGTCGATAAAGATCTCACGCTGCTCAGATTCAAACGCAGCGAAGATGACAAGGATATTGGTATACTCACCTGGTTCCCTGTTCACGGCACATCAATGCTCGGCAACAACACGCTGGTTACAGGAGACAACAAAGGCGTAGCGGCAAAGCTATTCGAGGAATATGCAGCAGAGCTGACGAGTTCGAGTCCGGAGTTTGTTGCTGGCTTCTCCCAGGCTAACGTCGGAGATACTTCACCCAATATTGAAGGCGCGTACTGTGAGTCAGGTCCGGACGCTGGACAACAGTGCAATTTCGAAACCAGTCTCTGTGGAGGCAAGAACGGACCATGTCACGGAAGAGGCCCACATTGGGGGTTGGATGATGCTGGAACGGCTTCGACGTTCGAGATCGGTCGGCGCCAGTATCTAGGCGCACGCTCCCTATTCGAATCTATGCAGACGAACACTGCAACGCTACACAGTCTTCGAGGTACAGTAAGGTCACTTCATGTGTTTGTGGACTTTGCGAATCGAACCTTCACCCTGCCTAATGGCTCGGAAGCGAGAACGTGTCCTGCAGCGCTCGGCTACTCTTTTGCAGCTGGTACAACAGACGGCCCAGGTGCTTTCGACTTCAAGCAGAATAATTCCGGAGTCGGAGATGCGAACCCTTTCTGGGTCTCGATTCGAAATCAGCTGCACGAGCCCGGTCCCGATCAGATTGAATGTCACGGTGCCAAACCAATCTTGCTAGATGTCGGCGAGACCTTCAAGCCATATATGTGGACACCGAACATTGTTGATGTTCAGATCCTGCGTATTGGTGGTCTTTTCGTCATCGTGAGCCCCGGAGAAGCTACCACAATGGCAGGTAGGCGCTGGAGAGAGGCTCTGGCGTCGAGTGCAGTCAAGGATCTGAAAGATTTTGGGCATAACAACCCGAACGCTGTCACACCCATGGTTGTTTTGGGAGGTCCAGCGAATAGTTACACGCATTATATTGCTACACCGGAGGAGTACGACATCCAGCGGTACGAGGGCGCTAGCACTCTATACGGCAAGCACACGCTGGATGCATATATCGGACTGACAAAGGAGTTCTTGCCATACCTCTCCGCATCTTCGATAACTTCCAAAGATGCATCGACTCCGCCAACACTAGACGGCCTGCCCGAACTTTCGCCAGGGCCGCATCCACCAATCCATACCAACGTTTCGCTGTCGTTCATCAGCCCTGTCGTGTACGATGGGTCTCCTTTCTTCCGAAAATTTGGCGATGTTCTCGACGATGTGGATGCTACGTACACCCTTTCACACGATGCTGTACCGACCGTCTCAGCGACCTTTGTTGGAGCCCACCCTAGAAACAACCTACGGTCGGGTCAAACTTTTGCCGCCCTCGAACATTATGACAAGCCCAGTGGCACGTGGACCACGGTCAGAGATGATTCAGATTGGAGTCTGGTCTTCGAATGGAGGAGGACCAACAGTGTCACAGGGACAAGCGTGGTGAAGATCAGCTGGGAGGTTGGATGGGAGGTTGGTGTCTGGGGTCGGCGAGATGTACCCGAGTCGGGGTCAGACGACACGTACAGGAGCGTGGAACAGCTCAAGGGTCTGTACAGGTTCAGGTACCAGGGGGACTCCAAGTCGATCGGGGGTAAGATAACTGCTTTCGAGGGAGTCAGCGGGCAATTTCGAATTATCTAGATATCTGATTGCAACTATTCCAGTGGCCTTCAAATGACCTGTTAAGCAGTGCCAACAAGTAAAGAGCAGGTGGGTTCCATGCGGAGGATCAAATTGTACTCTGTGAATTGTTAAGTCGTGCATGTACCACGATACTTGCGACGTTCTCGGGTGCACTTGTGCTTTACCGCGTCGAACGAAAGTGCACATGCGTTAATCCGCCTCATTGAGCTCACGCGACCCCATGTGAGTTGTTGCTTGCGCTACACTCACAAGCGAAGTCGACGAGATGTGGTAGTTTCGTACATCCCAATATACTGACATGGGAGTACGGGCTCGCCCATTGAGTCGTACCGGTAGATCTCCGAGCTACATGTAACCACCCCGACTTTACGCATCCTGTGGTGCTAAGGCCACAAACCTCAGGTATATGTAGTAGGTAGAGATGGCAAGCAGCCGGTGAAGGATTCCATACAGGTACCTTAGGCACGGTATCCCGCTTCCTGGATGCCATGACTGCGGGACGCAACCTTAATTTCTGGACCACAAACCGACGCCCTGGTACTTTCAGCTTCAGATTGTTAATGATTACAGGCCTGATGCATTCGACTTCGATCGCCTGAGTGATGTTTATACTGTGACATATATATTCGGATAACTATCCGTAACTAGAGGCAAGACCGTAGAGACCTTGTAGCTTCCAACATGATTCAAGGTGTTCATGGAGGCCGTGAATACTCTATGTAGCGTAATGGTGTCCAGATTTCCGGGTGCACAATCCCATGATGTGAGGTGATCTCATCGGTAACGCGCCTACCTCCGTTTGCAGAAGCCAACAGAAATTCGTGGCGGTGAAGAAGCACCCTCTCGGTCCCTCCTGCCATTGCGTGTCGAATATTGCTTGCACATGCCAGATAGACTTGTTTACGCGTTGGAAGCCTTTGCTGTATTTCCTTGAACTTACCTTATCATCATCTATTGTCTTCATCACATCACCGGCCGCACCTAGACCAATCCACCTCCAGTCGTTAGTAGCACCATAGTCGGCTCAACAACCTATCAATCACCTTTTCAGTCAGTCACGCGAGGTATTCACTCAGAGCATGAGCTTGCAGCAATCCGAAGTGCCCCACCGTCCCAGCCAGGCACCACACCAGACCGAGCTCCCCATTAAGCAAGCCAATGGCGTCCACGGCGACCCACGAGACGCCTATGTTAGAAGCAGAACCGGCAAATCCAGGACACTCTCTGCGGTGAGTCCATCCACATACGCACCCGTCAACAGTACTGACATATCACAGGTAGATCAAGGCGATAGAGTAGACTTTAACACCGCCGAGAGTACAACCATCAGGAGATTGAGTCATGGTCAGTCACTCCTGGTCCATCTACGACCAATACTGACATTCCACAGATGTTCAGGTCCGCACTCGCATGCTGGACATCGATGTCAAAGCAACATGGGACGCCTTGAGAAAGAGAGAGGACACAGACGAGAACTTTCAGATTACTGTGGATGACAAGGGGCCCAAGGTCGGTTATACAATTCGCGTGAGGGGGAAGTCCAGTTGTCTGACTTCTTGTATAGTACTTCTGGTTGGCAACTGCGGGATCCGAAGGCCACCGCAAGCATGACATCCGCGGGACCTATGCTCTTTCCAACCTCCTCCAAGAGCTTGAGAGAGCCATCGAGAACGGCGAGGAGCGCTTGTTGATACCGGAGTTACGCTTGATGGAGAACCCCGTGGCCCGCCTGGAACGCATTATCCGCGATGACTTTTGGCCCAATCTGACGAGACGCATTGATGGCTCAAACATCGCTGGTGTCGGCAAAGACCCCAAGGACTGGACTGGACACCCTCGCCCTCGCATCTACATTCCTCTCGGCGCCCCAGAACAGCATGCTTACTACACTAGAATTGCGAAAGAGCACCCAGAGATGGACCTCGACGTCGTTTGGCTTCCCAAGGATGTCGACAACGAGGCGTACGTCAGAGACATGAACGATGCACCAGGTTTGCTCGCTCTCGAGATGGAAAGGGTAGGCACTACCGCCAAAGGCGAGCCAGATTTTCAAGGTCTGCCATTCATCGTGCCTGGAGGCAGATTCAACGAGCTTTACGGCTGGGACAGCTACATGGCGTCGCTGGGTCTCCTCGTTCACGATCGTGTCGATCTCGCCAAGAACATGGTCTTGCATTTCTGCTTTGAGATCAAGCATTACGGCAAGATCCTGAACGCGAACCGCTCGTACTATCTATGTCGCACTCAGCCCCCTTTCCTCACTGATATGGCGTTGCGTGTCTACGAGCGCATCGCCCACTTGCCCGGCTCGAAAGACTTCCTCCGACTCGCGACTCTTTCTGCAATCAAGGAGTACTACAACGTTTGGATGGCTGCTCCTCGCTACGATCCGGAATCCGGTCTATCAAGATATCGCCCCACAGGTCTTGGTGTACCCCCAGAGACCGAAGCATCACATTTTGAGCATGTCATAACACCATTTGCGCAAAAGCACGGCATGGGCTACAAAGAGTTCATCCTTGCATACAATTACGGCCACATCTTTGAACCTGAACTTGACGAGTTTTTCGTCCACGACCGCGCAGTCCGAGAATCCGGTCACGACACCTCATATCGCTTGGAGGGCTGTGCTGCCAATCTGGCCGTTGTCGATCTAAACTCGTGCTTGTACAAGTATGAGTCCGACATCAAGCGAATACTAACTTTTCACTTCAACGGGAAGCTGCAGGTACCGGAGGACTTCTGCACCAAAGGTCATACACCAGGCTACATCGAGACGCCGACCGCTTGGGAGCACCGGGCCAGAAAACGCAAGATCACCATGGACAAGCTCATGTGGGACGACAAGGTCGGCATGTATTTCGACTACGACTGTGTCGCGAAGAAGCACACCGGCTACGAGTCTGCCACTACGTTCTGGGCCATGTGGGCCGGTGTCGCCTCCCCTGCACAAGCCGCCTCCATGGTCTCTCGAGCCTTGCCTCTGTTCGAGGTGCATGGTGGTTTGGTCGCCGGGTCGGAACGGTCTCGTGGCAAGATTACACTGAGTCGTCCCAACCGACAGTGGGACTACCCTTACGGCTGGGCTCCCCAGCAGATACTAGCGTGGACCGGTCTTCTCCGATATAGATACGAGGAGGAGGCACAGAGACTTGCCTACCGCTGGTTGTACATGGTCACCAAAAGCGCTTACGATTTCAATGGCGTGGTCGTCGAGAAGTACGATGTGACGAGCTTCAGCCACCCCCATCTGGTAGCAGCGGAGTACGGTAATCAAGGATCTGATTTCAAGGGCAGAGCAAAGGAGGGGTAAGTCCGGGGAACAACATTTGAACTTCGTCAGCTAACGTGAATAGATTCGGTTGGGTAAACGCATCCTACGTCTTTGGTCTCCAGCTGCTCACGAATCAAATGCGGAAAGCTCTTGGTGCGCTGGCGACCTGGGAGGACTTTGAAAGAAAGGTCCAAGAAGCGGAAGCCAGTAGCTTTGGCAACGTGTAGAACAAGTCTGTCTTTTGAGTACACCCTTGATATCCTAACATCAGCGCGGCGTTTTCCTGGAGAGTCCGAGACATGGCCATTGCCAATCCACGAATGATACATGATATAGATGAGCCTAGAATTCCTAATGCACCTTATTGTTCAAATAACACGAGACATCGGATCAAGCAGGTCTTGGAAACAGAGACTATCTTCTGCGGTGATGGCTTCTAATCACTGCTTTTTGGTATGAACTGGATTTATACCCTCTTTACGTGGCCTACCATGGTCCATCATGTGAACAGGCAAACAATGTGACCTTGGTATAGCGGAGCGCCGTGCGGGGAAAGCGTAACAGATGATGACGTAGGTCAACACCCTACCAACATGAAGTTAACGATTACATGTAAGTACAGTACCTTATTGTCCAGTCATGACACCTCTCCTTCACTAGCTCAGACCACTTTTCATAGATCCTCAATACAGGCCGACCAAGTAGCAGTAATGCCAGCGACTACGCGCAGTCACGGGAAGCAATCCCAACTCGACGATTTCACTGCACCGTCCAAGGAACCCAAGTCATCGACCAAACAACTCACACAGGCGCGAAAGTCGAAGACATCAAGGGCGAAGTTGGCCGAGAGCCCTTCGAACAAGCGCAAAGAAGTCGATGCTAGCACCTCGTCACCGCCGAAGAAACAAGCCAAACTCACCTCCTCGCCGCCCGCAGATGACACCAAAGCCGCTCACCCGGATGATGGCCCCGCGATCCAGATCAATCGTGCGCCTGTGCTCGATCTCTGGGCTAGTGTGGTTACGCGCTTTCTTTACCCGGGTCTAGATTGGAAAACCTGTCTATCGGCTGGTAGCGCGATTTCAACTTTGTGCGCCATCTCCAAGGGCAAAGCTATTGGCACGATTGACACAGCTGATGATGGCGAGGAGAAAGAACACGAGCGCGAGGAGAGGAAGAAGAAAGAGGGTGACCTGGATGAAATCGATGTCATGGGTTTCAAGCTCAAACTAAAGGAAAATCTTGTACTTGTTAGCGGGAAAGCAAAAGCAGAGAACAAGGCCGCCCAGAAGAAGAAGTTCGGGGACGAAGCATATGAGAGGGCGAAGGGCGTTATGGAGGAATGTTTACAGAGTTGGGAGGGAGCCGAAGAGGATTTAAGTGGAAAGGCGTTCAAGATGTATGAGAAATTTCGACCTAACGTCGCAAGCGGACAACAGGGTTGGGGGAGGAAGGGCGAATTAGAGATGGACCGGATCAGGGAGGTCGTCACCAAGTGACCGATTCATTGTCTTGTCCATGATCTACCAGCCGCTCTCGACGAGTCGACCCTCCGCACTACCAGCCTCGACAGCGAACCCATACGTCGATAATGCGGTCTGCCTCCTCGCCTTCCTTTGAGCTGTCCACCACAAGGAGATAGCTGAATCCGGCTGCAGCAATGCAGCAGTGGTTGGGCCACAATCTGACTCGATCACCGATAGCCAGCTCTCGCATCTCGCCGACATCGCCTTCCCATCTCAATAGACCGTGCTCTTGGGATACACGATTAACGATCCAACCTTGCCGGCTCCCTTCAGGATCGTAAGAAGGCCACTTCGTCCGAGCATCCTTGCAATCCCAAGGAGTGATAATACCCATGCCAGAGTAGCTTGGGCAAGACTCGCGACCAAGGCACAAAACACCGCACGCGATCAGTACCTCGGGAACTTCGCGGTGGGGATAAGTGCTCGCTACTTCAGCCAGCAGGGTGAGTGCAATATCATCGTAGTTGGGGTTGCCCCTTGAATGGGTGGCCATCTGCTGAAGATCGAGCACGGAATATGCACCGGCGTGAATCTCGACGTCGCAAGTCTGCTTTATACGTTTGATGCACTCTTTAGCTCTTGTGACGGCCGGTGTTGGTGCTTCCCCAGATAACAAATTATGGGCAGCCATTGCAGTAGGTGTGGCACCAACCGCGATGGTGAGTCTGCTTTTGGGAAACCTGTCATAGGCGGCTTTGGCAGCGAGCTCTGAACGCTCGAGCTCTTGGACGAACCAGTCGAGAGCGTCAGAGGGGCTTTTCGAACCGTAGCTGGATCCCATATGACAATAGAAGCCTTCTAGGCGAACGGCTTGTACATTCTTGGCATGATATGTCTCGAATGCAGACAACAGATCCGTGAACTGCGACGAAGTCGGCTCAATCCCAGCTCGGCCATAGCCAGCATCGGTCTTGATGTATGCGCCAACAACCTGCTTAGACTGCTTGAAAGCGTTATGCAAATGTTCCAGGGTTGCAGGATTATCCAGCAAGACTGATATCGAGCCTTCGCCTAAGTTAGCTGAAATCTCGGCCAGTCGCTTCATGACAGACGGCGAGACTGGAAGGCCGTAAATGACCTATTCGTATGTCAGCGACATGTTTCCGAGATGACCATATGCAACTCCTACATTGACATGACGGTTCTCTGATCGACATTCCTGGAGGTATGGAAGGATGAAATCCAGCTCTGCCATTGTAGACACCACTAGGTTGACAGGACGGAGTCCGTCGCCGACTTGCAATCTCGTGAGCTCGACCGTCTTGTGAGTCTTGATATGCGCGCGGAACCTGACGTCCAATGCATCACAGGTGTCCAGCATGAGCTTGCAATGACGTTTGGCGACATTCACGTCGAGGACCGCACAAGGAGTATCGGCATCTTCCAGTGATTTTCCGACATAATGCTCTTTGAGAGCTTTTACTTCTGGGTGAGGATATCTTGCAGTTCCCGTCATTGTATAGTCGGCAACATGTGGTTGATATGCGGACAGTGGAATTCTAGCTGAACAGTGTAAATTCTAGTCCACGCGGACTTGCTCGATGACTTCTATCAAGGGTATGGTTTCTCCGATTGCAGCCTCTCGCGGCATGAGAAGCAATCACCAGGCTATACCGGTTCTGCAGATGGTCGGACCCTGGGTCATCAGTCATGCACAACTGGACGTGAAGTAAATATACAAACAATGCAAACTGATGCAGAGCTATTCAGGTCCGACACCGCAGATCGGAGCGGACAACTGCGGGGCGCAGGGCGGAATTCTGCCGGGCTTTACGCGTCACTTGGACAAATGCGAGCATGGCAATTGGCCAGCGATAAGAGACTATCCGGCTAACCAGATCAAGAGCGCCGCCATTAGCGTCGCCGGCAATAAGGTAAATAATAAATGATGGTAAAATGGTACATGTAGTCAATAATCGGTTTTGACTTGACACATCAACGCCGATATACCGTTATACAGGTACCATTCTTGACACCATCAGATCCTCGAGAGCTATTATTCCTGACCTGTCGAGCGGCAAATCTCGTGTCGAAATGATGAGACATTCGACAGCCGTCTAGAAGACTTGGCTCACGGCACTGTGCCCTGCAGAGAAGTCAAAGCCACTTTCTGTTATCAATCGGAACAGGCTGGTTGACTTTTCACAACTGAAGCCAGCAACTTGGGTTGATGCTGTCGCGGAGGCTCGCGTGATTCCGAGAGTGCTGTCGTGGCACAAGCGCACTCTGTGCGAGCCGTGTGGAATCTTTCTTTGACTGATGTAAGTGCTTGTGAGTAGATACTCAAGTACCAACTCGCTTACTGGACGTCAATTGATGGTTTCTGAAGAGGCTGACCACGAGAGATGTGCTGTATGGGTCGTCGTCTATCTCTTCACCCGCGATACTATTAGCCGTACCTGCGAGATATACTGCGGGGTGACGCACTGGGCGCGTGCAGGGGTGGCAGCCATGGAAGATACGGATCGTCTATCAACAATCTCACACGGCTGGCATGATCGAATGGAGACGTCGAATCGGGAAGGACGAGGCTTGTTCGACGATGAGCCCACCTTGTGTTGTGTCAAGACCAGCGAATCATGAACAGCATTAAGACACTGCAAGACTTGTTTGTCCGCTGTCTTGTTAAATCCTGAGGTTGTTTCGACGCCGAAAGAGAGACCAGAAGGGGCTCGAATGGTACCTTAGCCAGAATTGGACACGTGAGAAGCAGTCAGTGCACGTAATCTGGTTGCAGTACATGTAGGTACGGGCGAGATGCCGCGGTTTGCTTGGGTTGAGCGAACATTGCTTGTTCGTCATTAGATGATGCATTATCACCGCCATTGGTTGTCTGCCTCTATGCCATTGTCTGAGCAAGCTATACCCCACGATCAAAGTTGGTCTGGGAAAACGGGAAGATGCCGATTGCAGGCATTGCTGGATAGTATATTGGCCCTGCGCTCATGTGGCTTGAACTACAGATACACACCAACGATGATCGGAGGTCTGGTACGACATGATTGATTGCTTTATCAGTAGATAAGTAGTTACAGTACCTTAGGATGTACAGTACCAGGCAGTATCACAATGGTCGACCCGCCGTCGGCGCTCAAGGCCGCGCTAAAGCGAAACTTGGGGCAATGGGTCCCTGCGTTTGCCGGTCGTTGCCCAGCAATTCGGCGAATCGTCGAATCCAAAGCAGCCCCGCGCCCCAATCACGTCAAAGCCAGTTGATGGTTGTAGGTAATAGGAATAACACCATCTTTCGTTTTTCGCTGTTTTTTGTAGCCTGTATCGGCCTCAGCGAGAGGGCGAACGGAATGAAATGTATAGTCAGCAGTTCAGGTTGGAGAAGGGGCACTTGCCGACTTGGGTGGGTTATTGCTCGAGCAGGAAGGTAGGCACGCGGGCATCAAGCGGAGCGCTTGAGCTTTGGTACCTTGAGCCTCAGCCTGCACTGTGACTCGGTGCAGATTAGAGCAGGGCTGCTGCCAAAGATAACATACGTACAAATACCTCGTGAGACCCGCCCGAGTTTCCACCACCCGCCAATCTCCAATTACCCTTGACCTTCTTGGCTTCACTTCTCTTTCGCTGTCCCTCTTCACCTCATTGACAGTCTAGACTATCTTGACTACCTATCCTCAGCCTGCTCGCTCCAGTCGCAGAGCCCAATCCCAAGCTTCTTATCTCTTCAAGCTTCCTCCCGATATCGCTCACACATCACAATGGTAGGCGACAACGACCATCATCTCCCTGCGCAAGCAGCCGAAATGAGCAGTGACTGACGACCGATTCACAGGCGGCCAACCCGTTCATCTCGAATACCGCAAATGTAGGTCCAGATCACTCGAGCATTGGTTCAATTCCACCGCTAACATTGCCGCGCTCAGCTTCTCAAGTACCGCGACTTGCCTCACAGGCCTGTTGACGGCATTGCTCCTATCATCGCCGAGTACGTCTGGATTGATGCCGCTGGCGGCACTCGCTCCAAGAGCAAGGTGCGTGGGCATCCGCGAAGCCTACAATCCGCTTCCGTCCACTGACTGAACCCTCTAGACCGTCTACCCAGACCCAAAAATCTCTCAAAGCGACTACAAGAAATTTCTCGGCAGCCTTTCAGAATGGAATTTCGACGGCTCATCCACCGGTCAGGCTCCAGGTGACAACTCAGACGTCTACCTGAAGCCAGTCGCTTTCTACCCCTGCCCGTTCCGCCTCGGTGACAACATTCTCGTCATGTGCGAAACCTACATGTCAGACCACAAGACTCCAAACGCATACAACTTCCGCGCCGACGCCGTCAAGGTCATGGACAAGAACGCAGATGAGGGCTTCTGGTTTGGTCTCGAGCAGGAATACACTCTTCTCGATGCCGAGGGCTGGCCATACGGCTGGCCAAAGGGCGGTTTCCCAGGTCCTCAGGGTCCATACTACTGCGGTAACGGAACCGGCAAGGTCTTCTGCAGAGACCTGATCGAGGCTCACTACAAGGCCTGCTTGTACGCCGGAATCAGAATCTCTGGTACCAACGCCGAGGTCATGCCTGCTCAGTGGGAGTTCCAAGTTGGTCCTTGCCCTGGAATTGACCGTAAGTCTCATCTTCCGCTCCGCCCGCAAATCATGACCCACCCGACTAATTCGTGCTCCTTCAGTCGGCGACCAGCTTTGGATGGCTCGTTTCTTGTTGCACCGTGTCGCCGAAGAATTCGGTGCCAAGGTCACTCTTCACCCAAAGCCAATTCCAGGCGACTGGAACGGTGCTGGTCTTCACTCCAACGTCTCTACCAAGGCCATGAGAGCCGACGGTGGAATGAAGGCTATGGAGCAAGCAATGGAGAAGCTCGCCGCCCGTCACAAAGAGCACATGGCCGTTTACGGTGAGGGCAACGAGGCCAGAATGACTGGAAAGCACGAGACTGCATCATATGACAAGTTCACATGGGGAATTGCCAACCGTGGCTCCAGTGTCCGCATCAACCGCGAGTGCGCTGAGCAGGGCAAGGGCTACTTCGAGGATCGCAGACCCGCATCCAATGCAGACCCATACCAGATCACCGGCATGCTGGTTGAGACTGTAAGTATTATTGCTTCTACGTCACTATCATCCAGAGACTAATACGATTTCCAGCTTTGCGGCAAGATCGATGGTGTCGACATTGCTAAGAAGAACGAGGAGGTCGACGCTAACGACCCAAGTCTGGTCGTCGGAATCAAGAAGCCATAGACGTTGTCCTTGTCTATTTTTAAGTCTGCTTCGGAGTTGACTGGAATGAGTGCTTGCGGGATCAGAGACAAGAGTACCGGATATGTCGTAATCTACTTCACAATACCTTCGCCATCGATTTGCGTGACCAGTGTACTTGTCGGACTGAACTTTGATACCATTCCTCACAGCATTCTTGTTTGAGGCATTTTCATAAAAACGCAGTCACTCTTCGCGCGTGATCGCGTGATCGTCGACGCGGAGCGCGAAGCTTCACTGATCCTCACGCTAGAACTTTGACCGCGATCTAATTCCGCATCTTCCCCTTACAGAAACGTCATTTCTCGATTGATCGATCGGCACAGATAATGTCTAGAGCAGTTCCGGCAATGTCGAAATAGTCGGCGACGGCAGTCAACATGTCGACTCCCACACCCTCGGGGCCCCTCCACCCCACCTCCTCCTCGGCCTCCAAACAGACTGGACAGTCCATGGCGACACCTACCGCTCATAATCTGGGTCCTGGCGCAACACCTCACGGCTCGACTCCACGTTCTGTACCGTCCCCGGCTGTCTCACGAGGTAACCATGTCATTAAGACACCATCAACCTCCACTAAGAGTGGCCTCGGCGGCGTGGCCATGGCTCCCAGTCTCAGCCAGATAAGCAACAAATCGACCGGCGACAGCGGGGCCGGATTAGGCATTGCGAATGGCACTTCAGCAGGCGGTACAGAGATGGTGCGTGGCGCAAGTGGAATGGGCATGATGGGCATTTCTCCTAACCTGGGAATGGGTCTCATGGGTGCTTTCGCAAGCCCAGCTGCGCTCGCGGGTCTGGACATCGGTACGCCAAGTCTGCTCGATGCAGCCGCAGGAGGAGGAGGACAGCCTATGGGCTTGAGTCTGTCAGACCTGGGTGTTTCCAGCAAGAGGAATGAAGACGAGGACAGGAGAAACAAACTCGAAGGCGTGCTTGGGCGGCTACTTGGGAAGAGAAAGAGAACGAATGGCGCATACAGTACTAGTGGCATGGGCAGAGTTTGCGACGAAGGCGTAAGACGTGTCGGTCGATGGGCAGGATTCGATGTCAACGTGGAAGCCAGATATGAAGGAAAAGAGTTCGAGGGAGAAAGGCCGATTACTGTCGCTGGCACTAGCGCGGTCTTGATTGATGTCAGCTTCATAAGCAATCTGCCCAAAAGCATAGAGGTGACATTCTCGAGCGAGCAAGAAGCGGTATCAGCACATCAGAAAGACGCTGCGAATGTCCTCATGCAAAATCTCACACCCAGGCCCGGTATGGCTGCAATGAACACCAAGCTTGACCAATTCGCTGCCAACCTTGAAGCACTTTCGAGACTGGATAAGCTTAGTACGCCTCAGCTGAATTGTGTCGAAGTGGTAACTGGAGTCTACACTAGCTTGAAGCGACTTTATGATCATGAAAGGGAAGTTGCGCGGTCTCTTTTCGACGACCAGGCCAACAATCGAGATGAGAAGATAGAAAAAGAAGTCATGTGCAAGAACAGTGGACGACCCGGCATGCATACACATGGCAGGATTGGACTTAACCTGGACTATTGGAAAGGACAAGGGTCACCCGGCACGAGCCCAACCGGCGAAATCAAGACAGAGTCGGACGAGAATGTTATGGATCTTGACCATAGTGGTACTACTGCTCACGACTCTCCCACTGGGATCTACTCTTTGGAAGTGACGGTCGAACCCAGCGATTCTAGTACCTATCCCGCATTACGCAACTCATCATCATGGATATCTGAGCGCATCATCAAGCCTCAGGAAGAGAGCAGTGACCCAGCCGACATCCTGTCTACCAAACCAATAATCGACTGGCTCGAACCAGAGCTTACACTGATCAAGCCGGAAAATGATCAAGACACTATGGACGTCGACAGCGACACCGACCGCAAACCTCCAGCTGCACGATTCGTCGCTCGCCTACACCCACCCCTTGTCATGCCATATACAACAGCGATGCAAGTTCTTCAATCAGTCGGTCTGACGACGATGCCGCCGACTTCGCCCGAATCGTACGAGTCAATGCTGCTGAGCACCCCACCTCCTGCGCTCGACGGCACCCAGCACCCGGTGACGTCTACGAAAAAGGTCCTCGCCCGATCCCAATCAGGTGAGAAAGACGTCAGCCACAGGAACACACTTTACGTACCCCGGCCAGAATATGCATTCAAGCTGGAAGAAATCCCATTTTCTCACCCGAGGCAAATCGTGTCCTTGCTTCCGACGCTACGGCAATGGGCTTGTATCGGATCGTTGCTTGCATCGTCGTTCTCGCAGGTCGACACATCCTCTCATGCAAATGGTGTCGGGACCAATTCCATGAGCGACGCTTCGACGACGGCGAAACAGCCCGACTACCTGTCTTTGTTTAGCACGGCACCATCTCCTCCAAAAGACAATATGGACGCTAACGGGAACGAAGAGGAAATCAACATTGACATCACGCTCTCGACAGCACCACCGAATCCGAGTCTGGTCATCATATTTCCTCTCGAGGAGGACGCATCCGCAAACAAGGACAGGTCGACGACCGCACCAGGCGAGCCAGGCCACCACAGTCGCAATATCGCGTTCGTCAACGTGGAAATCTTTCCAGACGCAGAAATCATGGTCTCGGATCAAGATGTCTTCGACACACAGCAGAGGGATTCAAGCCTGAAAGATGCAGATCTCTCGTCTGCCGGAAGTGAAGGGGCAGCAGAAACTCGGCAGAAGGTCCGGAAACTGGGCAGGGGTTTGGAAGTAGCCGGAGACGTCGGGGTGTGGACTGAATGGGTCAGAAAGCGAGCCGGACATGCTTCGTAGCGTGACCTCAGGACTCCTGAAAGTATCGATGCTAGAGCACAAAGAGCTTTTCACTAATATGTGAAGCCAGTCCGTCCGTGTCGAAGTGTATCAGGTTATATATCATATGACTTTCGCGGCACTCAATTCGTAACGACACCCATGAGGACACATTAATCTCAGCACCTGGCGCATATCGTACTATACAGAATGAGTATCGTTATTGTACGCTATGCAAAGGACAGTCGTGTCCGTCTACCTCGTATTTGTAGTCTAATGCTTCCTGCCGCCCTTTTCGACATCCCCATGTCTTTCCCTTCGCACTCTCTCAGCCTCGAGCTCCACCTCTTCCTCGACCGCAGCAGCCGCGCCCTCCATGCCAGGCCCGACCTCGACCTCAGCCTCCGCCCTCTTCTCAGCCGCCGTTCGCGCTTTGTCCTCCGCTCTCTGCTTCTTGCGATCTTGCTTCGCTTTATCTTCCTGCATAGACCGAATGAGTGCACTCTTCATGCGGATCTTACTGCCATATCTGTAAAAGACAAATGGAATGGGTATGCAGAGTACTTCCAGGAGCCCGAGCAGAGTACCAGCCCAATGCGGACCGAGGGACGCATATATTGTTGGACCAGCAAGAGGCAGTGTAGCGCCGAGAATCGATCTCAACACCGCGTTACCTGCTAGGGCGGATGCAGCGTATATGCCGTAGCTGTGGACGAGGTAGTTGGTTGCATAGATGAAGATACCTGCGTTACCCGCTCCAAAAGGAATTCCGGCCAGAATGGGAAGGATCCAGTGGACGTTCGGTGTGCAAGTCCAGGAGAACCAGATCTCGCCTACCGGGATGAGGATAGAAGCGATACATACGACCGATACCATGGCTTCGGGCGGTGGCTTGCCTGTTTCTGGGTCCGGAGCGTGAGAGTTGATCATTTTTCGCAGAAGAGGTTCCGATACTATAGTCATGAGAGATCCAACGCCTATGCCGCAGAACGCCAGACCTTGAAGACCCGACGACCAGCCCCGAAGCTCACCAAACACAATAGGATAGGCGACGAAGCAGAGGTAGAGAATGCCGTAGACGATAGCGACGTAGATGTCCCAGAAGATACTATCAGCTGTTAGTGTTGTCCAAGAGAGCTGACGAACATGCAGACTTACAGGATTGGCTCAGTAACAGTCATAGTGAAGGGCCGACTGAGGTTGACCCTCAGTAGCGGCCAGAGTTCTTGCGTCTCGTCGTATCTGCTCCAGTAGCGATCATCTCCGGTCTCCTTCCTCTTCCTTGCAGCTCGTTTGCGAAGAATGGCAGGGGCATATGTTTCTGGAATGGAAGACACAAACACCCAGGCAATCCCCGAGACGATAGTGACGATCCAGTTAGTCCATCTCCAGCCAAGGTACTCGAAAACAAAGCCACCGACGACGGGACCGATGACGGGACCATTCATGGGTCCGATACTCCAGACACTAAAAGCCAAAGCACGATGGTCTTCGTCGACCACGTCGTTGACTGAACCGGGTGCGTTGGAAATCAGAGCGCTGGCTGCGAATGCACCAAAGAAACGAACGATCAAAATCGTCTCCATGTTCCTTGCTAATGCAGCAGGAAGGGTCAAGACAACAAAGAGAAACAAGGCGATAATGTAGATAGGTCGGCGGCCATACATCTCACTAAGTGGGGCCAGGACAATACTGCCTGTGGCCATACCGATGAGATATGTTGTAACGCCCAAAACACCGACAAGCTCTGAGATACCAAAAGAACTCATTAAGCCTGGAATGGCCGAGGTATAGGACGTGCTGTAGAGCACGACAGTCGTGGTGCCAAAGCTCATGATGGTGATGATGAGACTTTTATACCATAACGGCCAGAGGTGAGGATTGCCTTTGTCATCCTCAGCAAAGTCGACTTCGAAATCAGGATCGTGGGTAGTAGCGTTGGTCCCGGAAGTTCGTGTCCTATGGAGTGTTATCTCGGCATATGACTTTCCAGCGTGGGCACTGTTGGCACGTGAGATGTGCGGTGTCAGCTGTAGTTCCGCGGGGTCGCCATTGTATTCGCTCGGATAGAAACGACCGTCATGTGAGTCTGCAATACTGTGAACGTCGTCGGAATTTGTAGAGGTCGGAGAAGATGGTATGGCGACAGTCGTCTTGTCGTCGGCTTTACCGAGGGTCATTGTGGGGCTTTGAAGGTAGTGATATGGAGAACGTGGAGGACGTTTTCATGGAGACGTGGAGTAGCTATTGCGTACGGAACTGGCCACTGGTGAACGCTGCGCGGCCGAGAGACGACTGTGTTTTATGTTGGGTCGTCGTAGAACCCGACTTTCGAATGGAGTGATAAGGACGTTCGTTGAAAGCGCAGGGCAGAGAGGCAATGGCAGGGTGTCGGCGCGGGAATAATATCTTAATAGCCGTCGTAATTACGGCGGTGACTTGAGTAAGGTATAGGTCTTGTACTGCTGCAATGCGGGAGAGGAGCGCAGCGTTGGAGTACTGTGCGGATACCCAGTCCCTCGGCTGTCCGATATTGCGTATTGCGCGCCTGTAGTTGGAAATAGAGAACAATCGAAAGATATCGAGGTGAAGAAGACATCGAATACAGCCGGTGTGCAGGGGTTCCCCATTGAGGGACCCCCAAAACGCGTGAGTCACCATCATGCATCAATCAGGAAGGTGCACCACAACGCGGAATTTAGCCGGAGGACTTGTCTCACATACATGTACAGTACCTCACGGGACGGACAGCGGCATCTCGTCATGGTACTGTATGTACATGTAGCCAGATACTGTAATACAGGTGGTGCGGATTGGTTCACGAAAACAACGCACTGCTCCAGTCCTCTGCTGTGCAAGACACTTCCATATTAAACTAAGAATAAAGAACTATAGGTAAAACTCAGGTACAAGAATGGGGAATATACCGCCGTGATGTAATCCTTGGAGATCCACACGACTCAAAAGCACAACTTTCGATCCAAAATATCCCAGAAATATGTTGCCATGCACAACTGTAGGTGTATCTTCAAGCCGTCAGACTACCTCCCACACCACTCCTCGAAGCACAAGACTGCAGCCCCACGACATTTTGTTCAATAGCACGACTAAGCCTTGAATCTGTCCTTGAGCTTGCCGAAGAAGCCCTTGCGCTTGCCCTTCTTGTCACCAGCTGGGCTGTCGCCGGATGTGCCAGTGGTAGTGCTCGTGCGGGTACTCTCGGGTGTGTCTCTGAAAGCTTGCTTCTTCTGAGGTGTTCCTTGAGGTGTTGATGGGTCGGTCCTGGCTTTGGTAGCACTGCTGCGAGTGGCAGAATCGCCCCCTGGTACGATTGGGGCAGGAGCGCCTTCACTCTTGGCCGGAGTAGTGCTGGACGCGACACCAGTAGTTGATGGCATAGTCATTGGAGAGACAGCACCCGATCCTGGCTCGGACTTGTCGGCACCGGCGGTCAAATAGTTGCCAGTTGTGCCAGTGAGGCCAGTGGTTGCTGGAACGCTGTCCACAGTGTCAACCTTCGAAGCAGTGGCACGTTCGGCGATCTTTGTGGCAGGAGTCTGAGCCTGTGAAGTAGCGCTAGCGTTCAGACCGGATGGCTGGTAAGTGGAAGCGGCGGAAGCTCCAGTGAGAGCGGCCTCTGGTGCTCTGGACGCAGAAGCGGACGTGGTCGTTGGTGCGGATGAGTAGAGGGCGGCCGACTGACTTGGTGCAGGTTCACCAGTCTCGTTCGCAGGTCTGACCTCGGAAAGAAGCTCCTTCTCCATTGCAGACTTTTCTCTTACGGCCTCGCGGGATGCAGATGCTTCTGGGCTGACGTGGGCTTCGTGCTGCGATTCCGAAACAACAGCCGGGACAGTGTTAGCTGCGCTGGTGGAAGCTGTGTCAGCTGAAGGCTTGGCTCCCCCACCCATGCTGTCGAGGGTGCGCTGGAATGACTCTGGGAGCATGGTGTTTGGGTTCTTGCCAGTGGCCTCAGCAGCCTTGTCCCTGGCCATGTAAGCAGCGCCGGCAGCAGCAGCACCGGCGGTCGCAAGGCCTCCAGCAGCCATTCCAGCGATGCCTCTTTCGCTCTTGCCGAACGTGCCAGACTCGGAAGTAGTTGGAGCTTCGGGAACTGTGGCCTTGAGTTCGTCACCAACTGCCTCCTTCTGGTAAATCTCAGGGGCCGACGCGCCGGTTTCGTAGCTGATGAAAGACTCGGGTTGGTGAAAGGCACTGTTGCCGCTTGTGGCTGAGATGCCCTTCTCACTCTTGCCGAACGCGCTGGACTCGGATGTGATTGGTGCTTCAGGAATCGTTGCCTTCAATTCGTCGCCGACTGCCTCCTTCTGGTGAATCTCAGGCATTGAAGCGCCGGTTTCATGGCTGATGAAGGACTCGGGTTGGCGAAGGGCACTGTTGCCAAACGCGCCAGACTCGGATGTGGTTGGTGCTTCAGGAATCGTTGCCTTCAACTCGTCGCCGACTGCCTCCTTCTGGTGAATCTCAGGCATTGAAGCGCCGGTTTCATGGCTGATGAAAGACTCGGGCTGACGGGTGGTGCTGGTGCCGCTTGTAGTTGGGTAGCCGGTAGCCTCGGAAATCTTCTCGCGAGCAGTGTAAGCAGCACCCGCAGCAGAGGCTCCAATCGCACCAATCGCGCCAGTCACGCCTTGCTCACTCTTGCCAAGCATGCCAGACTCAGATGTGGTTGGTGCTTCAGGAATAGTGGCCTTGAGCTCGTCCGCAACAGCTTCCTTCTGGTGGATCTCGGACGCTGATGCACCGGTCTCGTGACTGATAAAAGTCTCGGAGTCGTTGACGGTAGAGCCAGTGCCAGCAGTGTTGCCCATGGTCTTGCCTGTGGTGGTGCCACTTGTAGGCGCGTATCCGGTAGCTTCTGCAATCTTGTCGCGAGCCAAGTAAGCCGCACCTGCAGCAGAGGCTCCGACGGCGGCGATACCTCCAGCAGCTGCGCCAGTCATGCCGTGCTCACTCTTTCCGAAGACACCTGATTCAGAAGTGGTAGGTGCTTCTGGAACAGTAGCCTTGAGCTCGTCTCCGAGTACTTCCTTCTGTTGAACTTCTGATTGTGTTGCTCCAGCTTCGTAGCTCAAGATGGCATTTGGGTCCTTGCTGGTATGGGTCGAAGTGAAGGCGGTACCCGTGCTGGCTCCCGTGGCAGAAGTCGATCCCGTAGCCTCTGCGATTTTGTCTTTAGCCATGTAAGCAGCACCAATCGCAGTAGCCCCTAGAGCAGCGAGTCCTCCGGCAGCTGCGCCGGTAAAGTCCTTGTCTTCGCCGTGACCGATGGTCTGACTTGTGCTCTGATCCGCGCTCTGACCCATGCTCTGACCCGCGCTCTGACCCGTCAGACCAGACTCTGAAGTGGCTGGAACTTCGGGAACAGTCTCCTTGATCTCTTCCTCGAGCTCACTCTTGTGCTGAACGGCTGAAGTAGACGATGCAGCCTCTGGGTTGAAACCAGCCTCTTGCTGGCTTTCGCTGACGACCTCCGGTACACCACGCGGAAGGATAGGCTGTTGACCCGCGAGCTGAGCGGTAGTACTCTGAGGCCCGGCAGAAGAGATGGTGGGTCCGAAATCCATGTCGCGTGAAGTAGATGATCCCATTGGCAGGCTTGACTCTGGGATCATGGTGCCGCCGACTGAAGGAAGGCCGAACATGGAGGCACCGGCAGCTTCACGCTCTTCTTGCTTGTCCAGAACCGGAGGAAGTTGAGGGGCGCCGGTCTCGCCTCGTTCGTAAGTCTCTCTATCCAATCTTACATTATCATTGATTCCGCTGCTGGTGTAAGAGCTTGGCTCTGGCACCTTCTCGCCAGGCGCAAGCTTGATAGGGTTTCCGGCTCCAGATGTCGCTGGCAGTGGTGCAACACCGTATGAGGCTTGGTTGGAGTCGACATCACCTCTCTCGTACGACTCTTTGTCCAATCTCACATTGTCGTTGACAGATTTGTCGGTATAAGAGCTTGATTCTGGGACCTTCTCTCCAGGCGCAAGGTTGACAGGGTTACTGGCACCAGAAGTCGCTGGGAGCGGCGCAACACCGTACGAAGGCTCACTAGAACCGAAATCGAGACCTGGTGTCACGGGGAAAGCACCTGGTAGGTCGCGGTGGCCGTGAGACTCTTCCGAGTGTGTTGTTGAGGGCGCGGACCTGTTCGACTCGATTGGCTGCTGACCGGCGAGTGCGGCAGAACTGAATAGTCAATCGAGGAGTCTTCAGTATCATGGGATAGACTTACCTGGAGCCAGGAGCAGCAGACGACAGAGTAGATAGAGAGCTTAGATCGTGTTTGTAGAGGACGTTGTTGATGTTACCGTCAAAGTCACGCTCGCTCGCTGCAGTGTGGTCGGTGGTCCAGTTTCCGTCAACGACAAACTATTTCATGCAATCAGCCATCGTCCATGGCACTGTCCACGCATGCGCAATCTCAGAGTGCAGATCGGCAGCATATCTTGTGTCGGCCCGGCGCCCCGTCTTGTGGTAATCCCTACGCACCTTGTATAGAACTTTGTCCTCGCTTGGTAATCTGACTGTCTTGGAGAAGACGTTGCCGTGTCTTTCGAGTCTCTCCGACTTGGACCAGTTATCGAAAGTGCCGGTGACGTAGACCTCATTGGCCTGGTGTGACCTGGGAGTACGTGTGAGCTCAGCTATGCGCGACAACGGGCCGAAGGACCTCGTAGGTCACAAACATACCAAGTGAAGTTGTACTCGGCCATGTTGCGTGCGTCGGAAATACTGTTGCGCAAATTGGGAGAGATGATGTTCAGGTCGACGAGAAAGTCCAGGTTTGCGTAAAAGAGCTCAAAGGGTGAGCTTTACCAATTTGCGGTAGCGCCCAATATTCAAAGGAAGAGGAGAGAAGGATAATGCGCAATGGGTCGGGTGTGTCAATGTGCCTTCTGAAGGGAGTGAGAAGGAGAGGCAGTGGTCTGGAAGTGAGACGGCGTGCGAGAAGTGGAGAAGTGGTTGTAGTCAGAGGCTGGTGAGGCCGCAGGACTGAACTATAAACCGCTGCCAGGTTTGCCCAGGTTTGCTCACGCGCGAGACAAGTCCAAGCGCACTGATGCAATTCGATGCTCCGCCCGCGCGACACCAGTAATGGATAATGCAACACGAATTTCTCACGTTTCTGTAATGTCACGGTGGTTTTTGGCGATGTTTGAAAACAGGTTCAGTATGTCGTTTCCCTTCGAGAACGTGTCTTCTTCGCTGGAGCTTTTCGACCTTCGACTGATGTATGGCAGAATACGGAACATGTACAGTAAGGTTCACCAGGGGTAGGAGTGCTCTAGCTGATCGGGGTTCGCGCCCTTCTAACCAATAACGTTATCACTGTGACTACTGCGCAGTAATGTAGACCTAGACCGCCGGAAGCGGCTGAGGCTGTGAGAAAGGCAGGCTATTAACGCTATTTTATACTCGTCATCACGATCTTTCGAGCTCAGGACACCCATCTCCTTGTAGTAATAAAAGATCGCCGTGATAAGAGACTCAAGTTGGTAAACGCATTATCAGCCGACCGTGTGTTGCTCGGGTATGCTACACGTCCAGGACACCCACATGGATGTCATGAGTTCGGTCTTCTCAGTGCAATATAGGTAGACGAGTGACAGTGAGAGATCCCACAGTTGTAGGGGAGAAGGCCGGCGGCCAAGCGTTTAATGGTCTGCATGCTTCTCCTTGCCAGAGTGGTGTTGACTTTCTAGGTGTGGATCACGGTCGCGGTTCATATATATATATATATATATATATATATATATATTTCTTTGTTC
>Ga0268246_10000126_pt1 | contig 64837 bp, 59 predicted proteins | sample AgamicOrSfe_FD_200242 | JGI IMG/M metagenome (GOLD analysis project Ga0268246, IMG submission 200242) | Agave microbial communities from Guanajuato, Mexico - Or.Sf.e (v2) (version 2) | ecosystem: Host-associated > Plants > Phyllosphere > Phylloplane/Leaf | place: Guanajuato, Mexico | collected... | reverse complement strand
CCGCCACCACAGCCTCCTCCACCTCCTCCGCCTCCGCAGCCACCTCCTCCGCCGCCACCGCACGCTCCTCCAGCACTACCAGCACCACAACCACCGGCAACACCTCCAGCACACCCTCCAGCACTACCACCAGCACATCCGCCCGCAGCAACACCACCACCGCAGGTACCGGCGCAGCAGTTGCCAGCCGCACCAGCAGCCAAAGCCATACAGCCAGGATTGACTGCGTACGCCGCGCCTGTATAACCATAGCCACCAGTCATATACGGCGCATAAGCCAGCATATAGACGGGATAACCATAGGCATCAGAGTAGTAGTAATCATCCCTCCTCGGCTTCTGCTGGCCCTTCTTCTCCGCTCTCGCGCAAGCACGCACGTAAGCATCGTCAAGCGCCCTCGCATTCTTCTTCGCCCGCTCATCGTACGCCGCATCATCGGTGGGCGCAACGGCGTTGTGGGCCGAGATGTGGATTGACTTCTTCGGGTCGCGGTCAGGTACGTGCAGCCCGTCGGCGGCGGTGGCGCCGCGCTTCTTGAACAGCCGCGAGGCGGTCGAGGTGTGCGACTCGCGCACCGCTTCGCAGTACCAGCATGTGCACTCGCTGTAGGGCTCGGAGAACAGCTTCTGGTACAGCTTGCTGGTGTGTGCGAAGGAGTCGTTGAGGCGCGTCTCGGCTACTTTGTCGTCGTGGTCGATGAATTGGTCGGTTTGCGTTACCGAGGAGAAGAGGTAGGTCGATGGTTGCAGTTGGTGCGTGTGCCAGGCTAGGTCGATGTCGAGGGTGGGCACCGCCATGTGGGTTTTGTCCGTCGAGAGGATCTGGAAGAAGCGGTGGTACCGCGTGATCAGGCGGGACATGGTGTTGTAGAGCGCCGGGCTGTGGAGCCAGTCGATGCCGTGCATCTTCTCGACAAAGGTACCTTGACGGATGACGGCGCCGACTAGGTCTAGTGCAAAGGGCGAGTCGTTGTTCCAGTATCGGCTCATCATTCTTCGAATGGAGATGCGCTCCCCGCGACTGAGTCTGCCGGAAGAACTGCCCCGAGCTTCTTTTAGAACTGCTGGATCTTGAATGGCAGACTCGAGCTTGACCTTGAGATCATCAAAAGCAACATGATCTTTCTCGATCTGCAGTAGAAGCTCGCCAGTAGAGCCCTTCAGAAGTTGGTTCGAGAATTGAAATCCAGTGATGCAAGAGTAGTCCTTGTGGACCTTGCCGTGGATCTCAACTTGTCTTGGAAGTCCCGCGTCAGGACCAAGAACAGTCCCAGGCATACAGAACGCTTCATATTGGAGGTTGCTGATGTCTGTCATGAACCTTTTCACGACCAAAGCGTCACGATTGATTGACTTTTTGCAGTTTTCGCAGCGGACTCCGAACTCTGGGTCGGCATAACCTTGTCCACCAACGAGCCAGACCTTGACCGCATCAAGGAGACTTGCGGATTGTCGTGGCTCTGTCTCGCCAACAGAGGTCCATAATGCTGTGCTCTTGGCCGAACAATGCGGACAGTTGAACGTCTTCGTCTCGGTACCCTGCAAGGAGTCCCAGGCGTCTCCCGTGTGCGCACTATACAATTCGGTCGCGGTCGGTGATGGTTTGTACTCGAACGTTTCGCTGTCGATGACTTCGGCGACCGCTTGCCAAGGCATGTCAGTGGCCCACAGGTTCATCCTGCCGTCACGAATGCAGTCCTCCAGGTATGCTCTAGGGTTGAGCATGTAAGAGTGCCACACCATGAGGACGTCTGGTGGATGTCAGTACTGGTCAAGTCCAGAATCAAACGAAAGACTTACCAACAGGAGGCAGATTATCAGTAGAAAAGCTGATTGTCTTGTAGACCGTCTTCGTAGAAACTAGAGTCTCTAGAAGTCCGCCTTTGTTGGTGTCTGCAGACATCAGACGTTGCTGACGGGGGGCGACCGCATCACGCCATCGTTCGAAGCGATCAACAGCCTTGGAGACATAGACAGCCCAACGTTTCTCGCCGAGAAGAGATAGGGCGTGCGGATCATCACATTGCCGATTGCCATTTGCCGATGTGAGAGCCTGGTTGTAAATGCCAAAGAGGCCGTCTTTGGAGCTAATGTTCTGGCGCAGACGGTAGAAGCATTCAAGAAGTTTGAGATGAGCGATGCACTGTTCGCGGTTGGGGCTATCGTCGGCAGAGATGCGAAGGTTGGAGAATCCAGCGGTGAGATTTGGAGGACTCTCGATGTCTTCTTTGGAATATGGCGGGGCGTCGGTAACGTAGGCCGGTGGAGGCGGGGAGTGCTCTGATACGGTCGCTTTTTGGGCAAGAGCCTCTTTCTCTTTGGTCGCCGAGGAGCGCGATAGTAGTTTCGTGAGAGAAGGCATGATGATAGATTACATGGGTGACTGAATATAGATTATGTGGGGAGAGAGTGAAGTTCTTATGTCCTACCTGGAGTACTCCAAGATGGTAAGGCCCCAAGGCGCAGCAGAAGGATTCAAAGGACCAACATCCTTCTCGCATAAGACGGCCCCGAGATCTGATGTTTAATTGGTAGGAAGTGGGCGATCAGGTCGTCTCAGGTTCATGATCCGCGGCTTACCATTCCCGCCTAACTCGATCAGGTTGTCTCCCCACTTTTTCTCCTCTGGAGAAGCACCTTCTAGCGCGTCCCGAGGTCCTTCTATTCAGCTTCGAAGGCTTAGACAGGGTTCCCGCTGCTTGTTCCTCATGTGACCGACCTTTGCACGTCATGAGCAGAAGATCTTCCATCTGTCTGCGTCGCATGACTTTGATCTTTCTATAAAGTACGATGAGAATAGCAATCTTGCAAATGTCGGTAATGGTACAGCGTCTGAAGCAGCAGCTCGCAAGCGTTCCCGCTGTTATCCTGGTTGCTCACCAGTAGACGCTCACGATGCATTGTTGCACTCGCAGGATTACTAAAGACACAGTCAATATCTTATCCGTCAGGACGGGAGATTGATGTCGATTCTTGTTATAGTTTCAGTTTGTTTGGGATTTTGGTGTGCCATGTGTCCTTCCTTGCAGGTAGAGCATGACACGTGATGATAATGCAACTAGGCTGAGAACAGCCAAGAGACGTCGGGAAAACCGTCCGCAAAGCTTAATGGGGAAGGTGCCCTTGACTTGCCCGAGGATTCGGAAGCCGCTCCATAACTTTTAGCGGCGACGGCTGAACAGAATAATTGACGGACATGATGCTTCAGTCTCAAGCTTTCCGAAGCCTTGCAATAAATTTCCCCGCGGTCAAGGTTTCCATTACCACATGGGTTCGGCGTAGCTCGCCAACCATTCCTTGATGAGGCTTGATCTGCAATGCTCGCTTTACCCATCTACACGAGCTCGTTCGTTCTACTCGAACGCTGCTGTATCTCCTGTCCTCTGCCAGTTACAGACCGCTAAACAGTTGTGCTGAAAACGTCTATTACATCTGACATCCCGCTGACAACTCCCCTACATGTCATGTACATTTGGCTCCTGAAATGGTGCCAATAACTGCATAGACCATCCCCAAGCCAAAAGCAAATCGCAACGATCCAGACTAGACAACCTTCCCAAGGGTCGATCAACTTGGCTTGCACAAACTCTATTAACGTTACGTCTCATCCCTTGCATCAACTCGATACAGGTAGCAGATCACACCCTTTCAGCTTCAAACTCGACACACACATTTACGCGCAGCTGTGTAATCGTAGCTCGTTCGTGGAGCTAACAGGATCCGACCAGCGCGAATTACCGAATCTTCGTCAAATAAAATGCCTCCACAACAAAGACAGAGGAAGATGGCCATTGTCGGCAGCAGGTCTGTCGGTGAGTTCACGTCAATGTCCAGCACACGACCAGGCATTCCACTTTGATTTTGCGACTTCATATGATCACGGACTCAACAGCCGTCTAACATCACGCACAGGCAAGAGCTCCCTGACAGTCCAGTTCGTTGATGGACACTTTGTCGATGCCTATTACCCTACCATCGAGAACACCTTTTCCAAAGTCATTCGCTACAAGAACCAAGATTATGCCACCGAGATTATCGACACCGCAGGACAGGATGAATACACTATTCTCAACAGCAGACAGTTCATCGGCATTCATGGGTACATGATTGTGTACAGTGTAGGGAACAAGCAGAGCTTCGACATGGTTCGCATCATTCGGGAAAAGATTCTCAACCATCTGGTAGGTTGATCTATCCACGTCCTCGAGTCTCACGGAATTCTTACTGATGTCGTACTACAGGGCTCCGACGCCGTACCTCTCATGGTTGTGGGAAACAAATCAGATCTGCGACCCGAACAACGACAAGTCAAGCCCGAAGATGGTCGCAAACTCGCCGAGGAGCTCCAATGCGGTTGGTTGGAAGCAAGCGCCAAGTTCAGCGAGAACATCACCTCTTGCTTCGAAGGCATGATCGCAGAGATCGAAAAGGGTCAAGATGCTGGTCAGCCAAAGGAGGGCAAGAACTGTGTGGTGATGTGAAGAGGACGGAAATGATACCCTCGAGAGTTGTTTTGTTCAGAACGGTGCGAAAGAGAATGGTAATGGCAATGGCATCAGACACTTTATGGTATGCTGGTGGATGGAAGAGTTTGAGCTTGATGTCGCGTCGGAAGACACATATTGAAGGCTTACTAAGCCTACGCACGCTTTGTGCGATCTCCAAGACGAAGAGACATGCTTGGGTCTTGATCTTTGAGACATCGACGGAATTAGGCGCAAGGTGAACACGGTTTTCAGCATGTGATTGTACGCTTGGGAGGATCGGCATGTACATAGACCAATGGTTGAGTTATACCCATTATGAAGATTATACTTTACTGCTCCGATAGCACAATGGTGTACACTGTCGTCTCGAGTTTGACCGTCGTATGCAAGTGCTCCTGCCGCAAGCGGCCTGTTGCTCACCGCCGCCAAAAAACAAGCTCTTGGCACAGCGGGGCCCTTGTTACAGACAGTTACCCCCACCAACTCAGACTATTTCCCAAAACTCACGAATAATAAATTTCCAGATATTGAGGCTTCCTATCCCATTGCACTTCTCTACACATCGTCGCCACAATGCTCGACATTAACGATTTTATCAAAGAGCGTGGTGGAAACCCTGAAAAGATCAAGGAGTCCCAGCGCCGTCGCCATGCTCCAGAAGAGGTAGTCGACGAGGTCATTGAGCTGTTCGAGGACCACCGCAAAACTCAATATGGAGTAACACAAATACGCGCAGAGATGAACGGTGTGCAAAAAGAGATTGGACAGATCAAGAAGAACAAGGGCAATGCGGATGAGCAGCTGAAGAAGAAGGCTGAGCTTGAGCAGAAGATGAAGGAGCAGCAGCAATTGGCAGAGGAGAAGCAGGTCGCGCTGAACAAAAAGGCCAAGACCATCGGAAACTACGTCCACGACTCCGTACCAATATCGAACAACGAAGACAACAACGCCGTGATTAGGGACTGGAAGCCTGAGGGTACTGAGGTCGCCAAAAAGGACTGCTTGTCCCACCACGAGGTCTTGACGAGGTTGGACGGCTACGACCCAGACCGTGGTGTGAAGATTGTCGGTCACAGAGGATATTGCTTGAAGAAGTGGGGTGTATTTCTCAACCAGGCGCTCATCAACTACGGTCTCGAATTCCTGATGAGCAAGGAGTACTGCCCGCTGCAGCCACCATACTTTATGCTCAGAGACGCCATGGCCAAAACAGCGCAACTGGAGCAATTCGACGAAGAATTGTACAAGGTCGAGGATTCTGGCAAGAAGGAAGACGACAAGTACCTCATCGCGACCTCGGAACAACCAATCTCGGCTCTTCACGAAGGTGAGTGGCTCGCCGACAAGGACCTACCAATTCAGTACGCAGGTTACTCGACTTGCTTCAGGAAAGAGGCAGGATCGCACGGAAAGGATGCTTGGGGTATTTTCCGCGTTCACCAGTTTGAGAAGATCGAGCAGTTCGTCTTTTGCAAGCCAGAAAACTCGTGGGAGCACTTTGACAAGATGATCGGCTACTCTGAAGAGTTCTACAAGTCATTGAACATTCCGTACAGAGTCGTCGCAATCGTCTCTGGAGCCCTCAACAATGCGGCTGCCAAAAAGTACGATCTCGAAGCCTGGTTCCCATTTCAGGGAGAGTACAAGGAGCTGGTCTCCTGCTCAAACTGCACCGACTACCAGACGCGAGAGTTGGAAGTCCGCTACGGTGTCAAGAAGCAGACGGATGTTGTCAAGACCTATGTCCACGCGCTAAACTCTACTCTTTGCGCAACAGAGCGCGCTTTGTGCTGCATCATGGAGAACTACCAGACCGAGGATGGAATGATTGTACCTGAGCCTCTCCGCAAGTACATTCCAGGTTGCCCAGAGTTCCTTCCATTCACCAAGGAGTTGCCAAAGGACTCTACCAGCTTGAAGGCGAAGGGCAAGGATGAGCGCAAGGGCGGTGAGGCACCTAAGCTTCCGGCGGTTGGCGAGATGGCAGACAGGACGAAGCAATAGATATACTGAATACATTGCATGAAGGACCTCAGGGGTTGCGCAAAGCACCACGAGGAGCATAGGAACCCTACCAAAATGTCCGCATTTATTCTGATTCAATAATGATAGAAGTGATCACTCTTGTTGCGAGGAATAGAGAATACCTAGGTAGTGTGATAGCACTTGATATGCTCTTCTTTCCCGGCGATGACTGACGGAGACCGTTCACAAGGAAGAATAATCTTCGACCTCTGTATATGATTCGATATATAGATTCTATCACGATCTGAGACCAGCGAATCGCTCCGCTCAAACACTGCATCAGAATAGTTGCTTTATCAAGCTACGCTCACAATTGGGCGTTTATGTGAAGAACATGCGGTGTTCATGTTTGGCGAAAGCCAGCGGCGCGCGGCAGGGCGGGAATACTTCGGCAAAACCCAACTGAGCCTAGCGTGGGTTTTGCCCACCCGCAATTGCACACAGCGAATTTATCGACGCTACCTCGACTGTCTTCCACCCAATTGTCAATTCACACGCCAATCGACAACACAACATGGCCGTAGGAAAGAACAAGAGATTGTCCAAGGGCAAGAAGGGCCTGAAGAAGCGCACCGATCCTTTCCAGCGCAAGGACTGGTACAACCTCAGGGCACCATCGACCTTCCAGGTTACGAAGTATGTTGGACGGTCGCATGCCATCTGAAATTTCATACTCATATAACCAACAGTGTCGGAAAGACTCTCGTAAACCGCACCACTGGTCTCAAGAACGCCAACGACGCTCTCAAGGGCCGTATTTTCGAGGTTTCGCTCGCCGACCTTCAAAAGGATGAGGACCACTCTTTCCGCAAGGTTAGACTGAGGGTAGACGAGGTCCAGGGCAAGAACTGCCTTACCAACTTCCACGGTCTCGACTTCACCTCCGACAAGCTCAAGTCTCTCGTCCGCAAGTGGCAATCCCTGATCGAGGCCAACGTTGTCGTCAAGACCACCGACGACTACCTTCTCCGTCTTTTCGCTATCGGATTCACCAAGAGGAGACCAAACCAGATTAAGAAGACCACATACGCTCGTTCGTCCCAAGCGAGGGCTATCCGCAAGAAGATGACCGAGATCATGGCCCGTGAGGCCTCCGCCTGCACCCTTTCCCAGCTCACCACCAAGTTGATCCCAGAGGTCATGGGCCGTGAGATCGAGAAGAGCACCCAGGGTATCTACCCACTCCAGAACGTCCACGTCCGCAAGGTCAAGCTCCTCAAGGCTCCAAAGTTCGACCTTGGTGCCCTCCTCCAACTCCACGGAGAGTCCACCACTGATGAGTCAGGTCAAAAGGTAAATTATTGAAAAGAGCAATGGATCATGAACAACATTCTAACACATCCCAGGTTGAGCGTGAGTTCAAGGAGACAGTTTTGGAGAGCGTGTAAAAAGCATTGCTTGAGGTTTTTGACAGTCATGGATGTGTGTGGGTCGGCTCTGCTTCATGGCGTTTATTACCAGCGGAGGATCCATATGATCAATCACGTACTCTGACCCGAATTCAAAATGAGTCTGAGAATATCAGTATGACCTATTTCAGTTTCTCTCTTCCAGTCTTCCTTACGCGCTCCTTCCGCCAAGAACAGTTGACTACCACGCGTGCCTTCCCTGTGTGTTGCATTGCTGCCTGGCGGCCTCACTTACATTTACACTTGCACTTGACCTTGCAAAAACCTATTTACCTTGTCCACTCACACCATTATTTTTGATGACGTTTCGTCAAGTACGTAGTCAATCTCCTTTCGCACAGTCTTCTTTCAAATACCTCCAGCTCGAAGAATTCCACTCCAGTCTGTCGTCTCCAGAGCCACCGATCATACACTAGCCTCCCTTGCCGATTTTGGCTCCTCTTTTTTCGGCTTTCTTTATGGATTCTCGCTTGCAGCTTACGTTGACCGTCACCCAGGACGGGTCCGTCCAGATGGACGTCCCACAAGCCCAGCAGAATGCTGACGGGAATCATCAAGATTTGACCAAGGAAGAGCAGATTGCGATTGGACGTGCAAGGAGAGAAAAGAGAGCACGTAGGCGCAAACTCAGACTCGAAGGGTGCCAACTGCGGCCTCACGTCTTAGCTCAAGAGGGCGAACTCAGTCGGGGGGACATAATACAGAACGCTAAGAGATATCCGTCCCTACCATGGCCTCGAAACCCCGTTGGCGTGCCATGGCATCCCAAGGTCCGTGGGGCCAGGAGGCTCTGGATGAAAACTCAAAAAGCTGAAGCCGACCGTGCAAGGCCGTCGACATTTCAAGCACCACCGGTTGTGGGAGGACGTCCTGCGGGTGTCTATATCAACGCTTCCGCTGCAGTTGAAGATGCTGACTCCAGCTCTGACAAAGGCTACCACGCCACCGTCGAAGGAGGTCCGGAGGCTGACAACCGCATGATCGGTGCCGACATGGTCAAAGACGAGTGGAAAGGTCTCCCGCAGACAACGTCCTCCTGCTTGGTGTCAACGCAGCCTGGCCGCATTCACTCCGAAGCGGACGCCACGACTTCAGTGCCAAAGCCTCCAGAATTCGGCGTCACGCCTCCAGCAGCTTCGTGCAAGGATCAAAGTATTCTCCTACAGGATATTGAGGGCGGTGCTAGTCCAGATGTCGAGCCAACCGACCCCCGTGTCTTATCTCAGCACTCCAGTCCCGTCGAACTTCTGCAAAACGTTGCTGTCTTGCCAGCACAGGAGAAAGCAATATCAGAGCTACAAACAGGTGGAGTGAGTGGTCCGATTCAGATTGCTGATACTGCAGTCGTTGGTCAGAACCTCCTCTGCAAGCTTCAAGACATTTCTGCACAGAGCATCGACGGCAGTGCTGCTCCGAGGAGCGTGGAGAACAACATGCTGGAAGAGGGAGAGATCTTGGAAATATCAGGCACGTCCTTCTTCCAATCGGTTCAAGAGAAGAAGAGAAAGAGGCCAGCCAGCGCCCTGGCCGACTATTCACCTCGTAGTCCTGAGGAGCGGGAGGAGTACATCGAATCCTTGATACATCCTGCGAGCCCAGTCCTCTACCGTCGCCGTGGGACTATTTCAATGCTGTCCGGTATCGATGGAATCGGCCGCGGAGGCAGTCAGTCTGCGAAAGCCGCCGATCCTCCTGCCACCGCTTCCGCTACCACATGTGCTCCTGTCATCAGTCCACCTTTCCCTCAACGTCCAATGTTCCGTAATAGATCAGTCAGTCCTCGCGAGACTCGTGGCGAAACCCGAGCCGAGGCATTCGAGCGTGCGAAAGCTAAAGGCCTCATTCCAGGCGAGATGACTTACTCTGATTTGCTGCAGTTGGACGTGCAGAGTCGACTTGACGACAGACGGCTCTCGAAAGTCGCCAAACGAGCCTGGGAAGAGGCAGGCAGACCACCGCTACCGGCTGGCTATACCCACAACTCCCGGCTATCGTACGTTTACGCCTTGGTCCAAGTCCCTGACGTGATTCGCGGACCAGAGGCAAAGCGACGAAGGGTTGGGGAGGGAGAAGAACAGGGAGTCAAGCCCACGGTCCGCAGAGGCTATATGCCGGACACGAGGGCGCCAGAATCTCAACCTCGCGACGACAAGGAAGCTGTCAAAGAGCAACAAGCTAGAGAGAGAGTCAAGCCGACCAGCCGCCTACTGGAGGTACAGGACTTCATCAGATTGATGGCAGGTAAGAAGAGACGTGAATAGTGGAAGAAACAATGCCTGGCAATGCGGGCAGTCGCAGGCTTGCCCTGATCAGTTGTGGTACAGTATGAGTAAGAAGTATATCTCGAGATGATCAAGACAGTGAACGGAATGAAAGCCCATGGAGTCAACTATATACATTGCGTAGACTCGTGATTGATAATATCTGGTATTGCCTTCCATTACATACTCTCATGCCCCTCCTACTCGGTGTCCTGCAAGAAGTCCACCACGGCCCTTCTAAACTCCTCAGGCTTTTCACTGATGACCCAGTGTCCACACTCAACATCCACCACCGTGAACTTCGGGAAGAACCGTCCAATAACCGGCAACGCCTCGTCCGAAACATAATGACTCTTCGTGCCCCTCACAAACAAAGTACGACCTTCAAACCTCGCGTCCTCAGGATCCTTGAACGGGAAATCCGCCATATGATCCAAACTAGCCGCCAGCGTCTTGACCGGCACCCTCCACTTCTGTACGCCATCGCTTTTATCTCTCGCCAGATTCGTGAGCAGGAACTGTCGTATCGGCAGGCTGGACTCGTAATCGGCCAGTATGGCGTCGGCTTCGGATTGTTTGGTGACTTTGGCGGCGGTAATGGCGTTCATGCCGCGGACGTAGGCTGCGAAATCCGACTTCAGTGCTGCGTCGACGGGCGCGTTGTCTACTGAAACCAGGGCTGAGATGGGGACTCGGTTGCGCAGGCCTACTGTCATGGCGGCTTTGGCGCCCATGCTGTGGCCGATAAGGACGGGCGAGGGCAGGGAGTGCTCGTTGATAAAGTCTTCGATGTCTTGCGCTAGGACTGTGTAGTTGTGTGTTGGGTCGTGAGGGGAGTCGCCGTGGTTGCGCGTGTCCTTGGAGGGGTCAGTGATGGGGTACGAGGGGCCGGTGCAGGACGAACAATGGCGTAGACGTCGCGTTTGAGGTCGCGTGCGAAGACTCTTGCAGCTCGTTAGAGAAGTCGTCTAGTATTAGGAAGGGGAAAGCGCACTTGCTCATGCTCCGGTTGTTCTTCTTGGAGCCGAAGAGGCCGTGGATGAAGACGATGGGAGCATGTTTTGTCGTCGCACCTTCCGACGCCGGGTAGTGGTCGTATGCCAGCTGCAGCTTTCGCGCAGCGGCAGTAGAAGAGAAGTTACGGAGGCATCGGAACTGGGTGCGTCCTATTCGAAGCGGACTGGCTGCTTTTGTTACGAGCATTGCGTTGCGTCGAGGTCAGAGGTTCCCCAAATCTCCAAAAAATTATTATGATGTCGGCGGACTTTCGGGCCGCGTGCCGTTCCCCAATGATCTACTTTGCGATCTCCAACATGTAAATTACAATTTACCTTCGGTCGATACCTCCGTGTCACGATTTATCTACGATTCATCCACAAGCTCGAGAGCCATGACCAAACGTAAAAGCTATAGCAGTGAGCACGCAGACTCAAAGCGACCCAGGTACGATGACAATAGACCGGATGGAAACAGGCCCGGTGGGCATTCCAACCCGCAGCAAAGACACAACCAAAGTCATGGAAATACATTGAAGGCGCGAGATTGGTCCCAACACACAAAGGAGCATGTACCCGTCTTTCAAGACCCCATGACCTCTCTGGAACAACTTCTAAAAGGAATCACTTCTAACCCCGAGCAAGCAGAAAAAGTGCTCGGCGCCAAAGCCTTCAAGCAGAGCAGCAAACTCCTATCGCAGATTGAGAAACGAGATAAGAGCTCGACATTGTCCCTCGATGTCTTTCAACCCGACCGTGATACAAAAAGCCTTGTACCCGTTCCAGCCTACTACGCCGGAACACATCTGCGGACAACGCCCCTACCACCCCTCCCGGTCGTCCCAGACGGCGATCTGGCCAGGGCGCCCTTCATCCACAAATCTATGCCTGGCTACGACCGTAACGTCGCGTCAGGGCTCAATTACGAATCACTTGAATTCCTGGGCGACGCCTACCTGGAGATCTTCGCCACGCGGCTCATCTTCAGCCGCTTCCCTACGCTCAGCGCCGGTCGACAAGCACAAATACGAGAAATGCTAGTCAAGAACGAGACGCTACTAGGCTACAGCCAAGCATACAACTTCGACGCGAGACTACAGACCACCCTCCTCTCGGAAGCAGACCAGGACACCTCGCGCGGCAACAAGGCCTTCGGCAAGATCCTCGCCGATGTTTTCGAGGCCTACGTCGCGGCCGTCGTCCTCTCAGATCCAGAGCACGGCTTCGCCAGGACGGAGCAGTGGATGGCGGAACTCTGGGCGCCGGTACTGCTGCAGCACTTCGGGCCGGAGAGCGAGGTCGCGCTGCTGGGCGAGTACGACCCCAACGCCAAAGCGGCGCTGCAGAAGAGGATCCTCGCGAACCACAACGTCAAGTTGGAGTATCTGGAGGACAAGCCGCCGGTGCAGGAGACCAAGCAGAATCTGCGGTTCTCCATCGCGTTGTATTTGACGGGTTGGGGGTATGAGAAGAGGCTGTTGGGCAAGGGGAATGGGGTCAGTAAGATTGAGGCGGGTAATAGGGCGGCGATGCAGGCGCTGAGTCAGGAGAAGACTTTGGTTGAGGACTGCGAACGACAGTTCAATGAGGTCAAGGAGAGAAGAAGGAAGGAGAAGGAGCAAGAAAAACTGGAGAAGGAGGCTGCTGAGAAGACTGGCGAAGCTGTCGACAAGGAAGAGATGTAGTACGACTCTTTTCTGTTCGATAACAGGCTGCAGTGAAGAGCCAGTCACATGTTTAGGCCTCGCGGTGGGCAGTGTCGTAGTAGTGTAGTCACCATGTTATATACCCAACAAGCAACGGCGCTCTGTACAACAAACCGATACAAGATTGTGTGTTCACTGTTCACGCAGCATATTGTCTCAGCTGCCAGGCTCTTGACAGCAACTTTTGGTATCAACATCGTACACTACTATACTACATACGTCAATCTTCTTGCCTCATATGACTGGGCAGATTCCAGCTGGCATAATCCATATGCACAAACGCGCGGTCGACATACGGCACGCTCTCGAGGACATACTGCAAGCTCTCTCCGAGATCATGACTATCCCTCAGACTAGTGTTCTCATCCAGAATAATATCAGCCTCGACATTGAGGAAATCACCCGAGTGAAACGCCTGCAGTCCCTGGATCTGCTTGATCGTCTTCGCGAACCGCATGCAGAGGTACAGCAACACGTTTCTCTGGTCCGCGCTCGCCGCCGCGCCGGACAGGTTCTTGATGTGCTCGCTGGACGTCTTGCCCCAGTTGAGGATGACGTAGAGGGATAGAAGGATGCCGCCGGCGGGATCCAGCCACCAGATCTTGGCGTAGAAGCCCACGAGCGGGAAGATGATGCTGAAGATGTTGAAGACGATGTCCGTCACTGCGTCCTGGGCCAGTGCTTGCACCGAGCTGTTCTTGATCAGGCGGCAGTACAGCCAGCAGAGGAATTTGATCAGCACGGTTGCCGACATGATGGCGATGGCGGGGATGGTCAGTTGCACTATCGTGTGGTCGTCTGCGGTCAGGTGGTTGAGACCCTCGATTGCGACTTGCACGAAGGATGTCATCATCACGACCGAGAAGACCAGCACGCCAATGGGCTCGAGGCGCCGTCGGCCGGCGGGGTATTTGTAGTGGTCGCTGGACGAGATTAGGCGGGTCGTGGTCCAGATGATGGCGGTGGAGAGAAAGTCCAGTGCTGCGTCGACCAGCGACGCGAGCACCGAGACGGAAGATGTGAGGACCGTGACGATGATTTTCAGGATCAGCAGGATCGTGTTTGCGATCAGGTTCATGTAGATGGCGATCGTGACGACCCTCGAGCCGCTGTCATGATCCTCTTCTGGTTCGTAGACCGGTATTACCGCCTGCTGTTCCACATCCTCATCGTCGCTGTGTTTCGACAAGAGAGGCGTCTCTTCGTCCTGGACCTTATACAGTGCTTTGGGCGTTCGTTTGACCCTTTTGGGCAGAGCCCCATCAGTCTCGTTCAATTGCTCGGTGGAAGTAGACGTGCTCTGCGCAAGCGGTGATGGATCCTTCGGCCGGTGCGACTCCTCATTGATGGTAGGCGGGACATGTGGAGCACCATTCGCGTCGGCGCTGTAGAGCTCGTTATGCTGATACTCCTGTATCAAACGCTGCGGCAGCGAAGAGTCCAGTAATCGATCAATGTACAGATATTGCTGTATGAGATAGTTGTTACGCTCGTAGTATTCACGTATCGGCTTCTTCATCTTGCTCAGCTCGTCGGCCGACTTGTAATACTTCTCCCATTTGTATCTCGGATTCGAGTTTCCGATCAATCTCTGACTGCGCATCTGGGGTGTCATGAGCGCAGCAGGCGGGGCGCTCTTCCTCCTTGTAGTCGACTCGAAGTTATCTGCAGTGGCCTGCGCTTCGTCGTCGTTTTCCTCATGGTCGTCGTCGGTATGGTCGCCAGCGTCAATGCTTGATGCCCTTCCCTTATTTCGGGGCGCAGAGTGGTTCGATCGCGCGACATCTGGAATAGCGCTCGAGGTCCGGCTTTGATTCAATGGTGGCAGACGGGGTCGCGTTGCGCGTGAAACATCTTCGGAAAGCGGGATGAAGCTTCTCAGTCCACCGAGCCTGAAAGGTGAGGACCGTTCTGGTGAGCTCATCTTTGCGACACAAGGTGACAATCAGGTGCAAGGGTAAAGCGACTTGAGTCCCTACCGGTAGGCATCCTACATACTTTCATCTAGTTGCAGATCCATGCCAAGCACGTTTCCGAGTCAGCCAGGAAGGTCACTCTGATTGCGCTGACTCCCGTCGTTCGATAGGCAGTGAATTCTCTCCAGTTGTAGGTGTAACTGATTCGATTCGTCTAATTATGCTTACATGCTGAACGCCAAGGTCATCCGAGCCTAGAGTCCTGCTCTACCAGCCAGTGGTTGGAACCTCGGACATATGTGGAACGTCCTTGTTAGATGAGGTGGGTGAGGTGATATTTTCCTGCTCTTCATACTCCACCTCTTCCTTCACATCGCTGTGGCTAGTCGTGGGACTCACGCGGTTGTAAATGGTGTACATAGTATCGTTCCATTTTCGTCTAACCATACATAGTAAAGATGCTTGAATGCTAAAGTCATCAGGGGCGTCACTTCCTGGCCTAGATGCCGAAACCGAGAGCTGATTTTCTCCTCCGTAAAGTGTCCCTGCCGTATCTATGTCCTGCTTTTGATGACTGTCCGCGCTTTCGCCTTTTTCGGAACTTAAAAAGAAAAAATCATGATGCTCGTGAAAATGATACTGAATGTGGGTAATGGTCGCAGGGAGGCCTAACTACCACGGAAAAGGAATTGCATGTCCTCTGGTGTGAGCTTTTCCATCGCTACCTTGTCATTGTTGACGGTTCCTGCTATCATATTGGCCTTCTTCTCTTGTAGCATAACGATGCGGCTCTCGACAGAGTCTTCGATGCAGAGGCGCGTGATGACACAAGGGCGCTTTTGACCGATACGGTGACAGCGGTCGGCGCTCTGCCATTCTGCGGCAGGGTTCCACCAAGGATCGATGATAAAGACACGAGAGGCCTCGGTCAAGTTCAAGGCGACACCGCCGGCCTTGAGAGAGACGAGGAAGATCTCGCAATCGGCGTTGGTCATGAAATGATCGATGGATCTTTGGCGCTGAATCGGAGTCATGCTACCGTCGAGCATGACCGTGTTGAATCCAGCACGACGGAGACGCCATTCGACCAGCTGCAGCATCGACGTGAACTGGGAGAAGATGATCGACTTGACGGTCTGCTTCTTGCTGCGAAGCTTCCAAAGATCATAAACGAGCATCTCGATCTTGGTGGACGAGGTCCAGTCTTCCATGCGGATGCGGTTGACGATGGAGCTCTTCTTGACGGCGTCCTCGTCCTGCACGATTTCGGGCCGATCAAAGTCAATCTCGAGAGGAACGTGGCAGCGAGGACAGTCGGCCTCTCCGCCATCGTCTTCGACGCTCTGAACGAAGCTCTTGATGCAAGTGCGGCAGTAGTCGTGCTTGCACTTGGAACGAATGGCGTCCTCTGCAGGCTCATCGCAAATGTTGCACACCAGAACGTTTTGACCCTCATGAGCGTGCTTCTTGAGAAGAAGATCAGGGTGGTTAGAGACCTGACGCATCTGCATGATTAGACCGAAGATGTTGGCGTAGTTGTTGAGCATGACACCGCGAGAGACGTAGGTATCGAATTGACGACCAGTGTTGCTCATGATGCTGGAGGAGAAATCACGCTCGATCTCTCCGAAGAATTCTCTGTGCATAACAACCTCCTTTGGCGGAAGCTCCATTGAGCCGACATAGTCGCGCTTCATGCGACGAAGCATGATTCGAGCAGTGATCAAATGTAGCTTGTCCATAGCGCGTTCACGCTCTTTGATGTCTTCCGACTGCGTGAGCGGGTTGAGCAGTTCCTGGTTGAAGACCGATACGTGCTCCATACTGGCATGCTTGCAGTGGCTGCAGCGGTGATTCTTGTCGACAGACCAGTGAACCATTGCACACGGACATCTTTTGCAGAAATAATCGGCAAAAGGACGGACCTCAAGGAAGCGCAAGAGAGAGAAGAACTCTCCGATGCGGTTTTGTACCGGAGTTCCGGAAAGGCACCATTTGTAAGTACTCTTGAGAGCAAAACAAGCCTTTGCCACACCAGTGGTACGTGACTTGATGCTGTGAGCTTCATCAAGAATTAGACGGTGAAAATGGATGGCGTGAATTGGTGATGCTTCCTTGACCAGGTCTTCGCCACGGCTCCAGCCTTTGGTCTGCTTGCGATAGAGAGACTCCAAACTGTTGTAGGAGATCATGATTACGTCGTATGTTTTCAAATCCTTGACCTTCATACCCTTGACCTTTGCATTTTGACCGTGGTAAACCAGGACCTTGAGCTTTCCATCAGTGTAGTCTTTGATTTCGTTGGCCCACTGCATGAGAGCGACCGGTGGCACCATGACGAGTGTAGGATCCTTTGCAGGGTGGTCGGACATGATGAGCGAGACAGCTTGAATGGTCTTGCCCATACCCATTTCGTCACCAAGTAATCCTCCCTTGTATTGAGTCTTTTCTTGTTTGATCATCCAATCGAGACCCTCGAGTTGGAAGGACTTGAGCTTTCGATTGATCGACGGTGGCTGGGCTGCTTGTTGAGGCTTGATGACTGGGATAGCCTCCAGATCTTTCCACATGGTCTTGATGGTAGGATGAGCTCTCTCGAGCTTCCTTCGCTCTTTCGACTTGCGATCTCCCATCAACAACTCGAGTTCTTCTTCGAGGGTGGTATTCGCCAAATGCTGCATACCTCTCTTGCGTCCCTTAGACTTGGGAGGACGTGGCATGGAAGAATCACTTTCGTCGAAAAAGACCCTGTTGATTCTCCGGTGCAAAGCTAGCGGTCCCTCATCTTCAGACTCCGCCTCAGCCTCTTCTGCTTCAGATGCTTCGAATTCTTCGTCCGATGACAGCTCAGTGAAGGCAGAAATCTCGCTTTCTTCTGATTGCAGGCGTGAAGTGTTCAGGGATCGACCGATCGAGTTGCGTGCATTGAGACCAGCCCTGCGCTTGCCTTTGGTATCCGCGACCACAGGTCGTTTGCTCTTTCCTTTGACTGGCATCGCGGGCTTCTTGAAAATGACCGAATCATCATCGCTAATGCTGATCACGGTAGAGAGGGCGTCGCTACTGTCCTCGAGATTGTTTGCAGCACCCTCCTCAGCGTCCGAGTCGTCCGAGTCGTCAACCATGAAAGACCCAAGGCCACGGGAAAACGACTGCTTCAGGCGCTTGGTGGGCCTCTCAACCTCTTGTCCTTGTTCGTACTCTTCTCGTTGCAGGGCTTCGGCCAGCGCAGTGTCTGCGTCCATGATTATGTCCTCCTCATCAAGCTCATCGCTGAGTCTGCTTCGCTTTCTCTTGTTGTCCGTAGCGATGCCTTTGCCTTTGCCCTTACCCCGTGTGGATCCCTCTGGAGTCACTGCAATGCTAGTCGCAGGGGTGTCCCAGTCTTGTCCGCCATTGTCGAGTGAGGAAGCCGAAGATACACTGATTACCGAGCTCATTCCAGAGGTGGCTTTGCTGTTTCCGACGGAAGTTTTGGGAATCACAACTCGCTCCAACGTTCTACGTCGAGTACTGCCCTTTGACTCCTCGTGCTTGACGACAGTCTCGCCCGTAGTCTCAGGTTTGACCATGCTTGTGCTCGCGTGGTCTTTTAGTGCAGGGCCCTGACGAGAGGTATTCAATTCGTCGTCACTGTCGTTGATAATTGCTGTGAAGAAAGTTAGATCTTGTAACAGTAAAACGGTACGACGGGTGTGAATGCGGAGGCGTACACTGGCGGCTGCGGAGTGACGTTCGAGTTGATCGAGCCATGGTGAAGGTGTGCAGTGGAGTGCAAAGGTAACGGATATAGACCACAGCACTTTCTTCAATGGAAAGGATGAGTGACTGAAATCACTCGGCGAAGAAGAGATAGTCAGCGGATAAATATCAAGCTTACCATGCCCTGAAGACGTTCTGGAGTGCCACGCCACCAAGGGGTGTGGATTACAGATCTCGCGCTAAATCTTGTCAAAGATCAATTTCTGGGGACCAGCGCTTAAACCGCTGCAGGAAACCCTAGGAGTCGATTCGCTAGAGGCGGTTGTATTCTTGTATCGATGATGAAGAAATTGACAGCACAATGCAGTGAAGCAATGGTGAATATATGTCGCGGAAGGTTGTGTGATTTGGTCCAGGCATCCATTGCTGCCTGGGGCGTAAGGTGAGGGCCTTCCGCGGTTCGGCGCGTGAAGCTCGCGTCGCGGAAGGCGCTTCTCACGGAGTTAAGCCGGATCTGGCGTGCGCTCATGGCAGACGGCTTTCAGCCATTAAATGCAATAATGAAGTGGACATTGGTGAATGAAATTCTCTCAAGCATAGATCATACATAGCCATACATCTACACTACATATCAGATCTCAATGCAATCAAGCAGCCGCAGCGACAGCAGCAGACATGGCAACCTCCTTTCTCTCACTGTTGAGAACAGTCTCCAGAACATTGATGGCGCTACCAGTCTTCATCTGCTCAACCACATCAGTGAGCCCAAGCTGCTCGTCTGTCCAAAGAGGAGAGTCACTATCCTTGATAGGAACACCAACACCAAGGAAGCCACCCTCACGAGCCCATTCACTAGTGCGCTTGATGCCGAGCTGCTTCCAGACGCCGTCAAGCGCAGTGACTAGATGCTCACGGTACTCCTTGACGTGACCAGGAGTTGGAGTGATGCGAAGACGCTCCTGTCCGACTGGAACGGTAGGGTAGTTGATAGCTTGAACGTAGATGCCCCAGTCCTCGAGCAGAAGATCGGAAGCCTTCTTTGCGACCTCGGCATCACCAACAAGAACCGGGATGATGTGGCTTGGATTGGGGATAACTGGAATATCCTTTGCGCTAAGGTCTTCCTTGGTAGCACGAGTGTGGAGCTGCTGCAGACGACGGTCGCCCTGGTAGTTCATCTGGTACTCAATTGCGGCCTTGGCACCAGCCATGGTGGCAGGTGGCAGGGAAGTGGTGAAGATGAAGCCCGGAGCGAGGGAGCGGATAGCGTCAACCATCTTGGCGGAACCAGCAATGTAGCCACCAACACATCCGTAAGCCTTGCCCAGTGTGCCAGTGATGATGTCAATGCGGTCCATGATGGTTCCCTGAGGCTTGCCTGCCTTGTGGGCTTCGTAGTCGAGGTGCTCGGCAACACCAGCACCCTTGGAACCGTACATACCGACAGCGTGAACCTCATCCAAGAAAGTGATGGCACCGTACTTGTCAGCCAGATCGCAAATCTCCTCAATTGGACCGATGGACCCGCACATGCTGTAAACACTCTCAAAAGCAATGATCTTTGGGGTCTCTGGTGGGATGGACGCCAGCTTGGCCTCGAGATCGGCAACATCGTTGTGCTTGAAAACCATCTTCTTGGCTCCGGAGTGGCGGATTCCCTGGATCATGGAAGCGTGGTTACTGCTATCGGAAAGAATAACACAGTTCGGGAACTTGCTGCCTAAAGTTGCCAGAGTCGCGTCGTTGGCGACATAGCACGAAGAAAAGACCAGGGCGGACTCCTTTGCGTGAAGCTCAGCAATTGTCTTCTCCAATCCGACAGCATGTTGGTTGTGACCAGAAATGTTCCTGGTTCCTCCTGCACCGGCTCCGTACATGTCCAGAGTCTCGTGCATCTTCTTAATGACCTGTGGGTTGCGTCCCATTCCGAGGTAGTCGTTGGAACACCAAACAGTCACCTTCTCCTCCGGGTTGGCCAAATGAGCACGTGGGAACTCCTGGGCCATACGGTTGATGTTGTTAAAGTAACGGTAAGACTTGTCCTTGTGCTTCTTGTCGAGCTCGTTCTGGTAGAAACCATCGTAATCGAACTTGGGTGTCTTTGGCGCAACAGGTGGCTCGCCGACCTTGACTCCTGAACCTTCGTGGCGGGGCGCTGCTGGCTGAGTAGGCATAGGGTAGAACTCTAGTCACATTATTAGTTCAGACTTTCAAATCCAGTCTATGCTAGACATACCGGGTGTGCGACGGCGCTCAGCCTCGACAGCACGTGCCTCCTGGCGCTGAGTGGTGTGCAAGTTGGCCTTTGGTACTCTGCTGTGGTATGCCCGGGAGCCGCCGTATGCTCCGGCGAGGAATGAGTTTCCGGACTTGGAGGACTGAACGGCGAGAGCCTTGCCCATGACAGGGCAGCGACGGGCGACAAGCTGAAGGTTCGACATCATACCACCCCCTGGAGAAGATTGCTGGACCGAGGTGCTAGTAGACAAGGAGCGCAGGGTGGCGGGCGAAGTCTTGTGCAGGTATGGGCACATTGTGCGCGATTGGCGAAGAAGAGCCTCCATGGTGATGTTGCTGTCGTGTAATGACAGTCAATTGTTCGAGAAGTCGTAGGCGTGGGTTGTGGTAGGAGAGTGTAAAGGGGAAACACTTTTGGCAGCGGAACGTGGAATGTACGAGTAAGCTGAGTGTGCGGGAGTTTGATTGGTTAAAGCTTCAAGCGTTGTCATTGTGCGCGCACGCAGGGCAGGTGCGTTCAAGCGCTCATTCACTGTTTCGATCGGGCCAAGACCAGGCGTGGCTTCCGGTAAGCTTAATTTTAACACACCTGCCGTGCATCGATCAGCATCTAGAGAAATCCATTTATGCATCGAATTCAGGCCGAACTGCAGGAAACATGTGCTCCCAAGCCGTCTCCAGATTCACCACAGATAGCCGCATCGTTGACCATCTTCAAGCAACATATCGTTGCATTCTGGACAGCCTTGAGTAATTCGCATATAGTTCGTTCAAACTCTCTCATGAAGATCTGCTCTCCCCGACTCCGAGGCATGTCCTGCAGTTCATGATGAGCACTGTGGCGTGTTGATCTTTGCGGAGACTGGAAGTCTAACGTCGCTCCTCGCTGAGACATTCCGCAACACCGAGGCAGGGTCAAAGACAGAAAGAAACATGTAGCATACCGCATGAAATACGGCTGTTTACCATGTTCACCTTCGAGCATGTTTTGAGGGTAGCGTACGGCAGAGATCGCGAAGACCGGGTGTTGCGTGACCTACGTGCCGAGAGTATTTACCACAGATCAGACACTATCAACAGTGGAACTGCAGGAATACTCAAAGACTACCCTTCTTTTTGCTCAAAGTAATGCTACGTTCTTTATGAGCTGCAAAATACAGCGACGCCGTATTGTGGATATGTTAGAGGCTCCGAGGACACCAGAGGGCTTGCAGATTGGAACAGATGTAGCAGCCAGGAGTTGTATTTGAGATCAATCCATGGCGTCATTAGTGATCAACCGCACACAAACCACGCGTTCTGTATATACATGCACGCGACCTTTACATCACGGACGCGACTCCCAGTATTTACATTGTGTAGATTCGAAACCACATCAAGGGCATGCATTGAACATCATCGAACCATGGCCTCGATCACGGAGCTGCAGGAACGCTGGAACACCCTATACAAAACGACGCTCCCCAAATTAGCAAAGTCCAAAGACCCGGTCCAGCAACACTGGCCCGTAGTCCTCGACCACTGCTTCGGTCGTATCATACTAGATAATGCCGTTGGTGTGACACAGCCATGGGCAAAAGTGATAAAGTCGCCAGCCTACAAGAACATGAGTGTCCGACAATTGGAAGACGCGATCATGCTTGGCGAAAGTATAGCAGTAGGTGAGGCCAATCTGGAAGAACTCAACCACAAAAGCCTGGAGTTGCGTGAGAAGAATGGTCCGGCCGCTGCGAGGAAGGGTCAGAAACGAGCGCACGATAACGACAGCACAGAGGCGAACAACAAGAAACCGAAGAGTGCGCCGCAGAAATCGCCAGAAGACGACGGCGGCGGCAGGATATCATCTTACTTTTTACCATCGCCCAGAGCAGAGACGAAAGACGACATCTCCAAACGGACGGAAGCGGATTCGAAGCGGAGCACAACGGACTCGAATCACGATACATCGCCTTCAACATCACAGGAGCAGACACAGGACCCCAAAGCCAACCGTACGAACCCGATAACGAACGAAACCTATCCAGACGCCTCGCCCCTCGAACTGATACAAACCTCCAACATAACGCAGTTCCGGAAAGAAGTCTTGACGCTTCTCTGTCAAGTGCCTCGGGGTAAGCACACCACCTACGCTGCTCTTTCCGATCACATCTCAGCTACATCACACAAAACCTGCGCACGCGCCGTCGGCAACGCCATGAGGAACAACCCATTCGCGCCGGTGGTGCCGTGTCATCGGGTCTTGGCGCATGACGGCAAGATAGGCGGATTTGGAGGGCATTGGGGAGAAGAGGGAAAGTTTGCTGGTAAGAAAAAGGAGATGCTAAGAGAGGAGGGCGTGAAATTTGATGGCTCAGGGAAGGTGGTCGGGGCGCCTTTTCGAGGATTCAAGTAGGGACTTGTTCTGGCTTGATTTTGTGTTTGATCGTTGCTCGTTATATACCCCCATGCCTTAGTGCTATTCGTTTGTCTCCATAGCTTCCGAGTCTTTCGATATCCCAATACTTCTCCATTTCTTCAGAAGTGCCTGTAACGGCTCGCTTCTTGAACATGTCCTCTTGGTCAGTCCTGCGAGGCCCCTCGGTAATCCATCGATCCCCTCTACTATCCAGATCGCCATCGAAACTTCAACCCTCACTCGCAGCTCATACACAATGTCGACCACTTCGATAGTCCTCAGATTGTCCTTCGTCAAGCCGCGCATACTCTTGTCACTGGCGATCGCTAAAGATTCAGTGTTCGAACAGATTGTGTCGCTTCTCAGTCGTTGCTCGAGCATCCTCTGCAGCCACAGCTCACGCACTGGATCATCTGGTTCTCCTTCAGCGTGTCTTTCGGCACTCGGCAAATGCAGGTCGAGTTGAAGTTGGTCTCCTTGGTTTGTATGCACCTCAGACAGCAGAGCTAGAAGAATATTAGCACCCGTCTAACTATATTTTCGCATTGTCGCAACGCACCTTCTCATAACCCTGCTTCTTCCACTTGGCAATCAGGTTACCGTCTGCATACCCATTCTTCAACAACCAGTCATACAGTTTCCTGCTGATCGCTTCCTTCTCGTAGTACAAGTCGTAGATATATCTCGAACCTGTATGCCTGGTTAGCACTGATCACCCAATACTTCTTTCGCGAGTGGCCGGGAAACTAAAGACAGACCTCATGCGATGCGCCCTTCTCATGTGTACGTACGCTGGTGTGTGATTTGAAACACGGGCCATACCATCTCATGCCTCTTCTTGCCCTCATGCGAGGCGTTCTCTGCGTCTTTCATCTTGTTCTGGAACTCGAGGAGGGTGTCTTCGATGTCCTCGAAGCCATCTGGCGGGGGCTTGCGGTTGCGCGCTGTCCTGATTGGAGGCATGATGGGTAGCGAGTGGTCGCGATCGATTTCCTGGTGAACTACGTCCGTAAAAAGTGGGTGTCGCAAATAGTAGATTCTTGTCGTCGCGTATTGCAGTTGGAGAACTTGAAGTGCAGTGACGAAGTTTACCGCCAGATCCAGAAGTCTCTCAGCTTCGGATTCGACTGCCAAGCCAAACCTCCGAGCCTCGCTCCGCATCGCGACTTCAACCTCTAATCATTGCTCAGTCAGGCATTATCAAGGTCAACCAACCGTCAACCATGATCAACCCAACATACCTTGCGCAAAGGACGCGCTCGTGTAGGTGCGACGAATGCGATTGGACGACTTATACTAATCGAAAGCTAGCCGTCAACTGGAACGATGCAAAGACCCGAGTCATCACCTCCTACCGTGAATGGCTCCGAGCAGTACGTCTATCTGGAGGGAAATCATCGGAAAGGGACAGCAAAAGAGCGTGGAATTGAAGAAGCTCGAAACGACATCAGGAGGGCCACGGCTGACACGGCGGAACAGGGTCCAGAGATCCAGACAATGTACTCTCTCGATATGCCAGTCTCAGCTCTCCGCACCAAGATGAGGCAAGAGTTCGAGAGACACAGATACGTCCAGCAGCTCAAGACCGTCGATGTTCTTCTTTTCAACTCGCACCAAGAGTACCAGGTTCGCCGACCCAGTATGAAGGAGCAATATCAGAAGTAGGGCTAACAGCCGGCCACAGGAGACAATGAACTACTGGAAGCAACTCACACACGTTCTGAAGTACTTCCGCGCAGAGGAGGACCCAAAGGCGAGGTTACCAGCCAACTTCATCCAGGGATTTTTGGAGGTCAGTAGCTGGGTGATGAGTGTGACGCAGAGAGCACTACTAACACCTATTCAGGGCAGGAACTAGATCACTCGAAATGTACATGGATCAACAAATTTCGCTTTCCTAATGATATCAATTGCCATATTTGCACGAAGTTCCGTTCACGCTGCCAACGCCTCGCTGATGCTTGAAAAATAATGCGCCCTATCGATCAACCCTCAAGCCTTCGGGTTTGTCGCATTGTACTCGTCACGAGACACTGTAAACTTGTCTACCACGACGTCGCAAAGGTCCGACAGATCGTTTAGACCCTTCTCCAAGACATCATATGCGCTGACTTCATCTGGGAGCTGTCAGAGGTTGCACATACAGTATGCCACATGGTTGCCACCTACCAAATGTCTGAATGCGCAAGTTCATCCTAGCTTCTGAAGGATGTGGAATAGAGTAGCCGCAGAACTCGACGTCAGGACTGTTGACGATTAGACAGTGGTCGGAAATAATTTGGTGACCGTAATTCGAGCGTACTTTTTCATGATGATCCATCTGAGAGCGTTTCCCAGTGTGTGGTCTTCCCTCTCGAACTCAAATGATGCTGCTGTATCTGTCGATCCCGGGAGCTGTACATCGTCAGACTCTGATATCTTTTTCATAAACTTCGACATACCACGCGCAGACGCTGCTTTTCCTGGGGCGCATCGACGGCGGCTCCGTCAACTTGCGCGCCTGCAGTAGCGTCTACCATATCTACGTCCGACATTGTTGTGATCTCTTGCTTTGCTCGGAACGTGTATCGAGATTGACCTATATTTGGATGGCGGCGCAAATGTTTGACGTGAATCGATCCTGAGATGCAAATTTAGGGTTATCTTATCACTGATCTGTCAAAAAGTGGTCCTTCTCAATTTGGCCGAGCTCGGAACGTCATTCCTCGAATCGTTGTACGCAATTCTGAAGCTCTTCATTCATCTTTGATCTCTCGTTGAAACATCGAACAGGAGACCGTCTTTCGATCACGCATTTGGACACGATACAACACACATACCACCCTAGCCCAGGAACAACACTGCTTACCCAACAATGGCCGAACAGAGAGTACGCTCCGCGACAATCAACCGCGACACAAATGAGACCAAGATCCAGCTCTCGATAAACCTCGACGGCGGCGCCCTGGACTCGGTAACATCCAATGGCTCCTCGGAAGCAAAGTCGCACGCCGCTCAAGCCTCGAAGTCGCAGACAATAGACGTCGACACTGGCATTGGCTTTCTCGACCACATGCTGCACGCCTTCGCCAAACACGCCGGCTGGAGTTTGTGGATCCGGACCAAAGGCGACTTGCACATTGACGACCACCACACTGCCGAGGACACCTGTATCGCTCTTGGACAGGTACGTATCAGTTAGTTGTCTACGAGGCGTACGAAGGACTAACAATTTTAGGCCTTCAAGTCCGCACTCCACACCACAACCGGCCTCGCGCGTTTCGGCAGTGCCTACGCACCTCTCGACGAAGCGCTCAGCCGCGCAGTAATCGACCTCTCGAACCGCCCCTTCAGCGTCATCAACCTGGGCCTTAAGAGGGAGAAGATTGGCGACTTGAGCTGCGAGATGCTGCCTCACTGTCTACAGAGCTTTGCGCAAGGAGCGGGTGTCACGATGCACATCGACTGTATCAGGGGTGACAATGACCATCACAGGGCAGAGAGTGCATTCAAAGCGCTGGCTGTTGCTACGAGGCAGGCCACGACGAGGATGGTGGGACGTGAGGGTGAGGTGCCGAGTACCAAGGGTGTGCTCTTTTAGAAATGGTCTACTGCTTACGATAGGAAGGAGAAGGACATTTCAAACATTTCGTCGACTTGCAGGTGACCGCATGGACTTGTCTCGTGGCTTTGTTGATTTGTCCAGGAACATCACGCTCACAAGTGACAGGCTTGTGAATGGTGCTCTCCACATAGCTTCGGCAGCCCTTGTCGTGCGACATAGCCTTTTTGGATGACATCTTCTTACGTACAGGTGTAGTTCTAAGACAGGAGGAGAGTGAGTGCTTGCTGTCAGGAAACCAGCAGCGGAACCTCATCAAGCCGAAGACCTTCATTCTGGGCCTTGCCGATTCTTTCAACCTTACCTTATCTTACCCTTTCGATTTCTGCACGCACTCAGGCACTACAACACCTACCTCATCTTGAGGCTTGCTGCTTCTTTTCCAGTCTTACCTTGTCCTCATCTTTCGATCAGTCAACGCTTTCAAGCGATACAACATTTTCCTTATCTTGGGCCTTGCTACTTCTTCCAGTCTTACCCTACCTTCGCCAGCCGATTAATCCACGCGCTCAAGCGCTATAACACATATCTTGGCTGGGTCTTGCCGCTTCTCTCAAATCTTATTCTACCCTCACCTTTCAATTCGTTCACGCACCTAAGCGCTATAGCAGCTACCTCATCTCCGGCCCTGCCGCTTCTTTTGTTCTTAACTTGCCCTCACTTTTCGGACTTTCATGCTAAGCCGCTACATTACCTACCATATTTTGGGCCTTGCCGCTTGTCTCAGTCTCGCCATAGCCTCACGTCTCGATCATCTCACACACGAAAGCGTCACGACTTGAACCAAGCAAACATAAGAGCCCTTCAAGCAGCAAAACAGTACAAGCAGCTTTGACATCACTGTCCATAACAGTATCTCTGTGGCCACTACAAATAAACATGGCGCGCACTCCTTCAACCTCAAAGGCGGCGAAGTCTAGCACGAAGCCTATCGCCAAGTCATCGAAGAAGTCCACTGCGAACTCCTCTAAAACGACCATCACGAAGAACGCTACGAAGTCTCCGAAAAAAGCCATCGCCGGACCTGCCACATGCCCTGCGGGAAAGCCATCCCTGTCAAGAACAACAAAATCTATGGGCACCGGTAACAGGACCGACGATCAAGACACCGCAGAACAAGCTGTAGACGCTACTACTGAAACAGCAACGACGACTGGAACCCAGTATGTTACTCGAGAGGATGTCCATGGGGTCGCTCAACAGATCGCCTCCTCTAGCACGTCTCTAGTCAGCCCGCCAGCAGCTCGCACTCGTCCGACGTGCTTCCTGGACCTCCCTCCAGAGCTCCGCAATCAGATTTATGCGATCGCCTTGAAAGAGCCACTACGTCAGTCCATCGACAAGATGAAAGTCCCCCCTCTAGTACAGGCACATGAACAGGTAAGGAAGGAGGCCATGTCCATGTTCCTGGGCATCAATACATTCAAGCTCGTTCTCGTCATCAAAAGCACATTGCGCGATTATCGTCTATCATATTGCTGTTCCGATGGCAAACTCCGTGGACTTGGCCTCGGCTCCGGCCACATCACCAATCTGCAGATCAGTATCAAGGACACCGGTCTCTTCAGTCGAGATAGTACTTGGAAGATTGCTCTATCCAGCTCAGGAGAAGTTACTTGCAGTGGTAAGTATACAGACGGACGCCATGAATCCAAGGTGGCAAGTATTTCCCGAAGGATCGAGCAGGACATCTCGCGATGGCTCGAAGGCAAGACACAGCGTCGTGGTCTGGGACTTGAGGAGGTTTGGTCTTTGCTCAGCCTATTCAAGATGGAGTGGGTTGATTCTCTTATGTGAGCGAAGCTTAGGGTGGGAACGGTGGCAGAGTTCAGCGTTATTTTGCGCAGGGTGGTGGTTCTTTTCTGCTTTGTATCTATCCTGATTTCATCACTTTCATTCATTTCAGAACTATTCGCATACGGATGTTGATCAGTACCTGCAACTGAATAGGACCACGAGTATATCTGCCTCACTGCTTCTTCTTCATCTAATACCAACTACCAACACCCCCGGCTCACTTTGATATCATGACGCTCTGAACTGACAGCTAGAATCGACAGTATGTCTTCAATAACCTTTCACACCTCACAGCTTCACTGACACTTCCTTTCTAGGAAGCACTACGAACTCAGTTCATTACATCACACACTTTGGCATCAACATTCTCCAGTGTGATTGTCTTCCGCCTTTCAAGCCACTTGAGATCTGGAAACAGTCACTTCACTACTCAATCTCGGTTTCGTTCTCGACTCCTTATTGCCGGATCTTCGCCAGCATCTTCTCTCATCATCTCGGCGCCCAGTAGGCATTCGTCCATCGATCTCTCTATCAAATTCCAAAGTGGACAACATCAGCAGCCTCTGCAATATACCTCACTTCAACATCAGTTGAGTTTATCTGGACTATCGTCTACGCATCAATCAGCAGATCATATCTGCTTGTGCTCGGAGAATGACGGGCATCTCTTTCCTTGACCTTCCGGCTGAGATCCGCACCATGGTTTACTCCCATATTGTCCCTGAATGCGAATGCTTTGAGCTCGAGAACAATGCGTTCAACCACGGAGAAGACTGGTCACGCTTTGCAGCGCTCATTTCGCTACGCCTGTGCTGCTCTCAGATCAACGAGGAAGTGTTGGACTGCTTCTTCACCATGAATCCGTTCATCATCCGAATCGACGCCGGATTGATTATCGATGCCAGAGCTGCACACTGGACGATCACTGGATGCGATAAAGATCGAATTCCGATCTTGCGATACGAATCCCTTCGCCGCTTCCGCATCCCATATTTGTTCGTCTATACTTTCTCATCTGTGGATGATGATACTACAATTTCAGGATCTATTGAGCGAGACTGGTCTATTGACTTCGGCGAAGTATCAAAAGCTGACCAGGTAGTCAATCCCAAGTTGGCAGACGAAGGATATTCCAAAGAACTCAAGGTCGAAGGACGAGTGCTTCTGCAGACCCTGGTCGATCGATTTGCAGCAGAGACAGAGGGCCCATATCGTGGGCTCGAGGCCAACCACCTCGAACAAATCATCGATAGCATGAACGGCCTAGTCGAACGGAAGCTTCGAGCTGCATGCATAAAGAGTAACAAGCGACATGGCCGCAGACGTAGTGCAAGTATCGCTTCACGTCCACCACGACGACGGATGTAGTACAAGTACTGAGAGAAGCTTTCAACATATCAGCCCGAGAACAGTGGCTTGGAGACGGACTTCCACTGCTTTCAGAGTTCCAGATTTCGACTACGCGAAGGACGACAGCATGCTGCATCGATGACGAGGCGTATATCATAGACGCCATCTGGAATCTCAAATGCAGTCTCACTTTGTGGTCCTCTTTCAAGCGGGTTCTTCAAGCTCAAGCGAGCCACATATAAAATGACAATGGTTGATCAAGGTTCAGCCAGACAACTAGCTCAAGATTGGAGGAAGAGCAATAGTTTTATAGGAAGCCGAATCAGAATCAGGTGAAGTGAAACACCACCTTGCACATGCATGATTTTGTGGTTGCCGATTCCCAGTGACGCGTCTCCGTCACGCGTGGTAAGGCCGTTTTGGTATCGTACGCGATTTCTCAGGTCTGCTGCCTAAGCTTCGCAAAGTACTCATATCAACCTCCCCGCCCACCTCCTCCCACCTGAACTTTCACAGTCCAGTCAACTTTGACTGTCGAATATACAGCACTTCAGTTACCATACTCATCAAGGCTCTTCATCTCAGCAGGTCTCATCCAACGTGCATCTTGACCATGCCTGCCGCCACTCGGTCACAGCTTCGTGCAAAAGCACAAGGTCAGATTTGAACACTGCATCGATCGAACCTCACACTGACAGCTCATTAGCACCACCTTCCAAAACTCGAGCACGCCCATCTCAGACCAAGAAAATCACCATGAAGTCTGGTCTTGGCTTTCTTGACCTGCCAAAGGAAGTTCGATACATGATCTATGGCTACATGATGCCAACGACCAAGGACCCGGTCAACCTGCATCGCTTCAAGCGCATGCTTACCACGGGCGACATCGGAAGGTTGGGCAAGACCAGTGAAGAAGTGGCCGAAGATGTCGCATCCTGGCTGATTCCTATCACCTCCTTCATGATAGATTTCCTGCTCTCAGACGGCCCTATCCGCGGCAACAACAATGCCAAGAAGAAGTACAAGACCGTCCTGGAGCACGACTCCGAAGTGCTGGCCATGCTTCGTCTACCGCACTTTGCGAAATATGCGATGCACAGCTTGCAACTCAAGCTGTATCTCGATGCCGAATTCGATCCTGAGTTCGAAACCGAGTTCGGCGAGGAAGAAGACGACTTCCCTGAGGAAATGCACCTCACAATGATATACCCCAATCTTGAGATCGAATGGGTTATTGGTGACGATGTCATCAACCCCACCGAGCGCTGCTTCGCTCGTCTCGTCAACGACGGCTACATGTCTTCGGTCTACAAGACAGGCAAGGAAGGCATCGAGAACGGTTTTGGTCCTGCGATCGTCGAGAACTTGGAAGATCAAGTCTTGGTATTGCTTGGTCCTACAGTACTCAAGGTCCGGGACGGCTTCGTATCTTCCATCGCCAAAAGGTTCAGCTCACAAGTGATCAAGCAAAAGCAAGTTCCGATTTCGAAGCGTATGATGGTAGGGGCTAGCTGGTGACTGTCGTCGAATGATCAGGTGCACCGCAACGGATGTTCACAGTACAGATGAGCAGATCGCGCGGGAGAAGACAGGCTAGTATTCGACGGAATCTTCGGAAGCTTTGAGCATCAGATGGAATGAGGCCGAAGCATCGACAGACGTGAACAAAGAAATCATGTATACTTAGCGGATCTTCAAATGCTACAACAAATAGCAAGCAAACAATGAACACTAGCATATGTCAGATATGGGCCTGTCTTACTCCTCACACGCTCTCGTGACCACGCCTCGAGCTGTATCACCGTCCGACAAGTCACAATGCCAGGCAGATGTTTCTTTGACTTTCCTCGAGAGATACGCGACATGGTCTACAAGATCATCCTTCCCAGGAGCTACACGAGGCTTCGCCTCATCCACGTCTACAGCGAGCTGCGTCGCTACGAAACCTTACTTCTTAGTCACCCAAAAGTCCGCAGAGAGGCACTCGAATACTTCTTCGCAAACAGCGTCGTGGAGCACACATGGCGCATCTGGTTGGACGAAGTACCACGCGGCGAACTTCTGTCGAAAGCGACCATCACTCACCCTCAAGCCGTATTAGGTGCCGAGAACGTTGTCGGCGGTCTATCGATGGGCCAGTATCGATTGAAGAATCTCGCTTTGGTGTTCAGTTTCTCTTCTTTCTATGAGAAAGCTGATATCGCAAACGTCCCCGGAACCGACATTGCTTGGGCTATACGTGGGCCACACGTCGGGTTCGTGATCATTGGACAACTTCCCGGCTCGTGGCATTCGAAGATAGCCAAAGAAGGTCAGCGTCGTCTGGAGAAGATGTCGGAAGACGAGAAGCTGGAAGGCATGACTATCGCGAAACTGATGGAGGTTCATACAATGATGGCTGGGTACTTGGACGAGATATTGAGCACGTCGGATCTGGACGACGTGGAGTTGTTGAACCGCGAAGAATTGGGACTCATCTTATCGAGTGAACAACCCTGGTAACGATTGACACTTGAGAATTATCATCGTTCTCTTGATAGAAAACAGAGAGATGGAATGAAGTTGAAGTGTCACAAACTATAAATCGTTAACTCCTTAAATCCGGCGAGATACGCGTTGAATGAAACATCGTCCTACGTCAACATCACCGCTCGTTATCCGCCATCTTCATGCTGGCGCAATTGCATCCTCGATTGCCCAGGCATGCCTTTGCACGCATCCCGATTGTACAATACCGAACAATGAGCAGTCCAGCCGTCACTTCCCTCCCTTCCATCAACCCCGACCCACCGACCAAAGGCAGCGTCCCCGATCACTGGGTGGGCAACCCACCGACCTCCTTCACGAACCCATGGCCCTCTTACTTCTCAGGCAGTCATGGCCTGACCTCTGCCCTACAAACACGCTTCGGTAAAGACCGCAATTACGTACCAATCCCAACCGACAAGAGCAAGCTAGTACAAGTCCGCACGCCCACATGGGGACGCGACAAACCCGGCTGGGAAACACAGCTGAAAACAACCTGGATGGGACATGCGGGATTCATAGTCGAGCTCCCGATACCCACAAGCAGTACCTCCAAGCCGATCCGCGGCATCACGATCCTAATGGACGCCGTCTTCGCCGACCGCATGTCGCCCGTCTTCTTTGCCGGACCGAAACGCTTCGTACCAACACCCTGCGCCGTCACCGAGTTACCAGAAATCGACATCGTGCTCATAAGCCACAACCACTACGACCATCTCGACATCGAGACGATGCGACAAGTATACACCCGGAACAGCAGCAATGTGCACTTCATCGCGCCGCTCGGGAACAAGAAATGGTTCACGCACGCCAGCGGCCTCCACGTACCAGAGTCGCAAGTAACAGAACTAGACTGGTGGGACCAAGTACGCGTGTCCGTGGACCTAGACCGCGCGACCGCCAAAGGCGCCTCGACGAGCACGTCTCTTTCAAGCGACGCACCAGCGCCCAAGGCAGAAGTAACGCTCACCTGCACACCTTCCCAGCACTTCAGCGCGCGCTCGCCCTTCGACGCAGGGCATACGCTCTGGAGCAGCTACGCGATCCAGTGCCCACCCACCCCATCAACGCTCTCCGCCGCTCCCTCGACCACGCCATCCTCGCCCTCCACCCGCGGCAAATCGCTCTATTTCTCCGGCGACACGGCGCTGCGGTTTCGCGCGACGCCGGCCGACACACCTCCCTGCCCAGCATTCGCACAGATCGGCGAGTTGCTGGGCCCGTTCGATCTGGCGCTGCTGCCGATCGGGTGCTACAGCCCGCGGAACTGGATGAGCAACGTGCACGCGAGTCCCGAGGACAGTGTTGAGATACACCGCATGGTGAGGAGTCGGAGGAGTATTGGGATGCATTACGGGACGATCAGGGGCGGGATCAGTGGGCAGTATGAGCCTGTGGACGACCCGCCGAGGGTGTGGAGGGAGGTTTGTGAGCAGGAGGGACTGTGGGCGAGTGGCGAGTGTGGGCTTTGTGATGTGGGTGAGACTGTGGCGGTGTAGAAGACTCGGAGAGCGAGTTGAGTGATATTGTTTAGATGGATAGAGAGATAGAAAGATACCCTTGTTTGAAATTTGTTTGGTATATTTACAGAGAACAGCGTCTATGATACAATGCCACTGCCTGTGCCTATGACATGCTTCTATACTACTCCCTCATCAGGTCGTCAATCATGGTCGTCTCGATACGTCCCCGTAGCCCAGTCCTAGCGTCTACGGGGCGGAGGTCCGTTGTAGCCACCCATGCCCATGCCACTAGCACTGCGCGGATACGCCATGCCGCTCCTCATCTCCTCGTCCATGCGTCTGCGATTGTTCATCTCTTCCTGCTCACTGCGCATCCTCATCTCGTGGTCGGCGACAGCCCTCTCCCTGTCAAGGCGGAGTTGCGCTTCTCGGTACCCTGCCATGCCTTCTCTTTGCGCTTGCTCGCGGAGACTCATCCTGGCGCCTTGCTCTGGTGCTTGGTGGTAGTCTGGTGGCCCTTGCTGCATCGGTGCGTGCAAGGTTTGCGGTGGTGGACGGTGTTGAGCATAGCGTGCTTGTTCGGCGTGGTAGGCGGCTGCTTGTGCTTCGCGTTCTCGGGCTCGTTCGTACTCGTAACGCTGCGGGTCCATGCGGTACGCTCGTTCTTGCTGTTCGCGAGCGTGGTGCTCACGAGCTTGCTGTTCTCGTGCAATTTCGTCGTCGCGACTGCCGTGGCGCGAGTGCATGCCTTGGTTGTACATGTGATGCATCTGGTTCTGCTGCTGCTGCTGCTGCTGAGCTTGCATTTGCTGAACGTGAGCTGCTGGACCAGGCGGTTGGGCATATGGGTTGGGTTGAAGAACTGATCCTGCCTTGCTTGACAGGGGTTCACCTCGAGGAGGCATCTGACTCGGTGGTGCATTGACTGAAGGATGTTGCTGCGGAGGCGTGCTATGACTGAATGATGATGTCCGGGAGTGACCCATGTAACCATGACCGTGTGGAGGCGGAGGTGAAGGACCGCCACGGGGTGGACCACTCAATGCGCCCAGAGCGGATCTGTGAGGGAAGAAAGACCTGTCACGATCAAGCTGCATCGGGTTCGGCGACGACGACTGAGGTGGAGGTTGAGTGACTGGCTGTCTTGAAGGCCACTCTTCCCTTCGAGCAGCAGCCACACTGGACCAACTACCAGGCTCGTGCTTTGGCAATGGTGGTGTTGGCGCTGGTGTGGACTGGACAGGACGGTCGTAGATCGACCTAGGAGGAGCCGATGCTTGGCCCGTGGTATCTCCTCTTGGCCGACCATAGATTGGCGGCATACCAGTTGGTGTCGGGTGACGAGTGTGCACAGCAGGAGACTGCGGTCGAGTGGTCAGTGGTGCAGTCTGATCACTGACTCGCTTCTTGGGACGCGGGTCTTCGGGCTCGGAGTTGAGCAAAGAAGCCAAGTTCGAGGTCTTGCGAGGCTCGCTAGGAGCCGAGAGCTTGGCTGGAGTCAGTGCCGGGGATGGCGCGGGCACTGTACTAGGTCGGAAACCGATGTTCTTTGGGGGCGATGCACTTGGTCCAGAATGCTGAGGAGCATTCAGTACTGGAATTGCGGATGCCGATGGTTGAGGAGATCCTTGCATCGGCCTGAATGCAGCAAGGCTAGGTCGAGTCATGGGTGTCATGCCAGAAGGAGTTGGCGCGCGCTCTTCACCCGACTGTCTGCGTGGCATTTCCAGCGATCTTGGCGCTTGAGGACCAAGGTTTGAGTAAATCGAAGGGTGATGCTGTCCTAGAGTTGGAACGCGCTCTTGTGACAAACGTTGCTCTTGGTCTTTTTGCAAAGTGATTGCCCGCTCTTGTTCTTGGAGTAGATTCTTGTACCAAGCGGAACCCACGTCGGAAGGTTCCCGCTGTTGTCGTGCCTGCTGTTGTTCCTGCGCCACTGGCAATGGTGTCTGGGACATTTGCCGTGATCCTGCGAACGACAGTGACGAACGTGCTTCCGGCCTTGATTCTGTAAAGTAACCCATCTTTGGCCCTGGCGGCTGAGAAGATCGAGCGGCAGCCGGAGGTTGCGTTTTTTGAGATGTCGTAGAAAGCGCTGCTTGCAGAGGTGTCGGAGCGGCTCTCTGTGTTACTGGGGTTGACGCGGCAGGCGGAGGGAATCTGGAAATCAGAGCTTGGGCAGCCGCAGTGATAGGGTCTTCGGCCTCTAGTATATCACCATGTGACACAAGAGATCGAGATACAGCTGTAGGAGGATTGTCGTAGCGGCGTTTAACGATTGGTGTAGGTGTTGGTGGAGCGCCCATATCTTCACCTCTATTCCGGGCGGCATTTGCCCCCTCGGCGATCTGAACTAATTCTGGCCTGTTACCATTGTCGGTGCTTCTCTGGTAGTGGTTCTTGATCTGCCGGGCTCAGTTAGTATTGCAAACCCTCAAGTGAATCAAGTACATACCATCGTGTGCGTCTTGGTGCCCATCTGTTGCGCAATGGCTGCAAAGTCCGTTCCGTAATACCCAAGGAATTTGACAAAATCTTGTTGTTCGGGTACGGACCAATAGCTGGAAGCTGCTGCACGTGACTGACTGACCTGAGCTGATAGTCTCGGCCGCTCGGCAGGTTCGGTCGTAACCATTGGCATCGCTTGCGTGGGCGGTGGTGGAGCCGGAGCGGGCGCAGGAGGAGCGGGAGGCTGCTGTTGTGGGAAGAAGCTCTTGGTATGGTAGACCGGAATTGTGCCCAGTGGAGGACCCCTGTTGCCAGAATGAAGGTCTGCAAGCAGAGTCGCCTCTTGTACTCGGGCAAGCTCTTCGCTGCTCATCTCACTCGGCTTGAACTGCATGTCCCGCTCTGTCTTTACCGGGGAACCGACAGTGGGAGTGGCGACAGGTTGTGGCTTGCTCCTCTTCGATACCTTCTCGCCGTCTTTCGCAGCTTTGCGACGTTTGATTGGCTTTTCTGTTCCAGGTTCGCCGTCGGCTGCAGCTTTTGGACCTTTTCTTGCCGGGGTTCCATTCGAGGACTTGGACTCGAGTTCGGCGACTTGATTCGTGGTCGTTCTTGATGCAGCAGCTCTCCTGGGTCGACCGGACGAAGACGCAACTGGTTCGACAGCCGAATTTGCAACCGTGACATCGTCTTGCCTTGGACCGAGATCGGCCATGAGCGCAGCACCGCGGGATTTAGCGTGAACCTTGCCACCTCTGCCCTTACCAATTCCACGCTTGCGTCTGCCCTTGGTCTCTCTGAACCTGCCATCCCACTTGTGAGCATAGTAATGGTGGATGCAATTCTGGTATGTACGACCAGGCAACCTTGACGCGATCTCGCCCCACTTTTTGGGTCTCTCCTTGAAAGCTTCCAAGAAAACGCGATGCTCTTCGTCAGTAAAGTCGTCAGCCGGGGGCTGATAGCCATAAACATCAATGACATGCCAAGCATTTCTGAAGTTATTGGTGTTCTTGTACAGTCGTCGTAGGCGAGTCTCTTCGTCGAACATTTCAGGCTGAACAGCTTCTTTTTCCAGAGCGTAGCGTGCCTTCTCAGCTTCCCGCTCGAGTCTTTCTTGTTCGATACGAGCCGTCTCTTCTGACTCCTTCAGCACTTTCTGAATGTCATATTCGCTACTAAATTTGTGCAGTCTCCGAGAGTTCTCAGAGATTGGAGTTTCAGCGGCGTACATGCCGGCATCAAGATCCGGTCCTGTATCTGCAGACTTTTGTCTTTCTAATCTCTCCTTCTCCAGTCTTTGGTCGTCAAAATTCTGAGCAACACGCCTGTATGCCCGGTAAAGCTCGGCATAGTTGTCTGTCGCGGAGTTCTCTTCCTCGTTGCCTGCCTCATTACGGGTTGTTAAATGCGCCATCATTGCCGCCTTGGTGTCGGCCTGACGGTTGAGATGTTCTTGTAACGAATCGTGCGGGCTCATCGGCTCTTTGGAAAGATAAGGCAAATTGATCGGCTGCGGACTCTGGTTCCTCCTCGGTGGTGGAAGGATGTGATCGAGCGCACTGCTTCGATCCAACACAATTTGTTCCGGCTCTTGCTCAATCTCCTGCTCTGCAATATTTCTCACCTCCTGCTCCGTCTCTTGCTCTTCCTCCTTGGGCGTAAGCAGATCTTGGTCAATCTCCTCGGGAGCCGGAGAACCTCGTGGTGTGATGTCTTCTTCTTCGACCTCCTGTACATCGGCCGTTGAAGACATCTCATCGGCTCCCGGCAAGTCGTTCACTGTGATTTTCGCCAATCTTGCTAATTGCTCAAGTGGTGTTGTCGCTCTGTATTGGCGATCACTGAGATCGACGAGCTGTGCTTGTAAGCGGGCCTTTTCCTGTTCAAACTTGAGTTTAGTGGTCTCGACATCGTCGTCGTCGAGATCCATGCCATCATCGTCACTACTACTATCATCAGAATCCATGACGTCGGCTTTGTCTCTAACGTCGCTGTCTTCGACAACAGGGCGCTGCGGCGGTTCAACCTCTAGCTTTCGCATCGTGTTGTCGCTGAAAGACGACCTAGGTTCGGCCATCCCGTACTCAGCTGGAACAGATGGTGGCGGAACTGATTCATCTTTTGCCATCTGACTTTGCTGGTCAGATGACTGTGATGAAGTCGAGAACAAGCGGCTGCTCTGCTCTTTCTCCTCTCCTGTCGAGTCACGCTTGACAGGCAGGATAGTCTCACGGAAGCCGGGCGCTCGCCACTGATTCCAAGCCGGTCCCCGGGGAGCATTTGGAGGCGGACGTACGGAGCCGGATGCACGTGGACCGGTTGGTGGAGCGCGATCTGCTTTTGGTGCTGTCGGTATGCCTGGGGTCGACATTTGGGGAGAGGTGCTGAGTGTGTGTGCTCTCGGGCCACTCGGAGCCGTAGGGGGAGGGGTCTCGAGCTTGCTTGGTGGTGCTTCATTCCTGTTATATCTGGCGTCCGGAGCGTTTGGCGGAGGTGGTGGCGGCTGCCTGCGATCAGTGACGGACAGTGGTGGTGCTTGCATCGGCTCGCCAGATGGATCTCTCACAGGTCGTTGAACCGGTGAAGTTGACCACACAGATGACTGAGTTCTCGACGCAGGTGCAGAAGGGGCCGCAGGTGCAGGTGGTTGCCATTCACGGTTTGTGGGCGCCGAGATTGGCATCGTAGCTCGTTCTTCGGTGCGAAATGCTGCGGGTCCCGTGGGTATTTGCGGTGGTGCGTTTGATGGTCTTCCCACAGGCGGAACATCCCTGAATCCAGGCACTGGCGGTGGCTCAAGCGCCCGAGGAGCCTTGGGGGCTTCTGGAGGTGGTTTCGACCCATGTGGAGCAGCGGGCGGTTGGACTGATGGCATCGAAGCCGCTTGAGCTCTTGGTCCCGTCGGTGCAGACTTTGGAACAGGTGAAGGTACTTGCTGCGACTGCATAGCCGGCGACGGTGGCTGAGCAAGATCCTGACCTGGCCTCCAGACGTTCGAAGTCGGGCCATTATACGACGCCGGCTTGAAAGACACGGAGCCGAATGCAGGTACAGACGGAGCTTGAGGCGGAGGTGAACCGCGCTGTTTTTGTGCTGCTGCTGCGGCGTCCTGTCTAGGGTCCTTACTGAGTTGAGGTGCAAATAAACCTGTAGAAGATCGTCGACTGTCGTTGCCTTCTCGTGAAACGTCTATTGATGATCGCTCACTGACAGAATTTTGAGAAGCCAAAGCGGGCTGATGCGGTGTTGGAGGACGAGAAGAGGTCAGAGGTTCAGGACGAGGCTCGAAACGTGGGCCAGTCGAATCTCTTCTGAACCAAGCGGGATCTCGGTCACGTGCGTCTCTATCTGGCCATCGATCCTCGTCTGGGCGGTCAGTACGCCAGTCCTCGCGACTTTCTCTGGAATCATCGCGACCCCAGCGAGCAGGCGGTGATCGGTCTCGAGGTCTGAACGCGCCTCTATCTTCAAATGGCGGACGTCGACCACGGTCACGAAAGTCAAAATCGCCGCGGCCGCGACCACGACCTCTTCCAGGAGCGAAACCACCACGAGGGAACGAGGATGGTGGTGGTGGTGGATTGAAAGGTGCAGGCTCGTTGAAGGAAGGGCCGGCTGAGAATGGACCATCCCGAGAATTCCTGCGACCATTCCTTACATCAAGCTCTCTCGGAGCGGGCGCATCTCGGAAGTTCCTCGGAGGAGATCGAGTTCTGAGTGGAGGTAGAGGTGGTGATGGCGGACGGCCTCTTCTATCAAAATCGCGGTCTCTGAAAGGTCTTGCACCAGTAGGAAGTGGGCCACGTATTGTGTCAGCTAGATCATTATAGAAAGGCGCGCCACGTCCGCGTGGACCAAGAGGAGGGTTTCGAGGTGGAAATGGAGAGTTGAAGGCGCCTGAAGGTCGTCTGTCATTGAAGCGAGGAGGAGATCGTGAGCGTTCACGGGGCGGATATCGCTGGTCGTGAGGGGGTGGATATCGAGACATGACAGTAGCAGTGTACTGTATTCGACAGTCTCATCTGTTCCGCGACACTTGGCTCGTTACCGACTTCGTGCAAAGGCGGCCGTCAGCGAGTCGGCAGTAGCGTACACTTGTGAAGAATGAAGATGAGATAAGCCAGTATTCCGATCGCCGACGCGGTCGCACGACAACCACGCAGGTCGGATGATATTGTTGTCGGGATAATATGAAGTGTTGTAGTTGGAGGTGCGCAATCTCAAAAGTCGAGATGCCAAAAACGGACGCGGGCCCCGCTAGTGATGGACCCACTTAATGATGATCGTTTCGTCTACTGTACCCGTGCGGTGCAGTGCGCGAACGAGGAAAGAAGCTGCGGGATCAAGGGTCGCGCGACGCTTTCCCTGTAACCTTGGCAGATCTGTAGGTAACAGTCGCAGACCGGTTGCAGAATCGTCGAGTGAAGTTCGTGCGGCGATGTGGTTGTCGGTCAATTAGTTGCACACAGCAGCAGTGTGCGAGCACGAACAGACTCTATCTTCAATGAGTCGTCTCAAGCCTGCAAGCTGCGAGTCGTAAATAGTCGTGGATAGGATGCAGCGAGATGACGGTGATGGTGTTTCGTCTCGTCTGTTCAACACGCCAGGAAGCAATGGGTCTGAACAACCCAATCTCGACACGACAGTACGGAAGGGATACGACTCCTCAAGCTGCTATCCTGTGGAAGAGACACCGTAGAGGTTGTGAAAAGATACAAAGGCCTAATTTGGCGGTCGCGATTGAAGGTTTGGTTTGATGTCGTTCCTGGGCGTCTCTTTCCAGTGTGTGGTATATCGATATGGTGTTATAGTTTGGTGCAGCGGTTCGCAATACAGTGCTGCAGTTGTATTGTTGCCGTCGGCGCTGCAATGAGTGATGACCAGACGAGGATTGTCCGAAAGAAGGAGACGATATTGAGAATGACAGAGATGGCGAGTGGATCGTGGGCATCAGAACGGCTACCCGAGATGGATGTGCATGAGCCGCCGGTGATCTCACAATAGGGCGGGCGGGCAGGTGTGGAAAATTGTCGGCTCCGGGCGTAGGGTAGTTAGACACAACATGGCAATCCAAGCCAAGCTGCAACGCCAAAGGAGCAAGCACGCAAGCAAAAGCTCATGAGCCTCAAAGGGCAGAGCAATCTTGGCGGTAAGCTGATGAAGGTGGGTAATTTTCCGTGAAACCTTCAAAAGCGTGCATGGCCCCGGTTAGAGAAAGAGGGAGCCCTCGTGCATCGTGGGGCTAGTGAACGCAAAAGCCATGGATGACGGGCGCGATCAAAAAAGTACGGCGTCTCGGTACGGATCACGAGTCAAGGGGTCGCTTGACGAGATGCCGAGCCTGGACCACATTGACGGCACACCACTGCTCAATTGTATTGCTTACCTTAGCGCCACAGAGCTGTTGTCAATGTGCTTGGGGCGATCCCCGACTCACTGTATTGCTGTATTCGATGAGCAAATATGCGCGATAGAACAATGTCAAGGATGCAGGCAGACGCAACACAAAGTCAAAAAGTAGCAGGTACGAAGATACGGTACCAAGCATGTCAGACTTTGTGGTGTCCCGTCAGTACAAGTAGACGGGATCCACCATCGTGGGTGGATCCACCTAGCCGTTTCTCAGATTAGTGCTCCCGTCTGTGCATCGTTCCTTCCCGCCCACCGAGAATGTGTCAGTCGTACCTTACCGAAATAGGCTACCTCGAACATCTATTCTTCGTTGCAATTGATGACCTCAGGAACGCCTCGGCTTCGTCGCCAAATGTTTGTAGCATACCGTCTGGGCGCGTGAAAGGTAGTCGTTGTTGATGAAAAGGATTAATTCCAGGCTTGTGGACATCAGACCTGCAATGCAAGGCTTCGCTCGCGTGGGTGGGTGATCCACCACGTAGCACATTGTCCTCGGAAGGGTAAATGGAACACCAATCGGAGTACAGCTGTGCTTTTGTAGTCGGGAACGTTGCAAGTAGATGCACAGTACCGTTTGTGGCTGCAGTTGGCCGCCGGCTCGGTAGAGACATCTGGAGAGCCACTTTCAGACTTTGTGCGTCAGCCCAGCTAGATCTGCAAGGTGTCGCAAAAACTCGAGGTTGCCTAGACTCTCAAGCCACGTCTCTTTATCCGTGATTCATGTTCGAGGACTGTATGCCTATTCTCCTTCCCCGTCATATGATCTATGGGATCGAGATCGCCTGCTGACCTTTGGAAAACATGTGTGACTGAAAGCAGTTTGAAGCCGGCGTTATGTACAAACTCGGTGACGCGACACGAAACTTGCTGTGCATGCATGAGCGTTCAGGGGTTCGCGCTGTAAAGAGATCAATAATCCTTGCCTGCCTTGATTGATTGACTCGAGGCTGTCGGTACGGTTGATCCCGCTTGCCGGCCGCCCTCGCGTACGATTTGCACTCCGAGAATCGGTATCCGGGGTTCCAGTGTCTGGGCGCGGAAGTGATTTGGCGATCTTCTGAAAAGGAAATGGTGCCCATATATAACAATCCAGCATCATCTACCAAACAAATGCGTGACAAAACTCTGGCTTGAGTTAAGCGTCATATTTTCGAGATCTCATCTGAATCATGTTGTGCCTTGAGAGAGGGGTACGGATCTGCGGTATGAAGTGGGACATTTCAAGTCGGATTTTGTTCCCGAGATTCCTTCGTCTAGAAGTCTAGAAAAGAACTTTAATTCTTGAGACCACCTGCTTCGTAATATTTCATACCATTGTTGATTGCAAACATGAGCGGCAACACACAAGACTCAGCAGTGCCATCTGGCGCCGCCCAGGCTGTGTTAAAACTGTCTGACCCGCCACCGGAGGGTGCAACAGAAGTCAAGGGCATCGACTTTGATCATTATGCGGAGAAAAATATATCTGTCGCCGACATGGTCGAAGCCATGGAGCATATGGGATTCCAAGCATCATCAGTTGGCCAAGCGGCAAAAGTCATTAATGGCATGGTATGTTACGTTGTCGACTAAAATCCAATTGCAAGATTTTAATGATAGATGTAGAGAAGCTGGAAAGATGAGGAGACTGGACAAGGTACTACCATCTTCTTGGGCTATACTTCAAACTTGATCTCTTCCGGCCTCCGAGAGACTCTGAGATGGCTCGTACAGCACAAGCATGTTTCTGCCATCGTCACAACCGCAGGTGGAGTTGAGGAAGACTTCATAAAATGTCTTGCACCAACATATCTCGGCTCCTTTTCCACGCCCGGTGCAGCGCTTCGTGACAAGGGTCTCAATCGAATCGGTAATCTCCTCGTTCCGAACAACAACTACTGCGCTTTCGAAGACTGGGTGGTGCCGATCTTAGATAAAATGCTGGAAGAGCAAGAAGCTTCCAAGACTTCGGAAGACCCCATCTACTGGACTCCCAGCAAGGTCATACACCGTCTTGGTAAAGAGATCAACGACGAGAGATCGGTCTACTACTGGGCTTGGAAGAATGATATACCTGTCTTCTGTCCAGCTCTCACTGATGGCAGTCTCGGAGACATGCTGTACTTTCACACATTCAAGTCTTCGCCTCAACAGCTCCGCATCGATCTGGTCGAAGACATTCGAAAGATCAACACCATTGCTGTTCGCGCTAAGCGAGCTGGTATGATCATTCTCGGTGGTGGTATCGTGAAACATCACATCGCAAACGCATGTCTCATGAGGAATGGTGCAGAGAGTGCTGTCTACATCAACACTGGCAATGAATTTGACGGAAGCGATGCGGGTGCACGACCAGATGAGGCTGTCAGCTGGGGCAAAATCAAGAAAGACGGTGCCAGCGTAAAAGTAAGTATAGACGTTGACGTGGATATGTTGACAATTGTGCTGACATGTTTGCAAGGTATACGCCGAAGCCACGGTCGTCTTCCCTCTTATTGTTGCTGCAACTTTTGCGAAAACGCAGGAAGCCAAACCTAAGACGAAAGCTTGATATAGGCTCGTTCACTTTGAAGATCTCTCAGAGGACTGTACAAGTAATCCATTGGGCTACTCCTCTCGACTAAACGGTTCTGTACCTCAAAGTGGTCTTGCCGCTGGGAAGCACCTGCCTAGACCGAAATAACCGCAGTAGAAATACCTTATGGGAAGGGTGCAACAATGTCGAGCTTTTGCTCGAATGGTCTTACCTTAGAGGATCACTGCGGGTGCCTGGATAGACGTCCAACCACGTACGAGTCCACTGTGCTGGAATCTCGCGCAACTTCAACTTCACTTGACCACCTCAACTTCACAAACAAAGATCACGGCTTCTCGCTTCTGATTAGTATAATTGCTCGAAGCTTTATGCATGTCGCAAAACTACCTCTTCTGCAGATCTTCCAAAAACTTGCTCGCTCTCCCCAACCCACCAATTGGATACTCAGCCCATCAAAAGACCCAATTCGCTTGTGATATCGACAGACAATAATCGAAAACACAATACCGCTTCTCCGCCGGTGATCCTGCTACACGGTCGGCCAAAAAAATTCTTCTCCTTGCATAATTATATGACCTGCCATTTTTACATGGAGCACCATGGATCCTACAGTTAACGGCAACACCTCACCGTTTCCCTCCGTGAATGCTGCAACATGCCTCATCGCAGTTTGGCTGAATTTTCCGCCTGTACAGCAGATGCTGGACCAGCTCACATCAACACCTTTACCCTCAGCTGCCCTCAGCACTCCCTACGCTCTTCAGGCTTTACTATGGGCCATGCGTGGATCCGTACAACTTCCCGAGATGAAAACCCTCGACACAAGATGGACCTATCCACAATCACTAGATCCTGCAGAAACACACGATACACTGATCGACTCCTGCCTGAAGAGCCCGGGCGCCGATTCAAGTACCAAAACACTGGCCGACCACCAAACGATCTGGTATAATATCGCAGAGATATTTCCTTCACAGCGCACTGTGCTCCTGCTGGGGCGTATTGATGAAGTCACCAAGCCTGTTCTGTTCGCGATTAGCCAGCAACTCATTGCTTTAAACCGCGACATCATCCCAACTCGTACACCCAGACTCCAGATATCAGAGCTGGGTCCTCGCGGGTATGACGAGATCACCAGGCCTGTTTTATCCGACGACAGCTACGGCCTCCAGCAACTCATAGATAAGAACCGCCACATCATGCCGCCTGGTACGCCCAAACTCCAGATCTTGGAACTGGGTCGACGCGGGTATGATGGAAAGAAACGTGCCTGGCTCAAGGACTGTCGCAAAGTCACAATACCGGACAAAGTGACCATCGATTCGACGCCGTACGTTCTCTACGCACTCATCACTCATAGTGGTGACTTCAGATCGCAGAAATATTACCCTTACGTCCGACCGGGAGGCATCGGTCAACAATGGTATTACTATCGTAAGAATGCAGTACTACCCGTGGATCATCAACGCGCAACCATCCTCAATCAAGGCAACGGAGGCATCAAATACCAAATCGGTACCGTGGAAATGAACACCAATGAGGTGGCATACATCCTCTACTATGCGCGAGAAGACGTGATGACCGGAGAGTCAGACGGCTCTGTAGGCCAACAGCCGGACCACGATGAAGACGAGGACGACGAAAGCGACGACGACGAACGAGACGAAGATGGCGATGAGGTGATAGAGGACAGGGCCGACGACGAACACGGCCCCCTCCACACTCAAGTGACTACCAGTCCGTCTCGTCCTCTCGAGTCGGCGGTGTCCTTTCCAGGCACCACAAACTTGGACCCAGCTGTCAGTATTCCAGAGACGAGCACGCACGTCGATGGCATTCCCAAGCAGACCACGCGCGACTTCATCGGCAGCGATTACTTCCGTGGCACAACAGTCAACGACGTGCCGCACGGAACAGGCACCCTCATAGCCATCGCAACAGGTGATCAATACAACGGCAGCTTTGAACGGGGGATGAAGTCCGGCTACGGCAAGACCATCTTCGCCAACGGTGACGTTTACGAAGGTACCTGGGCGTCCGATCAGCAGAACGGTCAAGGAACGTTTACCGAAGCTCTCACGGGCAACGTGTATACTGGCGGCTGGAAAGACGGTCGGCCGCACGGCAAGGGAACTACGGTCTGGCAGATGGCCCAGGATCAAAAGGCGGGTTGCCGTATTTGCTTGGCAGCCGACGCGCAGATCGTGTTCATTAGGTGCGGTCATGTCTGCGCTTGTGAAGTCTGCGCTGCGGCATTGAACAGATGCCCTGCCTGCCGCGAGCTTATTCGTGGGAAACAAAAGATTTACGAGATTTGATATTCGGTCGTGTCTGTGGTCAGTAGGTCGAGAGAATTGGATTGCCGTATGTAGACTGGAGGAGTAAAGTGGTAGCCGGGTGATTAGAGTGAAGTCAAGCGGTAGTGAAATGAAGAACATATTTTCGTATTCCCTCACAACAGCCCACCACACTACGACGCAACCTTCCTCTTCTTGCTAAAATTGCCTCTCGCCTCAACCTTGCCCTCCACAGGCACCACCCTGCGGGCCGTAAACACGAACCCCTCCGCCGCCCCGCGCATACCCATAAGCGGATGCGTGCGACCCGGCAGCACCTGATAAACCCTCGCTCGCGTCGTCTGCAGCGTCGGCGCAAGCAGCAATCTCGGATCGACAGGAAAATCCTCCTCGTTGCGCATCTCCTCCTCCTTGCCTTCGTCTTTCAGGTTTATGTACGCCGTCTTGCGGTCCTTGGAGTAGAGATCCATCAGCTGTGTCAGCGGCTCGATCGTTGGGCTGTAGATGACGATGTGGCCGCCGCCGCGCACGAGCGGCACCAGGTGTTTCAGCACTGACTGCGGCGTCATGTAGGATGCTATCACGAGCCCGTCGAAGCCGCCTTGTCGTGTCTCGTCGACGATCGATTTGCACCGCTCCCATCTGCGGCGTTTTTTGTAGTATGTGCTCCGTTTGCCGGATTTTAGGGCGCTGAGTTCGGCTGCGGAGAGAGAGGGTGGTTCTTGGTAGGTCGTGTCTACCGTTGGATCCAGTAGCTGGAGCCATGAGAGTGGTTTGAGATGGGTGTGGAGAGGGTGTGTTGGTGATGGGTTATTTGTGTCGTAGCCGAAGTATTTCAACACGGATACATTCGGTTGTGCGTTGGCGTGGATGAGGTGTATTGTGTTTGTCGAAGCAACCTGACCCTTGTAACGATTTGTCGACGGCCTGGACTTTTCCGGATTGACCTTTTCTTCCTGCGCTGGTGGTTGATCGCGATCGGTCATTGTAACGTCGTTGGCGCTGTCCTTCACTTGACCGTCGCCACTGATGTTAGCTGTCTCATCCATGGCGACTCCTTCATCCTCCTCGTTCGAAGCTGGATTCGCGGCCGCACCATCGCTTTCATCATCCGGATATAACAGACCCATCTTCTCTGCGAGCGCAGCCGTCACCAGTCCACTAGTTTCGTCAAGTACCAGCCATCGTCCACCCCCTACCCTGCCAACACCATCGTCTGTGATATGTTGTTGATGTTGGCCACCGTAATGCACGTTTGACCATGCTGTGATTAATCCTAGTAGTTCTTCCCTGAGCTCCATTATTCTGCCTGCTTCTTTCTGGTCCAGGAGATATTGTGTAAGGATCCCGACATCCATCGGTAATACTGTGAATCGTTTCATGTATTTCTTGGCCTTTCTTAGTGTGTATTTGGCCAGCGAGAATGTTGTCTTTTCGTCCAGATTCGTATGCGCTTTCATGATCCTTTCGATGATTTCCTTCCCAGAACTCGTGTCGGCCTTCTTCAACTTCTCAATCTCCTCCATGCTGAGTGTCTGCCTCGAAGCATCGTCGATGGTGAGTCGATTGTTCTTCATCAAGACCGTACCATCATCGGCGACAATGTCGAATCCGTCTCTATCTTCGCCTTCTGTCGGTTCCGCTCGAGTCTCTGAAGTGGGCACATCCTCGGATAGTATCTCTGCATTCAGTTCCGAGGCCGGAACCATGCGTAACCTGACATTCTTCTTCTCTCCGTCCTGCTCTCCGGTTTCGTGGATTTCGTAAGTCGAGTAATATGGTCGACCAAGAACAAGATTGACGGGAAAGGTTCCGAATTTACCAATAGATATCACTCTACAATTCGTTAGTATTTTACCAGCAATATATGCAAAGACTTCGCTCACTACAGCTAGCAAACGTACGTGTTCGGAGTAAATTGGACAATCTTCAAGACACCTGACGGCAGCCTGAGCGCGCCATATGTGTGAGGTTGTATACTTGATTGCATTGTCGCTACTACTGGAGCTTTGATGACCTCCGAGGCTCAGTTTACGACCAAGATCGGGTCGAGCATTGGACGAGGCGCAAAGCTGTCGCAATAGAGTCCAGACGACCAGAAAAAGTTGAAGTGAGGTCACTGCCAAATTGGGAATTGAAGATTGCGGGGAAAATATGCCAAGACAATCACCAATTTACGCGTTCCCAATTTACGTCGCGTCTTCCAGGCGACTTTGGAGAAACGAGACAGGCTCCGGTGCAATCTACTACAAGACATCCTACACTCACTGCGGCCAATTTTTGATCACTCTTCCGTCGTAGCAAGAATACCTGATCTTCTGGGATAGATCATGTCGGACTTTGAAGATGATGAGATGGATGTTGATGCCCCTGCGGTGCAGTCAGCCATTCAATTCTCCTCCAACAATACCTCCAAGGGCAAGAGGAGCGCGGCCAATTTGCCGGTTGAGGCAGAAGACACACTACCATGGTGAGCAAATAAATCGGACATACTACTGGCTATGGGCTTACGTTCAATGAAGGGTAGAAAAGTATCGACCAGACACATTGGCAGATGTTTCCGGCCACCAAGACATCATTGCGACAATCAACAAATTTGTGGAAGCAAATGTAGGTGGACATGTTGGGAGAACTGGAGTCATTGAATTCTGACGGATCATAGCGATTACCGCATCTGCTTCTGTACGGACCGCCAGGAACCGGAAAGACATCCACTATTCTAGCGCTTGCGAGGAGGATATACGGAAGGAAGAACATGCGCCAGATGGTATTGGAGCTCAACGCATCGGACGACAGAGGTATCGACGTGGTGAGAGAGCAGATCAAGACCTTCTCGAGCACAAAGCAGATATTCTCAGCCTTCCCTTCGAAAACAGCAAACGGCGGATCAGATGGCGCGGCAGGCAACGATGTCGGGTACAAACTCATCATACTGGACGAGGCAGATGCCATGACATCAACAGCGCAGATGGCACTTCGACGTATCATGGAGAAATACACCGCAAACACTCGATTCTGTATCATTGCGAACTACACACACAAGCTGTCACCGGCACTTCTTTCCAGATGCACAAGATTTCGATTCTCGCCGTTGAAGGAACCCGATATCAGGAGATTGGTCGATCTGGTCATTGAGAAAGAGGAGGTCAATATTGCGCCAGATGCAGCAGACTCGCTGGTGACGTTGTCAAAGGGAGACATGCGACGAGCTCTCAATGTGCTGCAAGCTTGTCATGCTTCGAGCACACCTTTGCACACACCTGGACAGAAGCCTACAGGCAAGATCGAGCGAGATCTCATCACACACGAGACCATCTTCGACTGCATCGCTGCTCCTCACCCAGCGGACATTATCGCCATCAGAGACACACTGCTTTCGACACCAGACGTCACGAGCTGTCTGGCGACAATCAATGCCTTGAAAGTGAACAAGGGATTGGCCCTGGCAGATATCCTGACATCGCTCGGAGAAGAATTGACTCAGCTAGACGTGCCTGCGCAAACCCGGGTGACGTGGCTGGAGGGCCTTGCGGAGGTGGAGCACCGCTTGAGCGGAGGTGGCAGCGAGAACATTCAAACAGGTGGACTGGTGGGTGTTGTCAGGAACGGCTGCGAGCTGATGGAGCACGGAAAGAAGTGAGAAGAAGGTGCTTTATGAAATATCAGAATCTAGATGCAGCAACGAATGTGGAAGATCACGCGACATGACACCTGATTGATCTACATCGGCGTCGGCATGTCTCGAGACCGCTGCATAAATGGCAATATTTGCCGCATGACACTGTACAGCCACCAAGACGCCTCCAGAAAATAAACAATCATCATCATCAATCGCTTGCAGTCGCCACGCCTCTGGTATTTACGGCCGATGAACATGTTCGTCAGTGGCTTGTAGGCGACAATGTGTCAAGCAAGCGAGATCTGATTCAAAAATTGTGCATAGCTGGACGCCGAAGTTATGCAGATACTTCCGCCTCACAGGGCCACACTAATATTTGTGCAGGACATATATCATCCGGCATGCTTTTCGATAATTATTACCATGCTGTTTCCTGAAGCGAATCGCGGTCTCTGAGAGCTTATAATTGGGTACAGATGCTTATCAGATTCATTAAACCTCGGTAGCGTAATTTCGCAGGACTCTGGGCTCCCTATTTCACGGATCAGCACAGAACGCGGGTCCGTCCATTCATCTCATCATCAGGACTTCCACGCTAGCAGGCTCGCGTATTACTGCATCTTTCGCTCCTATGTCAACCTCATTTCTTATGCTGGTACCTAATTCTGCTTTATATCTCTCTGTCGCTCCTTCCTAGCTCTAATTCAGCGTTTCTTTCTTGCCTAATAACTTTCTGCCGTATCTTGTGAAGTCGACGTCCCTGTCGACCCTTGACCACCGACGACCCACGTCTCCAACGGCTGCTATCCACGTCCATAAGGTACTCCACCTCATTTTGTCAACAACAATCTTCGACGTTAGCGGTCGACAGTCGAAGAAGCTGTTGACTTTTCCCAATCGATAAGACCTCGGTCTATTTGCACTTCAGACCCTTTTTCGCAGCAGATTCCCTTCTCATGCGATAGAAGCGAACGACAATATCACCGTTCGAAAACCAAACCCCTTCGTTGATCAACATGAGGCGCGCCGTACTCTACTTCCTGGTTGTCAACCTGGTGATATGCGTCTTCCTCATCCACTCCGTCTGGACCCTTCTCACGCTGCTGGTCTACGATGGTTCGTCCGACGCTATCTCACGAGCTGAGCTTCCTGCTCCAGGCTCCGACTCGATCGGCGGGAGGGCTCGGATGATTCCCAAGATTATTCATCAAACATACATCAACGAGAGTATTCCCTTGGTCTGGCAGGAGGCGCAACAGAGTTGTATCGATCTTCATACGCCGGAGGACGGCTGGGAATACAAGCTTTGGACCGATGCCATGTCGAAGGATTTCATTGCAGCAGAATATCCTTGGTTCCTGGAGACATTCGAGGGTTATGAATTCCCTATTCAAAGAGCAGACGCAATCAGATACTTTGTTCTTGCATTTTACGGTGGTATCTACATCGACTTGGATGATGGCTGCAACCGTAGACTGGAGCCTCTATTGTCCTATCCAGCTTGGGTCCGACGAACAGTTCCTACTGGTATCTCCAACGATGCAATGGGCTCGGTACCACGACACCCGTTCTTTCTGCATGTGATCGATTCTCTCCCACGCTACAACAGACACTGGCTTCTTCCATACATCACCGTCATGGCTTCGACCGGTCCGTTGTTCTTGAGCGTTCTGTGGAGACACTGGAGTGCCGATGGACACAACCTTGGGGACGAGGCAGACGGTGGCAGAATCCGTATTCTGTTCCCAGAAGAGTACAACAACCACTCGTGGAGTTTCTTTACCCACCATCTTGGTAACTCGTGGCATGGCAAGGACGTGAAGCTCATTTTCTGGGTAAGTTCTTTCGACTGGAAGATGATGGTTGACAGCAAACTAACCCTGTTTCAGATGGCCAAACATTGGATCCTAGTGACCGTTGCCGGTTTTGCAATTGCCGGGGTTGTCTTTTCCCTCGCGTGGATCATCTACCATCGCTTCGTGGTTTCGCCGACTGCACGTAAGACAGGTAGCAGGCTGCCTTTCTGGAGACGTTTCAGCGGAAACAGAGAACAGTACGAGCTTGTAAAGCAGTTCCCGGCGTGATGGACTAACAGCGCGCATTTTTGTGATATTAGCAATGGCGTTCAGGCTAGGGAAGCGGGCCTTGGGATAACAGAGGAGTATGTCTTTTAATTATCAATGTCATTCTTGTCTTCGAGACAAAGACTCATTCAGCTTTATCCACGCCCTTACTCAATTTGCACCCCGATCACTGAGATTCAAACGGAATATTCATCTGTCTCGCACAAAACACCTTCGGTCTCGACGTCAATCGACCCAAGACAAAGTCTTGCTTCAGACTGCGGCTCGACGGACATCACTCACCTTCACCCACTACTGGTCAGCATTTCCCATTTCATCGTGCCGGTTTGTGTCGTCTATAAGCGACTCTTGGCCATCTTTACAAACCTCTACCTTCTACTTAATCTCCTGCTTTCAACTCTTTACTCACCTATCCGATTTTTTTCTAGGACTGCCACCTACTGACCACTACCTATATTCACCTTTCGTTACCATGCCTTTCAAAGAAGAAGATATGATTGCTACTCTATCAACCATGACCAAGCTTGGCAAGGTAAGCATTCACATTCTGGTTTCAGACTGAGTTTGACACAGTCTGTAGGCTGAATACGCAAAACTCGCGGCCGTTCTTAACGTCACTTACGACACTATCGCCAACAAATTTGACAAGAAATACAAGAAGAGCGGCCAAGTCCTCATTCAAGAAGCCAAAGATGCTGGCAAGCTCGATGACAACGGCAATGCGATCACAGACGCCTTGCCGAAGCCCACTCGCACTCGTGGTGGCAAGGTCAAGGCCGAGACCAAGGACGACAATGCGGACGATGTTCTCCACAGTATGTCTACAATCTCGCTTTGTCGTGACATTATACTGACTTGAACCAGGAGTTGCTTCTGGCCGTGTTGGCAAGGCACCGAAGGCAAAGGCGTCAAAGACGAAGGCTGCGAAGTAGGTCTTCTACTTAGCGGGCGCAATGGTCATGAAAGAGGCCCTTTGCACAAGTTACGACAATCAGTCACAGATGGGACGAATGGACACGATATGACGAAGTGATGCGAGATGGCGATGAATATATGGAGCTTTCTTCTTGACGCTCTTGCGTTGATCGTGATACTTGCTGGCTACATCTCTCTATCGTCGTGACACCTTTTGCAAGCTGGTCCAGCAGGCTACTTCACGGCTGTTATCGCATGTGTACGACCCCACTTTCATCTAAGTGAAGACTTCACCATCATTCACCTACGAGCTAAGCTGTGACCTTTGACAGTTAAGCTTGCGCATTGAGCCTTTCATTCCCACCATGAAACCTGTCTGCTTGCTCCTCTTCCTACTTCTTTCTTACCTCTTTTCCAAACTTACCAGACTAGTAGCAACTCTTATAAGACCATCACGCTTTATCCATTTCATATCCACAGACGCTACCTTACTACCTCACACATCTGAGAACTTCGTCACTTTCATCACTTGCCGTCTCGTCACTCCTCTCTCTCGCCAACCTTCACGACCCGATTTTCAACTCCTACATTCGCGCTTCGAACCCAGTCAGGCCTCCACCACTCTATACTGACACCACATCTCTCAATTTCTCTCATTACAAATCACTGAAACACCGCCAACATGGTAAGCTCATACATCGCATGATCGTAACTCACTCTCACACTCGCAGAGCAAATTCACTCCCGCCATGGACAACGCTCTCTTCATCGGCCTTCTAAACGAAATCAACCCTAACAAGGGCACTTGGGAGAAAGTGCTCGCCAAATGGCGTAGGTCCACATTCATTCATCCATGTACGTCCAATGGGTTACCCGACTGACTCATCTTAGCTGCCAGCCTTGGTGAAGCCCCGAAGGCTACGGCCGTGTACGACCACATCCGCGGCTTGAAGAAGAAGCAGGCCGACGGTACAACTGGCGCCCCAACATCTACCCGCGCTCCTAAGGCGCCCAAGACACCGAAAACTCCAAAAAGCGCTGGCACTACTGTCGTCAAGACTGAGGATGACAACACTAGTACCCCGACTCCAGCGCCCCGCTCGGCTCCAGCGAAGTCCAAAGGCGTCTCCAAGCCAGCGGCTAAGAAGCGCAAGCGCTCCAACGACGACGACGACGACGAGGCCTCGATGAGCGAGCACAGCGAGGAGAGCGCAACTGGTGGAGCTTAGGAGGCTCCCCCGAGAGCGAACCCTCGCCGTCAGGCGGCGAAGAAGGTCGTCGAGGAAATGGATGATAGTGATGGTGACGAAAGCGCTGGAAAAGGTGGCGACAGCGACAGCGACGATGGATTCCGGATGGGCGACTGATCGGGTACCGGACCGACTCTGGAAGGAGATGAGTCTGTCGTATTGAGACGGAACATCTCGAGACTGACGGACTCAGAGAACATTCGATTGTATTTCGGCCGGGTATCTTTTCATAACAGTGCAATCCAGTCGTATTTCCTCCGTCGACATGACCATCTTAAGAAATAGTATTGATATCAGCCCAATCCTCACCAAGCACATCCTTATTCTCCAACACGCTCGTCACCTCGCCCTTCTCATTCTTGCGCCCATCAAGCACAACATCATGCGCACACTTCGCGACCCTCTCGACCGAAATACTCGTCGTGACCGCCTCGGTCGCCACATTGCCCATCGACTGGCCACCGGGGAGCACCTTGCCGAGCCTCAGAAAGTAAACCTCCATCATCCCCATCGCGTTCTCCCCCTCCGCGATCTCAGACAGCCCCTTCTCCGCCGCCCCCTTCATCTTCCGCATCTGTCCATTGGTCCACAGCGACCGGAACTGGTTCTGTTCCGCCCACGCTACCGACATGAACACCATCCTGAACGGCTGTTTCTTGCGTCCGCCCTGCTCGCTGTCCTCGCTCGGCAGCGGGATCAGATCGCGCACGAACGCCTCCGCTGCTGCGATGGCGTAGGATACGTTGACTGTTTGCGCTTCGTCGAAGGAAGCGTATTTCGACACCGGGCCGCCGAGACACCAGATGCATCCGTTGACGCCTTGGGCGCGCAGGGTTTGTAGTTCGGGGCCAGGCCAAGTGGAGAGGTCGGCTTGGATGATTTGGGTGAGCTTTGGGTGGTTTGAGAGGGTCGGTGGGAGCGGTGAGCGGGTCAGACTGTAGACGTGTGATATGTACGGTGATTTGAGCAGGTATTCCAGTACTGCTTTGCCGATAAAGCCGGTTGTGCCGGTCAGGATGATCTTCATTGTGGGTGAGAGTTGTCGAGTGTAAGGCAGAGCTTGGATTTGCTATCGATGCTGGTAAATCGGGGAGGCTGTAGATAGGTCCGAATGCTGGTGTTGCTCCTGGAAGATTAGGGGTGAGGTTGATATCTAGGCTGCTGATGTGGGGCAGCTCAGTTTTGACTTTTGCATGTGATGGTCCACTGCAATTGATTGTGAAACTATGATATTCAAATCGCACGTTATCCAGATATCAAGCACGCGAGACTTCTACATATGTGATCTGTGTTGATGTGCAAACGTTTGGGTTGTTTGTGAAGGGTATCTGAATCAAAGCATTTATGTCCATAGAGCCCCGTCAAAACCCCGATTTTCAGACCCATATCGACATGAGTACCGGAACGCCGTATATGCAATATGAGCGCTCTCGTCTCATCCAACCTCGTTCGGATCGTCTCAGTGGCCTCCTCCGCCAAACATGCCAGGCTCGGCCTCAATAGGATCTTCTTCCTCCAATCGAGTGGTCAAGTAGGCTGCCACCAAAGCAGCAAGTCCACCAAATCTCAACACCCAAGCGACACTGTCATCGTCGGTGCTACCACGTGGTTTTTGCAGCAGCTTAAAGATGATACTGCTGACGAGCGTTGCAATGACTTGAGGAGCGGCGATGGCGACGTTATGGATACCGAGTACGACACCAGCTTGATCGGCTCCCTGGGCAGGGTCCTCTCCGCTCGCTAGCGCTTGACCGTCTTCGGTCTCAGGTGCTGGGATTTCACCTCTCTTGATCGCCTCTCGCTTTCCAATCTCTGCAGCTATCAGTGCAAAAGGTGCCCAGTTGGTGATCGACCACGGAATACCGACACAAGCGATAAGAGCAGTCGCAGCTCTGGTGTCATGCACAAAAAAGGTCATGGCAGTCAGGAGGGCGAAGGCGATGTGAGACAGAATATAGGCGCGTCGAAGCGTGAATCCAGGTAGCTGCATGCTAGAAACTTTCTCCCAGGTCCTCTGAAACCAGTTCTGTTTCCGCGTCTTGGGAATGGTCCGAATAGAAAATGCGTAGGAGGATGCTCGAGACATAGATGGACGGAAGTCACCAAAGTAATCGGTACCACCAAGAGAACCGGGTGTGATTGCACCGGGTGTCCTAACACCAGGAGTCAATGGAGTCTTTGTGCCTGATGGCTCTGGCGGCGCATAAGTGGGTTGGATGATCAATGGTAGGAAGACCGAGGAAGCCAAGGTTGCGCAAGCGAAGATCAAAAGCGAAAAAGTAGCCACACGAGTGCCGCGCTCCCAGATTTCGTCGATCTCTTCATCGGACATGTTCGGGTTTGCGGCGTAGTATGGTCGTGCATAGATCTCGCCAACATAGGTAGTCGTGTAGAAAAGGAAAGGGAACCATCCGATCCAGGCGAAGAACTGAACCTGGCAGACCTTGCTGATTTGAGGGGGCAGGCGCCGCATAGAACGGATGAGGTTTTTGAAGAAGGCCAATACACCCGCCTCTCGCTCCTCTGGCTCTTCATCCTTGCTGGCATCTCTTTCCGAAACAGTGATTACTGACAATCCCACGGTAAGTGTCATGGCAAGGCATGCGATGACACAGAGGACCTTGAATTGTGTGTCGCCGAAGAAGGGCAGGATCTGGGGTAGATCGACGTATCCTGAGACGTATCCCAGGATGTTACCAACACCAGACATACGCGAAGCCCAAGCGTTGGCGTCATTCTGCTGGTGCGCCGGGGCATTGTCGACAATGAAGGCGCGTATCGAAGCTTGGACTAATTGTGGTGTAAGTATCTTGCTGGATTTGTGAGAGCTCGGAAACCTGATAGCACTTACTGACGTTGATAGCGAAATCCAAGATGTAGATCAGCAAGACGGCGAAAACGCTGGCTACCGTCAAGACGGCAGGGTCTTCTTTGTCTACTCCGAATATTCCGAGAATTGTTGCAACGACTTCTCTTGCCCATGCGAGAGCGAACAGAGCTATTATGGTTGCTATACCTCCTCCGACGATGAATGGTCTTCTCTTTCCCCATCTGGATCGCGAGCTATCACTCTTGATTCCGACGTATGGTTGTACAAGGGTTCCAGAAAGAGGACCAGCAATCCATACGAAGGCCAGTAAGGACTTGCTGATGCCGAGTCCGAGGAGATAGGGTGAGCCGTATGCCAATTCCACCGACCAGGCGATTTGTAGACCTCCAATACCAACAGTCAGAAGCATCAGGTACCATACACTCTTGCTTTCTTGAGGTGCTACGCCAAAATAGTCCTCGTCTTCGTCGTCTGAGCTTGTCGGTGACGGGACGTCGGTATTCATCGACATGGCCTCGACCTCCTCGGTTGTTCTAGGGCTAATGAGAGGTGACATCTCGTCGTAGTCACCGTCTCTTTTCATGACCTTGAGACTCGACTTCCGTGCACTGGCGGAGCGTGTGGTGCGAACTTCTGCCGGGTCTCTGAGGAAGCTCACCGACTTCTTGACGGCTTTCATCAATGGGGGACGCTCAGGTTCCTGTGATTCCCGAGATGTCTGTCGACTGTGCCCGGGACTGTCGTCGCGGGTCGACCCATTGTCCGTAGCCATGTGTACGAAGTTGACGAATTATTGGTCGTTTCGAGCGAAAGTAGAAAGTCAAGGTATAGATATGGAAAGAAGGATAGACTTCATCAAAAGTTGAGGCCAAATTTCATCCAGGGTCTCGAAGGTTGACGGTACTGTATGCAGCACCTGCACGTGCCTCGTCAGGTGCGGAAGGGGAGTGACTTCAGGTCAAAAGATCGGTGTGGACTGGCTAGATTGAAATAGTCGATGCACACGATCACTGCGTTGACGTTGTTGAGAGACGGAGCAACTCCTGTGGGGTAAGTTTAATGCTGATAAAATCTATGGGCTCGACGATGGGATTTTGCAACGACGAATGAAGATGTCGTGTAGTGAACGTCGGTTTTCGTTGCTTCTGCGCTCATTCGACGACAGCTGGCAAGGAGAAAATAATCGTGTTCCTGCAGCGCCTGATCTACATTGTTTTCGTCACCGTAGCAGGAAGAGCCAGAGGCAGGCATCAGGAATCGGGTCGCCTCCGCATTGACTCAGAACGATTTAGCGTGACGTATGAAGCAGGAGCCGCTCCCGCTGCAGGTGCATCGGTCCTTCCTTGTATTCGAGTCAGCCAGTGACTGCCCTTTCCGGCGCACGACCACAAGGAGTGACCAAGGGTCTGATGACAGGGATAGATTGGTCTATGAAAAGATTGGGTAATTGCTTCCGATCCGGAAGGCAGAAAGGCAACCCGTGGCGGACTGACCTTCTGTTAAACTTCTCTCACCCGATGATTGCACGTGATGAGCCAGCCCATAGGGGTTATTATTACTGCTGCATGGTTTAGATAGCTGTCTTTATATATTACAACTGTTCTATTCGAATAAACCGTTTAACACCTTCTTACTGCGAGGGAGCGGAGCACTCTCTACCAGTCTAAAAACCGCGAGGAAGTTCTCATAATAGGCAATGGGAACAAAGGAAGACCTCCGTCGTGTGTCATGTCGAGGCTCGGCACTGGATGAGGGTCAGAGAAGCCCTAGTATTTGAGTGCAGCCAGAGAGCAAGTGTCGCCAGGTACCCACAGTACGTCGATGGCTACTCAGGCCGTGCCGTTAAACAAAAGTCCTCGCGGATGGTACTAGCTCTTCGACTTTCTTTTCGAATGGCGGCATAGTATGGATGGAGGAGTAGGGAGAATCACCTGAGCCGCGGAAATAGTGGACTGTAGGAGGCCAGGAACCTCAATAGTATTCGTGACGTCGCACCTTTGATAGCTAATTCAGAACGTCAAGATGCGATAGGCCACTGTGCATGTGTCAACAAGTGATAGGACCCGTGGGAGAACATTTGAAGAAGAATGAAGTTCACACTCCCCTCACTGATCACCGTCACAATCACAACAACTTCTTTGGACCTTGAAGATGGTCGCTGAAAATGCACATTTTTGCCGCCGTATTGGCTCACTACCATGCCACATACTACAGCTGAAGTAAAGAGAAACCGTTGGATGATCATGCTCCCGTGGCCATTGGCATTGCAATTGTGATATTGACGCCGTCTCAAACTCCAAACCCTGCAACTCATATCTACTCCTTGGTCTTTTGAGTACCACGGAGAAGACCTGTCCTTCTGGCGGCGATGAGACCGGCCTTTTGACCCTGGGCGGCGTAGCGGGAGATGGTCGATGCCTTACCGATATGCTGGTGGTTACCACCACCGTGAGGCTGAAGAGGTTGTCAGTATCCTGGACATGTATACAGCAATCTGATATCCTTACATGGTCGACTGGGTTCATGGCAACACCACGAGTCTTTGGCCATGAGTTACGCTTGACGGCGAACTTGTGCTTGGCGCGGGAAGCCTCTGTAGGACAGATTAGAATTCTGCCAACAATGAAAATATCCTCGGGAAATACGCACTCAAGAGAGGCTTGTCGGTACGTCCACCACCGGCAACAATTCCAACCATACCACGAACGCTGCTCTTGACGACCTTCTTGGCACCGGATGGGAGCTTGATTCTGGTCTTGCCCTCGTCTGGGTTGTGTCCGATAACGGTAACGTAGTTGCCAGAGGTTCTTCCAAGCGCACCACGGTCACCCATCTTCTCCTCGACGTTGGTGACAACGGTACCCTCTGGGCAGGAGCCGAGAGGAAGGACGTTTCCGATGTTCAAGCTGGCGTTCTTTCCAGCGTAGATGAATTGACCGGTGTACATTCCCTCGTTGGCGATGAAGGTCTCGGTGTGAGTCTTGTATCGGTATGGGTCGCGGAACTGGACGCGGGCGAGTGGCGCACCACGACCTGGGTCGTGGATGATCTCCTTCACGACTCCACGGAGGTATCCATGGCGCTCGGCGAAGTCGAGGACTCTGAACTGAGCTGGGTTCTTGTTGAGGCGGGTGTGGGCTGTGAAGATCGAGCCACGACCCTTTCTCTGGTTACGAATGACTCTTCCCCTTTAGAACCAAAGGTTAGCAATTGCAAACAGGAGCTAAGAAATTTTCTCCGAGCAGAGTTCGTGTGGGAGTCGTATCGTGTGTCTTCCGGATCGGTCGCATTGTAGACTGTTGAAGGTGTGAAGGCGGCAAAGAGCCCGAAGAGCGATGAATAGTGATTGTTCAACTGGGCGATAGGTTCGGTTGTCTGATTGTGCAGTAGGAAATAGTAAACATATCGTGAACTTACATGCTGGCGGTGTTGGTATGGGTGACAAGACTCAAGAGCACTTCTTGCCGCGAAGTTCGAAGAGGTGATGTCTGAGTGCAAATTGCTGTGAGCCGAAGTTTTTCCACCGCCAAGAGTTTTAGAACCGTGCTGGCCGACCGCGTTCGGATCGTTGGCATACCGCACCTCACGTCAACATCCAACTCTTCCTCATGCCCTTCTCGACTTGCCTACATTATGCACTTCGATCGAAAGAACCGAAGTCCCGGTGCATCCACGTCAGTTGGTTTGCTGGGCATGACACCAATCAGTTCTGGCGTCGAAGTGGTTCGAGATTTAACAAGCGCTCCACGCGCGACTGTCGTGGTCGCGTTGCACCTGCTCGTACAGCACATGTTGGAGCTTTCTGTTTTACTGCTGAGTGGCTTACATCGAAGTCGCGTGCGATCTTCGCAGGTAAGAGCACGTTGGTCGTTCCGAGATGAGCGTCTGAGCTTTCGTACAGCGACACATCTGCGCAGTTCCTGATCGCATAGTGTCATGAGTAAGGAAATTTTGTTTTTTCTTCTATTCGTTCAACCTTTTATTCAGCATCTGGTGCAACCTGCGTTCCCGGGGGACCGTGTGAAACTAGCTGGTGTCCCGGCATTCGAAATCAGAAGCGCGATCATATAGCATTCGCTGGCTCTGCGACAGAACACAATCGCTACAAACGAAGATCAAGCCTCAACAACATTATTGCACTCTCGGACGGTGGAAGGACTTTTGGAGGATCGAAGAGCACACTCGCGACCACAAGGTATTCCCCTGCGCTCCGCTCCGATACGCTACTCTACGACATGTGTCTTCAACAGGCTAAGCATATCTGTATATCATGCTACGAGAGTGGAGCTCATATCACGAAGGCCAAGGGGCGTAAGCAGTCGTGCCCCCGGAGTGTGGCTGGACATGTGGATACGAAGTAATTTCAACGGTGGACGATTTCTAAATCATAGAGATCAAGGACAATCCAGAATTATCAAAATCATGCTCACTCGATATTAGCGACCGTGCCTCGATGCATAACGTGTGACATATGAATCTTGCGCCCTTGATTGGGCTGTCTCCGCCCCTTGTGATGAAGTGACAAACGTCGGCTTTGGCACTACCGCAGCAAGTCCACAGCGGGCTTCAACTCGCACCTTTGACCTTCGCATCCACGAAAGTGTTCATCAACATGGACGACTCAGATTCCTCACTGTCGTCGGCGCCGCCTACGGACGATGAGAAGCTCGCGCCTATCTTCAAGAAGACAAAGGCCAAATCAAAGAAGGTCGTCAAGCCCGCGGCCTCTCCACCACCTCCATCACCTCCGCGACGCAAGAGGACGCCGTCACCACCTCATACAGAATCACTAGCGGACAATCCGCATGTCGCCGTGAGTCGCAGACCCTTTCGTCACGTAGACAATACGTCGTACGCGTCCCGACACGCAGAATGAGATACTAATTCGTACCGCGTCCAGTTCGTTGTAATGTTCAGATCACGCTTCAGTGCTGCATTACCGCCCAAGTTATCTCATTTCGGCCCTCAGGATGTTGAGCGCGGCGTGGAGGACTCAGTGCCTTCTCCGCTGATGGAGAACTATCTTTGCGCATTACTTGGTCTCGTCCTCAATCGCAAGAAGCCGGTAGAGTAAGTTGCGCACTCAGCAGCATCAAGAGAAGGCATAGGCATACAATTCATTCCAGAGGATATCGAATGGCATACCGAACAGTGCGCTGACAAGACCGACAGGCGTGGACATTATGGGAGGGCATTGGAAGAGGCAGTTAGTTCTCAAAAGTCACAGTGGCCTCGTTCCTGGGCAGGCATCAACCCACTCCACGGCAATCAGACATTTCACACCATGTCTGCTACGACGAGAGTATGCGACCATTAAGGACTGCGAAACAGGAGCTCTTGCTAACAGACGCAGCTCGATCTACTCCGTACCCTTGTCATCTGGGCCCTCACCTCTTCCGAAGTGATATCACAAACAATCAAAGATCAGTACAAACAGACACGACATGAGGACGATCTCAACCAGCCTCTCTCAGTCCAATTTTGGGGTTTCGATGGTGACAAGAGGAGATACTGGCTTATTGAAGGTCAGGATGACACTAGCTTTCGACTCTATAGGGAGAGTCCTCGCTCAGATGATCACAACACATGGTGGAACATCGCCGGAACCATTGATGAAGTCAAGGCTGTCTCGGATAAGCTGGAGAAGGATGGTACACAGGCTGCGCGCCGTTTGAGCTCACGAATTCTCGCCGCCATCCCTCGCTTTGAGGCTACCGAAGAGGTATGTCATAACTGTAGCGGGATTAGTGGCTGTGTACTAACAAGATCGCAGAAACGGAAGCGCCGTGAATACCGTCAGGTCAGGAAGCAGCAGTTTATACGACCAGAGCCAGGATTCTCTCTCTATGAAGGCCGCACCCGCGGAAAGCGCATGCGATACACATTCGACGACGAGGAGGGTGACGACATTGACGAGCTCGGCCCACGACGGTCTGGTCGTCACTCGGATCGGTCCACGCCAAATGAAGGACCAACTGTGACTGCAAGTGGTCGTACCGTTAGGCCAAGAGGAGGCGGAATGTACGGAGAATCACTGCTCAGCGGCCAAGCGACCGACGCGACGACACCGGCGACCAACGACTATGAGGACTCTGAGATGTCGGAAATGCCAAGGACCAGTGGACGCGGGAACCGGGCTAGCGATCGTCTTGGGGAGCTCAATGGTGAGCGCAAAAGAAAGCAAAGAGAAGGCTATAATGAGGTCGATCAGATGAGTGACGAGGAGGACGCAGCCTCGAGTGCTGGGTGGAACAGCGACGACAACGAGGAGGAAGCACGTGACGATATCATGGACGAGGATGACGATGACGATGGGCTCAGCGAGGATGAGGACCTGGAGCCGCAGAGTCTTGTCGTCAAGCTCAAAGTCCGCCAACCGGAGAACGCCAACTTAGAACAGAAGGCGCACAAAACTGAAGAGAGCGTGGTGAACGGAGTGGAGCCTCCAGCTACAAAGATGGAACCTGACTCTATGATGAGGGGCCCGGAGAACGACGAAGATGCCCTTGGATACATTCCACCTCCGCAGAAGCTCGACACCCAACTGCCCAGTCCGCAGACCGAGCTGTCGGAGCCGATGCAGCACACCACCCACCCAGCGACCAATGGCCATGCACCGCTGTTGGAAACTCTGCCATCATTGGAGAAATCGCAGGTCCCTCCGGTAGCGCACGACGCGATTGCAGTCAACGGATCGGGACTGGAAGACGAGAAACCGCCGGCAAATGGAAGTGGTGGTATCGACACAAAGATGGAAGGATGATCCCATTCGTTCGAATCAAACGGATGGCTTCAGAACACGAGTGTCGATAGCACCTAGGTGGTCGATAATGTTCTCCGGGATCACCTCGATACCCGAGCTTGGATGCTGTGAGTAGCACTCATCACGTTCTTGCTACATCGAATATTCGATACGGATGGCTTTGAGTCGAATGACTGGGTCAGGGGCATTATGTGATATCCGAGCATGTGACTTATTTTAGACGGAATGAAAGTCGAAAACCCAAGGTTGTCCTGCAGATCTAATGTAATGCAACGCAGTAGTCGCTATATGCCTCTATGTGCTAACTGTGATCATGCTTCTTAGTGAAGGCCGTGCCATGCTGATGCTGGTATGTACATTGTCTATACAATGACTGTACGGCTCGCGGTTGACAAAATAAGTGGCACATACAGTACAACGGTGATCCGGCCTTTTTTAGGGCATTGTGTATACCATCAGCCGATCATAGTTCAATGTATATCTGTGTTATCTATCTAATGGTGAATACTTCACATGCAAAGATTATATATATATATAGTTCATCGAATTCCGGCATGGAGCGGTTGATGTGTCACTGAGCGCCGTATTACTGAGTACCACTCATATTGTCAACCGCGAGGCTGGAACCCTGCGACTGCGCTGATCGCGACTTAATCCACACTTGAGCATTATAAACAAAGTATGTATTATTTTGTAAAGCACGAATTAGCACGTACGGCCATAGTTGCTTGAGAACACTGGATCCCGTCCGCTCTCCACACGTTAAGCAAGCAAACGCTCGATTAGTAGTTGCGTGGGTGACCAGCAGCGAATCCCGGGTGCTGTACGTTT
>Ga0268246_10000124_pt1 | contig 66158 bp, 65 predicted proteins | sample AgamicOrSfe_FD_200242 | JGI IMG/M metagenome (GOLD analysis project Ga0268246, IMG submission 200242) | Agave microbial communities from Guanajuato, Mexico - Or.Sf.e (v2) (version 2) | ecosystem: Host-associated > Plants > Phyllosphere > Phylloplane/Leaf | place: Guanajuato, Mexico | collected... | reverse complement strand
TGAATGCGTATGATACGACGAGGGAGAGGGGCAGGTTTGGGGAGTTGAAGGCGGATGAGGGGGAGGAGGGGCCGGTGCAGGTGGTGAATGGGAATGGGGGCGTGAATGGGGGAAAGGCGTTTGCGTATTGAGATGAAGGTGGTGGGCGGTGGTCATTGTGTCGTAGAATCAGCGATGTAAGGTTTGGAATTGCATTCTTAGATCTAGGCGTCGAAAGAGTTGACTTGCCATATCCAAACACCTACCCCTATCGGCCACGCAATCATGATGTGCATCAAGACACAGACATTACTTTAGCGAATCCTCCAACGGCGGCAGCGGCAGTAACTGTGTTGAGTCTAACCACCAAGCACTGCTACTAGGTCAAGATCCTTCCACAAGCTCGAACGACAAGGACCAGAACCTGGCTATATAATATAAAGTGAAGCAACCCCTGCTTTATCTCATGCTCGGACCAGGATGTGATTGTTACAGGCGTCCGAAAGCACAAACCAGGGCACTGATGATGGTCAAGGGGTGATGATGGCACTTGAAACATCCAAAGCTATTCGGAAGCGATAAATATTCGGTTTGACATACAATATCCAATTCCTGCTAGACTATCCCAGAGTAGGAATACTGTTCCTTCCTACCTCCTAGCGTCTAATGCTTTTATAATTATTGCTCGAGGTGTTAGCACAAATAACCCTGCCTCCTGACAATATTACACCCTTACCTTGCTAAAGTCGAAATACTAGGCTGCAGCCTGAGGGGATGGTGCTGGTGCTGGTGTGTCGAGCCTGCCGCGGTGAAGGAGAAGTCAAAGCTGATCCCATGAAGCTACGTCAAGGGACGATTTGGAATATCAACATATCAACATATCAACTTCAACTGGACAGACTGGACTGACGAGGCCCCCAATCACGCTAGGTGAACTTAGTGTTCGATACAGTAGCTCAAGGCTAAAAATCCTAGGATATCGAGCACCTAGTTCCGTCTGTGCTCGGTACCCCATGTCGACAGCTTTGACCACAAGTCCACAATTGAAGCAGCCTGGCTTGCAATAGAGTTTAGCCCAGGCTCAGACTATGGTGTAATCCTTGATGTTCACGCCAGACTCAATCGGGAGTAGTGTCAGTGGTACAGTGAATGTCCTGTTGAGGTGAGGTATGCATGGTGTCTACTGCTGTGCTGAAGACTGAAGTTGACCATTCAATGTGTCGTGAGCTACATGTGAGTTGAATGTCCGATGCGTAAGATAGGGTCGCCATTCTTCACCAGACCAAAGGCTGGACGTGCCAGCCGTTCGGGTAACCTCTTTGGCCAAGCTACTAGTACTACTGAGCTATAGTATGTACCTCACTCTCGTGGATATCCCGCTCCAGACGCGAGCATCAGCCCGCGGAGTATACTACATGTACTCCAGCTGACGACCAGATTGTCGGGTCAAGATCCCATCACTCGATCGCATGCATGCATGCACTTCTTCCTAGTGCCGTTGACGTCGACGTTCACGTTGACGTCCAGCTTGATGGGCAACGGGCCACGGCCGGGGACGGGGACGGCACAAATCAATGCAGCGGGATCGCTTTGGCGTTATGCTAAGGTAGACTAGGCTTTGGGAGGCTGTCTGTGCTTCTCGAGGATGGACTGTGCGGATTGGTGTCATTTTAGCACGGTTGCTGGATGTGTATACAGCAAATAGCAGTAATACAATGTCCAACCTCAACAAGACTAAGATCAAGATCAACCACAGTGCCGTGCCAGGTGCCAGGCCATCTGCACAGCTCGATCCGCATGTACCCAATCCCAGCCGTCGCATCTCAGCTCCTGCATGTATGCATTGTATACATGCATGCACATCCATCGAAGATCTTCCCCGATCCAGCACCCGCTTCACTTGTTGGAATATTGCCTAAGCATTAGAGTTTGTACTATCATGCTGGTGCCGGGAGGGATGATTTGAGACAAGGGAAATGGGCATGATTTAGCGAGCAGTGATGAGGTTCAGGTCTGTGTTTGTGTCTGTGTATTTGTCATGAGTTAGTAGGGTCAGGACGAGCATGAGCACAAGAAACAGAATAGCAAAGATACGAGATCCTGATGTTTAATGTAAAGAGCCCATTGATTATTGACATCACACACCGTGTGTCACCTGTGGTACTTCAGCTAATGTATGTCCGGAGGGTATCTGCTAACGACCCATTGCCCGCCGAAAGATGAAAAGACAATCGCCGCTGTAAACCCAATACCAGACAAGTCGAATTCCCGAAACAGCCCTGTACTCTGCTCTGCTATTCTCTGCTATGCTCTTCCCGTATCATGCTTTTAGTCAAACACTGAACGTTCCTCCTCTCCTCTATTCACTGTCGTGGTCAACTCATAAGACTGCTCAACTTCATTCGCCTGTCCCTCGACTCCGCGCCTGGAGAGCCGCCTGGCACCGTCGCAGTGTTGAAGTTTGGTAGTGGTAGTTGTCCGCCGAAGGGTAATTGATTTCCTCCTCGAGCATCCGGCGATGACGACTGTCGTTGCCATTGTTCAGCGAGTAGCGGGTATGCCTGTCGTTGTGCATCCATGCCAGGTGCGGGATACGACGTGCCGACGTTGTAGGAGGATGCGTGATTCTGGATCTGAGGCCCCGAGATCTGACGGGTGTGATACATTGGGGCGCCCATTGGAGCACCCATCGGCGCCAAGTCATTCGAGCCTCGAGGTGTATTAGGGTGAGAGTATGAATTGTAGGACATGTCGGAAACGAGGCTTGGTGGTGGACCTTCTGCAGATTCAGCGCGTGAGTAGCTGGAGAAGTTGCCAGGAGAGTGCATCGATGGCTGCTGCTCCATGAGGCGTCGCTGTGCAGGGTTCATGTATTGTGGTTGTCCATATGGCATGGCCGAAGGTGCGAGATGAGCAGGTTGAGTAGGCTGGCGAGCATAGAAGTCGTATGAGCTCACATGAGCCATAGGTGTTTGCTGCTGTTGAGCAATGTCCATTTGTGGTTGTTGGTACTTGACATCCATTTGTGGTTGCTGATAATGCTGTTGAGGCATCATCTGAGCTTGTGGTTGAGGCATCTGTTGAGGCATGTGTTGTGGCATTTGCTGGGGCATCTGCTGTTGAGGTTGCATAGGCTGCATTTGAGGATGTGGCATCTGCTGTTGCTGCTGTTGTTGTTGGAGCTGCTGCTGATGCTGTGGCGTTTGTTGTGGTGTGAGTTGCTGCTGGCCTTGTTGTTGTTGTTGTTGCTGCTGCTGCTGCTGTTGTTGCCCTGATCCTGCTGACTGACGAGGAGCATAGTCGACGCGACGATTCTCTAGACGTTTCCGTCTGTTCATGCCACCGTTCCACCAGTTCTTCACAGCATTGTCACTGCGGTTGTGTAGTCTTCGAGCAATCTCTGCCCATCTCTTTCCCATCTCAGCCACCATGCGTTCAATCAAGACGCCCTCTTCTGGTGTGATGGGATCGAGGTTGAGTGATGGCTTGAGGTTTTGATGATATCTTTCTCGACATTGCTTTGGAGATCTTGTGTTGATGATTTGTGAGATGCGGACCCAGTTTGCTGCACCTTGAGATTGGACGAGTTCGATGAGATAATTGTCTTCAACAGTCGTCCAAGGACCACGACGGTGCTTGGGAAGCATTGTGATGAAACGTCGTCGATGTAATGTAAGAGAAGGTTGAGTGGAAGAGGCGTTGTTCGCGATCCAGAAAAGGTGTTTAGACTTTTGCACGTGATGCAGTTGGGTTGTTAGAGAAGGCTCAAACGACGCGTCGGTCGTTGGTAGAGTGTGATCTTTTGTTAATGATACACTGTAGTGCAGGTATGGTCAGATAGGATGATGGTCTGATGTGTGTAACCTTGAGCTTGAGTGACGGAGGGTCTCCTAGAAGACGTTGTAGATGAAAACGGCTGATCGTGGAGGAGCGTTGCAGGGAGTTTGGCAGTTGAAAGTTCGACTGTTGAATGGAAGAAACAACGAAGCGGGAGGGACGGCGAGAGGGCAGTGGCAGTTGTATAAGAACTGGCCGGCTGTGGAGTGGAGTGAATGTTTAGTGCTTAGCGGGACGGTGAAGGAGTGACAATAATGAAAAGTCACGGACCACGAGGGGGGGAAGAGACGAAGACGAGAGCGGATACTAGTCACTTTACTGGACGAGAGGAGCAAAAACAGGGAACACGTCGCTTCCTGATTCCAGCCTAACTATGGAGTGTGCCGTGGGGTGGACATGACAAGACGAGCCGAAAGACGAGATGAGACGAATAAGAGGCTTACGATGCCTCGATCAATTTGCATCAGCCATGGAGCAAAGGCAAAGTGAAAGCAGGGCGAGAATTGGAACAGAGACAACGCGACAGATCTACCAAGGGATCATCGAGTTTACCCATCACTCGGTACCACGGTCAGAGCGAGTAAGCTTATTCAGGAAGGCCGAAACGGTCCCTCAGCCCAAAGCCTCGCGCCGCTGATGATGTTGCACTCATGCAACCGTCCATGCATTTGCCGAACTGCTGCTGTGTGATCTTGCTATTTGCTCTCTAATTTAGTATCATCATAGTCTAGCAAGCAATCATGCTGGAGTTGACAAATACGACGCTACAGCATATGTGCAGTTATCGATTACTACCTAGACGAGGAGACACTAGACACCCCCTGCAGTGCAGAGAGTTTTGGCAGAGGTGACGGTGTCAGCTGGTCCTTGGTTCAGACGAAGAAAGCGCGTCCCTTTTGTCAGCCGCCCGCTATCGCTGATTTATTCCGACCATTTTTACTTTCCTTCACTCTTTTACTCCACCTCGCACATCTAGTCGTCCCCAGTTCCAGACAAGTCTTCGTCCCGTTCCCACCAGCTCGGGCTCTGCCGTTCTCAGCGGTCAAGCTCAAGCCTTCTCGTTCGACTTCCCGTGCTCATGCATCACCGTCTCGTATAACGCTACCAGCTAAACGTCTCCTGCTCGAGCTGGCAGGGATGTGACTGTGAAAGAATCCTTGCTGTCCTGACGGTCGTGTTATCCAGCCAAGCAAGTCCAGATGGGCAAGACTCATGCTACGGCGGTAACACGACTCACGACAATGACGAGTGCCTACTAAGATTGGAGCTGGGAAATGCTAATGATCCCTGGTTGGCCGCATGAGCTGGGTCTTGGGTTCAAGCTTGGCGCGACGATGGTCGTTAGCTGGGCGGAGAAGAGTAATCGCCACTACTCGCTAACCACAAACGTCGGCTCGGTGCACCAAAGATTGATTGGTGGCTGACGCTAGCCTGTGCGTGATGCTCGTACAGGTCCTTGGAAGCCCCGGAGAACAACAGACGCTGTTCAGCTTCTCTCCCCGCACGACTTGACGGTCAGGTTCTGGTGACTTCAGCAGCACTTACGATTGTAAGCTGCAATGTTAATCAAGCAAGTAGCTATCATACAACGAGCCCGTTCTTCGTCGAGGAAGGAGGATCGACGGCTTCTAGATCTGAACAGCCGAGGCCCCATCAACCCATCAACGATTTGGAATCACAACTGATTGAGACACCGCCTTCGGTCCGTGCTCGCGCTAACATGACATCGAAACGAACTAGAGGGAGAGCGCGGCAAAAGTGTCATATATTGAATGACAAATGCAAGGACCGCCACTTACCAGCCAGCTGGACTCTCCTAGTGATCGAAGTCTGCCGGCGCGCCCGGGTCCTTGCATATACTCACATACAATCTCTCGATCCGGATAAACAGGAGCGGTCAAACATGCATACGCAGATCATCCCTAGGCAAGCAAAAGTTCTTTGGCCAGAAATCAAGACGTTGATACGACAGGCCAGTAGTCGTCAATCAGGGTAATAAGGGATTGCGCACATCCCCGGAAACGGGCCTCTCAAATGGCAGCATCACACGTTCTCTGCCTTGTGTGACTGTTACAGGCTACAGCGTGTATGCAGCTGTTGGATCGAGCGGAGATGGCTACTTTGAGATCGCCACAAGACAGACATATGAGTCAAGCCGTGTCGATGATATGCAAAAGCCTCTGCTTCCAGTACAGCAGTACAGCCATCCAGGACTAACCAAGAGGGGTTGCTGTCGCGAAAGCTATAATTCCAGTCACGTCACTTTAGCAAGGATTACCACGAACCTGGTAAAACCGGTCGGTCAAACAGTTTTTCGTCAGGGTTGTTTTGAATTTCCTAACATCCTTGCAAGTTGCAACTGCTCTGCATTAGCCTCGACAACTTAATCTTGCAGAAAAGGCCGTTTCCAGTTGGTGATTGGATGGGCGTTGCACAGCTAAGTGTCGCTAGTTGTATTGAGTTTGCTAAGTTTGCTTCATTTTGTAGGGCATGGACGAGGCTGACAAATGTTACTGTAGTGATGATACATGCAAGGACGAGCAGGAGAAAGTGTCAAAGGAATGAGAGTGCGTGCTCTCCGATCCATCAGTCCGACTTGCTTACACGCCTTGGCTTTTGCAGTTCCGCCATCCATGTTTGCTCCTCGGCTGATTCCTGATTCATGCGTACCCGTGGCATACATCCAGAATCAATCGTCATCAATTAGTCGACGATATAGACTGCCTCGTCCATATGACCGCTTGTCACAGCAAAAACGTGGATAGAACAGTATTGACAACTGATAGAACGCACGATTAGTACCGTGGCCGTGGCTATCAATCATTTGACGACGTTGCAGCTGCCGGAAGCGTTTTTCGAACTTCTGTTCTGCGGGCCGTTTACCTTCAACGGATAAATCTGACTGTCGACCATGGCCTTCTCTTTCTGGATAATGCTTCCTGGACGTGCCTCGGCTTGTCGCTTAACATTGTCGCTACTCTGTGTCTGTGCGATTCGAGTCACACTACTCGATCACGGCTTCACTTCGCCTCGTCATGGGCCTGCATGCAGACTACCATAGCACGGGAGCTGGATACGACACGGCATCAGTAACTCCACGGCACCCTTCGCAGAGTATTACTAGACTCGTGCTGGAGCTTTTTCGTCTCATCTCCAAGGAAGGTCCCCTCAGTCCTCCCACCCACCAACTAAGAAGGCTCGTTATACCAGGATACCTACATGCCTTCGTATACGGCGTCAAGCCTAAGTCTTCGAGAAGTCTCGAACGCGTGCTTGGAGACGAGCTCGCACTCGTTTTCATGGGTTCCTGCTCGTGCTTACCGTATTGTACCGCACTTCTGGGAGGTCTTGGTTCCATCTGCTGAATCTCATCACATCCGTATCGTCGCATCCTGGATCAATACGTGCTTCCGCAAATCTGTACCTCGGAGCGACTATGCTTGGTATGCATGATTCCACGGTCGTGATAATTGACATAGCCACAGAATCCACAATGCGGTGAGCCTATGTGCGTCCATCCAACTCGAGAATCGGGGAAGCGATCAGCAAGCCAGGAGAAGCGCACGACTATGATTGAAGACGCCAGTGTAGTGTAGCACCTCCACGAGCGCTGCAGAGCATCAAGCTGCTCGCCGAAAGGGTTGTTTCGCCCCGATGCTGATGACTTCGCCCCTTTACTCGTTACGTCCTTGGTCGCAGCCTGCACAGCCGGTCAGCTTGCTCATCTGAAATGGTCGTCTGTAAGCCTGCCTGGCTGCTTTCGCCAGTACCTGTGCTTGTGCCTCTAAGAGCGAGGTCGGTAGGTAGGATTGGCATGGCCTAGCGAGTTTCTTGTTCTATCCTTCTTTGTATACTGACCTTAATATTGTCGAAGACGTGATACTATCGCACTGGTACGATCAAGGCCTTGTGACTGCCGCTTCCTCGCAGAATGAATACATTGACTACCAGCGGGAGTGTGGTCGACGCAAGCACCTATCGCGCGGCGACATTGTTAAGCACTGTGTCGAATGATGGAGTGGCTTCATCGCTGGCAAACGCAATATCATGGAGGGTTTCTCTTTGCTAGTCTGACATCCAATTCTTCTTGTGTTGCTTCAGTCTAGCTACTTTTTTATCTATCATAATAGACATCTTCGTCTTGAATTGGCGTTATAGTGAATGATTTAGACAATATCTCTTGATCTATTCTTATTCTCCCCATCGAGGGGCGTACGGTTGGTGTAACACGTCTTATACCTAACAGAAGGTTATCATCGTTTTTGTCGTCAATTTCATGCTTGATCGCTGTGGCTTTCAGATGCAATACGTTTAATGTCAGACGATACACTGCCACACTGGCTGCACACCACGCTTATTCCAAAACCCTCTCACAGCTTACTCTTCCCCCCGGCCTTATTCTGCGCATTCGCCATAATACTCTTCAACCCCTCCTCACTCGTCCTCGGATGATCCGCCCTCTCATCAAACGTCACAATCCTCTCCCACTTCTCCGCCACAGCCTCCGGCGTCAACTTGACATCAACAGGGAACCCGTGTCCGCCCGTACGCTGCCACCTCGTTTGGCCCTGCCATCCACTACCGACTTCGTACAATCCGCCCGTCGACTCCGCAGTGGGGACCTTGTCCGAGCACAGCGCCGCCACGAGGGAGGCGACGTAGTGCGGCTTGAACGCCTGCACCATCTCCTCCGGCATGATCGTCCGCGTCATGGCCGTGCCGGCATTCGGCGCGATGGTGTTGACGAAGATGTTGTATTTCTTCCCCTCCAACGCAAGCGCCCTCGACAGCCCGAGAATCGCACACTTCGCAGCCGAGTAATTCGCCTGTCCGAAATTGCCATAAATACCGCTCGTGCTGGTCGTGTTCACAACACGTCCATACTTCTGCTTCAAGAAATGCGGCCACGCTGCCTTCGTGCACTTGAACGTCCCGCGAGCGTGGGTAGCCATGACGGGGTCCCAGAGGTCGGGCGTCATGTTTGTGAAGGCCTTGTCGCGGAGGATGCCGGCGTTGTTGACGAGGATGTGTACGGCGCCGAAGGCGTCGATGGCGGTTTTGATGATGGCGTCGCCTTCTTCGCAGCTGTACTTGGCGGGGACGGCTTCGCCACCTGCCTTTTTGATCTCGGAGACGACGTCGTCGGGGTTCATGAGGTCGTTGACGACGATTTTGGCGCCGAGGGAGGAGAAGAGGAGACAGTATGCGCGTCCGAGGCTGTGAGCGGGTTAGTTGAGAACCTTTAGTCTAGCATGATCGCTTCACTCACCCAGCTCCACCACCTGTGACGACAGCTACCTTTCCCTTGAAGTCGAGCTGATCAGCAGGCTTGTTGCCGTCCATCTTCAATGCCGTTTCCAGCAGGCCCATGAAGTCCGCAGGTCCACTTGGGTATGACGGGTCCGAGTAATCCTTAATCTTGTCCCACTGTGCAAGTATTGTACCAGGGTGCATTGAGTCGTCCGGCTTCAGTAGAAGACCTTTCGCCCGCTGCCATCGTAGCTTCGCCATGTGTCCACCTCCTGCCTCGAAGATCGCCCCGGTATCTTTCGTGTTCGACTTGTGCACGAGCTTGGCAACAAGTGGGACGACGTAATCAGGTGTGAGTTGTTGGAGAACGTCTGGCGGCATGACGGTTTCTGTCATTCGTGAGGCGGCGATCGGGGCGATGACATTGCAGATGATGTTGTACTTTTGTCCTTCTTTCGCTAGTGTCTCGGTAAAACCGACCATAGCTAGTTTGGCAGCTATGTATCGTCAGCAACAGGCTGAAGATGTCATCGGGTTGAGCATACCTGAGTAGTTACATTGTCCAAAGCTGCCGAACAGGCCAGCAGCGGATGCTGTATTGATGATACGACCATACTTTTGCTTCCTGAAGTGCGGCCATGCCGCTTTCGAGCACTGCTTGTTGTCAGTACAAGTCACAAAGTAAATCATGGAGAACACGCCTTGTATGCACCAGTTACGTGGACCTTGAAAATCAAGTCCCAGTCTTCTTCCTTCATGTTCTTGAAGCTAATGTCACGCAGGATCCCGGCATTGTTGATCAAGATATGTATGCCTCCAAAGCTCTTGATGGCAGTCTCAATAATTGCCTCGCCATTCTCGACGCTGTCGTAGTTTGCAACAGCCTTTCCTCCTGCACTCTTGATCTGCTCTACCACAACATCGGCAGCCTATGTATACAGTGTCAGCCTTGCTTTTGGCAGGAGAATATAGATTACATACCTTTGATGACTTTCCTTCACCTTTGGTCGAGCCGCCGAGGTCGTTTACAACCACATTCGCGCCGCGGGATCCGAACAACAGAGCATAAGCTGGGGTGATATGTTAGACATTTTTGGGAATAGGTTGGTCTTGACTGACCTCTACCCAAACCTCCTCCAGCGCCAGTGATCACCACTGTCTGTCCATCAAATCGTAGTTCTTCAGGCATCTTGTATACTGTGTATGATGTTGCTGCACGATGCGTGCAAGACGAGCTGTAATGTATGGACGAGCCGAGGTGACATGTGACGCGGTCGTGGCCGAGGCAGACCTGAAACATCAGGATGAAACGTCACGAGACTCGATCGGCGACGTTCGAAGTTTGCAATATGACCACCTTCACAGATGACAAGTCGCCTATAGTGATTCCGTTCATCCTCGATCAGATCAAAGAACACCGAACTCGTAGTAATGCACCTTTCTTCGTCGGCCTCAATGGCGTGCAAGGCGTGGGCAAGACAACGCTGGTGCGTGACCTGTGGACAAATCATATGGTACAGCTTGAGCTTATGGACTTATAAGGTCACAGCACTAGAGACGACTCTGCGTTCTTCGCCATATAATCTACCAACATTGACTCTCTCGATTGACGATCTCTACCTACCACGTTCTGCACAAGTCGAGCTTGCTGAGTCACATCCTCATAATCCACTGATACAGCATCGTGGCGAGCCAAGTACACATGACATGACGCTGGGTCTCGAGCTCTTCAAGGCACTGAAAGACCGAGCGGTCAACATTCGAATACCGTCCTACGATAAGTCAATGCATAATGGCAAAGGTGACCGCCTACCAGAAACAGCATGGCGTGTCATTAACAGCACTGGCGAAAAGCCCATCGAGGTGGTGATCTTCGAGGGATGGTGTGTCGGCTTCCGGTCACTATCACACAGAGACGTAGAGAAGAAGTGGACCCACGCGCGAGAGGAAGGTAGCAAAGTCGCTGGTCAGGTGGACAGCAGGTTAGCTCGGCAAGAGCTTGAGAATGTGCAATTCATAAACAATGCGCTGCGGCGATATGACGGATTGACAGAGTAAGTTGATTGATTTTTGAGGTAGCCGACAGTTCGTCTAATATACTGCAAGCTACTTAGATGCATTTGTACATATGTGAGTCTACGATCTGCCCAGCAGGAAGCCTCCGTGCTAACATTTGTCAACAGCGATGCGCTGCAAACCCACTTTGTGTATGACTGGCGGTTGGAGCAGGAAGCCAGGCTGCGAGAGTCGAGAGGCACAGGCATGACAGACGCGCAGGTGATAAAGTTCGTCGATGGATGTAGGCAGCCACGAGGATCGAGTCGCGTGATATTCTGCTAATATCACTTGCAGATTATCCTGCTTATGAGCTTTTCACAGATGGACTGCGAAACAGTGTATTGTCCGGGTCGTCTGGTAGACAGCTACACATCGTTGTCAAAAAAGACAGGAAGGTCGACTCTCACGAAATCCTGTAAGAATCTGCAGTCGTCGTCCGTTGCCAAAAGTAGCTTCGAGCTTGCTTCCTCATTCCACGGGCATTGTGCAGGTCGAACCTTAGGGACGTATGTAAGGGCTCTTTCCACATAATATTCATACACTAACGATCACCGAGCATATCTTGACACATCCTCCAATATCTTGGAGTCACAACATCCTGTATCTCTTCCTTGCTCAGCCACCTGAAATCCTCACATCCGAGTGTGTTGGCGGCCAAGTTGGCTTGACCAGCCATGATGCGGCTCTTCATGAACCAGACCTTCTCTCCAAGCTCCTTCGTTCTTTGCTCTTGATTCTCGATTGCTTTCGGGAAGTCATAGGAGTAGTGGCCAATTGGGTGGTTACCCACGACCCAGGTGTTCATGTTAGCGCCGGCTGATTCGACCAGGACTCGCTCAGCAGCCTGCGTGGTATCAGCATCTAGGTTCTCGCCAACAATGGGACAGGCTTACAGTGTGGAAGTTCTCGTTCTTCAGCAATGTGGCACTTGGAAACGTCCACCTTCCGTCTTTTCCCTTGACAAGAAGAAACAACGTCCTCTTTAGTAGTCTGTTCAAGCTCTTGAAATCACTCTTTTGATCTGCCTCAGAAATTCGTGCTGCTGGCCTCTCCAGCTCCTCCCGTGCGGCACTCGCATCCTGTTGTGCCTCCGTCGAGCTCTCCGCAGCCACCGGGGCGGCATCTCTCAACAGTGCTTCGACCTGTGCCTCCGGCTCGCTTTCTTGCGCTCCTACTAGTACTTCATCTGCCCATCCCTGCTTTCCATAGGCGTTGTATACACCAATATCACGCGCTGGTGTCAAGCGCTCCCTCATTTTCCGCTTCCATTCTGCGTCCGCGGGTGTGCCCTTCTTATAGTAAAAATATCGCGTGAAAGGAAGTGCAAGGCGTTCATTTAATCGTCGCTGATAGAAGTAAAATGCTTTTTCGAAGGGGTGGAGATCACGCGTGATTTGCGGTGCTCGAGAGAGGACAACTCCGGCTTTGAGCTGGTATGCTGGACGAAGAGCGGAGGTGACGGTGGATTGCGCGGAGTTTGTAAGGGAGGCTGAGGGTGGTGGATTCGATTCGTCAGACGACACAGCTTCTGCCGCTGCTGCTGTGGCGTAGGCTCGCCGGCGCGAAGGATGTTGACATGATGTGCAGACTGAAGGTAATGTAGGAATGTCTGGCACAATTGTTAGCTCGGCTCGCCTTTTCCCGAACTGTCCTCGACTCACTGAACGCACAGCTGGCAGCTCTGACTAGTTTCTGCTCACTCCGGAGTGCCATTGCCATTGCTGTAAAGATGAAGAGTGCTCTTGTCGACTGCTCCAAAAGTAAAAAGACCGCCGAGAATCGTGGTTGTTTTGCACGTGAAAATTGGTCGTCTGCCGACTACATTTTTTGTTTCTGCATCCCGACCTCTTCTGCTTCTTCAATCTATCATGGCACTATTCCTTACCTTCAGTTGCTTAAATTCTACAGCAGACTGATCATATAAGCGTGCCCAGAAGCAACACCAGAGCAGTCTTTTTCGCTAGCGGCATCTTCAAAACTTCCTAAGGCGTGCGGCTAGATAGTACTTGCTGAAATACATTGTGCATCGTGACTCGATGGCACGGCTTGCAGACATCACACTTGCAGGGACAGGCCCGAAACCGACCCAATGCACTGCAGCCTCGAGGCGGCGGTGGCTAAGGCATTGTGATGTCTCGAAAGCATACTTCGAGTTGGTCTACCTGGGCTTGATACGGTAGTTAGGGTGTTCATAGGTAGTTATTACAATGGAATCATCATTACTATCTGCAGTCTATCAAGTCGTGGTTCCTATACATCCTCTTGGCTTAGGAGTTGGAAAATGAACGATTGATCGTGATGAAAGCCATCAATGTATCTTCTCGTCGTTACTCTAAAGCAAACATGCAAGCAGAAGCGAGACTACTTTCGTATATTGTCAGGCTTTTGGTGCTTCTAGAGGTTCGACACAGGGATCGGTGTGTCACGCATGGGAGCTTTGCGTTGGTGAAGTTGAGGGCAGAGCAACAAGACTGAGACTCCTGCCGCACTGTTTTTCCGCGACCCAAAGCTGGACGACCTCCACAAGGCAGGTTGCCATATGAGTTTCGCTTCCAGAGCAGCAGATAATGTGTAAGCTGTCTTGCCTCAAATGTTGAAAACAATCTGACCAAGTTAGGGAGTATGCCAAACCAGCTCTGGACATCTATAAGAACATGTACATAGTCACCTTCGTTGGCATGCGCTACCAGACTCCTAGCGGCATAGCAAATCCCCAAAGCTTGATCGCGCTGGCTCTTAGGGTAATGAACAAGGCAGAGGTAGACCATGCGGTGATCGAGAAGGATTATCATCACCAGTACCAGCTTTCTTCTTTGGCCGAAGACAGCCGATCGATGATGAGCTGGTTGTGGCAGACAGGGGCTACTGCCAGATCATTCGTCGAGGAGCTTGACAATATCGTCAGATCGACGCAAATGATGCTGGACGAACCAATGCCGGACAAGGTTGAAGAGGTGACTCGGAAAAGGGTGAATCGGGACAATACGAAGAATGAGTTTGGCTATTGGCAACAGACGGTTTTGGTAGGAAGAGAACGGACCGCCGCCAAAAGAATAAGTCGGCCAAGTGAGGGCTCGAACTCCTGACTCTGAAAATGCCAAGAACAGATATCCTTTAGGATGAAGGAGGCTGTCGTCATCCATGTTCATCTCCAAATGAGAAAGGCACTAGACAGCACGCTCCCAGCAAAAGGGCATCCTCACGGGTAGCAAAAGCCCGCCACCCAACAACCGACCACAAAAAGTGCAAAAAGATCTGACTGGGTCTCCGTGGTCTCTTGGGGACTTTCTTGCCTGCCACTCCCTCTATAAGCTCAGATCAAACTCAGCCGAAGCTTGGTTTTGAACAGGCTCGGATACCAAATCCTTCAACATGTTCGGGGCTGCCCGTCATCACATGGTTGAATGATTATCGTCGTTTTTACAGTATAAGGATTGACGTCTGCAGACTTAACCACTCGACCATTGCACCCCATACCAACTGATTGATTCTACCTCGAAATTTGCAGCATGGATGGATGATGATTTTCCTTTGGTCTTGACAACGATGAACATTGCTTGCATGCAGCGTGCATTCGGCTGTTTCTGTACTGGGACTCTGAGAGCCTTGACGCGGATCGAGTGGTGGCAATGGGAGTGCTACAGAACCGGGATGGGTATTCTGGACTAAGACCTGGCTGTGAAACTGGTTATGACTGATGTTGTGAGATTGACTGAGGCAGTCAAGATCGATATCCGGTGAGTCGACCGAGGGAGAGTGTCGTCAATGGACGAGATACAACACATTGACTTGTGTCTACCTGGACCTTAAGCGTTTCAGGTGATGGATCAGACCTATGCTTAGGGTGGGACAAAGGCAGAATCGGAGCGTGAAGAGTGCACTCTCCTTTGTCAACAAGTCCTCGGCTGCTCCAGGATTGAGGTCTTCTCCAGCCTCCGACTAAGGAGGTGCTAGAAGGAAGGAGCAAGGTAGTGTGAACAGTCTACTTTGTGCATAACCTTGGGCATCGCAATCATTCCCGTCATTCGTGATTCATTCCGCACCGTCCTTTGCATACTCTTGAGCTGACAAACCCGTGCTTCGATCACTATCTAATCGACAACGATCGTGCTTTCCAGCTCCCCGTAGTGCCTGTAGAAGCTTTCAAACAGATTGATCCCGTGCTCCACATCGTAGGTTCCTCCTGTCTCGCGGATGCTGTGCATTGACAAGATAGGATTGCCCAAATCCAGGGTCCTGACACCAAGTTTTGCGGACAGCACTGTGAGCTAGTTAGCTTTACTGACAACATCAGAATAACGCTGCAGTAGCGAAGGGGTCACGAACTTGGGCCAATAGTTCCTCCGCAACTACTGTCGTTTCTAACGACGAACATCTGGAGCGGCACACCCTCCTTGTTCGTTTCGAAGTTCGGCACATTTGCCTTCTGGGCGCGGCGTGCCACCTCCTGAACCAGGGCTATTCCGGGTGCGTTGGTGGCATAGCGAGCGTTCGCATTGATCTTGAGTACTGTTCCTTCGTTCATTGCAGGCTTGTGATCGGACTCATAATTACTGGCATAATTGGGATTAACAGAGTGTGACACATCTGCGGACACCAGGAAGGACGTGATCAGGGTTTGCTCGTAGGCTGTGCTGTTGTCGTCGATCTTGTCGTAGCTCTTGTCAGAGCCAGCAGACTCTGAGGGTATAACGACGGATAAGCGACGAATCAAGGATGGGAGAAGGTTAGAGTCAGCTCCTTGAGCCGTCAAGCTTCCAATTTCCTGTGCTATGTCAGTCACTGCGCTGTGAAGACTACTCTGATGCTTACCTCGTGATCAAAGCATGCTAATACCCTGATAGTAGAATCATTGTCAAGCGCTGATTCTGACTCCACGGACTTGATCAACGCGGCGACGCCATTGTACGTGGAGGAGAGGTTGTCGAGACGAGGCGAGGAGATCAGCTCTTCGTTGAGGCCCATTAGGCAAGATTTCTGAGTATCATAGAGTACTAGCTCGAAATCAACAATTGCGGTAGGCTCGCATCCTGCCTCTTTGGCCACAGTCTCGACCAGGTAGGAGTGATGACGCTCCATAACAGAATGAAGCGGAAGGTTTGAACTGGATGGCGCATCCTTGGTTGGTCCAGCAGTGCTTTGCCGGTTGAGTTCAGCGGAAACCAATCCTACTATCGGGAAGAGCTGGGTTTCCTTATTGAATTCGAAGGCGGGCTTCACCCCGAAGTGAGGGGCGAGGGTTGGTACTGAGTGTGTCAGCTCAATGCTACAGGCGTCTGACAAGAGAACGTCTCCTTACTCCTTAGCATTGGCCTTTCAACCTTGACCAGCTTCTGTACAACTTTGTCCCCTTCCTTGACCATGATTCTTCCTGCAACACTCAAATCCCGGTCGAACCAAGTATGCCACAGCCCGCCTCCGTAACATTCCACGCCCACTTGCATAAAGCCTTCGCCCTTCCTCTTCGAAATTGGCTTGATTCTCAGCACAGGACTGTCGGTATGCGTGCCAATCATGGCTAGGGGATTTCCTGCTTTCCATTGCTTTCCGATAGCGAAGGCGGCGAGTGTTGATCCGTTCCTGGTGAAGTAGTACTTTCCACCATTCTTGAGGCTCGAGCTCCACGAGTCGCGCTCCTGATGGTTCGTCAGTACGCTATGCCAAGCGCCAGAGTGGTAGACTCCTTCGTTCACCTTGATGAGTTTGAAACCGGCTTTCTCGAGAAGAGCACTCGCGTTCTTGACTGCATGGAATGGAGTAGGGGAAGCATTGAGGAAGGACACAAATTCGTTCGCACGTTCTACGGCTGAGGTTGTTGACATGTTTGCAAGAGTTGATCGTGACCGGGTTTGGATGAGATATAGATGCTGTGTGAGGAATTTGGACTTGCGCATGAGGCGAGTGTAGTGGAGTTTGAGGCTCGAGATAGCCTCCAGAGATGGGACGAGAGAGGAAGCTCGATGTTTATGATCTACATAACAACAACTACGGTACAAGCCCAAGCCCAAGCCCTGGGATCTCGAGTAAATGTAGTTGTGCCAGCTATGGTACTGTCGATTTGCCTACCTTACACATCGCTCGCAGAATAACGCAGAGTTCTCGAGGGATCAATGAGCTTCATATGCATGGACCTCGGAACGACTGTATCAGACTGTCGAGGCATGTTCTCAGGATCCAGGCAAGCTCTATTGCCGAGGTGTCTCCGATGTGTATTGACCTTACTCAGGTAGGGCTCTCTAATCACTTGCATCCAAGATCGACATCATCATCAAAGCTTCTCATTCATCGCAATCATCTCGACCTACTGCAGAGGCTCATCTTGTATATAGTCGCCATGTATTGACTGGTTCCTCTCTTGATTTCCTATCTGAGCTAAGAGGTGGCGCTGCGCCAACCACACCACCCCGAACGAAAGCTTGTGTCACATATCAACAGTCCTCACAACGCACAACAAAGACGGGCGGCTCGAGGATCAGGTCAACAACAAACGCTCGCACAAGTGGCGCGGTTGCGTGCGAACGTCGCAGACCTTATCTGGATAAGCTGCGGGCTGTACGACTGTTTCATCATCGCAAGCGCCCGGCGCATAGCCGCTGGAACATACTCGACCATATACAGAGAAGATGGACAAAGATCTTGGGCGGCTCGGTGAGGATGAAAAGATATCCGCTCGCCTGCGGTCACGAAGTCTTTCTCCATCAAGAAGGAAATCGCCTGCTCATAACCAACCTCTGTCGATGACTGCACTCGCCAGTCCTAGATTGCCTACTAGCAACGTCATTGGTGCATCAGATCGTGACCCGTCTCCCACCACTGAAGCTGTTTTGGACATTGCAAGTGACAGAATAGCAGCTAGATCGGGCAGGCGCATGAGCAGTGGTAGTGTGTCAAGAAGCTTGTCGCCAACTTCGAGAGACATCCCTACATCTGCAGGCCGACGGCCAAAAGAGAGGACACCTGTGACAAGCCCAACCAGGAAACGTCAAAGAGTTTATAACGATCGGTAAGGATATCATGCGCAATGAGCTTGCATTATATGATGAGGCGGCACTGATTGAGACCTGCACAGATTCATACCAGCCCGCACAGGCGAGGATATGCCTTCCGCATTTCACCTCCTACATGATGAGGGCTCTCCAGCTGTTACGAGTAAGGTCAAGCGGCGAGCGCCGAACAATGACCTCCAGTTTCAGAAGAGTAAGCATTTCATGCGAATCGTAACGTGTCGCCGAGTACTGATTTCGTGCAGCTGAGCAAGCGAATCGTGTGTACTCGACACTACTACGCTCTGAACTGGATCTCCCAACGACCTTACCACAGCATCGTGTAGATTCATATTCCATGGGCCGTTCGACGGGCAGAGGCCGAACACCGCCTTCTACTGTCTCATCATTACCCGCACCCGTCCTTTCACCATCGACTCCTCGGAAGAACATGTTGACTTTCAGCTCTCCAAAGCACCTTTCAGCAGGCTCAGATCCTCATTCCCCATCACGCACGCCTTCCAGCAGACGATCAGTCAATCTTGATCCGAACTCCGCCATATACAGCGTATCTCCAATCAAGTATAGCAGTCAACAACTGCTACTCAGCCCTCGAAAACAGCCTCGGGTAGTTAACAAAGTGCCGTATAAAGTTCTGGATGCTCCAGAGTTAGCAGATGATTTCTACTTGAACTTGGTGGACTGGGGTAGTAGCAATATACTGGGCGTTGGTTTAGGAAAGTGTGTTTATATGTGGAATTCGGATAGTGGCAAGGTGACGAAGCTTTGCGAGCTGGATTCGGACACGGTGACCAGCGTCAACTGGATCCAGAAGGTGAGTTCCCCAGCTCTATTGCCACTTCTCGGAAAGAGTTTAACAATTACAGGGCTCCCACCTTGCGGTTGGTACGCATAAGGGCTACGTACAGATATGGGATGCAAACGCAGGTCGACGGCTTCGGACCATGACTGGACATTCATCACGAGTTGGCGCTCTGGCCTGGAATGAGCACATTCTGTCTTCGGGATCTCGAGATCGCAGTATATTACACCGAGATGTCAGAGTGCCCGACCAATACATCGAGAAATTGACCGGTCACAAGCAGGAAGTTTGTGGTCTGAAATGGAATCCGGACGATGGACAACTTGCAAGTGGCGGAAACGATAACAGACTACTGATCTGGGATGGGATGAGAACAGAGCCTCTGTTTCGGTTCACTGAGCATCAGGCCGCCGTCAAGGCGATCGCATGGTCACCACATCAGAAATGCTTGCTGGCGTCAGGTGGCGGCACAGCGGACAGGAAGATACGCTTCTGGAATACGATGACTGGCAAAATGGTGCAGGAAGTCGACACAGGATCGCAGGTATGCAACCTGGCGTGGTCAAAGAACAGCAACGAGCTTGTGAGCACGCATGGCTTCAGCCAGAACCAGATTGTCGTGTGGAAGTATCCGAGCATGCAACAGGTTGTCAGCTTGACTGGACACACGTATCGTGTGCTCTATCTGGCTATGAGTCCAGACGGCGAGGTCATTGTCACCGGGGCCGGTGACGAGACCCTTCGATTCTGGAATGCCTTTAAGAAGAAGGAAAAAGCAAATACCCTGGGCAGGTTCGATCATATGGAGGGAATACGGTGACGATGGACTGGATGATATAATGATCTCCTGGTTAGATATTGCCACTATCTTCCTAGATACGAATTTCCTTACGCCTCGATACGGCACATTCTGACAGCTTACTCATGGCTCACAGACTCAAGCCTTTCTACTTCGTTGCATAGTCGTAGTCTATGAGAGCTGCGTCGTGCCTGCTTTATCTTATCTTTGTGGTGTTAGTCGAAACGTGGATCAAACATGCCGCTACCCCGCAAAAGACCCTCTCGTGACGACAATGGGTGTGACCTTGCGTGCTCTGGCATCTGAAACACTGCCACCCACATCGCGGTAGCACAACATGGACTTGGAAGGAGATTCACCATGGGGTGGTCAGTTACACTTCGCGACTTCAGCAGATTACCATTACTGATGCGCGATAGATGTCCCGACATCCCACAGTCCGGCCTCACGTCCTACAACTGCTGAGGACACCCAAGGAACCGAATCAGGTCAGACGACTGCGCTGTCGCAAAGATTACTAGCACTAATTCATAGCAGATGCTCCATCAACAGCCACGCCGGCAAGACAATCCACGCCATCAACAAGCACCGCGAATGTAAAAACACCTGGTGGTCGTGGTGGAAGAACATCCCGTCGCTTCGTTGCACAGCCCACACGAGTAGAGACATTAGACGACGACCTTGGGCCACTTGGACCATTAGGTGCTCCAGCCGCACCTGAAGTTGAGCAGCCACCAGCATTACCTCAGAAAGAAGATGTCGTATCGCGTACATCACGACCCTCTACAGCAGCATCACAAGCATCGAAAGCAAGAGGCCCCGGGCTAGACGAAGACGAAGATGAGAATGGATTACCACATAGACCTCGGATACCACCTCCAGTACAGCCTCATTCGCAACCGAATGCCTCGCGACAATCGCACCCTAGCGTGAGCATCGAACAGGCGGCAAGACCAACCTTCAACATTTCCGTGGGCGATGCGCATAAGGTTGGAGACTTGACAAGCTCTCATACCGTATTTCAAGTGCGGACAAAGGTCAGCAAGGCAATAAACGATGTCCAGAAGGTGGAGCTAACTACAGTCAGACAACATCAAAGGCGTACCGATTACCCGAGTTCGAGGTTTCACGTAGATACCGCGACTTTTTGTGGCTGTACGAGCAACTGCACAAGAACAACCCTGGCATTATCGTCCCTCCGCCTCCAGAAAAGCAAAGCGTTGGCAGGTTCGAGCTTGATTTCGTGGAATCACGTCGGTCTGCTCTTGAGCGCATGCTCAACAAGATTGCAGGCCACCTCATATTGCAACACGACGGTGATCTAAAGATATTCCTAGAGAGTGAAGCTTTCAGCGTAGACGTGAAAGCAAGAGAGCGCAAAGATCCTGACATGCCGCAAGAAAGCAAAGGCATGTTTAGTAGTTTGAGTCTTTCCGTAGGCAGTGGGACCAAGTATATTGAGCATGATGATGTACGTTGCAGAATCACCTTCTCTCTCATTGCATCCAATACTAATGAGACAAACCAGTGGTTCCTTGACCGACGTGTCTACCTCGACACACTTGAGGCTCAACTCCGAGGTTTACTTCGATCTACTGATGCTGCAGTCGCTCAAAGGAAACACCTTGCAGATGCATGCGCAGAGTTATCGATATCCCTCAATGACCTTTCACAGGTGGAATTATCGCCATCCCTCTCGGGCCCTCTCGCATCATTGGCAGATGTGCAGCTTCGCATTCGTGATCTCTACAATCGACAGGCACAACAAGACGTGTTGACACTTGGCATTGTTATAGACGAATATATCAGGACCACCGGCTCTATCAAGAAAGCTTTTGAACAAAGACAGCGTTCGTGGCAAAATTGGCATAATGCGGAGACCGACCTGCAGAAGAGGAGGGCAGCATTAGACAAGCTGTCTCGATCTGGACGCACACAGCAAGATCGAATGAGCCAACTTCAAGCAGATGTCGGCGATGCCGAACGAAGGGCACATCAGATGCGATTGACGTTTGACGATCTCGGAAAGGGTATGCGGGCAGAGCTGGAGAGATTCGAGCGGGAGAAGGTTGAAGACTTCAGAGCCGGTGTGGAGACATTCTTAGAGAGCTCAGTTGAAGCACAGAAAGAGGTAAGTCTTGCTCAACACGACGGACACGATTGCCGTGCTAACACAGCGATAGCTGATCGAGTTATGGGAGACGTATTTGATGTTCCTGGACGCTGATGAACAGGAGGAGGATGACACCGCAAAAGGTCAGGTGCCAACACGACAGGGAGGAGCCGAAGAAGGTGGTGCTAATGCTGGTGGTGCTGCGGCAGAAGAAGGTACAGGCAGTACAGATGCAGAAACAGCCAGTTTAGCGGCGCCTCCCACAGAGCAGGAGCCGTAGCTACTGCAGCTAGCTAGTATGAATACAGGCCAACTAAGAAGCTACCCTTATAGTCTACTCCGCCTCCTGTATTGCATGATCTACGTTTCAACTTGATTTATGATCTTACCTATGAACTTTTATGTCCAAACCTGCCGTTTTTGCCGTGCGTAAAACCGTTGGCGACGGATAACATCCCGCCGTGATGTCACGCTCACGCATTGGCACCTGGGTTCGCATTGGAAACCAGCTCTCCACCTTAGCTTCACCACAACCATTCTGCTCAACTGCTCCTCTTGCATTCACAACGCTCCTCATACTGTCGTTACAGCGTTACTCTACACTATCTATCTACTCGATTGTAGCTGCGCAACATCAAGCGCGATAAGCAAAGATGAGCATGAAAGAGACGCCAGGGCAGCTATCAGCCAAGAACAAGATTGACCTTTACAGCAACAAGTACTTCGGAGCATGTCTTCTTGGAGGTGTCATTGGTGAGCGCCAAACATCGTGCAGCTTTCGCAAGCTTCTTTTGTCCTAACCAGTCCTCTTACAGCTTGCGGTCCTACCCATACATCTGTCACACCCCTTGATTTGGTGAAATGCCGTCGTCAAGTCGATCCTAGCATCTACAAGTCCAACACGCAAGCGTGGCGATCGATTTACGCAAAGGAAGGTCTTCGCGGTGTCTTTTTTGGTTGGTCTCCTACCTTTGTCGGATACTGCTTTCAAGGAGCTGGCAAGTACGGATTCTACGAGATCTTCAAGTACTGGTATGGAGACCAGCTATTCCCCAACGCAAACAAGACAGTCATCTTCTTGGGCGCGAGTGCCTCAGCTGAGTTCATTGCGGACGTCTTTCTTTGTCCATTTGAGAGTATCAAGGTTCGCATGCAGACGACGCTGCCACCATTCGCATCTACACTGAGGGAAGGAATGAGCAAAGTCATTGCGAAGGAGGGCTACGGCGGGTTAGTATAGGTGCAACTGTAGTCGTTGGGAGGCTTTGCTGATTATTTATAGTCTCTACAAAGGCCTCGTTCCTCTCTGGGGTCGTCAGATCCCCTACACGTATGTCTACCAGAGTTGATTATGTGGCAACCAATGATGCTAATTCTCACGCAGTATGGTCAAGTTCGCAACCTTCGAGTCAACTGTCAACCAAATATACAAGTATCTAGGCAAGCCGAAGGACCAGTTCAATGCTCTGCAGCAAACTGGTGTCTCATTCCTCGGAGGATACATTGCTGGTGTCGGCTGTGCTGTGGTCAGCCATCCTGCTGATGTCATGGTCAGCAAGCTTAACTCGGATCGTCAACGTATGTCATCAAGACCCTAAGTAACGATGCTGTGCTGACTATTCTCCTCTCAGCCGGCGAAAGTGCCGGAAAAGCAATGTCTCGTATCTATGGCAAGATTGGTTTCAGTGGTCTATGGAACGGGTGAGTGCATTAGCATGAGCACATTGAATGAAGTACTGACTCCCGTGTAGCCTTCCAGTCAGAATTGCAATGATCGGTACCCTCACCGCGGTATGTTATCAGAATCCATCTGGTGGCATCCTACTGATCACTCCTTCTAGTTTCAATGGCTCATATATGACACATGGAAGGTCTACCTCGGTCTTCCTACCACCGGCGGTCACTAGAGGGTCTAAACAGGCACCGAGGAAGTGTATAAAAGCTGGACTACGAATGGCAATGGATGCTAATGAAGAGGGAGGAATATATGTATACGATAATTATAATGACTGTCCAATCTTCATCTGTGAACATGGCTCATTGACAAGTAGTGCAGGGTATCGATGCTGACAATCCATTAGCGCAGGGCACCAATCTTGGTCAGCTTCATGTCTCGGGAACCTCATTGTTTGACAAACTAGGTTGTACTACATAAGGCAGCCTCTATGGCCTTCCTTTCTCGGAGAGTACCATACTACCATACCCCTCACCTCGACGCGACCTTTCTTTCAGCCAACACATAAGTGCATATCGACGGCGTGCTTTCCGTTGTGATACCTGTGTGGGAGGCTAGTGTGTCTCGAAACTTTGCTTACCATGTCAAGATACATCGTGAACTCTGACGATGTACTGGACGCACCTTTCGCAGAAGCTGAAGATGAGCTAGCTCTTTGCTTACATCGCATCGTCACAAACTGTCCTCCACTAAAGCCATGGGCGAATGATGGCTTCAAGAACACTCCTCGAGGTCTCTGGACTGGACCCACGTCAATTGCTTATCTCTTCCTATGGCTGGCGTACTACAACCCGGAAGAAGACTACGAGGGCGCCTCGGCCATGGCCTGGTGTGAACTATACCTTGACTGTGGTCAGAATGTCATCCCGCTGGAGTACAACGAATCCGGCATCAAAAACGAGTACCTCGCATGGTCTGCTATGAACGCGTGCGTCACTCGAAGTCATGAAGCTGTGATGCGTTTGCTTCAGGGCATAATCCTCATACAGAGATACACCCGAGCAGACTACAACGAGTACCTCTCCGGTCGTGCTGGTGCACTGTTCCTGCTGCGCCTCACACGCTTCTTCGTTCCTAGCGCGGCCGAGCAACTCACTGCAGCGATGCCACCACTGATCAATCACATACTTGCACACCGCCCGTGGTCGTTCAATGGCAGAGAATATCTCGGCGCAGCTCACGGCAACATCGGCATCATCACGCAGATTGTGCTCAGCAATCCCAGCTATGCGCCGGCGCTTGAGCCCGATCTTGCGACCATACTGGATCTCCAGCGTGATGATGGTCATTGGTACGTGCGGCCCATCGACGATTCTGCGGAGGTTGTGGAATGGTGTCATGGGAGTCCGGGCATCATCGTCTCGCTGCGCGCGTTGCGGCAGCACTTTCCTGCACTACAAGGGCGGATCAATGCAGCAATCGCGAGAGGATCGGATGAAGTGCGGCAGCGGGGAGTGCTGAGGAAACAGCCGAATCTGTGTCATGGCGCGAGTGGTAATGCGATGGCGCTGGAGGGCTCAGATCGGAGTCAGATGATGCAGTGGACCACGTTGGCACGAATACAGGCTGGGATCGAGTCTGGAGAGTATGTGAAAGGCGACGACCCGTGGGGTCTGCAATGGGGAGAGGCGGGCAGGGCTTGGGCGTGGATGATTGAGTGTCGAGAAGGGGATTTGCATGCTTTTGCCGCTTATACCGATGTGAAGGTATGAGTATCTTGGTCAGGCGATGTTGATGGAAGGGTTGGATGTTCTTGTCATGATTTGGACGAATCTATTTCTACTAGCATATCGGAGCCTAGAGTGCTACCCTCCAGAAGTGAAAGACACTTCAAGCGCACGACTTCCATAATTGTATACTTGCATCGCATTTTCTGGAGCTTTTTCTAATTTGGTATTCGAGGCTTGGCCATTTCGTGTGGCGTCGTGGCCAAGAGTCAGTCCTCAGACTTGAAGAATCGATATACATCGCAAATAGACAGCAAATACTACTACGCCTTGCAGTGGCAAGACTCTCCGCCTTGAAACATTACATTGCAGTGAGGCGAAACGCATGCGCGGCTGCTAGTGCAAGAGGACGCGTTTCACATCGCCTTTCGGGACATGCATGACGAGTCCCTTTCTGCCGCTAGCCGAGCCAAGTCGTGCGTCACCACGGCAAATTAACAACAACCTAAACACAGGTTTGACTTAGCCACTCTCTGTCTCTCCTCGCTCTCCTTCGCTCCTTCGCCTCTTGAACTTTCATCCTCCTTCCCTCGTCTTCCGCATCGCCCTTACTCCACATCATCTCGTCCGACCTACATATAGGATCTTCTTCGTCTGAACATCAATTCGCATCACCTCTCTCAACATCCCCTTTCACAGTACAGCATATTCTGAGCAGTCTACAAGAACATATATATTGCCAGTATGAAGGCAGCCCTCGCATACACAGCCCTCGCCGCTGAGGCTGCGACAGTCCTCAGCCAGAAGGTCGTGCACTACCCTTTCCACAAAGTCCAGGACTACTCTGGTAGTAGCCGCCTCTCGAAACGTGCCACCAACCCAGTCGGTGTCACAATCACGAATGCCCAAACATTATATTTTGTCAACGCCACAGTCGGAACACCTGGACAGCAGGTGGAAATGCAACTAGATACAGGAAGTAGTGACGTCTGGATGAGTGACTCAAGCGCGAGCTACTGTCAAGGAAACCAGGGGGCGGAGCAGTGTCAAGGAGGCACATTCACACCTGGGCAGTCTTCGACGTATAAGGCCTTGAACACAATCTTCAACATCACCTACGTTGACGGCACCGGCTCGACGGGCAACTACTTCACAGACGACTTCAGTCTTGGTGGCATCACGCTGAATGCAATGGAGATGGGCCTCGCAACCAAGACAACGATAGGAACTGGTATCATTGGTGTTGGCTACGCTGCTGATGAAGCTGTTTGCAATACTGAAGGTCCCTGCCCAACATATCCATCAATCATCGACAACATGGTCAGCCAAGGCAAGATCAACACACACGCCTACTCGTTATGGCTGGATGATGTTCAAGCACAAACGGGATCCATCCTATTTGGAGGTGTTGACAGCGCAAAGTACCACGCACCGCTGATCACCCTTCCCATCGAGCAAGACCAGTACAGTGGCTCCTACACCTCCTTCTCCGTGGCCTTCACCGGCTTCACGATCACCAAGAACGGCGCCGTACAGACCGGCTTCACCTCAAGCGGCTACACCCAGCAAGCCATCCTCGACTCCGGCACTTCCCTCACCCTCATGCCCGACGACCTCTTCACTAAGCTCCAGCAGCAAGTCGGCGCAACGTACAGCCAAGAAGTTGGCATCTACATCGCCGACTGCTCCGTCGCCGCCGTTAACGCAACCTTTGACTTCTCTTTTGGCGGCACTGGCGGCCCAATCATCCACGTCCCCATCAACGAATTCGTCGTCCCGCTTATCAACGAGAACGGCCAGGCAGCGACCTTCCAGAACGGCAAGGCCGCCTGCGAGTTCGGTATGCAGCCCGCCGATGGTGACCCAGTCCTCTTTGGCGACACCTTCCTCCGCAGCGCTTACGTCGTCTATGATCTCGACAACAACCTCATCAGCATGGCCAACACAAACTTTAACGCTACCGGCAGCAATGTGCAGGCCATCTCCAGTGGTACAAACGGCGTCCCTGGCGCGACTACCACTGCTACGGGCGGTCTTGGTGGTGCTACGTACACCAGCAACCCCTTCCTGGGTGGCTCGCAGAGTACCGCTACGGGCAATGTTGGCGCTTCTTCCAACCCGACTGGTGCGCTTTTGACGCAGGGTGGTTCGGGTGCTTCGTCGACGGCGTCGAGCGGCAATGGTGAGAAGAGTGCTGGTGAGCAGCTGGCGCCGGCGGGGATCATGAGCGTGCTTAGTGCGGCGTTCCTGGCTATGGCTGCGATGCTATAGATTGAGGAGGACGATCATAGCATGATTCTCATTGATAGAGATTGTACGATTAATGGTAGTAGAGAAGAGAGGGATAGGCATTAGGCGGCAGAGCCTGCAGCCTTTGGGCGGTTCTGTCATACTTCATATAGCAGAGCGTAGCGAATTGCATCACATTACATGACTACAGTTCGAAAAGTCCTCTCGTAGTGATAGTGTTTCGATCCGCCTATGTGGTCTATGTACCGTCACCTCCACAGATACGTACTTCTGCCCATACTCTTTATGTACACCATCGCAAGCCCGCCATTTGTGCGCTCAGCAGGTCATCCTCTCAGCCAGCCACCCAGCAGCGAGAGCAAGTCTTGAATGCCCGCCACGTCACCCAAACGCAAAAGAGCAAAAGATAGCAAACCGCCGCAGATCCCCATATCAACAGAACCGTGTATACGCCGTCATTCGAGAGTCCTGTTCCCGATTCCCGGATCCGTGCCGTCCAGAAGCGCCGCCTCCGCATCGTTCGTGATCTTCGTAAGAGAAACAAAAAAGGAATTGCAAAGTCGGAAAATCAATAGAGAAGAGGAAGAAACCACATTGCCAAAGTGAGGGCAGTGGTGAAACAAGCGTGTGCCATCCAGCCATCCACGCAACACCCTCTCATCGCGCCCCCTCCCTAGCGCCCGACAGCTGCAGCCACGACGACGACGTCCTCGACTCAGGCCTCGCCTGCTGCAACTGCGGCTGTGGCACCTGCCTGCTATGATGTCTCGTCAACTCATTATGTTGCTGCACCTCTGCCTCTGACATGCCACTCCCGCCCACACCTGGCGACGACACATCCGGCATATCGACGTCGCCATAACCATTCATCTCGACATCCCCATCGTCTGGCAGGAGTCGCATAGTCGATGAGATGGGATAGTGTGGTCGTGGATGGTGTGGCTGGGGTGCTGTATGTAACTGTGATTGCTGCCGTGATAGCGTGGGAAACGCTTCAATTGGCAGGATAGTGGGGGCTGGTGGCGCAGGCTGCGGTGGTGGGTGGAAGACGCTGATTAGTAAGGAGCGATCCGGGCTCGGACTGGCGGTATCGTATGCGCCATCCACCCCGCCCATACTCAGCGGCGTACCCGAGCCACTTCTTCCCGACACCAGCCCCTCAAGTTCGTCTTCCGGCGGCGCAAAATTCCACACCTCCATCACCGTCCTCTGATTCCGACTCGCCATGACAACCGCTTTTTCCTCCTCAAACACAACCCTCCACACGGCTTCTGCAGGCTGACTGAGTTCGCGGACGAGGGCTCCGGACTTGAGATCCCAGACTTTGACGCGGCCGTCGGAGCCGCCACTGATGATGCGGGATTCGTTGAATTGGAGGGAGGTGACGCTGTTGTCGTGGGCGGCGAGGCGGTGGATCGGGGAGAGGGTTTCGAGGGACCAGACGCGCACGGAACCGTCGGAGCCGCCGGTTACGAGGGTTGAGGCGCGCATTTGGAGTTGGCCGACGAGGGAGGTGTGGCCTTGGAGGATGGCGAGACAGCGGCTGAAGGGGTTTTAGTATGGTAGAGGAACATACTAGGAATATCAGCTTACCCGTCATAGGGATCCCAGATGCGCACGCTGGTATCTAGACTGCCTGTTGCTACTCGCTTGCCGTCGAAGGCGATGGCGTAGATCTGACTGAAGTGCCCGTGCAGTACCCGTAGGCACTTTCCCTCTGATATGCTCCATATCCTTGCTGTTGTGTCGTAACTTCCGGATGCGATGAGATCTCCATGCACCTCAAGACATCTGACACTAGCTTGGTGTCCAACGAGGACATGTTTGCAGAACCCTTTCTGTATATCCCATATCCGAAGTGTTGTATCACGGGACCCAGTAATTGCTGTGTTGGCGTCTGACATTTTCAGACATCTCACGGTAGAGCTATGCCCACGAAGCGTGTGCAGGCTTTGGCTGGAGGATATGTCAGCATCTTCAATTTTCTCCGAGCAAATCGGACAATCATACCCAGTTGACATGTTCCAGACCCGAACGTCTCTATCACATCCACCACTGACCAACACATCACCCCATGGTACCATAGCCCAGACGCCCATCATATGCCCGTGCAATGTCTTGTAATGCGCGCCATCAGAGTCAAATACATGTATCTTTGCATTATCCAGTGCCACGATGATGTACTTGTCTGTCAGATGGAGACTTGTAACCACACCGTGATCCGGTGTTATTTGTTTCGACTTCATCTGCCCGCCTGTCCTCCAAGCTGTCTCAACCATATACCGTCTCTTGAAGTGTGACCGATACGACATATGTTTCTCACGTTTGCTCAACTGTCTTTCTCGTGGAAAGGTCGGATCTGCTGTTGGGCTTGTCAAGTCGGGGGCACTATTCGACGTGGCATTGCCACTGTAGGTTCTCTGAAGATTTGCTTGCTGTAAAGCATATGGCAGTGAGGGAGAAAGCGGTTGGTTGGCAAGACGCCATTGTCGGAGGTTCTGATCCGAGTCCCCGGACATCTTTCGATATGCATGTCTATCGCACAGTGCTTTCCAGGCCATATCATCGTTGATCAGCTCATGCCATCGTTTTGAGACTTGACCGGCTCGTGCTAGTGTTCTTGGGTGGTCGACGAAGGATAGAATCTGTACAGATCAGTATACTGCTCCATCCTGCACGTTTCTCTTCAAGCACATACTCGCAAACATATCTCATTCGGCAGAGTAGTGAACGGATCCTTCTTCAATCTCGGACAAATGATGTTGTGCACAAAAGTCAACATCCGGCTATCACAGAGATTGATCAACTCCGCCAATATCCTCTGTTTCTGGGCCGCCGGAGCATCCTTGAACCTCGCGCGAAAGTCTCTGTGCTGCTTCTCTTCATCCACATCCGCCTCACTCCAGTCCGGCAATCGGTGATTCGGTGAAGGGCTTGGCGCAGGTGTTGGCGGGGATGCCGGCGCGGAGGGCAGGTTGTTGTTTGGCAGCGTGGTGGCCATCGGATTGCTAAGCGTCCTTATATTTCGTGCTTTTGATCGAGAAAGCAGTCTACTCGGCCTTTGATCCGAGGCAGCGGCATAAGATGTGTGTCGTGAAGAGGATGCGCTGAGGCTAGGGCGGAGGTCGTCGTCGTCGTCGGATAGTGTCGTCCGGTAGTCATCGATGGGCAGGTCATCAAACGAGGGTGTCTCGTTCTCGTCCATCATACTTGTGACGCTACTGCTGACGCACCTGCAGGGCACAAGGGATCCCGTGCTGCGGTCCGGCGCAGATTGTAAGCGGGATCCTGTGATCGGCGAAAGCCACAATAACGAAAGTCTTGTCACGCCGGCTTGCTGTGTTGTGTTATATAGTGATGTGAGTTGGCAACAGCGCGCTACGACACGTTACTATAGGCGATCTAAACAGAAAAGAATGAAAGAATGTTTGTGTGACATTCGACAACAGCAGATGATATGACGAGTGCAGCACAGTATCGTGAAGCGGCGGGGAAACTGCCAAAACTGACTCGCGCAGCTCGAGCTGAGACGCTGCGGAGAAATGGCAAATTCTCTTATTTTCACAATCACGGATCATGAGTCTGAGCAGAATCTTTACGGCACTCTCCAGGGCGTTGTCAAAAGATTTCGTTGGTTCTGATACAGTGCTTAATGTGCATGTCCTATCTGCGCCAGCAAAGGTAGCAGCATCCCTGCAACCACAAGTAGAGTATCCCTAAGATCAGGTTGCTGCCGCGCTGCTTCCCCTCTAGGCTTCACTATCCCTCTATATGCATGCCCATTGCCAGTACCGTTCGATCCTTCTTCCTGTCCTTCAACTGTAGCTTCTTGCATTGTATGCATGGCAACATATCTGGGGTGGTGTTAGCATATAGTCCATGACAATAGTAGTAGTATAATCCTCACAAGAAAGTCCCGCCCGAAAACAACAGCAACATGCCTGTGGCAAATTCAGTCCCCTGGCCTCCCACACTATCATTGCCAAACACATTCACCAGAATCCAAGTCGTCATTGCCGCAACTGGAGCAGCCAGGCTGAACACGATCAGATGTGCTCTTGTCTGTCTCTTAGTCCTCCCTTGCTTCAGCAGCACCGACGTGAGCCCGAACGCTGCGGGTGCTTTATGTATCATAAGTGCCAGAAACACGATGAGTCCGGTGCTGGCTTGCGACACAAAAGACGATGCCGCCAACGCAATGCCGTCCGCTGCGGCATGTATCACAAGTCCGATTGTTGTGGCGGAGCTCTTCGGCGCTGCAGGCTCTCCAAACTCGTCCAGAGACTCGTCTACTGATAAGCGTGGTGAGCTCGTGCGCTGAGGTCCCTGTGATAGATTCGCCAGCGAGATGTGCATGGGTTTTCTAGGTGAGAGGCGAGAGGCAAGACGAGGTACTTGGTCGATCAGATACATCATAATGAAGCCAGAGATGAGCGCTAAGCCGACCCATGCATGCGGTTCTCTTCCTGAATGTGCCTCTTCTTGACGTCGTGATAGAAGACTCCTAGTACGGCGAAACTCATCTTCGTGAGGTACCGCTGCTGACGGAGAGTCGGTGACCGGCGCCGAACTTGAGATTGGCGAATGTGTTGCACTACTATATAGCGTTTCTATCCCTTCTGGTATGATGATGATCAAGCAAGTGCCGACGAGTCTGCGCGAGTCTCAGCTCCTGAGTATAGGCAGCGGCTACGTGCCGCGATGTGCTCTTACAGGCCGGTGCCAATGTTCGATATCATGCGGGAATGATTCTGTGATAGGCTAAAGGACAGAGGTAGAGAGCCAGCGAGGAATGAGCTTCACGATTGTTAGTCCGTCTCAGTACAGGAGCAGACCGAGAAGCACTTACGCGAGCCCCATCACCATCGCGAAGCTAAGTAATACTGCCAATCCTTGCCACATCGTGCCCACAATTGCGGGAGAACGTTTGTGTAGCACGTCAAACTTATCAACCCGTATCGCTTTCGAAAGTAATTCGAGGCTGTACGAAGCGTGAATGTAGAGTGTAGTCCACAAGCGCGAATGGTTCAGGAGATCTGAAACGCTCTTGGCGTGGAGAAGCCAATGGACAGCCTTACCAGGCTGTTTCATCCAATGCTTATGTGCAATAATGTTTCAATGCATACTTTTGGTAATGGAGAGATGATCAATGCGCGCCCAGGAGTCCCACTGTGGTATTGGTTACATAAATAGTTACACAAAGCATCCCACAAGAATAGAAGTCGACCGTTGCTCGTACATTACAGCCTGATCCCCGGACAAAGTGACCTGCCAGCGGCTTGACAATAATAGGTTTGTTACAAGAAGCGAATAGATCGCAGTCGAAAATGCTTTTTGTCGCAAACTCCAGACACCCCAGATGCTTCCGCCCATAATATGCAAACCCGTCTGATCACCTATGAGTGAACCTCTTCTTCTGCCCACCTGGGCAACGTGACATCGCCATGAATTGCAAGACCACCAAAACCCAAACTACCAAGACCCAGGCCAGTGCTGAAGCCTCCATAGTTCGAGCCTTTGTTTCCCATCTGAGGTTGAGGCAGGCCAAAAGGCTGCTGCGAGAATGCTGGCAAGCTGATTGCACGGGAGTGCTTCGAGTTCAATGTAGCCGGCGCCAACAAGCCACCAACAGTGGTATGTCCACTAACAGCAGGCGCTGCTCCATTTGCGCTAAAGCTGTTGCTTGCAGCGTGTGATGCGTAGTGCGGCTGTACATGAGATAGTGCCTCAAAGCTGCCACTACGTTGCAGTGTGGACTCATGCATGGGATAGCTATCCTGCTGTTGCTGTACTGAGCCGTATGGTGGTGAGGCTGAGCTATACTGTTGCTGCGATCGCTGCTGGGGTTGACTCGACATCTGCTGAAGGTACATGTTGAGTGGGTTGCGGTTGCCATTACTCTGCGTGCCGTTGCTGTTATTGTACATTGCTTGTTGCATATGTCCATTTTGCCCACGAGTGGCATTGGGCATCTGTGGAAAGCCTTGATTTGTCGGCGAGGTGCTCGAACGACCCTGGTTGGCAAGATTAGGAGGGAATGCAGCATTCCCGGCTGGTGAGATCATTCCATCTTGCTGCATAGAAAGTGGAGACTGCTGCTGTTGCTGCTGCTGCTGCTGTTGTTGCATCTGCTGCTGGTAGTTGTCCTGATGGTTCTGGTGCATCTGACGTGGTGGATTACCGCAGCGATCCTTGCCAAAGTTCACCTTGAAGCGCTTGTATTCTTCCTTCTGCTTGATGGCCTCAATACCCTTGATAGCGTTTGCAATGTTTGTGAAATTGACGAATGCGCAGCTTTTCTCTCTTAGCGTGTTGATGAGTTCGGTCTCACCAAATTCTGTGAAGTCTTGCCTCAATCTCTCCTCAGTCCAGGTCTCATCGATATTGCCAATATAGACATTGCGTGATGCTCCCCCACTGACAGCCAGTGCGATCGCAGATGGTAGAGCACCGGAATGCTTGCCCCAGCCAATCTTTAGCCTGCGGTTGTGAATCATCAGGCCTTGCATGTTGCTTAAAGCGTAGAAAGAAGCTGCTGCTGTCGGGTCGATGAACGTCACAAAGCAGATGTGCTTGTCCAGGATGTATCTGATGTGGTGCAAAAGTCCACCACGAACAACATTGCATATCTCTTCGGTAGTTGTCTCCGGGTGAATATTGCCCAGATACACGGTGCGATTGCCTAGATTGGTTGCACCAGCAGCAGCCGTTGCGACTGCCGCAGCAGCAACAGATTGCTGTGCCAGAGTGTTCGAGATGAAGTCACGGTCGACCGAGTTCAGGACATTAGCATAGCCAGGCGCGATTCCGAGATACTGTGCAGCATTCTGCTGTTGAGTCTTCGAGACATAGGCGCAACGATCTTTACCGTAAAAGACGCGCTTTGGTGATTGCCACTTCTCTTCTTGAGGAAGCTGGCTCACTGCTTTCGTCGCACTGCTGATCGACAGAAAGTGGACAAAACCAATGTTCTTTTCGCGGACCAGCTTGATTGTGTCAATCGGACCGTACTTGCTCAGATCCTCGCGAATCTCGTCTTCAGTCACTTCAGCAGCAAGATTACCAAGGTATACATTTCGGGAAGCACCTGATTGTTGGACAGCTAGCTGTACTGATGAGGGCACCTGTGAAGGTTTGCCCCAACCCACTTTGATATCTTGGCCATGGATAGTCAACTTCTTCAAGATTGCATCAGAATGGAAGTGGACAGCAGAGTTGCTCTCCAGAAACGAGATGAAAGCGCAATTCTTATCCAAGAGCACTCTGACTGACTCAATCTGTCCGCTTCGAACATGGTTGAGGATCTCCTCAGCAGTCGTGTCAGGAGGAATGTTGCCAAGATAGACTGTCCGGCTTGTACCAGACATGAGACCGGATGCCATAGGGCCTGCGCCATTCATTGGGTGTGGAAATCCATTGTAGTTGGGATTGTGCATCTGTTGCCCGATTGGCGGCCCCAGTGGAGTCTGTGCCATTCCACCCAGATATTGTGGCATATTCTGCGCTTGAGGACCCATCATTGTTTGCTGATACATAGTAGGACCGACGGGAGATTGTGGCTGCATCGCGTTCTGCATTTGCGCCATGTGGTGATGAGCAGGTTGTCCGTTGGCCTGTGGAGCAAAGCTTGAGAATGATTGGAACTGAGGAGAAGCAAATGTGGCTGGTGATCCCGGCTGGAATGGACTTCCCATCAGAAGCTGCGATGGCAGTAGAGGAGTATAGTTCATATCATAAGCGCCTGATGATTGTAGGTCGGTCATCTTCTGGGGGGTCTGCTGCACGCTCTGCATGGTTTCACGTCGGGTTTGTAGACCACCGAAAGACTGCCGGTTCGAGTTGAAAGCACCGTGTGAAAAGCCGGAGAGTTCGTCCTGTAGGAATGGCCTAGGTACCTGCTGCGCGAAAGCAGTTTCTGCAGAATCCTGGAACTGCATCGTCAATGTGATAGGGATAGGTCGGGAGGTGGGAGCCTGTTTCCAGATAGGTAAACAAGTATCCGTGATGGTTTCTAGGGGCGCCGCGTGACGAGCAGTAACAGCTCAGGTTCAAGTCTTGAAGTCTATGCTCGGCAGTAGGATATATTGGTGTGTATGCTGACTGGATAGATAAGGAGTGACGCGTCGACTGTATGTGAGTGGGATGGAAATGTAGCGCTTGCTGACTTGAGATTCGCCGAGGAGAGGTGTTGAGAAGGTCCGATAATTTGTTTGTCCCAAAGTCGCTGTCTGAACGAAGGAGTGACAAGTCGAAGGAAAGACTGGCTATGCTAAATATAAAAGAGCGGAATAGCAATACGCGAAAGCAGCAACAATAAGGACCAAAAGGGAGGATGAAGGAGGGAGGAGAGGGAGGTGTTTGGAGGAGAGAAGGACGTTGCTAGACGGTAATGTGTTGTCGAAAGTAGATGAGACGAAGCGCGTTGTGGTCCGCAGAGTCCGGTTTTTTGATTCCACGGTTGAATCGACCCGTTCCTGAATGATCTCCTTTAGGTCCTCGTGGCTCTCAACCGGCCTACTGCTCCTACTGTCTCCTGGGACTACGTGACATTCAAGAAGCTAGCGGTACTTCTGCACTCGAGACATATTGGTGAAACCAAAGTAATACATTACAAGTGCCACTGTGATCATGTTGTAAGCGCGACGTGTCGCTTTGCAATCGTGTAACTCATATTGGAGAGTGTGTTCAACTTGGCGCTATACCTACTCTGCCGCGCTCTTAGCTATGTCTGGTCTTTTCCCCTCATTGTTCGAGACAGGCGTGTTGGCTGGAGCGCTCAAGGTCCTTCTCTTCCCTGCATAGTATGTTCTACACTGTCTAAGATGGTTTTCTTGCTCATAATGGCAGTAAATCGACAGACTTCGAGGTCCATCGCAACTGGCTGGCCATCACCAGCTCTCTACCAGTCAAAGAATGGTACTATGAGAAGACCTCGGAATGGACGCTAGACTACCCTCCATTCTTCGCTTGGTTCGAGTATGTCATGTCACTGGCGGCCGGTCAAATTCACCCAGCTATGCTCAATGTAAAAGGCCTGAATTATGACACCTGGCAAACAATCTACTTTCAAAGGACTACAGTCATCCTGACAGAACTCATGTTGATAATTGCATTGAGCTATTTTGTACAAACTGCGCCAACACTTCAGAAGACCTCGTCCCATGCTGCGGCATTATCGATCCTGTTGTCGCCAGGCTTACTCATCATTGATCACATACATTTCCAGTACAATGGCTTCTTGTATGGGATTTTGATCCTCTCCCTTGTTTTCGCACGGCGAGAAAGCACTCTTCTGGCGAGTGGAATAACATTCGCCATCCTACTCTGTCTGAAGCACATATACCTTTATCTGGCTCCAGCGTACTTCGTCTATCTGTTGCGAGTTTATTGCCTGAGCAAGAAATCTATCTTCCGCATCAAGTTCGGCAATGCAATTAAGCTCGGGCTTTCCATTGGCACAGTCTTTGCGCTTGCGTTTGGCCCTTTCGTATACATGGGACAAATGGAGCAGATGATGAGTCGACTTTTCCCCTTCTCACGTGGTCTGTGTCACGCCTACTGGGCGCCGAATGTATGGGCAATGTATTCTTTCACGGATAGAGTCCTCATATATGGTATGTTGCTCTGTTCACTGAAGTATACATATCGTGCTGAAAGACATAGTGGCACCCAGGCTTGGTGTTCCAGTTGATGCAGATGCTGTCAAGAGTCTCACTCGAGGTCTAGTTGGCGATACCGCGTTCGCTGTACTTCCAGACGTACCAGCCAAAGTGACATTCATCCTGACGCTTGCGTTTCAGATTGTAAGTAAATTATAATGATCGCAATACCAGAATCTAACCATTAAAAGCTACCGTTGATCAAGCTCTTCTTGCAACCAAGCTGGGACATGTTCATTGGCGCCATCACCTTGTGTGGATATGCATCATTTCTCTTTGGCTGGCATGTGCATGAGAAAGCTATTCTTCTGGTCATCATCCCATTCAGCCTCCTGGCCCTCAAAGATCGACGTCATCTTGGAGCTTTTCGACCACTTGCAGTCGCTGGTCACGTCTCGCTCTTCCCCCTGCTCTTCGGCGCCCAAGAGTTCCCGATCAAGACAGTCTATACGATACTCTGGCTCGTGCTCTTCCTTCTCGCGTTTGACAGGCTTGCTCCAGTGTAAGTGCAAAATTGCAAGCACGATCGAGCTTTGACTAACAGGCATAGCTCTTCACGACCACGCATATTCCTGCTGGACCGGTTCTCATTGCTATACATCGCAGTGGCCATCCCCTTGATAGCCTACTGCTCCCTGTTCCACGGCATCATCTTCGGGAAGAGATACGAATTTTTGCCGTTGATGTTCATAAGCTCATACAGCGCCGTTGGTGTCGTAGGAAGCTGGATTGGCTTCCTCGTCATATACTTCACGTCTTGATGCTTCAGGCTGTCAACCGGATGAACATAAATTGCTTTACGCCTTCATTTGCTGTTGTTGCCAGGTCTCCTCGGCATAGCGCTTGAGGTCCTGTGACCAATCATCGAAGCGTGCCTGCAGGACTGTGCTGACGACAGCCTTTACGGTATATGCCATGGGCCCTGCCATCTGTATCCAAGTACGATACTGGCAAGATTCCACACCATTGGCCGCGACTGGCTCGAATTCATTGACTCTGAGGGAACGCAGCATAAATTTTGGCATGGTAACTTGAGACCAGGAGATTCGAAGTGCCCCATTTCCACTTCCTTCGCTAGCCTCGGTGACCTGTTCGTTCTGCATCCTTGGTGCGAACGCGGGCGCTCCGGAACCGAGACTCACATGCAGAGTCATCTTGGTACCCTTCACAAGGACTTCGGGCCGCCCAGTATGACCTTTTGGAGGCGTGACATCTGCTTTTGGCACGAAGGTGCACCAGTTTGGCCAGGTCGAGGTGTCACACATCACGCGGTAGGCGTGGGATGCAGGACACGCGATGGAAATGGCTGATGATATATAGAAGACTGTGTCCTTGGGAAGGTTCGGCACCTCGAAATGTTCGGCCATGCTTGAGCAAGAGTTATGTATGTCGATGCTGAAAGTGATTAGATTCAGTTGCTTCCTAGATAATCATGTGACGTCTTGATGTCTGAAACAAGCTCAAACGACTCGAGTGACGTTCGCTTGCCACTTGCGGAGTCGAGATCGTAGGGCTGCATGTTTCAATGCAGATCCATGCACCTACCCGTCTTCACGAACCGTCATCATCGCAATTATAAATCCCATCATTGCATGCATATGCGTATTCAGATGGAAAGAGGTGAAACCATGCCCGTGCAGAAGATGTAGAAGATGTAGAAGATGTAGTCGAGATCACCATGAAAGTGAAGCGCCACGATACAGAGACGGATTTTGGATAAGGTCATCGCGCATCGAGGTGGCAATATCTTGCACTTCATCACCATGGCGAGTCAATCGTCAGAGTCGACAGTTTCCAACGATGAGCCAGTCACGCCTCGCACGCCAGCACCTGACATGAGCCAACTGCCTCCGATATTTCTCCTCGCAGCACATCTGGATATGGAAGAACTCTATGCCCTAGAAGACACTCTTCAAGCTGCTAAAGCTCCGCTGACTTATGATCCCACCGAAGCTCATTTATTCATCGGCAAGGTCGCCCAGAGGCGACGCGCCATGATCGAGCTTCGTGGGAAAGGAGTTGTAACTGAAGAGATTACGGATCGTGCTGAGTTTCTCGAGATCGTTTCCAGGACTATGGCAGCAGTGAGAGAGCCTGCTACTGCGGGCCTGGACGATGCAGTGATTGGTGACCTTAGTACGAGCTTGATCAAACCAGAGCCAGACTCAAAACCTGTGCAACTTGGTAAACGTAAGCGCGGCGAACACAATACCGTTGCGAACCAGGACCCAAATGCAGTCATGTCATCAAATGATGATGGTATTGTGCAAGTTATCAAGCTGTCCTGGCTAGAAGACTCCATCGCCGCGACTGAGTTGCTAGACATCAAAGACTACGTCGTCTACACTGGAAGACGAGCTCCTGGAAAGGTCTCGACATCAACCAGCCCCTCCTTCACGAAGCCAACTCTATCAGCCTCCCAATCAAGACCAGACAAAGCTGCGACACCTTCAAGCCCACTCTCCGCCGTCGCCCGAGGCATCCTGCAGCGTGCTCAAGCCGAAAATGGTTCAGGTACGAACGACACTTCAACCAGCTCCTTCCTCTCCACGACACAACTCAGGGCACGCACCGCCACCTCCCGCCACGCCCAGCTCATCCACCAAACAACCTCCGAGCACGACCTCGGGCACAGTAGCGATCTACCAGATCCCCCGGACTGGGTGAAGCGACACTCAACCTACTCCTGCGAGCGCGCCACGCCCATCCATGGTCCCAACGAGCCTTTCGTCGATGAGCTCAAGAAAATCCGGCTTGCCCGTGAACTCACCGCAGACGAGATTGGTGTCCGTGCGTACTCGACTAGTATTGCCTCACTCCAAGCATACCCCTACACCGTCACTGATCAGCGCGAAATACTCGCCCTGCCTGGCTGCGACTACAAGATCGCTGCGCTATGGGTGGAGTGGAAGAACCGCGATGGCTTGATCCGGGCGGTGGAGGACGCCGAGAACGATCCGCACCTCCAGGTCCTGCGGCTTTTCTACGACATCTGGGGCGTGGGAGCGCATACAGCGCGAGAATTTTACAACAAGAACTGGCGCGACCTCGATGATGTGGTGGAGTTTGGGTGGAAAGATCTCAACCGCGTGCAGCAGATCGGGGTCAAGTACTACGAGGAGTTCAAGGCTAAGATACCGCGCTCCGAGGTCGAGTTTATCGGCGCCAAAGTCCATGAACATGCTCAGCGGGTCCGCGAGGCTAGCGGCGTGAGGACTTGCATCGTCGGAGGCTATCGACGCGGGAAGACCGAGTCCGGAGATGTGGACGTGATTGTGTCTCATATCGACGAGGAAGCCACGCTTGATATCGTGACGGACATCGTCAAGAGTCTCTTCGACGAAGGCTGGATCACGCACGAACTGACCACTACCCTAAGCAACACCCGCCGAAGCCAAGCGACGCTCCCCTTCCGCCCCGACGGTTCCGGCGGCGGCCGAAGCTTTGATACGCTAGATAAAAGCTTGGTCGTTTGGCAAGACCCCAACTGGGCAGGCAAGGAGAAGGGCGGCAAGAATCCGAATGTGCATAGAAGGGTCGACATCATCATATGTCCGTGGAGCCGCGTTGGTACAGGAGTGTTGGGCTGGACGGCTGCGACGACGTTCGAGCGGGACTTGAGGCGGTATGCGAAGAGGTTCAAGGGGTGGAAGTTTGATAGTAGTGGGATTAGGGATCGAACGACGGGGGAGGAAATTGATCTTGAGGCGGTGGGGGGGCGATGTACGACTATTGATGAGGCGGAGAGGAAGGTGTTCAAGGGACTTGGACTGGTTTGGAGGGAGCCTTGGGAAAGGTGTGCGGGGTGAGGTCGTGGTCACTGTTGGATTGTGCAAGTGGCAGATAGATATTGGATAGAAGAGTCAGACTGAGAAGGCAGGTGCAGAATCGGATACCGAAATATTGGAGTAAGTCGCACTACATCCACGTCGAGCTTGCTCTGTTTTCAATGCCTATGTGGCCGTGGTTTCCGCCATGATGCTTATGTTGGAACTGACGTTCAGCCCAATGTCCTGTGATGCATCCTTCACTTTTCCAGACACCCTCCCTATCCTGAACCAGAATGCTTTTCGATATCCAGCCGTTTTCGATCATTACAAGCCATCTCTGTGCCGTAGTGCATTGTCCCCCTTCTCGCCATTGCATCTACCGATTCAGGCCCCTCCGCTCACTCTCGGCGAAGAACACAACCATCCGCCACACCTTCTTCATCAACGCCTCCGCCTCGTCCTTATCGAGCGCACCTTCTAGTTCCGTCACCATCGTTGCCGGACTCCTCCGCTTCCTGACACCATCCTCGACAACAGCCACAAGCATCTCTTCCTGCACACCGAGGTACTCCACAATCTTCCTTTCCACGAATGGCCGCAGCTGATCTTCGATGATACTCTCATCCACATGCTGCCACGACACTGGCCATGCGAAGAGTGCCTCTGCATCCGTCGGGACCTCTGCCGCGAGTCGGCGTAATGCAGCCGAACGTTCCTCCTCTGACATCGCAGCGCCAACAGGTGGGAGATCGCTCTCGGCAATAGGTCTGAGTGTGCGACGAGTCGTGCCAGTCGCCTCTTCCTCATCTTCCAGCAGTCCTTCCACATCCGCCATATTGCGTCCACCGCGACGAGGCGCGCTTGATGCAGCAGCTTGCGCCCTTTGTGCCGCTGCAGCACCAAGCGACATTGTGAACTTGGCGACTGCTGGCTCTGGTGCAGTCTGGCGTTGTGCAAGCTCTTCGCCCATTTGACCAAGGAACTGATCCGCAAGACCAAGGTCACGATTCCGCTGTGCTTGGTCTCGTGCCTGTTCACGCGCTTCTTCGCGGCAATCAGCCTCGTCACGTAGGATCTCGGCTTTGCGGAAGTTAGTGCGGTTGTGGATCCATGCACCTTTGTCCAAGTAGTATTCCTCGGTCTTCCTGCTCGCTTCGGCGTCGTCGTCCCATGCCTTAAGTCGTTTGGCCATGGTTGTTTTCAGGTCTTCTCTATGAGCTTCTTCTTGGCGGTCTATGGCGTTCTGGCGCTCGAGAGCTGCACCGCGCCATCGTTCTCTGCTAAGCCAGTGATTTTCTGCGTCGTGGAAGCGTTTTTCCAGTTCTATCTGTATCTTGTCTTCGTAGCGGCCTTCGATTTCGCTGTCGGATGCTGAGTCGTCATCGTCGCGGGTACTGTACGTTGGGCCCGGGCCGTTGGCATTCACGAAGGCGACACCATTCCGGTAGTCGTCAGGTAACTGAGCCCCAGTGTAGCCTTTAGGTCCTGTCGGTGCAGCACCGCGTGGGCCGACTGGAATGTTGTTGGCACCGCCAGCTTGTGCACCGAGCTGACCATTTATGGGTGCGTTTCGTGACCGGTCCTGTCGATCGACCTCTTCTTCACGCTGTAAGCGTTCCTGGTCTCGTCGATTGCTACGATCGCGAAATGCCAGGATTTCTTGCTGAACAGTCTCCCGCATTTCCGGGGGAATCTCCAGCAGCTCATCATCTGGACCACCTGGCATCGTGTAATCACCACCCAGGAAGTCAGTAGTATCCTGTATCCTCATATCTCCAGTCCCATTCGTCCCGACTCTCTCGTCGAAGAGTGGTACCCTTAAGAGATTCGCCAGTACATTACTCAAGTCCTCCTTTGCTGATGAGATCTTGAACTCTAATGTGTCAGCACTGTTCAAAGAGCCCTTGCTAGCCCATTCCGCCACATAATTCTTCGAATTCTCATCCACCACGAACAGCAGGTCGGTCATTTCTGGCCCCTCGTCTTTCGCCTCGTCCTTTGTTTCATCCTTCGCTTCCATGTTTTCATCATCTTTCGTCTCTTCTGTCACCTCCTCCATCTTCACGTCTACATCCTCCAGCTTCTGCTCAGGTTTCGGCTCTTTCTTCGCAGTTGGTCGCTGCTTTGGAACTCTGACATTCTGAAACACTTCGCAAGCGACACGGAGACTGTCCGCATCCTCAAACTCTGCGAAACCGAACGTGCATGGCTTGTTATTCGCATCCATCACTCTTGTCCACCTTCTCAAACCTCCTGCGCAGCCTAGAATGTTGTACATCCCTTCGTCACCCCCCACGCCCTCTGTAATATTCCCGACGAAGATGGTCCTCATGATTTCTTCTCTTGAAGGTGGATTTAATGGCATCGCTTGTTCTCGTCCTTGGAATTGTCCACCACCGCGATCATCACGTCTACTGTCGAACCCGACACCCATGCCTCTTCGGCTGTCGCCCCCTCCATCTCTCCTGTCTCTCCCTCCTCCTTGACCACCCCTTTGATATTGATCTTGATCGCGATTCTGATTCTGCGCATTGAATCCGATGCGGACTACTGGCGCGTTGAAGTCTACATTGCCCGCGGGAGGAAAGTTTGGTGCGTAGCCTGGAGCCTGATGTCCTTGGGATTGGCCAAAGCCCGGTGCGCCGCCGACCCCAGGTGGTGCACCCATGCCTGGAGCGCCTGCGGAATCAATTAGTGAAGTATTGACAAGCGAACGTGGTAGCAGTACCCATTCCCGATGGACCTTGCTGTCCTTGGAATCCTCCATACCCAGGAGGGGCTCCATATGATCCTGGCGGGGCTGGTAGAGATTAGCAGTCATCCTCGAGATGAAACACTTAAGCTTGCCTTGGTAATTGTACATCTTGCTGTTTCTTTCTGATATCGTTGAGCAGCTATTCGGCGACGGTTTTGAACAGGGCCAATTGTAAGCTACTTCGGCTGTTCAGCGCATAAAGGAGTGATCGCGCATAGGTACAGCTGTAATGGCATTAAGAAGAAAGAGAGTCGTTTCATACACGATCACGTGTGGAGTTTCGGCCAAATTTCAAAGGAATCGATTGGCATCACTCGACATTGCTCGCTGGACACAATCTCATTGCCTACCTGCGATACCAGGTCTCCTACAGGCTCTCATTGTACGTCGAGCATCACGCATCCATATATGCTGCTGCTGGAGTGCAGCTTAGCTCAGCATGGTCGTCCGGAGAAGTCTGAGGGTTGCCTCTAATATAACACCACACTCTTTACTCTCATATTCAGCACAAACATCAGGAAGGATACCGCTTTGCAACATCCTGTCAAGGTCATTGACGACAACCCAAGCGCGTACAGCGCAAGAACCACAAACCCAGCAGACCACATCATCGCAAACTCAATCTACACAATCAACCTCCTCCACATCACAACCTCTAAAGACGGCACTTTCTTCTCAAACCACTAGCACGTCTACAGACGACCTCCTCAACAAAGCTTTGGAAGGCTTCAGCACTGGACGAGGACCTAGAAGGGGCCCACGTACATCTGAAAGAACGCCGCCTGTCCAAGCTCGACCTGCAGGTGCAGCCAAGCTCAGTTTCAAGGATGATCTCAGCAACATGATCTCAGCGTTGCGCAATCAGCATAGCAGGAATGTTGCTACCCCGAACGATCGAAGCGGTCGTGGCGGTGTAAACACTTCACAGATGAAAATGCCGCCGAGCTCCAACGACATGCGGCCTTACGGTTTCGATATGGCGAATTTGATGGCAGGGACCAGGTCAGGCGTAGCAGTAGTCGACACGGAACCCCCAAAAATGCGCATGAATCCTAGTCTGGGACGAACAGTAAATGTGGACGCAGACCGTAATATGGATTTGGCAAGGGCGTTCCAGACATTGAATATCAAGTGCAGCATAAACCGAGTGAAGCAGGACTTCAACAAGCAAAGGTTTCACGAACGACCTGGATTGAAGAGGAAGAGGCTTGCAACTGAGAGGTGGCGGAAGAGGTTCAAGGAGTCTTTCAGGGCGACTGTAAGGAGAGTGCAGGATATGAGGCGGAAGGGATGGTAGAGTTGTATACTTATGATGTGACGGAGGCAAACCTTGTACAATTTCACGGGAGGAAGGAAGGGTCATGGGCATAGCATATCGAGATGATGTGATGATGTGCTTCGACGTCAGATTTGCATTTAGCAGTCTCACCTGCTTGAAGTACGACCTCGATGCTGGAGGCGATGCACACCATACTAGCAAAATCACTCAGCCTTAGAGACGCACATCAAGATGAAGGTGATAAGACTCTAAAGCGTAGTTTGAATCTCTGTTGTCCACATTAGAAAAGTAAAGCCATCCACACTCCAATACCTCAGTTACAGAGAATAGCCTGCCATGCACTCCTTTTTGATGCCCTGTACAACACCGTAATTATTCTACAATCATTCCGCTCGAAATAGAAAAGAAGCCCATATAGCGCAAAAGTGAGCCTTATGCCGTACAGCTTTTACGCCAATTCACCAAATGCTCAGACGATGATATAACCTTCGAGTCTGTCCTTGATACTGGTAACCTGTTTGGTGCATGTCTGAACTTGGTAGCCCAGAATGAACTCAAACGTCGATGTCCACCTCGTGGTATGAATGGCCGAAGCAGGTCGATCACATCACTGCACAGCATCCTCCACCGCCTGGAGGTGCGTATGGGTCGTCTCGCTTATCGATCTGGAAAGAGTGCGTATTAGTACGAGTAGTTTATGCAACGCAGGATGAAGGTCGCATACATTTCCCCATTTCGACGGCACCATAAAGTCCTTCGGTTCCTTGTCTGTAAAATCAATGAGGCTATTGGCATGATCAGCATGTTTCCCCCACAGCAGTTCTTCACAATACTCACTCCTGCGCAGCTTGCGACACGGGTATCCTCCGTCGGTCGAGGTCCTCCTTTAGCCGTACATTGAGCTCTTGTAGCCTTCGTAGTTTCAGCTCGGCCATGGTCTGTTTCTTGCTTCTGCCATCTCCACTTTCGCGCGTGCCGTACGCCGACGTCGCAGCAGAGCTCATTGTGTAGATATAGACAAGTCGCTCCTAATTGTTGATGTGATAGTAGGCCTGCGGTGCCTCAATGGGCTGTATCCAGGTGTTGCGCGGACGAGTGCGGCTGTTGTGGCTGGAACCTCGTAAAACTGCAGCGACGATTCGGAGACGGTATATCACAGTGAGAGGGCGATATGAAACCTTAAGTATCGGACTCTGGAGCTGCGAGCGTGGGAGAGCAGAAACAATAGTAGCGAGGGTGGGTTGAGCTGTTGGGTGTAGTGAAAGTGAAGTGGTTGTCGCAATGCACTTGAGATGGAGTTGAGCGGTGTCGAAGCTTTGGGTCCGCAATCTTAACACGAGGCAAGGCCGAAACGGGTGCATGACTAGTGGGTAAAAGTCTAGAAGATCATCCTATCCTAAGTCTGTATGGAAAATTTGAACAAGATATCTTTTCTGCAGGCGAAAGGCCTTTGTTTCATATAGATTCACAGTGTACAGATTGTGCTGCACCTCATGCTGCATGCTGCAGCTAAGCTGATCCTAGTCGTCAAAGTCATATGTAACAAACCAAGCTCGACCCCCTTTCCTCCGAAAACGGAAGGTCACGAGCCTTTGGTGTCATAATTCCGACGTTTGTGTGCTCTGCCTCAAGCAAGTTTGCCCGAACACATTCTATCACCCCCTCTTCCTCAAATCAAAGTCTAGCACGACGAGTGACTACCATAATCCACGAGGTAGTCATCATCGCGTAGACATAAACGCAAGTCATCATGGCTTCCCGGCAAGCGCGCCCTGAGAATGTTCTCAAGGTTAGTATTCCTGGTGGACGGAGAAGATTTGGATGTCAGCCTACAAATTCCACGCGATTCGCGATCTCCCTGAAGTTTGCGACAAAATAAAGAGCAAAAGACAAAGAAGTAGCTGGAGAATATATGAAAGATCGTACTAATGAATTTTAATGCAGAGGGCACAAGAGCTCATCGGTGTTGGACAATCACAAGCTGCGCTATCACTCCTCCACGAACATGTCACCTCAAAGAGGACTCGTAACAGTCCCATCGTCTCGTTGGAGCCGGTTATGCTGCTATTCGTGGAACTCTGCGTGGATTTGCGAAAAGGAAAAGCTGCTAAGGATGGGTTGTATTCTTACAAGAACACAGCACAAAATACCAATATCGGCACAATCGAGGTAGGGCATGGAGCCGAATGATGGCAGCGCGCGGAGTAAGATGCTAAGCATTCTGTAGATGGTTCTGAAGAAATTCATCGAGCTCTCCGAGGCAAAGGTCACCGAGGCACAAGGAAAGGCTGATGAGGTTCAATCTTCTCTCGACTCCACCAGCACTACCCAAAACATCGACGATCTCGAAGCAAGTGAGACACCCGAGTCCATCCTCTTATCCACGGTATCCGGCGAACAGTCAAAAGACCGAACAGATAGGGCAATCGTAACACCATGGCTGAAGTTCCTCTGGGAGACGTACAGGACCGTGCTGGACATCCTGAAGAACAACGCCCGCCTTGAGACTCTGTACCAGACTACCGCACATCAGGCTTTCTCGTTCTGCCAACGCTATACCAGGAAGACAGAATTCAGGAGACTCTGTGAGCTGCTCCGCAACCACTTGCAAAATGCTGCGAAGTATCAAACACAACCCCACTCGATCAACCTCAGCGACCCGGATACTCTGCAAAGACATCTTGACACTCGCTTCCAGCAGCTCAACGTGGCAGTCGAGCTTGAACTCTGGCAAGAGGCTTTCCGCAGTGTCGAGGATGTCCACACTCTTCTCAATCTCAGCAAGCGCCCAGCGAAGGCAACGATGATGGCTAACTACTTCGAAAAGCTATCAACAATCTTCCTGGTCAGCGAAAACTATCTCTTCCATGCAGCAGCCTACAACAGATACCTCAACCTCCTGCGCAGCTCTGCTGCATCCGCCGCTGCGGGTCAAATCAGCAAGAAGGATGCACCAACTGTCACCGAGGCAGACATCACCAAGAACGCATCTTTCGTCATCCTCGCTGCACTATCTATCCCGGTTATCAGCACTACAAGATCGCGCGGTGCTCTACAAGATGTTGATGAAGCCAGGAAGAACAAGAACCAGCGTCTTACTAACCTGCTTGGTATGCCGCAAGCCCCCACGCGTGCTGCCCTCTTCAAGGAGATCTTGACCAAGGGTCTCCTCAAGCGCGCTAGACCAGAGATTCGCGACCTGTACAACATTCTTGAGGTCGATTTCCACCCTCTGTCTATCTGCAAGAAGATCTCACCCATCCTCGCCCAGATCGGCAACGATGCAGAACTTGCGAAGTACGTCGTACCTCTGCAGCAGGTCATTCTCACCCGCCTCTTCCAGCAGCTTTCTCAGGTCTACGAATCAGTCGAACTCAAATATGTCATGAACCTTGCTCAATTTCCAGAGCCTTTCCAGGTCACCAGCAGTATGATCGAGAAGTTCATCATGAACGGGTGCAAGAAAGGAGACCTCGCCATCCGCATCGACCACGCTACCGGTGTGCTTACCTTTGACTCTGATGTCTTCTCCGCAGCCAAGGCTCTGCATCCTGGCTCTGGAGCTGGGTCTGCCGAGACTGAGGTTACTGCTGTACAGCGTCTCCAAATCACACCTGCTGAGATCGTCCGCTCCCAGCTGACAAGGCTCGCTAAGACGTTATATACCACTTGCCAGTATGTTGACCCTAGCTTCAACGAGGATCTACGCAAATCCCGAGCCGCTGCTCTGCAGCGCGCCGAGGTTGGTATGCCCCAGGAGCATTCTGCCACACTGGAGCGTCGCGTGATCATCGAGCGCCGAAAGCAGACTGCTGCGTCCGCCGCTGCGGAGAAGGCGAAGGAGGAGGAAGGCCGCAAGCGTCGCCGTGCGCAGGAACTCCAGGCTGCTGAGATCGAGCGACTTGCCCAGGAAGAGCGTGATCGTGCCCAGAAGAGGATACAGGCTGAGCAGGCGAAGGTACAGCAGGAGGAGCTCAAGAAGCAGGTCGAGGAACTTAAAGCCTCAGGCGCTAAAATCGACCTTGAAAAGTTGAACATCAATGAGCTCGATTCTGGGAAGATTCGCCAGCTCAAACTTACTGCATTCGAGAAAGAGAAGAATGAACTCAGTGACAAGTTGCGCATTACGGCAAAGCGTATTGACCACCTGGAGCGCGCGTTCCGTGTCGAAGAGGTCAAGCACTTACCGGAGGACTACGAACAACAAAGAAAGCGTGACCAGGAAGAGTACGAACAGACAAAGACCGAGACCCTTCGCACTGCTGAGGAGAAGCATAACGAGGATGTTGCGCTGAAGAGACGTTTGACGCGTCTGGTGGACTCATACGAGAAATTCACCAAAGAACTCCGCAACAACCGGGCTGCCGCCTTTGAGAAGCGTCGGAGAGACGCTGAGAAGGAGTACGAGCAGAAGAAGAAGGCCAGAATCCAAGAGCATCGTGCAAGGAAGCAACGCGAGAGGGAGGAGGCCGCCGCTCGGGAACGTGCCGAACGCGAGGAGCAAGAGCGGGCGGAGCGTGAAGCCGAGGAGAAGGCTGCACAGGAGGAGGAGAAGAGGCAAAGAATGGCCGAGGAGAAGGCCAAGCGTGACGAGGAGAGAGCGTACGTGTTATTGCAGGCTTCTTCACCTGTATCTTTCACTAACTTGTCTCATAGTCGTTTGGCTGAAGCCGCTGAGAAGCAGAGGCAACGCGAGGCAGAAGCTGCCGCCAGAGCCGCAGAGAGGAAGAACCAGCCTCCACCATCAAGGACATTGCAGCGACCTATCGAGCGTGAAGCACCTGCCGCACAGACCTCTGAGCGACCTCGCCTCAACTTGGCTGGAGGTACAGGCGGTGGCTGGCGTGAGAAGGAAGCTGCAAAACTTGCAGCACAGAGTGCCGACGTCCCGGCTGACGTTGCCACACCTAATGGCGCACCCGAGAAGGAGGCCTCAGCACCTGCACGCAGTGGTGGAGGATATGTGCCACCTAGCATGCGCGCACGACAAGGTGCAGATGGAGCATCTCCACGAGACTCTCCTCGCGGAGAGACCATGCCAGATGCTGCCGCTCCTAGTGGCGACCGCTGGCGGTCTGGAGGTGCCCGTCCTGGCCCCACCTCACGGGACTCAGGGCGAGGAGACGAGAACGGGTCAAGATACTCTGCACCCCGAGGGTTTGGTCCACGCGATGGTGCTTCAAACAGGAATGCTTCTCCAGCTGTTGCTTCTAAGGATGGGCCAGGTCGCTCATTCTCAAGCCGTGGTGACGCACCAGAGCGCACCGCATCTCCTGCCGCACCTGGCGCCGGTGCATCTCCAGCTACTGGCAGTCGTTACGTGCCTGGAGCGTTCAAGCGCAACAAGCCCGAGCAGCAGTAGAGTTGATCTCAAAGGGAATCTGTTGGACAATGATTACGGGAATATATGTGCTTGATGGCGTACGAGACTCAAAAGAAAAGAGGGCAGGAAGTGGTGAGGTACTGCTGATGCATGGTAATGAGCATGAGATTGTACTTTAGTTGTAGCATACAAGCACTTTTGATTCACATCAGAAGGGTCACATATTGTGCATTGTTGCTTCACGTCGACAAAGTGCTGCGTTCGCGTAAGGAGAAAATGTCTGATCAAGTGGGAACTCATTGCAGAGGGAAAGCAGGACTCTGAACTCTTCAAACGATTATGATTAATACTGCATTATCTATGAGCGCCTTAACACCTGAAACTCCTGCTTGAACTCCTTGGTATTTCCAAAACTGACAAATCGGCGCCACTCCGATAGCCTAAAGAGGCAATTCGGTATCGCCGAAGAAAGGGGCGAATTTCACCATTGCTTCAGCTTTGCAACAACTTTTGCCACCAGCGACGATAGCATACGCTGTATACATCCTGAAATGCAGGGAAGCGAGAAGAACACTCAGCAGTGCTTCCCAGGGTCCGTCCCCTTCTGGATAACGTTGTAGGTTGGGTTGTGGTAGTAAGCCTGTCCAGTGTATGTCGTTTGAGCATCACCCCAAGCGTTACCACCCTGGTCCGGCGCGCAGTAGCCCAGAACGAAGCGGTGATTCTGCGCCAAGAGCGGGCAAGGAATGGCAATCTCGTAGGGCTCGTTGTTGCAGAAGAGTATAGCGGCGTTGTAGCTGCAGCTGAAGCGACCACAGCTGTTGGCAGCAACACCACACATTCCGTTGCCGTAGTGCGTGGTGAGGTAGGCGACGTTGGTCTCCTCTGTGCCGTAGTTGGCCCACGGGTACAGGACGTTGTTGCAGACCTGGTTGAAGCGGTTGCTGCGCTTAGCGATGCTGGAGTTGGCGTACTGCTCGTGGGGCTCGTAGCCGGGGAGCGAGCCGTTCATGACGGCTTCGTGGGTGGCGTTCTCGTAGACGCCCTCGCGGTGCCACCAGGGCTGGAGGGACTTGATCTTGGCGGTGACTTCGTGGTGGGTGCCGGTGATGTTGACGACGGGGCCGCCCTTCTCGAGCTCGCCGGACCAGCGGATGGGGGCTTCGGTGGGGAGGATGCCGTGGGCGTAGCCGTTGACCATGGTGGGCTTGACGGCGCCGGGGGCGGCGCTGGCGACGCCGGCGAGGGCGACGACGAGGATGCTGGAGATGATATACATGTTGTTGGTGGCGGTTGACTGTGTGTGAAGATGGGTAGGAGATTCTCGTTAGCTCAATGTAATGTGAGATGGTATGTGAGTATGTGTGAAGGAGATTGGTAGCGCACGACTGCTGCAGTATATGTAGTGCATCATCTTCAAAGAGAGACACCACACACATACGCATACTGTTCTCAATAGCAGCAGTGGTCGTAGTCATTGTCGTATTGCTGTTGGAGGTGTATTGACGTTCAATCCCTTTGTTCTCCTATTGATCCCCTATTGACACCCATTTCCGATCAAGTGCCTCTTCTTTGTTTCACAACATCACGCATGTCTCTTTCTGGTCATTCAACAACTTCAGAGCACGACGAGGTAATGTCACAGCACTAGTCGCAAGCACACAAGGAGGTGACGGTGAGTCTGTAAATAGCCTCGCACGAAGTCTGCAGTGAACTGCAGACGCAAAGTCTTGGCCCGGAGTCTCACAGCCCGAAATGCCTCAAAAGCCTCGCTCCTTCCCGTACTTAAGACTTCTCATTACCCCCACGTATCTCAAAGTATCATACACACCTGCAGTTAACGATTAGACTGCCACTTCACGGCAGAATATCCAAGGAAAAATCGCTCATAGACACGACCTGCTGACCGGCAGAGTTTTCACCACTTGATCACGAAGTCCCGGCTGCGCACCACTCGGTATGCCTCGTGTCCTCCTAGACTTGCAAAGTTACTTGGCAATATATGGTTGATGCTGTGTATATGCGCTCCACTCGCAGTTAACGGCAAGGTCAAGAGATACTTTGCAGACGACTTGATCACGCGATGGAACTACGTGACAGATCACGGTGGATTGCGCCATGCCCTCGATCTATGTGTTGCAGGATATTCGCTTCTTGCGCGCTCTGTGTGTACTTAAGAGACACCTGGGCCCTGACTTCTCGCTTACTTCCTGGTGCTTGACTCTCTGTGTATTCTGTCTTCCGTCGATATTCATCCTGTTCATTCTACACTGCATTGAATCTTCCTGAAACAAAAATACTATCATTCCTTCGTTGCGAACATGCCAAGCTATACCTTAGACAACAATGCAGAAGATGCTTTCAAGTCTTACATGGCTCGGTATGAGTACTGCAAGTGTCTCTATATCAAGGCTGACAGAGTCCAGACTCCTCAAGTCATCGTCCCATGCAGACCTCACCATCCGCTCAGGCTCGTACGAGATCAAAGCTCACAAGAACATTGTATCTCAATGCGGCTTCTTCGCTGGTGCATGCCGCAAAGACGGTGCCTTTCTGGTAAGAACATGCTTGGCCTTGCCTGCTAGGACTTGACCTCGCCGCCCCGGACCCTCTCATGTTTCGCTTCGTCACTCCTCCCTAAAGCTCCAATCACTGATAGACACGAGGAAGCACAAACTGGCGTCATTTCCATGCCCTCCGACGAGCCTTGCGCTCTAGCAGCCATGATCGAGTTCCTCTACACAGCAACCTACACACTCAGCCCAATTCTACCAGCCCTCTGCACCCACGCCAAAGTCTACGCCATTGCCGACAAGTACTGCCTACCACACCTACAGTACCTAGCAACATCCTACTTCCTCACCGCCGCTGATCAGCTCGACACCACGTCCCACAGCAAAGTCACCGCAGAACAAGAGGCTCTCCGCCTGGACTTCCTCGCCGCTGTACAGTATCTCTACTCCGAGATGCCGTCTCCTCCAATGGATGATATAGATCTCACCTTGGAGACATCACTGCCGCTGCCTCTACAAGCCCATGCCGTCTCCATCGCCAAGCAATACGCCGAAGCGTTCTTCCGTCCAGCGTCGGCGGGTCCCATGGTCTACAGCAGTGCGAAGCAATTGCTGCACGACTATCCCGAGTTCGCCGTGGACATGGCGTTGGCGACATATGGACTCGCAGCGGGAAGGAGCCACGGTGGTCCGCAAGAAATGAAGTCAATGGTGCCGACTCTGGCGTCTAGGACGGACAGCACAGGATCTTCGGACAGGTGAGTCGTCTCCATTCTCGCTGGCACTCTTCATCGTGTGCTCTTCTCATCACGATCTTTCCACTGCTATTAATATGTGTGCTGTGACCGCGCTCGCCACATCTTAACACTCCACTCCATTTCGCAAAGAGATCAAGAGAATAATGCCAACAACCCTCGTCCGCACAGCGCCCCTGCTCGCACTCCCGTGCACAACCCCACCCACGTACGCCCCCGCTCCCAGCCGAGCACAATGATGATCGACCGCTTCGCCGTCCTCTGGACATGAATGCTCGGTGCGTGACCCATCATATTTTGCAGAAACAACAAACACTACACAAATGCAAGCACGACTAATGCTGGCACATAGTAGCGACGATACGACTACTGCGGCACTCCAAGCACTCTACGACAGCGACGACGAGCAGGAGTTTCTATGAGGGGCTGCATGCGGTCTCCATCATCTTTCTTTGTTTGCTGCATTGCGTCGGGGAGTACTGGTACTGGTCAATAGGAAAAGTGCTACTTTCGGAATTTCCTTTGTTTCCCAATCCGGCGGAAAAGGCATGTACGCATGCGGAAAGCAGGACTCGTAGTGGTTTGAAAAGTTCTTGATATTTACAAAGTGGGTTGTTGTTACAATAATGGTAGTAATAGTACATGGTTCTATCGGCTCGCGGAGCTTCCGTGTGACAGTAGTCAACGATAGCAATACCCGTCATCAATCATATCTCATAACATCGTGCCTCCCCTGAGTCGCCTCCCTTACACGACCGCAACCGCATCCGTCGCATGCCTCGCCGCCCCAGCAACCAACCGCTCCCTCATGCCCCCACAAACAGCCTCAAACCCCGCAAGCAGCTCCCTACACGTCTTGGCGTTCTCCCTGCCACTGATTCTTTGTCCTACCTCATTGTCTTGGAGCCAGCGCTGGGCCGCCTCGGCTTGATCGAGCTCTTTCCGCGCTTGTGTCGTGAGCTCCCGTGTTGTTTGGAGACGGCGTGATGCTGTTCCAGAGGTCTCGCGAGACATGTGGAGAGTATCGGAGAGGGAGGAGAGGACGTCGAGGAGACTTTCTGTGCTTCGAGTGGTGCGGGAGAGGGCTGTGCTGATATCGGGTTGAGGAATGGGCGGTGTGAGGGTGTTAAGGTCTTTGAGGAGGGTGTCTATGTCGTTCGGGCTAAGGAGATGTGAGGAGAGAACAGAGCTGATCTGCAAGCTGAAGGTTTGGAGTGAGGTAGTCATGCTACTAGCTACCTTTGCAGCAGTACGTGCGTAGTCGCGGCTGTGTAGCTCGAGACCCGATTCTGATGGTAGTGATGTAAGACTTTGAAGAAAGGCTGGGATAGGGTTCTCGTTCGTGCTGGTATCGAAGGATGCTAGACCTGCCACATCTGCGATAGAAGCGTCAAGTCCTGACTGCATGAACAAGCCCTCGCTCTTCTTTCTGTGCGACACCGGTACAATGTGATCCTCAAGACCTCCTACACTGCCGCTGTGCCTTCTAGGTGCATGTTGTCTCGTCTTGTGGCCACCTTTGCTTGCTAATACAGGATACTTGGAGGTATGATGCACGTCGTGGACTGCATATCTATTCCCAAGATCTTTGCTCGGCGTACTCTCCACAGAGCTCATCAACTCGACACCACTATCCCGAGCTCTTATGCCGTCGCGGACCTTAGTAGGAGATTCTGTCCAGGCTGGACTACGAAAGACTGGTGATCGATCCATCCGTTCTATTCGACTAGACTCAAAGCCAGATGCGTAGTCATCATCGCCGACGCCAGAGTCATCATTCATGGCTTGGGCGAGCTCATCGGCGAGTGTTTCAGCGCCTGCGATTGCTTGTTGTCGTCTGAAGTATGGACTTCCATTTTCGGATGACGGTATTGAGCCTTGGTTTCTTCTGCTGATGTTTGGGGAGGAATGAAAGTCGGGACTGTCGAAGGATAATGAGGTACGATGGTAGCGATTATACGGCGGTGTTTGTGCGTGCGAGTATCGCTTGCTGGGGCTGCTCTTTTGTCGAGGACTATTGTTTACATTTGTTGTGGATGTCATGGCGCATTGATGTGATGGAGCTTCACTCCCGGGGCGCTTGGTCTATGGTGTTGCTGATATGTGCGATACGTCGATATGAAGTCTGCTGTTCTATACTGGAAGTGTTGTGTCTGTATGTCTGTGTTTATGCTGACAAGGATGCTCAGCCCATGTCACGGAGATCGCAAGCACGGCAGGTACGAGCTCGGACCACTTGTACGATCGTCATGCATGATCTGGAGGATCTGCGCCGAGGAAGGAGGCAACTAAACATCTAAACAGTCGTCTCATCCCGTCTTGTTCAGCTTACGGTCTCTTCATCCCACCTTACGCCACACAGCATGGCAGCAAGAACGGCGCTCCCGAAGCTTGCAAGCCGGGCGGCGACGACCTCAAAGCTGGCTACAGCACCGAAAGGACTATGGTTACCACAAAACAACAGATCTATGGCGTCTGTCGTGCCACCCGTAACACAAGACATGACCGGCTCGAAAGGCCCTACAGCGATGGTCTTCATGAACATGGGTGGACCGTCCACAACAGATCAAGTTGGAGACTTCTTGAGCAGATTATTTGTATGACAGTGGCGCCCTCATCATTGCATCACTGAACTAATACCATGATAGGCCGACGCCGACTTGATCCCACTAGGTAGACTACAAGGCTTCCTCGGACCTCTCATCTCCAAGCGGAGAACGCCCAAAATTCAAAAGCAATATGCAGCAATAGGAGGAGGATCACCTATTCGAAAGTGGTCAGAGTACCAGTCTGAAGAAATGTGCAAGATTCTGGATCAAATATCTCCTGAGACAGCACCTCACAAGCCATACGTCGCATTCCGATACGCCAACCCACTCACCGAGCACATGTACGAGCAGTTGATCAAGGATGGCTTCGGAGCTGGAAAGGGTGGCCGTGCAGTAGCATTCACACAGTATCCCCAGTACTCCTGCTCGACGACTGGAAGCTCACTGAATGAACTCTGGAAGTGGAGACAAAGACTCGAAGGCAAGCGTGCGAATGGTGATGTCGACCCTGAAGGCTCGATAAAGTGGAGTGTGATTGACCGATGGCCTGTTCACTCAGGTCTTGTCGAGGCATTCGCGCAGAACATCGAAAAACAGCTTGCGACATACCCAGAGGACAGGCGCAAGGAGGCAATCATTCTCTTCTCAGCACACAGCTTGCCGATGAGTGTGGTCAACCGAGGAGATCCATACCCAGCTGAAGTGGCTGCCACGGTATACGCTGTCATGCAGAGACTGGGCTTCTCGAACCCGTATCGTCTCGTCTGGCAGTCGCAAGTCGGTCCATCAGCTTGGCTCGGCGCACAGACTAGTGATACTGTCGAACATCTGGTGAAGCGTGGGCAGACTGACCTGGTCCTGGTGCCGATTGCCTTCACGTCTGACCACATCGAGACACTTTACGAACTGGATCAGGAAGTCATTGGCGAGGCAAATCAGCCCGGAATCAAGAGAGCAGAGAGCTTGAACGACAGTCCAGTATTTATACAAGCTCTTGCGGATATCGCAAAGGCTCACATGGAAAGTGGAGAGGCGTGCTCGAAGCAGATGTATCTGAGATGTCCAGGCTGCACAAACGAGAGATGTCTGGCGCAGAAGAAGTTCTTTGCGCAGCAGGACAGTCTGCTCTGAGGAGACAGCGTGACAAGAAGCATGAAGTCGTGTACAGAACATAAAACAGCATAACTGTAAAACGGCACTTGTTCCGGTCCCAGTAGTACGCTAATCGGTGCAGAAATCATTCAATACGTATGTTGTCACTCGGCGTGTTCGACTGCACTCCGCTTGGGTCTCTCGGACTCTTGACCTATTCGGCGTAACTTAGTGAATCAGATGCCTGTACGATATAGGAGTATAGGAGTATACTTTAGGCAGGAGTAGGAGTATGCTCTACCCCGTGTCTTACGCGGAATAGACTTCCGGGATCTCCATAGCTTATCTACAAAATCGTTGCAACTGACGTCGACGATCTCGTCTCGTCCTGTCCTCCGTCCCCGAAAACAGAAGGTCCATGTGGCTGATTTGAAACCCATAAACCTGGTCTTCTCCCGGGCAGCAGCTGTACTGCCTTGTGTTGTATTGCGCATCGAACTATCCCTCTCGATCAACCAGTCTCCCTCACCTTTTAGCTGGCCCATCAGTGGAGATCGGATAACGCCACTACCTGCGACTCCCTTTGCTGTATCATTACCATTGCTATCAGTCAGTAGTCGCGCATCGGACGACATATTGGCTCAGCATATTTGCCTTGCGGAGGATTAACCGTCAAGAATGCAGAAACATCAAGATACGGAGGCCGAGGTCGAGGCCGACGAGACAACATCGTTAATCAAGAATAACAACGACGACGACGATATGCGTAGAAGCTCTTCCTCAACTCGGCCTTTTCACAAGGAGCCGGAATGGCCTGGCCAAGCAGACTTCGAGGGCTTGCCTTGGTACAAGACACCATCGGTACGTGTCTGATCAAAACTCCACTGCATCAAACGTGACCTAGGACTAAGACTATGCATCAGATCCTGTGGCTGCTACCACCATTCCTTCTTACAACTCTTGCATTCGGTGGGATCATTGTACCCAAGCTCAACCTCATAAAAGATCTGATCTGTCGAGACTACCTTGCCGAGCAAGCATATCGCGATCCCTCCTTCTCATCTTACCCTGTGTTGTTCGATGGAACGCCGAATGACCAGTGTCGGATAGGTCCCGTACAATCCAGGGCAACTCAGTTCATGCTGCTTGGAGGCATGATATCTGGTATATTATCAGCATTGACAAGTCCTAAGCTTGGAGCGCTTTCCGATCGACTTGGTCGTCTTCCAGTCATGGCTATCACCCAAATCGGAGGCTTGACGGGCGAGATCATCACAATTGTAGCCGCATCACATCCAGAAACATTTCCTATCTACTGGCTCTATGTTGGGTTCGTCATGGATGGGCTTTGCGGCTCCTTCATTGCTGGTATGGCTCTTTCGCACGCGTACGCCACAGATTGTACGCCACCTGCGCTTAGAAGCGTCGCATTTGGTTATTTCCATGGCATTCTCTTCTCTGGAATAGCACTGGGACCTCTCATCTCCGGCTTAATTGTCAAATACACCGGAAATCTGTTGTCTATCTTCTACGTCGTCCTTGGCTGCCACAGCATCTTTCTACTATCCCTGCTATTCGTCATTCCCGAAAGCTTGACCAAGCATAGGCAACAAGCAGCACGAGACAGACTTCGCGAAAAAGAGGAGTTAGACAGTCGCCTAAATGTGAAATGGCTTAGCAAAGTCCGGAATTACAATCCGTTCGCTCCTCTCAAGGTCTTATACCCCACAGGTCCAGGCTCATCACGACGTGTCCGCCGCAACCTCGTGCTACTGGCCTCTGTCGACACAATAATGTTTGGAGTTGGAATGGGCTCGATGACCGTTGCCATTCTATACACAAACTTCCAATTTGGGTGGGACACTCCCGAACAGTCGGTGTTTCTGTCCTCTGTCAACATCTGCCGCGTGGTGTGCTTGATGCTAGTCCTACCTCTTATCACCAGATTGGTACGCGGTCCGGTCTCAAGCAGGAAGCCACAACGCCAGACTGGCTGCGACTTGCTTGACCTGAACCTCATTCGTATCGCAGTCTTTTTCGATACAATGGGCTATCTCGGCTATACTCTTGTTAGGACCGGACCACTGTTTATCTTGTCGGGATGTGTTGCAGCAATGGGTGGTATAGGCTCGCCCAGCTTGCAGGCAGCCTTGACCAAGCATGTACCGCACGATCGGGTCGGCGAATTGCTTGGTGCAAATGGTCTCCTGCACGCTCTGGCACGGATTGTTGCGCCGGTCATCTTCAACAGCATCTATAGCGCTACTGTCGAAAAGTACACACAAGCCGTGTTCTTGTGCCTGACAATCGGTTTCGCGACCGCTTTCGTCGTGAGCTGGTTCATCAGACCAGGAGTTTATCTCGACGACCCGAGCAGCGTACCCCCTTCACGCGCTGGACTGGACGCGGAAGATGAGGATATGGAGGACGAGCTGGCTATATGACGAGGAAGTGGATTGATGACGCGATGGCCTCAGAGGAGGCCTTATGACTTAGTATATGACTACCTTATGATTACTTGGGTTCAGCATTAGAATGCGCTTTAATGACAAATCTTAACTACACCTGCATATTGGTCACGTGCCCCTATTTCTGCGTGACAAATCGCCTGGTATTCTAGAGTACAATATCAACATCGTCAATGCACATAATGAGCGCTAATGGACTTTGTAAGTAGACAGTACTCACCGAGAAGTCTTTGAAATGCTGACAATTGGCCTCAGTGGAGTCGACTGATAGCAGGATCCGGTCGAGGCAAGCAAATCTCGGCTGACGAGTCGCGACTCTCACGATTCAAGCGCGAAATACAGGTCTTGGTAAAAGCTCCAAGCACAGCTACTCGTGTCGTCCTTGACTGATCGTGATAGCAAGCGTTGAAAAAGTCACTCACTACTCCGCCATCTTCCAGCCTCATTGCAAATGTTAAGACTTCTGTCGGTCGTCTTCTGACCCTGTTCAAGGAAGATGCACGAACGCCAGCACAGTCGACTCTGGCGTTTGCCACGGCATCCCACTTCTACACAGAGGTGTGTGGCTTAGTAGCAAGACTCGATGACAGTGACTTGACTAGAGTCACTGTGTCTTTGTTAAGCTTCCTTCTCAATGTTGAGGAGAGCCTGCTTTCATCAGATGTCTTTGCTCGAGCTGCGATTGAAATCATCATATCAGTCACATCAAGTCAAAATCAGGCTCGAGAAGACTTGCGTAATGCTGTGCTCGAGTTCAGCTTCGACATTGCTGCGAAGCTGCGCGTGCAGACCGACGCTGTGAATGCTTGGTTCACAGAGGCACAAGATGAAGGATTCGTGACACGCACTCAGGTTGTGCTCGAGACTGTCTTCGAAGCCCCAATAGATGGCACGGAGTTCCGCTTGATATCACACTTCCTAGAACATGTATATGAAGAAGGGAAGCCTGGCGATCTAGCGAGGACAGGACTACTCTATATGTTTGATTGCGCAACCAGATCCGAGAAGCTTGAGCAATGGATAGTTGATAGTGATCTGTCACGACTACTTGCGAGTGGGCTGGGTGCATTGTATAGTCAGCTGAGCAGGTTCGTGCTAGTGACAAATTGATGCAGGATGAAGGCTGACAATAGAGCAGAAAGCTAACGATCGCCCATCCTCCTCAGGATCTCCCTATCATCATTGCGTTGTCTGAACAGAATAGGACGCCAGAGGAAACTGATATCGAGAGCTTGTATTCTCCAGAGACGCAAGCACGGCTATCTACTTTCACGTCATATCTTACATACTGGCGGGACATGATTGGGAGATGTCGGTCTGTCAATATCAAAGCTACACTGGTGGACAACTTCCATGTCTTTTTCCTGCAGCAGATTCTGTGAGTATGAGCCGTCTATCCGCCAAGACCCGGCTAATTAACCTAGTTATCCATCGATACTACAATCGTCTGACGTGGATGGCGGGTCTGCAGTGGCGGTGTTAAGCTACTGCTCCTTTGTGCTGGAGTCTCTGCAGCAGGAAGACTTGATTCACCATATGCTCCATTATTTGTTAGCATTGCCGGGCTCTGCTTCGTCAAGACCATTGACTCCCATTTCACCGGACAGACCAAAGTCGAGTCGTGCAATGATGGCGCTTCAAGAAGCTCAGCAAGCGCACGAAAAGTCCATGAACCCATCCTTCTTTAGTCTTGTAGATTTGATACTGGCAAGCTTGGACTCCAACAATGCCGAGGCCCTGACAGCAGCTCTGCGCTTGATATCCAGGCTATTACAACAGCATCACAGTTACACTCTTGGTAGCTTGGTCAGAATATCAACAATCAAGCAAGCCGGCGCAAAAAGAACGATTGGCGTCCTACGTCAGGAAACAACTGCTTTGGTCGAACTGGCCGAGAGTTTTGGTGGTGATATCGACCTTGATACATCATATGGTAACAGTCTACAAGATGCCCTGGCTATGATCGAGTCCCACGATTGTTCGCGAGAACATCCGGCACTGAAGTTTCTCGATGGGACTCAATCGGAGGAAGACGAGACTCCCCTCCCGTCTTTGCTTCCAGAAGTCTCTATGCATCGACTGAGAATGGACGATCCATTGATGCTGGCACTGCTCTCACTCATGGACCAGTTCTTCAGCAACGATATTGAGGTCAACCTGGCTCTTACAGAAGTGCTAGCACATTTGGCAGCTTGTCCTTACATACGGCTCGAAGGTTGGCTCGCAACTGAGCCGTCAGTATTCCAGACTATCAAAGACGTACAGAGCCCAACCTTTGAAGAAAGTGAGATCTATACAGGTGCGGACGAGGATGAGCTTGAAAGACAGCGCATCAAATCGTACAAGAAGGCATGCCAGCCGCCGAGGCAGGACGCCAAACACGATTCGAGTCTGGTAACGATTTTGCGCAAGCTCCAGGTTGATCTGGAACAAGCAACAACGAACATCGCCGACTTCAAGCAGCTTGTCGCAAGCCGTAGGAGAGCATTTGAAGGGGCTGCGGAGATGGAAGATGATGCGGCGAAGATGTCACCTCGAATGTTTCAATCCATGCGTTCACGATCAAGTATAGCTAGTCCACGGAGTCCTACGTCAGGAGCATCTCCATCTAACACTGTTGGCTCGGTGAGAGGACGTGGGATTGCTGAGATTATGGGACTGCCTCCAATATATGGCCTCATCGCAGGATCAGGCTCGATGAGGCGCAAACCAAGCAAAAGTACAGTACTGCCGCAATCACCTTCTGGCGACCCAACAGCTTTGTCGCCACGACTCAAGACGAAAGCTTCACTGCCGGCTGTCTCGCCACTTTCGCCGCTTCGCACTCCTCCCACGGCAGGCGAGTTCAATGTGTTTGAGCAGTACATCACCTTCGGATCGGAACAGAATAACACTATGGCGCCAGCACTTCGACAACAGGATGTTGATCCGTTTGACGACATTGCGGAAGACCAGCATAAGACGACATTAAGTCGGGTGCTGACCAATGTGATTCTCCTGCAGAATTTTATACTGGAGCTTAGTGCTATCATGCAGGTAAGGGCTGGGCTGTTTGACGGTGACGTGTCATTTGGCTAGAGGATTGGAGGGACACGAAATACTGTCAGAGAGAATGGAACGCCGTGCTAAGGAAGCGCGAAGCGTGATAAGCTCAAGCTAGTCTTGGAATTAATATCCAGATATGTATGGTACAATATGCTTAGAGTCTGCATGCCGAATTGACTCGAGCCTTCGCCACAGCATACCCTGAGACGTGCTGTATATTTCTGACGGTATTTCCATCTGGAAAACCCCTTCATATATGCGATGTGAGCTCAAAGCACAAAGTCTGTTAGGTCTGTTACAGCCGGCCGGAGTTTTAAAGCTGAAACATTCGGGACCCTGGATTTCCCAGCCTTGGCAGTCAATGTTTGTCAACAAATGACAGTTTCGTCGTCATGCACTTTTGACCTCGACTTTCGCCCTTCACATATTCATACTCGGACCACCTGATGACTCGGAAACCGTAGCATGGACATGGACAGCAACTCGCAAGTCTCTTCGCCTGTCAGGCCGCGGCGGGTTTCTGCGGTCTCAACAATGCAGTCGCCTGCGCCAACAGTCAAATCACCAAAGTCACCGAAGACGCAGACGAAGACAGGATCTGTGCGCAAACGTTCTGTTCTCAGTATAGACACCGTCGCATCACAATGTGCGGAAATCGCGCCATCCGATGCCAGTCAAAACATTGATCCAGCTCCGCCAAGAATGGCAAAGATACCAAAGATCAAATCCAAGATTCCGGCAACCCCAGGAAGAAGTCTACATGAGATCACAGAAGCCGAGGGGAACATGCGCATAATGGGACCGCCTAGCTTACCGGTCGCAAAGCGGTCTGTGGGTAAGTGAGGGTATGGGAAGGGTTTGGAGACTCTGGCTAATTCGCCTGCGCCAACAGTGGCTGACAAGCCGAAGAGAAAGACTCTTGCTGAACGAGCTGGGGAGGTCGGTCAACAACCTGCTGCGCCACCTGTCGCGCGGGCCAAGAGTATCTCCATGAAACCTCCAGCCAATTCAGGTCTCCGAACCACATCAGTCAGCTCATCCGGATCAACATCGACAAGAGTGCCTTCGATAACATCTCGGGTCACTTCGGGCTCGTCGATGTCGAGTGCCAATATGCCACCTCCAGCGAGCAAGACTACTTCGGGCGTACACAGGAAGACTTCATCGCAAGTAATGAAATCAGTGAGATCATCACATACGGCAGCGGAAGGTATGATGCCACCACCAATCATACACTACTCCATCGATGGTCCCATGCTGTTGCAAAAGCAGCGCAGGCCCCGCGAATCGACTGCCAACCAGTCTATGAACAGCGCAAGCACAGCATCAAGCATGAATCCTTTCCGCAACATGTCAATCACTAGCGGGATGCAGCAGTTGTCCTTGAACGGCTCTTCAACAGCACCATCACAGACAGCGAATGCTTCCGTTAGTGATGCAATCTGCCCTCGTACACCTTCATACATACCCAAGACTGTTCCGCAGACACCTCCTGCCTCATCGCGTGCAAATTCTCCTATCAAGGCTAAAGAAGCTCGCCCACCTTCGACATCGAAGAAGAGTGGCTTCAAATTGCCGTTCCTGAGCAGATACACTAACACGACTGTAGCATGGACCGAGACCGATCACCGAGAGCGTATGGACACGATGGAGTCTTTGGTGCACCAGCTCCGCTCAGAGTTCGAAAATGGAAGATTGGACGCCAATCGCAAGAACGAAGAGCACAACCGGAAGAACATGGAGCAAATGGCCGTAGTGACAAGAGAACGTGATAAGATGCAGGACAAGATACATGATTATATTTCGAGAAGTATGTTGGTCGTTGCGTTTTGCAGCATGAATTGAGCTCACATTTTCGTGCAGTCAATGAGCTTGAGTCCTCGAAAGCAACCTTGGCTGGCACGAATAGGTCTCTTCAAGCAGAGATTGACGATGGAAGGGCAAGAATGTCATCGACAATAGCCGACCTTGACAGCATGCGCAGAAAGAATACTCACGAAATTGACGATCTCAATCGGAAATATAGGAATGAGCTTCAGGACATGCAGGATGATCGACGGAGACTAGAAGAAAGGCTTCGGAGTGAAGCTCAGACAGAGACAGATAGGTTGATCAGAGTGCATCTCGATGAGCTTGAGGAGGCAGACAGACGGAAACGAAATGAGCTGGAGCAAGAACGAATGAAATATGACTTGGAAATTCAGGAAGTCACATCAAAGTTTGCAGCTCAACAACAAACAGCAGACTTGGAATCAGGCAATCGGGATCGGGAGCTGCAGAACTTGAAGACTGAGCTTGAAAAGGCGAAGCTAGAGTTGGAGACAGACCAGGCTCTGATCGAAAACTTGAAGAGTAGTCTTGCCGAGTCTAGTGCAGGTGCAATCAGTCTCGAGGCGTCAATGCAAGCGATGAGAGCAAAGATTGGCTTCCTTGAGTCTAACAGTCAATCGCAATCACAGGCCTATGCAGATATGGACCGGCGAATGCAGGAAGCCCTGGCAAGTGCGGAAGATAGTGCCACAAAATTGCGACAAGAAGAGACATTACGGAGGAAGCTACACAACCAAGTACAAGAACTCAAGGGTAATATCAGAGTGTTCTGTCGAGTGAGGCCACCACTGGGCCCCGAAGTCGACGATGCAGCGAAGCTTGTAATCCCTGATGAGACTGAAGAGAGCAAAGAGCTTGTAGTCACTGGACCCGAGCAGAAGAGTTCACTCGGCACAGTAACAACATCCAAGAATGCCTTTTCCTACGACAGAGTCTTCGGCCCAACATCGCAAAATCTCCAAATCTTCGACGAAATCAGCCAACTCGTCCAAAGCGCCCTCGACGGCTACAACGTCTGCATCTTCTGCTACGGCCAAACCGGCTCCGGGAAGACCCACACCATGTCCTCCGACGACGGCATGATCCCCCTTGCCGTTCACCAAATCTACGACACAGCCACGAAATTGGAGGACAAAGGCTGGAAGTACACCATGGAAGGCTCCTTTGTCGAAGTCTACAACGAGAACCTTAACGACCTCCTCGGCAAAGCAGAAGAACTCGATAAGAAGAAGCTCGAAATCAGACATGATAACGTCAACAGCAAGACCATGCTCGTCGGCGTGGAAACAATCATACTCGATACACCAGCGACACTGACGACGCTGCTCCAACGTGCAGGCGCAAATCGCAGCGTCGCAGCCACGAAAGCAAACTCCAGGTCCTCGCGAAGTCATTCCGTCTTCATCCTCAAGCTTACAGGCGTCAACTCAATGACTGGCGAGCGGTCGGAGGGAACTCTCAACTTGGTTGATCTGGCTGGAAGCGAGCGTCTCGGGCACAGTCAGGCCACGGGCGACAGGCTGAAGGAAACACAGAGTATCAACAAGAGTCTGAGTTGCTTGGGCGATGTCATTGCGGCGTTGGGGCAGGGCAAGGATGGAGGGCATGTGCCGTATCGGAATAGCA